>VFQR01000330.1_pt1 | contig 76403 bp, 68 predicted proteins | sample 3512321 | NCBI WGS metagenome assembly VFQR01 (sample SAMN10412374, study PRJNA504923) | tailings metagenome | isolation source: Relicate 3 Philex TSF1 revegetated site | place: Philippines: Tuba, Benguet | collected 2017-08-29 | reverse complement strand
GGGAAGCGCAAGCTAAAGCATGCGGCTACGATTCCGTTTGAGTGTTGAGTTGTTTTCATCCTCCCTGAATTCGCTTCGCTTATTTTCCCTCCCGGTCAGGGGAGGGATGACGCTATGCTTACTCTGTATTGGGTGTTGAGTTTGGTTAGAAGCTGATCGAGTACCCGACGACCAGGCGGTAGTCCGTTCGCGGGGCGTTTTTCGTGCTGAAGATATCTGACTCGATCCCGAAGTCCAGCACAGACCGGACGCCTACCTGTTTGCGCAGGCCGACGCCAACTGTGCCTGTCCACCCTTGACCTTTAAGGGGGCTTTGCTGGACAGCGAACTCTGCGACGAGCGTTTGGTCGAACCGGGTTGGATATCCCAGAGGTTTGGAATAGCCCAAGGTGGCCCCAAGGGTGGCTGAGCGTTCACCGTCGTGCGGTTCGCTGGCAAAGCCAAGGTCCACGTTGAGGTGGAGCTTGTCATACTGCTGAACCGTTTTCGTCCAGATTCCACGCAGCCTGGCTTCGATGCCTTGCGCATCTCGACCCGTCGGGAGCCCAATATCGACGCGGTAGCCGAATGCGGGCTGGCTATCGATCTCTCTGCGGACACCGTGGAAATAGGTCAGTTCAATGTTGTTAGCGTTGAATCGACGGTCGCGGGTGTCGTATGAGGGTTCGAAGGCAATGCCTATGTCCTTGTTTTTGGCGAAGCCGACCTTCAGCTCTGACTTGAATCCATAGAGCGGACTATGCCTGCGCCAAGCGTCGAGATTCAAACCCATCTCCAACGCCCTTTCTCCGAAAGCGATGCTGTATGCATCGTCGAAGCGGAGTGGACGTCCTGCGTCGATATTGTTGTGGTCGATGGCAGTGGCTGAGGCCGCAATGCCTGCAACCGTTGCAAGAGCGACTAAACGGCGAGTCATCGCGAGCCTCCCTTGGGTGTAGCGTCACATTGGCTGCATGCCGTTGCCTTTGTCGTGGTGAGGTTGCGCAAGCTAAAGCTTGCGGCTACGCCTGTGAGGAATGTTTGCGCTTGTATGATGCTCCCAACATTTGACCCCCACCCCTTTGTCCCCTCCCCCTCGCTTTGCAGGGGGAGGGGAGTGAGCGCTGAAGCGCGCTGAGTGGATCTTGTTATGTCGGAACAGCGCAAGCTAAAGCTTGCGGCTACGCCTGTGAGGAATGTTTGCGCTTGCATGGAAGCCCCAACTTTTGACCCCCACCCCTTTGTCCCCTCCCCCTCGCTACGCAGGGGGCGGGGAGAGGGAGCTTCGGCGTTCGCAATATTGGAGGTTGGAGGGCGATAAGGGTTTGGCTTGTCGATCTTTCGGTAGGTGTCCGGCTTTCCGCCATTTTTAGCGGCCCATTCCTCGAGCGAGAGCGGCTTAGCGCCTTTGAACTCTTCATTGGCCTTAACGTACTTTTCGAAGGCTTCAGTCGAGGTGAACGCCCGCGACCAGCCTGAGCATTCGGGATGCTCGCCGGGAGTTTCCAGAAAGACCACGCCTTTGATGTTGGGTGTCCAGTTGCCCTCGTCGTCCGAAATCATGACGAGCAGGCGGTTGGGATCTTCGGTGGCGGCGCGGATGATCGCTCGCCCGGGCGTTTCAGCCGCCATATCGCGAGCGCAGAGGAGACATCGCACGGTCATGGTCCATCCCTCTGCCGTTACGGTCGCCCCCCACGGGTTGCTTTCAGGCAACGGAATTGAGCAGTGAGCACATTCACTCATGTCCATCCAGCCCATGCCGGACATGAACATAACATCGTCTTCGCTGCCTTTCATCATTCCCATTCCAGGCATGCTGGTGGGGTGACGATGGTCGTGAAGCGTGTTCTCTTCGCCTTCGCCTGCCGTGCACTTTTCATGCGTTGAAAGGAGCACGCGGTAGATTGCGATCTTGACCTGCTCCTGCTTTTGGACTTCTGACAAGCTCGGCTGAGCGAGGATGTCGTTCACGTTATCGTGAAGCATATGAAGGTTGTCGAAAGAGTTGGCGATCTGAGGGAAGCGCTTGGCAAAGCGGGGACTCATTTCGGCACTCATCGGCATGAAGTCGCGATCGGTTTTGTAGAGCTCGGTTTCGCGGTACCGAGAGCCGATGACTTCGTATTGCGGAGCTTGATCAGCGACGGGAACGCGGTAGAGCATGTCGTAGTTCACGGTTTGAAGCCAGTGATATCCCCAAAACAGCCCGTTCACCTTGGGGTATTCCTTTCGGAATTTGCCGCTGTAAGGGAAGCTGTCGAGGTACTCCATGTTCATGGGTAGGCCGGTGATCGCATACGGCTGGGCCGCGTAGAACTGCCACAAACGCTCCACTTCGGCCTCCTTTTGAGCGTCTGTCCATCCAGGGTGCATGAAAACATCGATGACCTGGAAATGGAGCGTGTGCGCCCAGTCGAAGACTTTCTCCAGATAGCCGTACTTTCGCAGGAAGGTCGGGGAGATCGCGCCTTCGTCCACTGGGACCGCAGGCTGATTCTTCAGGACGCGGTCGATAGTGCTGAAGATCTTTGTCTCCAACTGAGGGGCTTGTCCCCGCACCAGCGCCTCATAAGCCATTGCATGACCGACGCCGGTCGCGTACATATCCTTGGCGAAGAGCGGAATGCGGGTGATGGCCCAGTTGTAAGGGGCGGGCTTATAGAAAAGGTGATCTGCTCCAGGGGCATTCAGCCATTTGGGCATATCACTGGGTGATTTTGGGAGTTCTTGATAGGACAAGTCGTTTTGCTCCAGCCCTGGGTTTGGCAGGGCTGGGACGGTCGCAACGCTTAGTCCAACAAGAGCTGTCCATGCAAGGTTCAGCATGTTGTTCTCCTTTAAGGCTTAGCCAGCCGGCTTGGTCACAATGGCGATGAACTGCTCAAGGGTCAGGGCTTTGGCTTCCTGTACGCTGTTGGCCTTGACGTACTTCTCAAAAGCTTCCTTTGATGAGAAAGCACGTGAGAGAGCGGCGCAGTCGGCGTGCTTCTTGAAGGTGTTCAGAAAGACCGCGCCTTCGGGTGCGGACCATTTGCCAGCCGTGCGCTTGAGGATGACCGGCTCTCCGACCTTTTCGCTGGGCGCGTAGACCACGAGGTCGCTCTTGTAGCGGCCCTGGTCCTTGAACACGCAGAAGAGGCAACGGTATTCGATGCGCTTGTTGCCCATCTTCAAGACGACCTCGTTGTCCTGATCCTTGGTGTTCTGGACGAGTTTGAGCTTGCAGTATGGGCAGTCGCCTTCATGGGCTGAAGCAGTGGCTGAGATGCCGATAGCGCCGAGGATCGCAAGTAGAGCGATCGCTTGTCGAATGATTTTGAAAGTGTTCATAAAGACTCCTTTGGATTCATGGGTCAGAAGCGGCATCCCAGCATGAGCGCTGGCGATTTCCCGCCGATGAGGTAGAGTCCGCCGAAGGCATTGCCTTGGGCATAGGTGATGAATGGGTGTGTCTGGTGCCCGTCGTGCTGGAGACCGATGGTTAAGCGGCTACGGTCGGTCCATTTGGCTCCAATCAGGCCATGACTGTGCGACTCGTTCGCCCGAAAACCGATGCCCACGAAGACATTCGCTGTGCCACTCTCGGACCGCCAGTTCTTTTCGGCGGTCAGGGAATAGCCTGGATTTCCTGTTCCGATCCCTTGCACGCCTGCTGAGGCACTGAGGGAGGGCAGGGTCTGCGTTTCCGGCGATAGCTGGTAGGACGCCAGCCATCGGAATGCATTCTGCTCCCAAAGGTGGGCCACCCCAAGCTGGAGCCTGGGCGTAGCTTGATACCAGAGGAAAGTCTCTGCCTTCGTTACGGTTGTTGGTGCGATCACGGTATTGATCAGCCACTTAGTGTTTGAAGCCGAACCGGCTCCATAGCCTCCGGCGACTCAGAGGGGACAGCGGGCCTCGCCTGTGTTCTCCTGTGCGCTTGAGAGCGCGGTCGTACTGATCACAACGACTGTGGCAAGATGTCTCATCGTCACTTCCTCACCTCCACGGCGAATCCGAGCGTTCGAATACCGCCGCGCCAGCTGAACTGAGCGTAAGCCTTGTAAAGTCCAGGTTTCGGGAAGCGACCCGTAAAGCGCACAATGCCCTTTTTGACGAGCGCAGCATTCTCTGCATCTTCGGCAGGATGGCTATGCACGACCGTCTGACCGTCCTGATGGAAAATCATCAAGTGTCCAGCGGCACCGAGCCAAGGAACGGTGTCTCCGACTGCTTTTCCAGTCTTGGCATCCGTCAGCTTGACTTGCAGGGTCGTCATCTTGCCGATCGGAATCTTTCCATCGACAGCTGAGAAAGTGCCTTTCAGACCGCCGTCTGTCGAGGTGGTCGAGGGGATGAGCTTGGTATTCCAAGTCGGTTTCGGACCCTGGACCTTTACCTTGGTGATGAGGATTTGTGAGCCCTTGCCAGTTGGAGCTACATCGCCATACACCCAGTACTCACCGCCTGCAGGGAATTTTATGGGGATAGACCAGGTGCCGTCGGCCTTCATGACGGGGTGCTCATGCAGGAACCAGTTGAGATCCTTGCTGGCGATGAGCAGATGGAAGTCCTTTTCATGGGCGGTTTCAAATGCCGTTTGGACCTTGCCGGTCTTGTTATCGATGACGCGCATCTTCAGGTTAAGAGATTTGCCTGAGGTTGCGTTTTTCGGCCAGTCGATAACCGAAAGGCGATAAGGGAGACTCTTTGCACCTTTAGATTGGCGTTCATCCTTGACGTCGACCTTGAAAGCGATATTCTGAACGCCGTCATTGGGAATGGCGAGCTGCAGGTTGATCTGATACTCTCCGCCGTGCGGGAAGAAGAGCACGATGCCGTAATCTCCAGGGACTCCTTCTCGGTGAATCTTTGGCTTTGCCGAGGGCATTCCCGGCATGCTGGGCATCGTGACGGTACCTGTCGCTTCGATGCCGCCGACCCCTTTGAATCCTTCTTCGACAGGGTCCTTGCGGGTTGTATCCGTTACTCGAAACTCAACGTCGATTTCCTCGCCAGCGAAAATTCCTTCGGTCGGCACGCGCAGGACGGCTTCGTACTTGCCGAACTTGACCTTCGTGACGGTGCCTGACTTCGGCATTTCGTGATGGCCGGAGTGCTGACCCATAACCTTGGGCGGTGCGATCACCCCTTCGGTGCCTGCGAGATACTTCGTGGGGTCCTTTTCAAAAGGCTGGCCACAGCCATCGCAGCACATGTACCAGCGAACACCGTTGTAGTCAACGTAATCGCTGGCTTTCGAATGTGTCGGTACGACCTCCTTGCCTACGGGGCAATAGAGGGCTTCCTTTGTTGGGGTCGAAGCGTACTTTTCGGGGGTCAGTTCAAAGGCTTTCTGGTTCTCAACGGATTCGAATGGGTAGCGGAGGCCCTTGTAATCGAATGTCGACTTTGCCTTTGCCAAGGTCAGACGCTTTCTGCTGACCGGATCGAAAAGGAAGAGCCCGACGGTGTTGCCTGCCTTGATCTGGGTCTGCAAGAACTCGGTGGGAGCCTTCGCGAAGTTGCCTTCGCAACCTTCGCAGCAGAATCGGTATTCCGCTCCAGCATATTCTACGGGCTTAAGATTTGTATCGACGGCACCGCTCATGACAGGGCACTTGATGGCTTGTGCCTGTCCGAGCGACATCGCCAATACGGCAATGAAATTCAGCATTGATACTCCTGTTTACGTGTAGTTTGGACTTGCGTCAGTGTAGAAACAGCTATGCCCAGCGGGCATTAGCTGGCTTACGCAAGCGATACAGGAGGGGCTCTGCCGAGCCAAGGTGAGTCTGCAATATCTCCCGGCGGACCGGAGTCGTTGCCGAAAATGCCGGGTTCTACATCGGTAAAAGCGATGAACGGCTGGGTCGTAGGCTCGGGAAGAATGGCGACCGTGTCGAAAACGGTCGGGGCAACGGCATAGCTCTTGACCGGTTCTGACAAGCTTGAACAGCTCGTCATCTGGACGCAGCAACAGTTAGGCTTTGACGCTGAATGTCGCTCTTTTGGGAGCTCGTCCTTGCTGGTTTGAGCCTGTGGGAGGCAACAGCTGTGATCTGCTGCCATAACGCCTGGCTCTGGGAGCTTTGCCTTCGTTTCCACCGTCTCGGCTACAACGGTTGTGCCCAGGTTCATGGCGCAACCCATGGCACAAACCGTCGCCGGGATTGCCTGAATGAACAGTGCAAGTCCGAGCACAAAGACGGTCAGCCGTTTGGCGTAGCGAGACATTGGTTGTCCCATGTTAACACAAAGTATCGGTTGACGGTTCCGCATTTGGGACGGGTGGAACCTTGGTGCCCGGGGTGGGACTCGAACCCACACGCTCTTGCGAGCAAAGGATTTTAAGTCCTCTGCGTCTACCATTCCGCCACCCGGGCAGGGTGAGAGGGAGTATACCGGTCGGGGGTGGTTGGGGTTGGGTGCTTAGCGCAGGCTGTTGAGGTCTTCAGCCGAAGGAGTTGCCACACCGACGTGCCGGACCACGCATGCGGCGGTTTGGGCGGCGAGTTCGAAGACCGCGCGATCAAAGCCTATCGCTGCCGTTCCGAGAGCGACCGTGGCGATGACTGTGTCTCCCGCGCCTGCGGTGTCATAAACCTCGACTTTCGGAGCCGCAACGCGGACAGTTCCTGTTCCCGCGGCGACCATGCCTGCCTCTCCAAGAGTGACGAGAACGGAATCGACGCCATATTGATCGCGCAACGAGCTAGCGATGGCTTCGGCGGATGCGTCATCGATCATCCGGTATTCGCCGCTGGCTTCGGTGGCTTCGATGCGGTTGAGGCTAAGGAGCGACGCTCCTTTATAGAGCCGTGCCGTCCGGGGCTTGGGATTGGCGACGATCGTCTTGCCGTGCTGACGTGCCGTTTCAATGCAGAATCGAACGACGGGTTCTGGAAGACTGCCCTTGAGATAGTCGCTCAGAACAATGACCTCTGCGGACTCGAGGTGGGCCGAGATGGCCTGCTTGAGCTTATCCTGAATCTGTTCGGTCGCCAGTGAGTCGTCCTCGGCGTCAATGCGGATGACTTGGTGGGAATGGTCGGCGACGATGCGAGTTTTGCGCGTGGTGCTTCGCGAAGGGTCACTGACCAGCGTGTGACTCTTCAGGCCCCCATCTTCGAGCGCGTGTTGGAGCATTCCGGCGGCTTCGTCGTTTCCGACAAGGCCTACGGTCGAAACCTGGGCACCAAGCGCGGCGAGGTTCAGCGCAACGTTTCCGGCACCGCCGGGAAGGCGCTTTGTCGATTGCTGGCGGATAACCATGACAGGCGCTTCGGGGCTGATGCGGGTTGCTTTGCCGAAGATGTATTCATCAAGCATGAGATCGCCCACGACAAGGGCTTTCATGCCTTGGAACTTATCCAGCAATGGTCCGAAGCTCAATGTGCGGCAACCTCACTCAAGACTTCCTTGCCTTTGCGGACGTACCAGATAGCTATCCCTGCGATGAGCATGATGAGTGCCACGAGCTGAGCATCCGTGATAGGAAGACCGGGAATATAGGTGGAGGTGGCGGCACCGGTTTTTACCTGCTCGGAGGTGCCCGCTCTCCAGAATTCGTAAACGAATCTTGAGAGTCCCATGAGCGCGAGCCCTATTCCGAAAGTCACTCCCAACGGCAAGGACCGTTTTTGGATTTGCCAGACGATGACGGAGGCCACGGCGAGCATGATCGTCTCGTAAAGCTGGGCGGGGTGGTGCAAGTGGTCGCTGTGCTCAACGGGGATGGCCCAGGGCAGCGTGCAGGCTCCACCATAGCAACAGCCGTTCAGGAAGCAACCGATGCGGCCGAAAGCAAACCCGATCAAGGCGGGCAGAATAAAGAGGTCAAAGAGTGACCATACGGGGATCTTTAGGCGCTTGGCAAAATAGATGAGGGTCGGGATTCCAAGAATGACGCCGCCGAAGCTGGTGAGGCCTGCGAACTGGCCGAGGAGCTTCCCGGGATTCTGGATGTAATAGGGAAGCTCTTGGACCACGAAGGCCAGCCGTGCACCGAGCACGCCCATGATGAGCGTCCAGATCGAGATATCGACGACCTGCTCCTTCTTCAGACCGTAGCGCGAAGCGTTCGCTCGCGCGATCATCAGGCCGACGAAGAACCCGGCCATCAGCAATAGAGCGTAGGTATGGATTTCCAGGCCAAAAAGCTTGAAGGGAAGTTTGGGATACATGGGTCGACCGAAGGGGATTCTACCTTTCCGAGTGAACCTGACTTAGGCCGGAGAAGTTCCCGCAGGAGGGGAAACCGTGACTTGTCGCCCTGCTTCTTCAAACTCGATTCTGACCGTCCAGCAGTTGCTCTCCTGAACGAGGCCTTGCAGGCGGTCGGGCCATTCGACGAAGCATAGATGCGAGTCCAAATAATCTTCGATTCCGATGCCTTTTGCGGATTCGACTCGATAAAGGTCGGCATGCATAACCGGGGGAATTGTTGGGAATGTTTGGATGAGGTTGAATGTCGGCGACCGGACGGGATCCTGGATGCCCAAAGCCTCAAGCGCGCCGCGCACAAAAGTGGTCTTTCCTGCGCCAAGGTCGCCGTAAAGCAGAACGATTACTCCTGCACTCCAGAGCTTTACACAGTCTGCGGCAAAAGCCTTCATTGCTTCTTCAGAAGGAATTTGGCGCTGCAACGCAGAACTATCCACTAGCGTAATTTACCGCGATTCAACGCCACACAGAGAAACTGATGAAACAAATAGTACGCTTTGCAATTATCGGTCTGACCTTATGCGCTATTGCTGCGGGGTGTAAGAAGGGACCATCGACGGTTCTTGTCAAGAACGCGCCGCTGAATCCACCGTCAGGGTGGCGTCAGCATACAGTCACCAAGGATGGCTTTGTCATCTATGCGCCGGTGAACTGGGTGCTTGAGTCTGAGCTCAAGCCGTTTGAGGGCTTTCAGGGCGAAGGCATCGACCCGAGCCAGCTTGAGGGCATGATGAACGGCCAAGCTCCGACGATGAGCGAGCCCGAACCTCCGAAGGGACCTACCACAACAGAGTCGGGTTTGAAGCTTGTGGACTCTGGCACAAGGCCGGTACCTGGTGAAAAGCGCACGAACTTTGTCGTCGAAGTGCAAGATGTCGGCTCTGCTCTCCTTGCTGACCAGGCGGCTGAGCGCAAGAAGGGGCTTGGCTCCTCAATTACCTCGCAGAAGACTCTGCAACTCTCTTTTGGTCCATGTGAGGAGTTTCTTACGAAGACTACGGGAATTGGGGGTGACGAGACATTCGAAGCTCAGTACGTCATTTGCAATGAGTCGAAGGTCTACGTGATCAAGTTTCTGACCACGAACAATGAATCTGCGCTACAGGGCGCCCAGCAGATTGTCGACACATTCAGGCTGAAGTAGTTTTGAGGACGGGCCGTACCTTTGTGCGGCCCTACTCCAGATCTTTGGCACTAACGCCGGTTTGCATAGCCTGCATGGCGTTGCCATCGGGGTCTTCAAAATCGAGAACGACTCCGCCTGGAATATCGTGGAATCTGTCTGCGCACCAGACACCGGCATTCTGCAATCGCGCCCGGAATGAGAGGATATCGTCCACGCTAACGCCGATGATCCACCCCTTGCCGCGTACGGAAAGCGGCTGGGTGGAGCCTTCAAACGGCGGGTGCAGGCCAATTTTTATATCTCCAAGCTTGAAGTCGCTCCAATATGGGCTGGTATAGCCTGCTGACAAACCGAGAACATCGCGATAGAAATCGACAGCACGGTCCATGTCGGAGACTTGGCAGAGGAGTGTATTGACCGCTTTGACCATGGGGACATTTTAATGCCTTTCACCAAAAGAAAAGCGACCGGAATATCCGGTCGCTTTTCTTTTTCAACTGAGAATAATCAGCTGCCTGGGTTGACTCGCTTTTCAAGCTCTTCAAGCTGCTTGTCGATTTCCGACATAGGAGCTTCGGCGGCAGGAGTTGCGGCTGCGGAGCCGTCTCCACCGAGAACCACCTGCTGCTCGGCAGCTACCTGCGACGCCGGGGCTGTCTGACCCATTCCCAGTCGCTCTTCAAGCTTTTGCAACTCGGCTTCGGCTTCCATATCCAGCGACTGGTCTTCCATCTGCATGATCTTGCCTTGCAGGCTGTTAGACATCATCTCGTTGCGAGCGGCGACTTCAGCCTGCGCTTCCTTGATTCGCTCGGAAGCGGCGCCGAATCCCTCGAACTGATTTTCGAAGGTCAGCCCTTCAAGAGCCTTAGAGATGGAATTCTGGATCTGTGCCTGCTTCCATTGAGCCTTGAGGGCCAGTGCTTCGGCTGTCTTGCGGCGGACTTCTTCTTCCTGCCGCTTAATGGCGATCTTGACGGCACCCACCGCTTCGTCGGCCTGCTTATGGCTGGCCTCGAGCTGGGTGAGCACGACATCGTTGTTCGCCTTTTCGCGGATGAACTGGCGAGCCAGGTCGCGATTGCCTTGCTTGAGCGCGGTTTCTGCCTGTCGCTCAAGCTGTGCGGACTTCTTGCGCGCTTCGTCGAGCATGCCTGCAAGACGATTGCGCTGTGTAATTGCCTGAACGGCTTTTTCCCGGTTGGAGACCATCGCCTCCTGCATGTCGCGTCGAGCTTGATCCAGCATCATATCCGGATCTTCAAGCTTGTCCATGCCCCGGTTGAAGAGGGCTTTGAGCCATCGGAAAAATCGTTTCATTTTGAACCCGCGAAAGTTGACTTTAAGGGTACGGGAATTATTGCATATCGGGTTTCATCAGTCCTCTGAAAACGGGCAATTCTGCCGGAATCAGCTTGTATGAAGATGAACGAACGATGAAAATGATCCCGATTGCGAACAAAAATCCTATGATTATTGTCAAGATTAATAGCGATCTCAGGTTTTAGATTAACTGCACTGAGAAGCGGCGGGACCGCGATCAGCGATGCTGGTACGCGAGCCCGGACAGGTTGGGCGGCAATATTTTCGGCAGGTTCCCTTGGTCAGGGATCTGTTCGGGTTTGGGTGTATCTACCCATCAATTTCCACTCAACGGTTAATCGTTAATTGGAATATGCCTTGTGGCACGTTCCTTGACGATACTGCTTTTCATGCGTTTGTTGGTGATGCTATGAAATTAAAGCTTTCTCTGTTGGTTGGTATGGTTGTGACTGTGTTCGCGGCCTCTTCGACTGCTTCGGCGATGATTCAGATGAACTTTTCGAATCTCGCGACGGGCAGCATGCCTTCGGGCTCGGCTCCTTGGGCTACTCTCGTGGGTACTCAGAATGGCGCGAACCGCGTCGACTTCACCTTCACGCACAATGCAAGTTCAGCTGCTGGGCAGTTCATTACTCGTCTGTACTTGAACATTTCGCCTTACCCGGGCAACCTTGCTCTGACGCTTGTGGGTGCGCCCCCGCAGTATAGCAGCCACTCGTTCAGCCAGAACGGCCACAACGATGCGAGTTCGGCATTCGACTTTGAAATGCAGTTCGGCACATCGAACGCTGGCGGTGGGCTTGCGCGGCTTGAGCCGGGCGAGTCGATGAGCTTCTTCATCACGGGAACCGGGCTGACGGAGAGCAGCTTCCTGGCGATGTCGGACGGAACTCCGCGACAGGCGATGATCCACCTTCAGGGTATTCCTGGCGGACAGTCGGGCAAGCTGACCCCGGTTCCGGAGCCTGCCTCGCTGGCTGCACTGGGTATCGGTGCGGCGGCTTTGCTTCGACGACGCAAAAAGACGCAGAGTGCATAGGGCGGATTGAACTGATCGGGCAGGAGTGCTTTCCATGGCATTCCTGCCCGATTTTATTTGTGGATACAGTCGGTCCCGAAGCAAGGCGTTTATGCTGCGACCGAAAGGTATAATCCCCCGGACTGCCAGTCTGATCGACTGCAGCCAGATTCAAAGCTCTCGGAGGAACGTTTTTTCATGCCAGGAACAGGCACTGTCGTGCAAGTGTTGGGACCCGTTGTTGACTGCCGATTCGAAACGGATCAGCTTCCCGAAATTTTCAACGCCATTGAGATCAAAGATGCTGGTCGCAGCATCGACCTGACGTGCGAAGTCGCGCAGCATCTGGGCGACGGAATCGTCCGCTGTGTTGCGCTGTCGACCACCGACGGTCTGGTTCGTGGCATGTCTGCCGCTGACGTGGGAGTTCCGATTACGGTACCCGTCGGTGAGAAGACTCTGGGCCGCGTTTTCAACCTTCTGGGCAAGCCGATCGACAACGGCGGAAGCGTTACCGACGCTCCCACCCTGCCGATCCACCGCACCCCCCCGAGCTTTACCGAACAGAACGTTAAGGTTGAGCTTCTGCAAACCGGTCTGAAAGTTGTCGACCTCCTTTGTCCGTTTAACAAGGGTGGTAAGGTTGGCCTCTTCGGTGGTGCAGGTCTGGGCAAGACGGTTCTTATCCAGGAGCTCATTCGAAACATCGCTGTTGAAGCTTCGGGTGTTTCGGTTTTTGCGGGCGTTGGAGAGCGCACCCGCGAAGGAAACGACCTCTGGCTGGAAATGCAGCACGCAAAGTTTAAGGATAAGGACGGCATCGAGAAGTCGGTTATCGACAAGACTGCGATGGTGTTCGGTCAGATGAACGAGCCGCCTGGAGCACGTCTCCGCGTTGCTCTGACCGCATTGACCATGGCTGAGTACTTCCGAGATGAAGTCGGTCAGGACGTTCTGATCTTTGTTGACAACATTTTCCGATTCGTTCAGGCAGGTTCCGAGGTGTCGGCACTTCTCGGACGTATGCCCAGCGCTGTCGGCTACCAGCCGACGCTGGCCACCGAGATGGGCTTCCTTCAGGAGCGAATTACCTCGACGACCAAGGGTTCGGTTACTTCGGTGCAGGCCGTTTACGTTCCTGCTGACGACTCTTCCGACCCTGCCCCGGCGACGACGTTCTCGCACCTTGATGCTTACGTGTATCTCGAGCGATCGATTGCTTCGAAGGGTCTGTATCCTGCGGTTGACCCGCTGGCTTCCACGTCCAAGAACCTCGATCCGAACATCGTTGGTCAGAGGCACTACGACGTGGCACAGCGCGTTCAGCGCATTCTGCAGCGATATAAGGAACTGCAGGACATCATCGCGATTCTCGGTATCGACGAACTTTCGGACGACGACAAGCAGGTTGTCGCTCGCGCTCGAAAGATTGAGCGATTCCTTTCTCAGCCGAACTTCGTTGCTGAGCAGTTCACCGGCAACCCGGGCCGCTACGTTACCGTTGATGAGACGGTTGAAGCGTTCCGCGCCCTCGTGGACGGCGAGCTCGACGAGTATCCGGAGCAGGCATTCCTTTACTGCGGCGGTCTCGACGACATGAAGGAGAAGGCCGCGAAGATTCGCGCGATGGGCTAATCCCCGATCAAGAAAATGGCAAGAGCATTCGATCTATCCGTAGTCGCTCCCGACCGCTCTGTGGTTGAGGATCAGGCAGTGAGCGTTATCCTTCCCGGGGCCGAGGGCTACTTCGGCATCTGGGGCGGTCACGTTCCTACTATTGCCGCTCTGAAGCCGGGCGTTATGGAATACACGGAGCCGACTGGAGGTCGGCACTATGTATCCATCGGCGGCGGATTTGCCGAAGTGGTCGGTACGAAGGTAACGATCCTTGCCGATGCGGCGGAGCGGGCGAGTGAGATTGACATTCAGCGAGCTCAAGAAGCTCTTGAGAAGGCGAGACGCGCTCTTCGTGGAGAAGACTCGTCGATGACTTCTGAGGAAGCGACCGAAGCTCTGGATCGCGCGATGAGCCGAATCCGAGCTGCGAAAGGCTCGTAAGCCTTAATCAAGAGCCGTCAAAACGAAAGGGCGATCCCTCTATGGGATCGCCCTTTCTGCTTTATGAGTTGCAGGCTTAGAGGCCTGGACCGCGTGGGCGCATCGCAAATGCGAGATCGCTTGTGAGCGCGGTTTGGCTTGATCCGGTCGGGTTCATTGAGAAGACCTCGCGGAATCCATTGATCTCTCGTGTGAAGAAGATCTTGGTGCCTGCGGCGTTGAAGCTGGGCTCATCATCAAACTGGGATGTCATCGTCAAGCGGGTTTGGCTTGCACCTGTCGAAGACATCTTCATGATTTGCCCGTTCTGATCACCCGAGCTGCCGTAGTCTCTGACGTAAGCAATCGTGCTGCCATCAGGGCTCCAGCAGGGGCGGTTCTCGTCTGCGGCGTTGTTTGTGAGCTCGACGATGCCTGTTCCGTTTGCATTCATCACATAGATGTCATCGTTCGTGCTGCCGCTGACGAAGACGATCTTTGTTCCATCCGGGCTGTAACGGCCCTGATAGGCTCCGTCGGCCATGCTCGTGAGCTGAGTCAGACCTGATCCATCTGCGTTGATTCTGTAAATTTGCGGCAGGCCGTCTCTGTTCGAAGTGAAAATGATCTGCTGACCATCGGGCGAGAAGCAAGGGTCGAAGCTGTCGAAGCTTCCGCCATCAAGCAGGGTCGCCGTGCCACCAGTCGCATTGACGATATGAAGCGACTGGAAAATATCGTTGACGACGAATGCGATTTTGTCGCCTGCGTGGTTCAGCGCTGCATCGCGTGCTTCCATCGTTCCTGTGCTGATCTGCGATCGGCTAGATCCGTCATCGTTGACTTTGTAGATGCCATAGAAGCCGCTGGAGTCGGAAGAGAAGACGAAATAGCCGGTTGCTCCACCGCTGCCGCCGTTTGTGCTCCCTGTGGTCGATCCGGTTGTACTTCCCGTAGTCGAGCCAGTGGTGGACGTTGTGGACCCCGTGGTGCTTGTCGTTGAGCCGGTGGTGGAAGTTGTCGAACCTGTTGTGGACGTGGTCGAGCCAGTCGTTGCTGTGCTACCGGTTGTTGCACCGCCTGTAGCACCTCCAGATGCTCCACCGGAAGTGCTGCCACCTCCGCCTCCTCCGCCGCAGCCGATGATCACCACGGCTGCTACCGAAGCCATTACTGCGGTAAACATCTGAAGACGAATCCTTTTCCGAATCGAAGAAAGTTTAGAACCAAGCATTTCTACGGGAATTCTCGGCAGTTGCGAGCACTCTCTTCAGAAAGTTCTTAGAATCGACTTCTTTTTGGAATATGAATTCTGGAAATTGTCGTGGCTTTACTTGTTGCAAGCTGGAGAATTGCACTACAATTCCGATGGATTCAATGTGGCGGCTTAGGACGAAACTATGTCAAGAGCCAATGCGTCGAAGCTTGAGCACGGCAGGCTAGGACGGAAAGTCATGGGCCTCATCAACTCCTTTTCACTCGTTACCATTGCCATCGCTGTGATTGCCTGCGGCGGCGGGGGCACGGGAGGAAGCTCTTCTTCTGGCGGTGCTACAGGCGGTGCGACAACCGGTAGCACAGCAACGACTGGCTCGACCACGTCCACAACAGGTTCGACAACTTCCACCACTGGCTCAACGACAAGCACCACGGGGTCCACAACGTCCACCACTGGCTCGACGACTGCATCAACGAGTGGCGGTTCGGGAGGGAATGTTCCAAGCCTGGGCGTCAACGCCGATATGAACGGCTACCGCCCATTTCCAGACGATAATCCTTGGAACACACCCGTCGATACCGATCCCGTTGATCCGAATTCGGCGAATTTGATCGCCAGCATTGGGCTGACGAAGAACCTGCATCCCGACTTTGGGGCGAACTGGAACGGTGGGCCGTTCGGAATTCCATACGTTGTCGTTCCGGGCACTCAGGGCGGCGTCGCGATGTCGTTCGACTACGCCAACGAGAGCGATCCTGGCCCGTATCCCATCCCGCCCAATCCACCTATCGAAGGCGGAGCAAACGCTACAGGAGACCGCCATATCATCGTCATTGATCGGGACAGGCTGAAGCTGTTTGAGACTTGGGATTCCCATCCATCGGGTTCGGGGTGGCATTGTGGATCGGGTGCTATCTTTGACCTGAAGACGAATGCGTTGCGTCCGGCTGGGTGGACCAGCGCTGATGCGGCTGGACTCCCCATCTTCCCCGGGCTGGTTCGCTACGATGAAGTGGTTTTGCGCGGTGAGATTCGGCATGCACTGCGCTTTACGGTTTCTCGCTCACGACGCGCTTATGTCTATCCCGCACGGCATTGGGCCAGCAGCGACACGAGTGTGAATCGCCCGCCCATGGGGATGCGTGTGCGCTTGAAGGCAGGTTTCAACATCAGCGGGTATCCCGCATCTGCGCAGGTCATTCTGCGCGCGCTGAAAAAGTATGGGATGATCGTCGCGGACAATGGAAGCGATTGGTTCCTGTCGGGGGCTCCGGATTCACGCTGGAATGATGGTGAGCTGAATGCGCTCAAGAACGTGAAGGGAAGCGACTTTGAGGTCGTGAAGATGGGGACGATTGTAACTCCCTGACACCTAGATCGTTGCGTAGCCTGTCGACCAATCTGGTGGCAGATCCCCTTTGTCCTAGTGCTTAAGATTGAACACAGAAACGCTCTCCCAGCCAGGGATTATGCGAACTTGATCGCGGAAATTCTGATCTGACCCAAGGTCTGTAAGACTAATGATAATCCCGGCCGGAGGGCTATCGCTGAATGCTTGCTTGACCTCCTCAAGTGACTGCAGAGATAGAGTATCGATATGCCTTTGACGGCGCAAATTTGATCGAATTAGTCTCGCTAAGTGAGGCTCAAGCCCAACGACTGCGACCTCGATGGGAAGGACTTCCTCAGGTTTAGGCTTAAACCATCGCATGAGTAAGAAGGAGATGGCCTGCCGCATCCTTGAGATTCGGCAGGCCACTTAAGGTTATTTTCGGGTGAAGCCGAGTGAATAGTCGTCGCTCTTTGCGCGGAAGTTGACTCGGACCTGGTCCACTTCATTCTTCTTGGTGAAGACAAACCAACCGCTGCCGCTGGCTTTCTTGTCGCCAAAGGCTTCGGTGATTGTGAAGCTAAATCGACCCAGCGAGTCCTTCTTCCACTTGCCCCGGAAGGTCTCGTCCTTGTCGCCCTTGATCTTGATGCTCAGGTCGCCATCCTTTTCGATCTCAAGCTTCATGCGCTCGATGTCCCAGTTGTTTCGCCCTCGGCGGAGGGAGCCATCGCCGCCGCTGTCGAGCGTAGCTTTGTTGCCGCGGACATCGAAGATCTTTTCGAAGTCGTCACGATTTCCGGGTTCTCGACCATCGTTCCAATCTGGCTTTTGCGGACCTCGAACAATCTCGCATTTGAAGATGATTCGGATGTAATCATCCTTTCGGTTGACCGTGCCTTCCACTCGTCGGATTTCCCGGTCTTCGAGGAAGACGCGGAAGTAGCCTTTCGAGTCGGCTTCCTTGACGTCGATAGTCACGACATTGTTCTGGGGACCGTGCCACTTGCCGCTGAAGTCGGAGGATTTGCTTCCGCCGAAGCGAACTGTTGCGGTTCCATCGTTGCGGAGATTCACGGTGACGCTGCTGTAATCGCGATTCTTTTTGTTATTGAGCGTCTCTTCGCCATCGCCTCGGTAGGTTTTGTTCAGTTCCCAAAGAGATTGGTTATTGCGCTGGGCCATGGCTCCTGAAGCGAGCAAAGCCGCTGTGAGAACCAAAAGGTTTCTAACTAACATCATCGTTTCTCCAATAGTCGCCGCACCTTGCGTCTATTCTACGCACGCTTGCGCGGTGGTGCCGACAATTAGTTGGACGAACGGGGGAAGGAGAAGGCATAGCCAGCTGGACGATGGACCCAAAGGTAAACGGCATTCAGCCTCTTTACCGTAAGGTTCCGAGGCTGAAATGCCGTGTTTAGGGACGTTCCAGACTATCGTCGCGCAAAGGTCAGGGAATAATCCTGGCTCTTTGCCCGGAAGTTCGTTCGAAGCTGGTTGACTTCCTGTCTGCTAAAGGTTAGCCATCCGTTGCCGCTGGCGCGTTTATCTCCATGAGCTTCGGTAATGGTGAAGGAGATTCGTCCGGCAGAAGTCCTCTGCCATCTTCCACGATAGGTTTCGTTTCGGTCGCCTCGCACTTTGATGCTCAGGTCACCGTCTTTCTGGATGTCCACGATCATTCGATCTACGTCCCAGGATGAACGTCCGCTTCGAAGGGTGCCATCTCCGCCAGAGTCCAGCGTTGAGGTATTTCCTCGCGTTCCGAACATCGTTTCAAACATCCTGTCAGTTCGAGAGTTCTTTCGCTGATTCCACGCTGGTCGTTCTATGTCAACGATTTCACAGCGGAACGTGATTCGGATCCTGTCGTCCTTCCGGACAACCGTACCTTCAACTCGGCGCACTTCCTGGCGCTCCAAGAAGACTCGGAATGATCCGCGTGTGTCGCGCTCGTTGACGTCAACAGTGACAACGTTGTTCTGTGGACCTCTCCAACGGCCAGTGAAGTCAGATGATCGAGCTCCGCCAAAGCGGATGAAGGCCGTACCGTTGTTTCGCAGCTGCACGTTCACGCTGCTGTATTCACGGTTCCTTCGGCTATTAACCGTCTCTACCCCATTGCCATTATAGGTTCGGTTCAGATCCCAAATGGTCTGATCGCGCTGTGTAAAAGCGTCTGTGGCGATGAGGGCTACCGTAAGTGTCAGTAGGCTTTTTGTGAGCTTCATCGTTTCTCCTTGGCCGCCTGATTGTTTGTCTGTTTTATTACTTCTTCTACGGCCCTCGCGCCGACATGTCCGGATTTGCTTTCTGACGATGCTGAAGCTGTGGGCATTGTTGCCCGGTGTGAGAGGGAGTTTTCAGTTGGATGCTGGGGGCTGAACGCCGGTATTCTTAGGCTGAGATGCCGTCGTTTCGCTTTCAGTCTTTACAGCTTCCTAAACTCTTCCCTTTGACCATCAGCCGCGGGACTACTGCGGTTTCTGAGAATCTGTTTGTCTTTGCTGAAGATGGTGGGCATACGGGCATTGGCGAGCTTAGCCCTGCCACAGCTTCGGCGTGGACAGCAGAGAGCGGACGCGCTCAGTTAATGGCTTTTGCCAGTGAGCTGCCTGAGGGAACCTCGATTCATGAAACTTATGCGATGATGCGGGAAGCGAAGATCGATCCTCCCGCTATGGCAGCGATGGATGTTGCCTTGTGGGATCTGTTCGCGAAGAAGTGCGGCCAGCCTCTCTATCGGATTTTTGGACTTCCTCTGCCAACGGCTCCAACTTCGGTGACGATCGGCATCGAGACGCCGGAGATCATTCGGGAGAGGGTGCCCAAGATTCTGGAAATGACAGGCGGCAAGTGCTTGAAAATCAAACTGGGTTCGCCGCAAGGATTTGAGCACGATCAGGCTAATTTTGAAGCGGCACGACAAGCTTCGAAACCGTACGGCGTGAAGCTCCGCGTGGACGCTAACGGTGGCTGGACGCTTGCGACCGCCAAGATGATGGTGGCATGGCTTGCTGAACGCGGTGTGGACTACGTTGAACAGCCGTTGCCCGAAGGTGCCGAGGATCAGCTGCCGGAGCTGTTCACGGTGCGCACGATTCCAATCTTTGTGGACGAGTCGTGCCGGTTTAGCCAGGATGTTGCCAAAGTCGCTGACCGCGTGGACGGTGTGAACCTGAAACTGATGAAGTGCGGTGGGCTGACTGAGGCTTTGAGAATTGTGGCAACAGCGCGGGCACACGGCTTGCAGACGATGATCGGATGTATGAGCGAGTCGAGCATTGCGATTGCGGCGGGTGCGGCGATTGGGGCTTTATTCGACCATATCGATCTGGACTCACACCTGAATCTGAAGCCCGATCCTGCTGAAGGGTTGGGTATGCCGCACGGGGTCGTCATGCCACCGGAAACACCTGGACATGGCGCAACGCTGAGAGCGGGTCTGTAGGCTACTCGCCAACGGCTGTGTTTGCGCTGGCTGCAGCTTGTGCGGCTGCAAGCGCAGCCTTCTTCTTGCGAGCTCGGGCCGCCAAAACATGCCAAAGTCCCGGAATGACGGCAAAAGCGACAATGATATAGATCGCGACTTCGAAGTTTTCTCGGACGAATGGAATCTGCCCGAGGAAATAGCCGGGAAATAGACAGACCGTCACCCAGATGATCGCGCTGGAGATGCTGTACATCAGATAGCGCTTGTAGTCCATGCGGCTAAGGCCTGCTGTGAATGGCACAAAGGTGCGCATCAGTGGGACGAAGCGGGCGATCAGAATCGCCATGCGCCCGTGCTTTTCCATGAACTCTTTAGTCTTTTCCAGGTTTGAAGGCTTAAGAATCTTGGCGGATTCGTGCTTGAAAAGACGCGGACCGAAGAATCGTCCAATGGTGTAGTTGACGTTGTCGCCTGCAAAGGCTCCGAAGATGAACACGAGCCAAAGGATGCCCACATTCATGTTGATGTCTTTATTCGCGGCGACCACGCCTGCGGCAAAGATGAGAGAGTCTCCCGGCAGAAACGGCATGATGACCAACCCGGTTTCGCAGAAGACGATCAGAAAGAGGATGCCATACGTCCAGAAGCCGTACTGCTGGACGATCTCCTGCATATGCTGCGGAAGGTTTTGAATGTAGTGGAAAATTTCCTGCACGGTTTAGGCACCCGTCTTCGAGACAGCCCATTATGGCTGTTTGCATAGCCTCAAATGTTTCCCTATCCTACGACAAGGAGCCCTGCGACGGTGCAACAATTCGCGCAGGGCTCAATGAAATTGGGACTTACCCCAGTCGGTCGGGGTTGAGGTCCTCCAGCTCTGGCACGACGAAGATTCCGTCCTTGCGGATGAGACGGCCGTCAAACCAAATTTCCCCGCCGCCGTATTCGGGACGCTGGATGAGAACGGTATCCCAGTGGATCGCTGACTTGTTGCCATTGCCGCCGGGAGGAGGGTAAGCGTTTCCGGGAGTGAGATGGAACGACCCCGCGATCTTTTCATCAAAGAGCGTGTCCAGCATTGGATGAAGAACGTACGGATTGAAGCCCAGTGACCACTCTCCAAAGTAGCGGGCGCCCTCGTCGGTGTCGAGAATCTCGTTCAGCTTGGCGGTGTTTGCTCCCGCTTCAGCGACTTCGATGCGCCCGTTCTTAATCTCGTACCGGATGTTCTCAAACTTGGTGCCCTGATAGAGCGAAGCTGTGTTGAACTGAATCGTTCCATTGACCGAATCTTTGACCGGGCAGGAGAAACACTCGCCGTCAGGGATGTTGGCTTCCCCGGTGCATGGGACAGAGCCGATGTCCTTGATGCTGAACGTGAGATCGGTGCCTGGACCCTTGATATGGACCCTGTCCGTGCTGTCCATGAGGTCCTTGAGCGGAGCACAGGCCTTTGCCATCTTGGCGTAGTCCAGTGTGCAGACCTTAAAGAAGAACTCTTCGAATGCAGGGGTGGAGATTCCTGCCTGCTGAGCCATCCCTGGTGTGGGCCAGCGAAGTGCGACCCATTTGGTTTTCGGAACTCTTGTTTCGAAAACGACGGGCGTGGAGTAAAGCTTCTGCCACATCGACATAATCTCGCCTGGGACATCTGCATGCTCGGTGACGTTGTGTGTTCCGCGCAAGGAGATGTAGGCTGTCATCTGCTCCATCTCGTACTTCTCGACATTTGCAATCAGCTTGGTGTTGGCCTCGGTCATGCCAAGGAGGAGCTGACGCCGGATGAGGTTGCTTTCCAGCCTGAGAGCAACCTTAGCTCCCTTGGATTGGCAGACTCTGACGACTTCAGCGACGGCCTCTTCGGGAATATCGAAAGCGTGAATCAGGACGGAATCTTCCGAACCGAGCTTGGTTGAGTGGGATGCCAGGACTTCGGCAAGCTTCGTTATGCGGGGGTCGAGCATAGGTCATGCTAGGTTACCTGTTGGGAGTTGGGTCACCCCACCCTCTGTTCACTTCGTTCACAGTAATAGGGGGTGCTTTTAGATTGCTGATCGCTGATTGCCCATGGCTCCCCGTGGTGGCCTCCCCACCCTAACCCTCCCCTCCATTTCGACTTCATCAAGATGGAGGGGAGGGGACTATTCGCTTCGGACTTTGGTGCCAGGGAGGGGAGTGCCAGTGAAGGCCATCATTTCGGCGACTTTGCCACCGAATGTGGTGGTACGCAAATCGGGGTGGACGACCATGCAGAGCTTCTTTTTGGCTCGTGTCATAGCGACATATAAGACTCTGAGTTTCTCTTCCTGCTCTTGGTCTTTGCGGCGTTCGCTGAGCCAGAGATGATAGACCGATGCCTTCTTCGTGTACTTCGCCGTGATGAGGCCGAGTTCGCGATCGATCTCCAGCTCCGACATATCCCGGCGCATCTTCTTGTGCATGTCCGGCAACACAACGATTGGGAACTCGAGTCCCTTCGCCTTGTGGATGGTCATGATGGTGACGGCATTTGCGTCTTCATCGATTGCTGGAGCATCGCCCTCGCGATGGCGGATCTCCTGGATCTCGCGGATATGAGCGGCGTATTCGCCCGCATTCATTTCCGGGTGAGCGGCGGCGAGTCGCAAGAGTTTCCTGACGTTGGCGAGGAGCTGGGAGGCATTGGGTCTTTGCGCAAGAGCGTACAGGTAAGGAGATTCCGTGAACACCTTCGAAAGGACTTCCCAGGCGGACAGACGGTCTGCGTATGCGGTCATCGGCTTCCACCAAGTCCAAAAGTGGGTGATCTTGTCGGTGTCTTCTGCGTTTGGGGCTTGAAACTGCGGCAGGAGATCGACGAGCGTCTTCTGACTGGCGAGCAGAACGATCGAGTCCAGCGAAAGCCCAACAATGGGACTTCGAAGGGTTGTGAGGAGCGCGAAGTCGTCGTAGGGGTCGGCGAGGCTGCAGAGGACATTGGCGAGGTCGCGAACCTCCATGCGGGTGTAGAACATCTCTGAGCCGCCTGCGATACGCGCCGGGATTCCCAGGGCCTCGATCTTGGGCAGAAGTTCGGCCGCGAAAGCGTGGGCCTGGACCAGGATTGCGATGTCCTTGGGCTCGGCACCTTCCCCCACCAGTGCGGTGATCCACTCTGCAGTCAGTGAGGTGTTCTTTGCTCGCTGCATCCAGAATTCAATGCCCTCAAATACTGGAGCTTCCTCTTCAAGGATCGACTCTGCGATAGGACTCATCGCCAGATAGTCGCCTTTCCAGAGCTGTTGGAAAAGGCTGTCCACGAACGTGAGGATGCCTGGATCTGAACGATAGTTCTTGGAGAGAAGCTTTGTGACAGACTTTGCGGCTTTGTCCATGAAGAGGCGGACGTCGGCTTGTCGGAAGGAGTAAATCGACTGCTGAGCATCGCCGACCATCATCTCCATCTCGATTCCCAGCGCGCCAATGAGTCGATACTGGAGTGGGCTGAGGTCTTGGGCTTCGTCCACCATGACGACTTTGTACTGTCGCTGGATGCGCTCCGAGACATGGCTGGGCTTGGAAAGGAGCTCGACGGCGCGGGTCTCCAATGATGTGAAGTCCAGCGATTGCCGTCGGCTCATCTCGGCGTCCATTTCCTGCCAAGCCCAGGCCGTGAGCTGGAGAATGCCGCAGACATGCTCCAGGCACGTTTGGTCCGCTTCGGGCTGGTCATCGCTGTCGGTGCCGCGCAGATAGGTGGGCACGCGAATCTTATGAGCCCGAAATGCATCGCGCAATCGGATGGCAAAGTGTGCGCCGGTGGGCTGATAGGCTTCGCGCACATTCTCGGGAAGCTCTTCAAGGATGCGGGCTTGCAGCTCGCGCTCAAGACCTTCGGGCGATGCGGAGAGTTCTTCGAGCCTTGAAGCATGCCAGCCGGTGCCGCGAAGGGCATAAAGAGCTTCACGAATGGCTGCTTCGAGCTGGGCATGGGGGGAAGCGTCGCCGTGCCGCCGACGACCGGCGAGAAACTGCACCAGGGCATTGGTGAACGGGTTCTCCTGATGTTTGCGAATCGCGTGCCAGATGGAGTGCTGAACGATCCGTTGAGTCTCCGTTTCGTCCAGGATTTGGAAGTCGGGATCAAGACCGGCATCTACGGAGCATTCGCGCAGGAGTCTTTCGCAGAACCCGTGGATCGTTTGCACAGGCCCGGTTTCGGCAAGCTGGGCTGCTTCGTAAAGCCCTTGCTCGCGCAAAGTGTCCACGATGCGGCGCTTCATTTCAGCGGCGGCTTTGCGGGTGAAGGTGATGGTCAGAATCTGCCCCGGATCGAAGCCGTCTTCTGTGATGTGCCGAAGGTAGCGAGCGACAAGGACGCGGGTCTTGCCTGCACCAGCTGCGGCGCGAACGACGAATGCGCGCTCGGTGGCATGAACTACGGCGTTCTGTTCTGTGGAGAGTTCATGCTTGTTCACTCGCCACCTCCACATCCTCTTCGAGAGCCATCTGTTCGCCGTAGAGCTGTGAGCTTCGACAGAGCTCACCGAAGGCGCAAGTGCGGCAATGATCGCCTGCGCAGGGCATGACCGATCCGCGCTTCATGGTGTCCAAAGATCGTGCCAAGAGCTCTTTAACCTGCTCGAAGAACTCCTTTCTCCCCTCGATGCCGATGACGCGCAACCCTGCGCCTATGTCGCTGGGGATGTTGACGTCGGCAGGCCGTGGGCAGAGGAAGAGAACTCGCTCGCCCGAGGCTCCATCGATTTCGGCTCCAACATAGGGATGACCTCCGGCCGTGAGGGAGAGAAGAAGGACTCCAAGCTCCAGGAGATAGGGAGGCTCCAGGTCTTCCAGCTTGTTGACGAGAAGCCCTTTGCTGGCTCCATAGCGGAGGGCCACCCGATAGTCGCCAAAACGGGCGATGCCGCTAACATTTCCCTTGATGCGGACGGCTTGACCGCGTATCGGCAGAATGTCCGGCAGCATCGGATCGCCGAAGGTGACGCTCGTCTGGAGAGAGCCTGGGGTTTTGGGCCAGAGCTGCCTAGCGCGAAATTCTCGGCGGATCCATTCGGGGATCATCCGCCTGCCGGTGGCGGTGAGGAGCTGAATCTGATCCCAGGTGATGCGGCGGGATAGCTTCTGCATTTCCGCATCGAGTGCCCGGAGGAGGTCGTCGCGGGCATCGGCTTCTGTTTCGGAAAGCATCAGCTGGGCCTCGTGAGGGAGGTGCCCCAAGCGAACTCCGTCGTCATCGTCGGGCGTTGAAACGTGAAGACGTCGGTCGAACGCGAACCGGAAGGAGCAGACGATGGAATCCCTAAGTTCGGCAAGGGTATAGCCCTCTTCGGGTTCTGCAATGACTTTTTCGGTAGCTTCTTCGGTCGTTAGGCTGGGGCTGAGGGGCATCTGTCGCTGGCCTTTGAGGGCTTGCTGAAGCCGCTGGTCCGCATCGGCGATGCACTCTTCTCCGGGGGGAGTGAAGAGGTTGCGCGGGAAGTCGGTCTGTGTCAGCCGTGTGCCTGCGATGCGCCGAATCTCTTCAAGATAGAAGGCAGGCACATTGTCACGCTCTTCGTCGGTCTGAGGATAAAGGAAGACGATGCGCTCCGTTGGAATGGCGCAAAGCCGCAGGAACTCCTCGCGCTCGCGCTTGGCTTTGGCGTGCGAGTCGTCGATGCGCTGTTCGGTCGGTAAGAGCTCGTTGAGCTGGATGCGCTCGTAGTCGGAAAGGATAGGGTCTTCCGAGCGTCTGCGGGGGAAGATGCCTTCGAGCATGCCCAGGATGATCAGCGATTGGCATTCTCCCAATGAGGCGGCATCTTCGGTGACCCGAACCCCAGGTCCAAGAGAAGGCACGCGCACAGGCGTTCCTGCCCAGATTTTGCCCAGCAAAGCAATGAACTCTTCGCCCGTCATGGCATCGGCAAAGAGGCCGGTCTCGCCAGTTACCGCCCGAATCTGCAACTCACGCTTTAGAGCTTCTTCGGCGGCGGCAAGGATGACTTTGTCTCGCTCTCGCGTAGCTTCTTGGGCTTGAACCGGCTTGAGCAAGCGTTCGTCTTGCAGAAGGTCGATGGCGGATCGGAGAAGCTGATCGATGGGGACAGCGTTTTGCGTATGAAGCGTTTGCTTGAGTTCTTTCACCCACGCCGTCCAGTGCCCAGCAGCGTTCTCTTTAAGGCGTTCTTTCTCGAACTCTGGAAGTTCAAAGCAGTCCCTCAGTAAGGCCCGATCCGCAATGCTGAGTCCGGAATAGGTTGATCTTGCGGCGATCAGAAGTTCGGGGGAATAGCCAAGAGGGAGGCTTTTGAGCAGGTCGAGCAGATAGGCTCCGATGCCGGACTCGGCAACGGTGGTCTGTTGGGCCAGGGAGATCGGGAGCTTCAGCCTTGCGGCAGCAGTGCTGAGCAAGGGGCGGTAATCGGTGAGCTGGCGTGCGTAGATGGCGACGGTGCCAGGAGCCTTGCCTTCGTTCAGCTCTTCCAAGGCCATGCGAATTGCCCATTCTGCTTCTGCCAAGGGATCGGCAGCGCTGGCGATCTGGATGCGCAAGTCTGGTTTTTCGGGCGTTGTTTCCTGAAAAAGGTTTGTAGCGAGAGCGTTGACCGAGCCTGTGAACTCCGGCTCAAGTCCGAGCGATTCGGCGAAGCGTGCGGATCCGGCGGTGAGCTGATGTCGTCCCGGAAGGGACTCTGCGACGACGATCACCGATTTGGCGGAAGACCCGACTTTTCGGATGAGGGCTGCGATGTCGGGCCGGTACTCACTCCCGACCCAAATCCACAGATCGGGCAGTTCGGGAGATGATTTTTGGGCGAGCACCTTTCCGATGCGAGCTTCGATCGTTTCGAGACCAAGCGCCGTGAGGCGGTCCTGTACCGACTGCAGCAGCAAAGCGAGCGAATCTAGCTTTCGGGCGAGATAGTCGGGGAGGCTGCTTGATAACTTTCGCAACGCATCGGGTTGGAGCTGAGCCGCTGTAAGTTCGCTCAGCACTCGCACTGCGCGTCGATGGAAGCCGGGGAAGTGCGCTGACTGTCGCAGAGGCGAATCGGCTTCAATCTCCTCGCAGGCCGAGGCGACGAGGGCTTGAACAAGCGCAGGATCGGCAATGGGCAGAGTTCTGACTTTGGCTCGGCTGAGAATCTGACCCAGAAAATCCCCAAACTCCATGTGGGAAGCGGATTCTGAGTTGCCTGGGAGCCATTGACCGTCGACGGCGGTGACCCATTGGCCATCGACGGCACATTCACGCAGGGTCCGGCTCAGATTTGACGCAGTTGGCGTCAGGGCTAAGCATCGCACCTTGGGACCGCTCATGGGCTTTCACAGTGTATCATGCCCTCGTGGCTCAGAAGGTTTGGACGGTTCAGCGCAAGATCATGGGAAATCTTTTGCCCGCACTTTTGAGCCTGCCTTTTGGCGTTGTCGGCTTTATCCTGATGCTTAAGGATGGGCAGATGATCGGTCGGGGGCTGTACTGGTTTGCGCTTTGGCCCGTGGCAGGGATCGTCTGCGTCAACTTCCTGGGGCTGTATCAAAACCGCCAGATGCGAAAGGTCCTTGAAAAGAGGCTTTCAGCGCCTCTCGGCGAGCCGAAGCTCGCGGTTTGGTTTGCGGGTTTTGCCCGACCCGCATTCAAAGATGTGCTTGATCCCCACGAGGACGTCGGCTTTTTTGTCGTCCGAGAAGACCGTGTGGAGTTCCTCGGAGAGAACATCCGGGTTGAAGTCAAGAAGGCCGAAATTCAAGGCATCGGCTTCAGACCTAACGTTCACACGCTGCTATGTTTAGGTGGCTGGCTATCTATCGATGGTGTGGTTGACGGCACCCGAGTTCGCCTGCTGATTGAGCCGAGAGAGCGCAAGACTCTGCTGGGCAACCTCTTGCTGAACGGTAAGATCCGCCGAAAGCTGGTTGCTTGGAAGAAGGCTAAGAAAGCCTGACGGCTACCCTATCCCCAGAATCTCTCGACGAATGCGCCCCCGCAACTCATCGCTCTTCCCCGGCATAAGTTTGCGGGCGAAGTGCATCTCAGATGCGGCGATTTCGTCGAAATCCTCCATGCGAAGGGTTTTAGGATTGGGCTCGTCAGGATAGAGCTTAGGGTCGAGCCATTTCACGAATCGCAGATCGGTTTTGGAGACGCGCAATTCTGGGTCGTTAGCAAGGATGGTCTGCGTCAGCGCTTCGTCAACGATCGGGCGCTTCTCAAACCACTTGAGCAGACTTTGGTTTTCCATGCCTCTCCGCAGAGTTTCAGCGGCCTTTTGGTTTCCTGTAAAGTAAGTGGCTCCAGAGCGACAAGGAAACGTGTCAGAAAAGGGTGGCTTGGCCCAGGATTGAGGCAAAGCTCGATACTTAAACATCAGCTTGCCAGCCCTGGTGATGAACGGGACGCGGAGCTGAGGACGAACATATCGCTCCTGCATCTCCAATTCCCAGGCTGTTGGGTTTGGCTTTGGATAGACCGGGGACTGCTTCATGTAGAGATCGTAAGGTGATTCTTGGAGCGACCAGATCATCTGCTCGGCGGTCTTGATTGGGTAGCAATGGCCCGTGATGAGATAGAACCATTCCGGTGCATCTTGGCGGTGCATCAATTGCTCGATGGACTTGGTCATCGCCATCACCGTGCCGAGTGTTCCCCAACCCGTCTTGAATCGCTCAGGAATGTGCTGAACGTTGGGCGAGAGCTTCCCCAAGTCGAAATCGCACTGCCGGAAGTCGTGATGCAGCGAGACCGGAGGATGATCGAACATCTGGTTGAGGACGTCGATTAGGTCGAGGGCTTGCACGACGTCTCGAAACGTCACCAGCGCAAATCCGACCTGTGCTCCACCCATTACTGCCCCAAGAAATACTGACGATACCAAGCAACGAATTTTGGAAGTCCCTCTTCAATCGGGGTTTTAGGCTCAAAACCGGTGTCGCGCTGGAGGTCGGAAATATCGGCTGCCGTGGCGAGAACGTCTCCTGGCTGCATCGGCAGGAAGTTTTTCTCGGCCTTCATCCCAAGCGCATCTTCCAGAACCTCGATGAAGCGAAGCAGCTCGGTGGGCTTGTTGTTGCCAATATTGTAGAGACGGTAGGGGACTTTTGCGCTTCCGGGATCGGGATGGGCGGGGTCCCAATCAGGATTTGGCGCGGCGGGCTTGCGGAGGACCCTAACGATGCCTTCGACGATGTCCTCGACGAAGGTGAAATCACGCTGCATCTTGCCGTCGTTGAAGACGTTGATCGGCTTTCCGTCAAGGATCGCTTTTGTGAACAGGAAAGCAGCCATGTCCGGCCTTCCCCAAGGCCCATAGACGGTGAAGAATCGGAGCCCGGTTGTAGGGATGCCGTAAAGATGGCTGTAGGTGTGGGCCATCAGTTCGTTGCTCTTTTTGGTAGCCGCGTACAGGCTTATGGGATGGTCTACGTTATCGTGGATCGAGAATGGGTACTTCGTGTTTGATCCGTAGACGGAGCTGCTGGAGGCGTAAACCAGGTGCTGGGTTCCGTGGTGGCGACAGGCTTCAAGGATATTTGCGAATCCGAGCAGGTTAGAGCGGATGTAGGAAAGGGGATTCTCCAGGGAGTAGCGCACTCCCGCCTGGGCAGCTAGATTGACCACGGCATCGGGATTGTGGGTCTTCATGATCTCATCGACCAGTCCAGGCTCTTCCAGGCTTCCACGAATGCCAGTGTAGTTCGGATATTCGGTGAGCTGGGCGTGGCGTGCTTCTTTCAGCACCGGATCGTAGTAGTCGTTGAAATTGTCTATGCCGATTACTTGGCAATCTTCGTTCAGAAGTCGCTTTGCGGTGTGGAAGCCAATGAATCCAGCAGTGCCGGTGATAAGGATCTTCTGCATGGTCTTTTGCCCGTGCTGTGGTCATTATGGGCTTTTTCCGAGGGTACGTTCTCACCCTTCCCGTGCTTCCAATAGGATTGTGTTTACTCAAACAGCTGGGTCGCGAACTGGTCTGGTTTGAAGTCCTTGAGGTCTTCCATCTTTTCACCAACGCCGATGAACTTCACCGGCACCTTGAATTGATCGTAGATCCCGAGCATGGCCCCGCCACGAGAAGTGCCGTCTAGCTTGGTGAGGATAAGGCCGGTGACGCCTGCGTGCTTGATGAATTCTTCTGCTTGACGGATGGCGTTTTGGCCAGTATTTGCATCCAAGATGAGCAAGATCTCATCGGGCGTTCGACCGAGACCTTTTTCCGCGACTTTCGCAACTTTCGTCAGCTCGGCCATGAGGTTGCCCTTGCTGTGCTGGCGGCCCGCCGTGTCGCAGAGTACAAAGTCGACTCCTCGCGCCTTTGCGGCTGTGATGGCATCAAAAATGACGGCGGCAGAGTCGGACCCCGGTTGGTTCTTGACGATTTCGACGCCGATTCGGTTTGCCCAGACATCGAGCTGTTCGATGGCTGCGGCACGGAATGTATCGCCTGCCGCAAGAAGCACTGAGAACCCTTTGCGCTTGAGCATGTAGGCGAATTTTGCGATGGTCGTGGTTTTGCCAACACCGTTGACACCGACGAAGAGGTAGACCGTGGGCGGGTCATCGTTGACTTCAACGCCAGCCTGCTCACCTCGGAATCGGTCGGCGATCGCCTTCTTGAGGCGTTCCTTCATGTCCATCGGATCGGTGATCTTCTCTTCACGCACGGCGCGCCGAAGCTCTTCGAGGATCTCTTGCGTCACTTTGACGCTGGCGTCGGTCTGCAACAGGGCTTCTTCAAGCTCTTCATAAAGTTGCTCGTCGATCACGCCCCGACCCATGAGTCGGTCCACCTGCTGCATAAACCGCTTGAACATGCGCCAAGAGGTTAGAACTTTATGGGGGCTGAGTGCAAGCTCGTGGGCGTTTCGCGCTAGCGTCCACCCAGTCCGCTGAGCGTTACTCCCTCAATGAAATACTTCTGGGCCGTGAAGAAAAGCGCCAATACCGGGAGCATCCCCATGGTCGCAAACGCCATGAGCAGGCCAGGCTCACCACTGCGGTCTCCCTGGAAAAGCTGTATGGCATAGGAGATGGTCATCTTCTCGGGGGAGCTGACATAGACGAGCGGTCCCATGAAGTTATTCCAAGCTCCCAGGAAGGTCCAGATGGCGATCACCGCCAGGGCTGGCTTGATCTGGGGAAGCATGACGCGATAGAAACTCTTGAAGTAGCTGCATCCGTCGATCTTGGCGGCGTCTTCAAGCTCGGTAGGAATGTTCATGAAGAACTGCCGGAGGAGGAAGATGTTGAATGCGCTGCCGAAGAATGCAGGGACCCAGAGAGGATAGAGGGTATCAATCCAGCCCAGCGAGCGGAAGATCAGGAATTGCGGCAGGAGCGTTACAGCCCCGGGAAGCATCATCGTGCTGAGAAGGAGCGTGAAGAGGAGGTTCTTGCCCGGGAAGCGCATCCGTGCAAAGGCATACGCCACAAGCGATGAAGCGAAGATCGTTCCGATCACATTGAAGAAAACGAGGATCAGGGTGTTCTTTACGTACACCAGGCCACGGTTGGCTTCGATGGGAAGATAGTCGAGCGCATCGGAATAGTTGCGGAATCTCAGGCCAATCTTGCGGTAGGGTTCCGTTTCCGCTCTCTTACGCTGGAACGTTTGGCCTTCGACGTCCTTAGGCTCGGTGGCGACGATGGTTCGCAACCCATTGGATTCTTCTTTCGTCACTTTGCCGATGATCTCTCGGTCGCCTTCTTGGAAGGTCACGAGAGGTATCTCTTTCGGGATAATTTTGAGGGGCGCCTTTGCGGCAGTGGTTCGCCCTCGCAACACATGCGGGCGATCAACCTCGATCTTGGCGCTGCCGTCCGGGTACTTCTCGACGATGTAGCCAAGGACGGATCTCCCCTCCAGCGTTGCCTCAACAAGAGGATTGTCTTCATCCAGATAATCGACGAACTGCGAGACTCTGGGGACCCAGATCAAGCCATCCGGAGAGACCATGTCGCGGTCTTCTTTGAAGCTGGTGACCATCAGCCAAACGAACGGAATTCCAAATACGATGGAGCCTGAAATGAGGGCGAGATGCGTGGCCGCATTCTTGGAGAACTTGCGTGCTTTTGCGGCTTTGGTGGCGAACGCCATGGCGAAGATCGCGGCAAAGGCTAGCAAGACGATCGCAAGAGCAGTTCCGGGCTTGATAGGGACCATGCCTCGGAGAATCTGCACTGAATCGCCAGAGCTCTTAAAAAGCCAGAAGAATAACGTCCCTGCCAAGGTCCATGCCCCGGCAGCTTTTAGTCTTTCGCTTCGTTCCTCGGCAGCAAGAGAAAGGAAGCTCTGAGCGAGACGGGTTGCGACCATGGCAACGGCGACTACCGCTATCCAGCCCATCCAAGGCATGACAAACCAGACGATCGGAACATTCAGGCCAGGCTCTTTTGGACGGCCAAGCTCTTGAGGAAGCGTTGCGGATAGCCCAAAGCAGAGACCTGCGATAATGCCTGCGATAAAGATGCCCCGCTGAATTTGGGCTCGGTCTTGACCGGGTGCCTTGGCGAGCCACTGACCAAGCAGAGCGACGCCGCGCAGGGCCGAAGCCCAACCAAGCCAATAGGCAAGCGTTCCAATAGCGAAAACAAATTCTGGGCTCAAGGGTTGGATGTTATCATGCGCGATTCTTGCGATAAATCGCAAAGGCGCGGGGTCGCGTTTTGGATGCGTGTCTCACCGCTCATATCAATTTGGGGTGATAGGACCTTTTGTCAGGGGTTAATTTCGTACATTTGAACCTGATTCGTTGCTTGCAGTGGGACCCTGAGGCCAAAATAAGTAACGACCCCACAGACAGACCGTCTGGTTCTCCCGGAGAACAACAATGAAGTTCACATCCTACGCAAGCACTTTTAAAAAGCTCGTCTCTATCGCCGCTCTCGGCATTGTCGCAGTTGCCGCACATGCGGAAACCTACGCCCTGTGTCTCGGGATCAACGACTATCCTGAGGTGAAGGACAAGGAGGGCAAAGTAGTCGATCAAGACCTCAAGGGCTGCGTCAACGACGCCAAGGCGATGAAAGATGTCTTCATCAAGAAGTACGGGGTCAAGGCCGCGAATATCAAATCCCTTTACGACAAGGAAGTGACCCTTGAGAAGTTCCTTGACGGGATCAAGTGGCTAGCTTCGACGGCAAAGGCAGGGGACCAGGTGGTGTTTGTGTACTCCGGCCACGGCGGACAGGTTGACGACAAGGAAGAGCAGGACGGCAAGGAAGAAGTCATCGTGCTTGCCGACATGCAGCTTGTCCCGGGTGATTTTTTCGGCGAGTTTGCAAAGTTGCTCAATGTCAACGGCATCAATTCAACCTTCATGTTTGACAGTTGCTACAGCGGCGGAATGTCGCGCGATCCTGGAGCGAAGTACCAAGTGCGCCAGAAGTGGATGAATCTTTCTGCTCTGAATGTGCAAAAGTCGATCAAAGCGATGCCCGCTGTAGAGTCGAGGCTGATGGCTGTTCGACCGAAGCAGGTTGGCCCTACTCAGACACAGGGCGAGAGCGTTTTCCTTTTCGCCAGCAAAGAAGGCAACACAAGCTCTGATATCTCCGGTCTTGAGGGATTTGAGCCGCACGGGCTGTTCACGATGCTGGTGCTGGCGATGTTGGAGGATCAGCCGAAGGTCGCGGTGAAGGATATGTACGATGCGATCGATGCTGTTCTTGAGAGCATCAACAGCAAGCTGAAGGAGAAGGACCCGAACGCCAAGGGCTTTACTCAGGGACCGAACTTTGAGACAAGCGCGACCCGTGCTTCCAAGCCGATTTTGCTGGGTGGCTAAGTTCCACCCATTTCTTTAAGGAGAATTGAATATGGGCCGTCGAACCCTTTTGAATTGCGGCCGCCATGGATTGATATGGGGTTTGGCGGCCCTTCTTGTTGCAAGCTCAGTTGGCTCCTTTGGCTCTGAGCGTGAATCTAATGCTCGTCTTAAACTGATCCCGATCGTCAGCGATCAGCGAATCGAGGACATTCAGGAATCTCCTGATGGGACTCGGCTGCTGACGCACGACCGAGGGTATGCACCTCGGCTTTGGGATCCGAAATCAATGCGTCTTCTTGCGGTTCTTGGGGGGCACCCCTACTACAAGATCCATCAGGCAGAGATGTCGCAGGACGGATCAAAGATCATCACGGTTTCCCTGGACCTCATACGGCTTTGGGATGCAAAGAATGGTCGAATGCTGGGGGAGTGGCCTTTGAATCGCGATTCCAAGGCCCTTTTCATGCGAGCGAAGATTTCGCCGGATGGCGGTTGGATTGTCGCTGGCGATCAGCTGGGTCAGGTTTGGTACATCGACGGAAAGGAAGGCAGCAAGCCGACTTTGATGGGCAAGCATAACCTGCCGAAAGCATCGACCGAGTGGGTTTTCCGCGATATCGCGATCTCATCGGACGGGACGCTCGCTGTTACTGGCGGCATGAGTCCGTCCGTAATGGTCTGGAATATCAAAGAGAAGAAGGCTCAACAGACGTTCCCGGCCTGCAGCCAAGGCACAGGCTGGTTAGAAATCTCCCGAGACAATAAGCAGGTTCTTGAGACTGGCTTCGACGACAAGGCTCGCATTTGGAGTATTGAAACCGGACAAAAGCAGTACGAGTGGGAGCACTTTGTCGGAGATAAGGGTAACTCGGTTAATACGATGATGGGAGCCATCTTCGTAGGAAAGTCCTTTGATGAGGCACTGGTTGCTGGAAAGACCGGCACCATGACCCTGTACGATCGTCAGTCGGGCAAGCTGGTTCGAAAGCTCGAAGGCTACGTTCGGGCTATTCGAGAGATACGCAAGACGAGAGATGGTCTTCGCGTTGCAACCTATGCCGATGAAGACGATCTGATGGGGCGGGAGCCTCTTAAGCTTTGGAACGTCGAGACTACCAAGGAATATCCGTTTACCCGCGGTCATCACAGCCCGACAGCGGGGGCATTCAGTCCGGACGGTCGATTTTTCTGGGTTGGCTATGGTGACGGAAGCATTCGCCGGCACGAGTTGGAGACTGGAAAGATTTACACGGAAACGATCAGTGCAGTTGATTCGTTTGACGGCTTTTATCCACTTGGAACATCCGGTCGCTACTACTACAAAAGAAGCGGCAACAAAGGACTGCTAAGAAGTATCAACAGCACAACCTTCGACCCCAACAGCCCGGGTGCGTCAACTGTTTACTCGCTTGACGGGTTGTTCATGGACGCCTCACCTACCGGCCGATTGGTGATTGGGAAGGCATTTTTCAAGGATAAGGAGGACAAGGAAAAGGAAGCCCAGGCTGTCTGGAACATCGCGAGCGAGAAATCCACCTGGGTTTTCTGGGACGGATGCGAAGGGCTGTCTTGGGGTGGCGGCGAGTATGTCATCGCATACGGCGAAAAGACAGCCGCAGTGTTCGACATGGCCGAACCAGCTTTCAAAGAGACGATCTACGACGGCCCGACCAATGTTGGACTGGCCAAGCTGAGTCCGGACAATAAGTGGGCGATGGTGATGGATGTGGATTGCAAGGTTCATGTCATCGGCATTGGCGACAACAAGGCGAAATACGAACTTGGAACGACGGGCGGGATATTCAGCAAGCAGTTTGTGTTCACAGCAGATTCAAAGCACTTGGTATTCCCCAGAGACAACAGCTTTGTGTTCCTCGATCTCGCTACCGGCAAAGAAACAAAGAAGGTGTCGTGTCCTGTCGATAATGACGCTGATAAGCGACCGCTATCTGACGACTTCATCGTCACGAAAGATGGCTCCACTCTAATCTGTGCAGGGTATCTGCATACGAGCTTCGTGGACTTAGCGACGGGCAAAGAGCGTTTTCGAAGTCGTGCAGATGTTCCAATCTACTCAAACTCCGTTGAATCGTTTTTGAGCCCTGATCAGAAGTACTTTGCCGGACAGTCTGAGCGTGGAGTGATGATCTATGAGGTCAGTACTGGCAATATCCGGGCAAAGCTTCAGATGACTGACCAAGTCGCGGGTGTCTGCTACAGTTCCGATGGCAAGAGACTGATCGTGACTGATGCCACCGAGCAGGCGACAATTTGGGATGCGACATCCCTCATGCCGTCGACAGACCCAACCTCACAGCCGACTTTAAGACGCGTCGGTTCATTCGTGGTGATGCGCGATGGCTCATGGCTGGCGATGGATACAGACGGACGATACGATGCCAGCGATCCCTCAAATGTCACAGGCGCTTCTTACGTGCTGGAGTGGGATGGGGGCCTTGAACCTATCGATGTTCAGCAGCTGAAGTCGCTCTTCTATGAACCGGGTTTGCTTGCGAAGCTGTTGGGCACCAACAGCGAGCCTCTGAGAAGCGTGCCCAACCTATCGGCCATTCGACTCTATCCGGAAGTCAAGCTGACTCGCAGCGAGAGAAATCCCAACCGCGTTGAGGTTGCGTTGACCGAGCGCGATGGCGGAGGAATTGGGGCGGTTCACGTTTTGATCAACGGCAAAGAAGTCATGACGAAGGATGGTGTTGGATTCTTCAGCGTCAACGCCAGCGACTATACGCAGTATTTTCTCCCGGCGGCACGCTTGCCCGAAGGCCGGGGCAATCTTTTGCAAGTCTACGCGACGAACAAGCAGGGAGACTTGGCGGGCCGTGCTGAGACGGTTGATCTTGGTATTCCAGAAGGCTTGAAGACTCCTGACGTTCATCTTTATGGGCTGTTTGTGGGGGTAGGAGACTATGTTGGCAACGACAAGGACCTTAAGGCACCGCCGAGCGACGCTGAGAAGCTTGGTGAGGCTGTTGGACGTGTTGCGGAGAGGCTTCTTCCTAAGCGTGTTCACATCACAGAACTGACCACAGACACAAAGGAAGCGGACGGGCGACCGACGCGGGACTCCATCATCAAGTGGTTTGATGACGTTTCTAAGAAAGCGACATCAAGCGACATCGTGGTCGTGTTCTTCGCGGGTCACGGCACGAGCATCATCGGAGGGCAGAAGGGGTACTTCTTCTTGACCGCCGATGCCGATCCTTCTGCGGTCACACCATCGATGGTGGGAACTTCGACGATCACGGGCGAGGACCTGCAAAAGCGGCTGGCCTCGATTCCTGCCAGCAAGCAGGTGATCATTCTGGACACCTGTCATAGCGGTGCAGCTGCTGATCGTTTGCTCCAGTCGGATCGAAGTGTAAGCAGCGATTTTGCACGCGCTTATGAGTCGATCAAGGACGGAAGCGGAACTTGGCTTCTTGCCGGAGCGGCAGCAGATCAGTTGAGCTACGAGTCGAACAATGTCGATCACGGCATGCTGACATATTCGTTGCTGGAGGCTATCGACCGTGCTTCTGCCGACGGCCTTCGGAGTACACCTGGCGGGGATCTGTTCTTGGATGTTGAGCGGTGGCTTGCGTATGCGGCTTCCCGTGTAGATTCGCTGAAGAATGAAGTTGGGATTGCCGGTATTCAGCATCCTGAGTTTAAGCGTTCAAAGACGGGAGGCAGCTTCGATCTTGGTGTTTTGCGACCTGAGAATCGTGGAGAGGTTGGCCTGAAGCCGCCGATGCCGATTGTCATCATGGGCACTTTCGAGCAGGACGAGGAAGACCCGGCTGGGCTTGAAAACGCCATCGTCGGAGTGATGCGCGATTCTGGCCAGGTCAAGCTTTGGACCGACGTTACCAAGCACCCGAATGTATTTCGGATTGCCGGAACCTACACCTACGACAAGGAGAAGAAGACGATCAAGCTTCGCTTGGTCGTGCAGAAATTCGACAGTCAGCAGGTTCGCAAGACCATTGAAACATTCGAGCTTGAGGGAAGCGCAAACTCTCTGAAAGAGTTTGCACAGACAGTGCGAACCAAGGTTGAAGAGTGCATTCGCAAAAGCTCGACTTGAGCCTTAACGAATGGAAAGGGCTTGCTTCTGGATTGCAGAAGCAAGCCTTCGGCACCCTTCCTCGTGGGAGTGCACCCACAGTTCGGGCTCGATGAGCTCAAGCTCCATCAAGACGTCTTTGCCGTCGTTCGACTGGCAGATATCGACGCGTGCAAACAGTGGATTGAATCCGCATCTTTGGATCGTGAGTTCGGCGGCGGCAAGCTCGGACTCTGTTGGCTCTGTGATTTGGTAGGTGCCGCCATATTCAAACTGTACACGGAAGTCTCCGCGCTTGGAGTATTTGCGAATGGCGTGGCTGTAAAGGCCGTCGATGAACACCAGGCTGATTTCGTACGCCGACTGAATGGCGTTCAAGAATGGCTGCACGAGGACATCGCCATTCTGGGCGACGGTCCTCAAGTGTTGCACGGCTTCAGGATCGTTCGAAGAAAAGACTCTCGTAGCGTGTGCGCTTGCGCTGATCGCGGGCTTGACGACGATCTTTTCCCATTCCAAAGCACGCTTCGGAAGGTCTGCTTTTCCTTGTCTGCAGAGTTCCGTTTCGACGATGGGCACGCCTTTTTCCTGAAGGTCGAGCAGATATCCCTTGTGCATGTTCCAGCGGATGGTATCAAGCCCATTGACGACCAGCAAAGATTCGAGCTTATCGAGCCAGGCTGTGAAATCGGCTGGATGGTAGTGGTAATCCCAAACAGATCGAATGACGATGAGATCATAGGATGCCCAATCGATCTGCGGATCGTTCCAGACAGGCCGTTCCGCCTTCAGGCCAAGCCTGTCGAGCTCAGCGACCAGGAAAATGTCGTCTTCGGAGATTTCGTCCGAGTCTTTGCAACCGACGATGGCGAGGCGCATCGGATGATGATACTTCGGTCGTTGGGCCGGTGTGAGAAGGGTTGCTCAGCGAACAATTCATGTAACGTTCAGGTTTTCTTAAAGCTTCGGAACCATCACGATGGGATGATGAAGGCATGAGCGGGGACGGATTGTCTGAACTCGGAGCACGAGAGCTGATGCAGGCTTTTGCCAAGGCTGCTGAGCCTCGCTGGTTTGGCGCTCATTGTTTTCGTCGGCTGATTTCTGGAGAAGATTCCGGAGGGCGAGTTGCCCTTTTTGATTTCCTGTTTGCAAAGGGGTTCGACCTGCCCGCCCATACGCATGCTCATGAAGATGAGGCTTTCTTTGTGCTCGAAGGGAAGATTCGTTTTCAGGTTCGAGATGAGCATTTTGATGCTGGGGCGGGAGAGTTCGTCAAGCTTCCACGGCATATGTCGCATTCCGTGGAAATATTGACTCCATCGGCTCGCGCATTGCTCTTGCTGACTCCGCCGCAGCTTGAAGGCTATTTGATGGGGAGCAGCACGCCAGCGACTGAGATGGCTATCCGCAATCCTGGCACTTCCGATATTGAAAGCCTGATTCAAGCCTCCGCCGAATATGAGCTGGAGTGGCACTGACTTACTTCGCTGATATGTCCTTTAGGCCCGACAGAAGGAGAGGTCGGGCCTCTTTTTTGTAATGTGAGGGCTTTCACAACGTCCATTGTCAGTAGGTGAATCTATGCTGGCAACTTTAGTTTTTGGATTGCTCACAACCGTTCAGGACACAAACTCTACCTCTGCGATCAAAACGGCATCGCTCTTCAAGAATGGCTACGCGATGATCGTTCGGGAATATGCGGTCAACGAGGGTGGGGAAACGATCATCACTCCGATCCCTCAGGCGACCATGGGAACGTTCTGGGTTGCCACTTCACAGGGGGTAAAGATCGTGGAACTGGTATCGACATTGCGCCCCAAGACTATCGAGCGGGCTCCAGCTAATTTGAGCGATATGCTTTCTGCTGCGGTTGGGAAAGAAGTGGCCATCACGACCGTGAATCTCGGCACTCTGAGCGGCAAACTGCTCTCGGCGGACGGCGATCTCGTCATGGTGAGAGTGGGGCAGGAAACAAGCACCTTCACTAAGGGCGAAGTGCGCAAAGTGACCCTTTCGGACGGCTCAGAACCGAAGCTAAAGGTTCAGATTGAAGAGAGAGTTCTGCGTGTGCGCACCCAAGGGAAGGGCATTATGATCGCCTATGGGCTTGAGTACGGAATCACCTGGGCGCCCGCCTATGCCATCGATATTTCTGATCCTAAGAATCTCACGCTCTCGGCGAAGTCGACGGTATTGAATGATCTTGCGGATCTGAACAATGCCGATCTGCGGTTTGTGACCGGCTTCCCCAATGTTCCCTGGGCGACACTTACTGAGCCGCTCCTTAGTGGGCAGGGTGTAAGTCAGTTTGTCAACTTTCTACAGTCAATTGGGATTCCTGAAGGCGGCTTTCGGGGCCGTGCGGATATGTCGGGCAATGTTGCCTCTCAAAGGGCTGACCAGGGTTTTGCTGATTCCTTTGGCCTGGGCACCGAACCAGGAGTGCAGTCTGAAGATTTGTTCTTCTACAAGCAACCCAAGGTTACGCTGAAGCGTGGAGATCGCGCTTTTTATATGCTATTTGAAGCAAAGGCACCCTATGAGCATGTCTACACTGTCGATCTTCCGCCAGGTTCTAGCGCTGGAGAGTCAAGAGGACCAGGACTCCCAGCTTCTCCAATCGATGTGTGGCACGCGCTAAAGTTCAAGAATACGTCGAAGCAACCGCTGACCACTGCCCCAGCCACGGTGTTCAAGGATGGCCAAGTGATGGGCCAGGACACGATAAAGTACACCTCTGTCGATTCAGAGATTCTGCTGAATATGTCCAAAGCGCTCGATATCCGTGTTGAGGCAGATGAGGAGGAAGTTGCCAGAGAACGGGCTGCCTTGAAGGGAGCGTATGGCAACACGTTCGATCTCGTTACGGTTCAGGGCAAGGTGTCGATCAAGAATCCCAAGTCCGAGGCGATTATGCTGCGCATCTCAAAGAACTTTGAGGGCGAGTTGATTTCGGCTGAAGGTTCTCCCAAATCGACGAAGTCTGCGATTGGACTGAGAGATGTAAATCCACGCTCAAGCCTTCTTTGGACGCCTAAGCTTGATGCTGGCGGCACCTTGAACCTGATCTACAAATACAAGGTTTACGTTCAGGCGCGCTAGGCTTGAGACTGGCAAATCTAACGGCTGGTATAGCTTGATCGTGCGCCAACTTTGGCAATAACGCTAGGGTGAGCTGCGTGTGATTCTCCGATATTAGAATTCGGGGAATCACATAGGCAGCAAAGAGAATGTCAGGAGTTTCTCAGAACAGTTTCAACGGCGTTAGGGCGCGATTTCAACGGCTCACCGACAACCGCTTCTTCGTCGGGTGGGTGCAGAGTTTCTATGCGAACGTCATCGTAGTGCGCGGTTCTACCGATGCGATTCTTTCCCCGGGTGAGAATTTCTACTTTGAAGTTCATGGGCTCAACGCCATGGCAACCTTTACGGCCAAGCTGAGCAGCTTTGACGAGCTGGACGTTCTCAAGAACGCAAACTTTCAGTTCGTGAATGGTGCAGACACACAGGTCATTTCGGTCGCAGAGCTTGACTTTGAGTTTGAAATCACAAGCCAGGTCCGCTATGCACGCCCTGTCGAAGAGTTTCGGCTGATGGTGAACAAAATGACTGCCCAGCTTCAGGCCAAGGGGAAGACGCACGACGTTACGGTGACTGACATTTCTCCAAACGGTCTTGGTCTGATCTCTGAGATTGAGTTTGCACAAGGCGATAAGGGTGAGGTTACGATCTTCTCGGAATACGGCGTGATTCGGACCGATGTCGAAGTTCGATATTCCATGCGTGATGAAAGGTCGCTGACGGCGTTTCGCAATGGTGTGAAGATCGAGCGGATGTCGCGCATCGACTCGGCAAAATGGAATACCTTGCTGACCAGCAGCTCTTTTTAGCTCCTTGCACTGAATCTCAACAAGGATTGCCTGCCGTCGTGCAGAATCAATAAGCGATGCGATGGATTCTGCTGATGGCTGCCCTTGCAGCCGCTTCGCTTGCTCATGCCGAGCTCAAGCTGGCTTCACTGTTTCAAGACCATATGGTTTTGCAGCGCGATCGTCCGGTTGCGTTCTGGGGCTGGGCCAAGCCTGGTGCAAAGATTCACCTGGCCGCAAGCTGGGGGTCGGTAGCGGATGCTGAAACCGACAAGGCCGGAAAATGGATTGCCCGACTGAATGCTCCTAAGGGAGGGGGCGGTCCATATGAGGTCATCGTCAGTGGGGACGGTCAGATCACTCTTAATGATGTGATGGTTGGAGAAGTGTGGATCTGCTCGGGTCAATCCAACATGGAGATGACCGTTCAGAAGGGCTATCCGCCACCTCTTAAGAACCAGGAAAAGGAGATCGCCGCCGCCGGATTTCCCAAGATTCGGATGTTCAATGTGACCAAGGACATGATCTCGGCTCCGCAAGAACTTTGTGGCGGCGAATGGCAGGTTTGCTCTCCGCAGACGGTCGGTTCTTTCTCTGCGGCGGGGTATTTCTTCGCGAAGAAGCTGTTCGAAGAGCTTAAAGTTCCTATCGGCATGATTCACACAAGCTGGGGAGGGACTGAGGTTGAGCTTTGGACCAGCGAGCAGGGTTTGAGGCAGGTGCCTGAGCTTGGAAGTCAAGTCGATGTTTACAAGAAGGCCAATGAAGAGAACCTGCAGATCCAAGCCAAATGGGCGAGCGATCTGATCGCTTCAGATCCAGGAAACAATAAGTGGCAGGCCGTGGACCTCGATGAGTCGGACTGGAAGAGTGCAGATCGACCTGTAACTTTCGAGGCAGCTGGTTTGCCGCAGTTCGATGGATTCCTCTGGGTCCGCTGTCGGTTCAATATTCCTGCCGACATGTCCGTCAATACCGTCCGCCTCGATTTCGGAACTATCGACGATATGGACACAACCTACGTGAATGGCACGCTGGTTGGGGCTACGAACGCATACAACATCGAGCGCAAGTATGAGGTGCCCAAGAACCTGATCAAGGTGGGTGAGAATGTTGTTGCTGTTCGGATTCTGGATACCGGCGTCACTGGAGGGTTCGGCGGGCAGAACGTCGAGGTTCGAGTGAATAACGACTTGGTTGTTAAGCTCACGGACTGGAAATGGAAGATTTCGACGGACCTGACAAAATTTCCCAGGCCGCAGTACAAGCCTTCGCGCGGCTATTCGCTTTTGTACAACGGCATGATCGCCCCGCTTGTGCCTTACACGATCAAAGGAGCGATTTGGTATCAGGGAGAGTCGAACGTTGGACGGGCATATCAGTATCGGCAATCGTTTCCCAATATGATTCGGGATTGGCGCAAGGCTTGGGGGTTGGGAGATTTTCCTTTCTACTTTGTGCAGATTGCTCCGTTCACCTACGGGAATCAGATGAGCCCTGAGCTTAGGGAGGCGCAACTGCTGAGTTTGCGCGAGCCCAATACAGGCATGATTGTGACGACGGATATCACCGACGACGTAAAGGATATTCACCCCATCAACAAGCAGGACGTTGGCTTGCGGCTGGCTTACTGGGCGCTGAATAACTGTTATGCGAAACGGAAGATCGTCCCTTCGGGGCCGCTATATACCGGCATTCGAGTTGAGCAGGACAAGGTCAGGGTGTTCTTCGATTACATAGGAACGGGCTTGCTTTCCGCCGGAACGGAGCTTACGGGCTTTGAAATAGCGGGTGAGGATCGCAAGTTTGTTCCGGCAAAGGCCTATATCGAAAAGGACAACGTCATCGTTTATTCAGAGCAGGTCAAGAAGCCGGTTGCCGTTCGATTTGGGTGGCGGGATGACGCGATGCCGAACCTCTTTAATAAGTCGCTCTTGCCCGCGTCGCCCTTTCGATCCGACAGTTGGCCGGGGCTGACGGACAAGATTCGGTGGTGATTCTCAATCTTTGCCTGCATGAAAAATGCAGGCAAAGAGATCAATGAGCGGATGTTGCGCGAGTCAATCCGCCCGTCATTTCGATTAGCTGCTCCCCATCCTTTTCGACGAGGATTCCGCATGGGCCGCCGTATTCGCTCGCGTCCATCTGTTCCACGATGCTTCCGTCGAATCGATACACAGGGAAGTAGTATTCGGCGACCTTCTCCGCGACGCCTTCGATGTAATGTCCCACGATGATTCGGCGGAACCGGCTTGTCGAGATGTTTGGTCCTGAACCGTGGATGAGGGAGCCATTGAAGAACAGCATGTCGCCAGTCCGCATAACCATCGGAATGGGTTCGAGCCCGTTTGGAATGGGCACGAGGTGGTCGGTGAAGCTCTTGTCCATGTTGGCGTGTCCAGGACAGAGCATGGGCAACTCATGCGATCCGGGAACGATGGACATGCATCCGTTTTCCTCGTCGATGTCTTCGAGGGCTAACCATGCGGCCATGCAGGTTCCAGGCTCGGCGTTGAGATAGCGCTGATCCTGGTGGAGGGCTTGGCCCTTTGCTCCAGGCGGCTTAAAGTAGACCATCGTTTGGACGGCAAGGGGCTCCTTGTCATAGAAGGAGGTCAGGTAAGTACAAATGCGCTTATCGACCATGTACTTCATCGCGACGTCATCACCACGGTGCGGCTGAAGAAGACGCGGATAGCGCTTGAGCGGGTCTTCGTGGTCGGGATGAACGCCGCCTTCTGCCCAGCCATCGCCTCCACGTTCAACCATGTCGGTGAAGTAATCGCGGAGGCTCGCACATTCTTCGGGACTGAACAGTCCGCTGACCAGCAGATAGCCGTTCGACCGATAAAACTCGATGTCCTGCGATGTTGGAGTGGCCGTATTCATGGCTTTCATCATATTGACGCAATCGACCTCGGGCATGTCTATGGAGTTTCTGATCTCGCCAAATAGATAGCACCGTTAATTTGCCAGGGAGTGCGCCTAAACCTTGATGATGAACCGATTTATCTATTAATATTCATATATGGCAGTGACCATCAAGGATGTGGCGCGAGTCGCAGGGACGTCAGTAGCAGCAGTATCGGTCACGCTGAACGGTTCTCAAAGCAAGACCATTCGTGTTGGTGAGGAGACACGCCGTCGCATTTTTGCTGCCGCGGCCCAGCTTGGGTACGTTTCAAACCCGATCGCCAAGAGCTTAGCCACGGGAAAAACGGGGGCGATCGGGCTTGTTCTGCCTTATGCTGATGCTTTTATCGATCAGAACCCGTTCTGCAACGAGGTCATGAGCGGCATTCTGCATGAAGCCGTTGTGCGACAGTACAACATCATGCTCTTTACTGCGACTAACGGGATCGCCTTGGACCAGGTCGCGATGCATCTTGACTCACGTGTTGAGGGTTTGCTGCTGGTCATGCCTCCTGCGGAGTCTGCCCTGTATTTGAAGTGCGAGCGTCGCAAGATTCCTTGTGTATCGATCTTGCGTGAGCCTGAGCCAGAGGTGTGGACGGTCAACGCCAACGATTTCGAAGGGGGGCGGCTGGCCGCCAAGCATCTTGCCAAGCTGGGGCATAAGCGCGTTGCCATCCTTGAGGGAAGCGACGACGTTATATCCAGCGCGCTGAGAAAGCAGGGCTTTTGTGAGGCTTGCGCAGAAGCGGGCATTCAGGTGGTTTGCGAGCCCTCAGGCCTTAACTGGAGGATGGGAGAGACGTCGATGAAGAGACTGCTGTCTCGTCCTCGCTCCGACTGGCCAACGGCTGTTTTTTGCGCAAACGATCTCTGCGCCGAAGGTGCGATGCGAGCCGCAAGGGAATTCGGGCTCTCAATTCCTGAAGAGATGGCCTTTGTGGGCTGTGACGATACATGGTTTGCGACCATGACCCAGCCTCCGCTGACCTCGGTGCACATGCCGCTGTCTGAGATGGGCTCGCTTGCGGCAAAGATGCTGATTTCAAGGCTCGAAGGTGAAACAGTCGAAAACATTCAGCCAGTTCTGCCCGTTTCCTTGACCGTTCGGCAGTCTTGCGGTCAGAGCCAGCGTGAACAAAGCGGCGAAAGAGCTTCCTAACTTTCTTCACTGAGGTTTAGCTGGATCAGCACGATGCTGTAGGCTCCGACTTTCACGCCTTTGCTTGCTCCCTCGACTTTGCCTTGCTGGATGATCACCTTGGGCGGATCGCCTGGGTTGTTGTAAGCCATCGGATCTTTGTGCGCGATCGTCCAGCTTGAGCTCGAGTCTGCGACTTTGACTCCCTTCCAGCTTAGCCGCATCATGGCCTCCTCACCTGTCGGGTTAATCACAGACAAGGTGAGGGTTTTGCGGTCAGCGGTGAGCGCTGCACTGACATAGAGAGGTTCGGGTGCCCCCTCAATGGTCAGAGGGATCGTGCCGAACTTGTCGCGATAAAGCTTGAGGACGAGGCCGGTGGTTTCGAATGCAGCGTCGGTTGGGGTGGTCTTGATACAGCCGATGACGTTGACAGTTTGGGCGTATTGAGCCATGCCAACGATGTCTGTGGCCTTGTAGAACTCGTGGAGTCCGGCGGCAATGCCGAGCGCATCCTTCATGAAGTAGCGGGTGCCGAGTTCTCCGAAAACATGGGGGCCGTACCAGTAGTTCCATTCATCCATCGCGATCTTGATGTTCTTGCCTTTGAGGCTGGGGAGGGTGTCGCGGTAGCGGCGATGTGCGGCAACTTTGGCTTTGATGGCGTTGGGGATTTGAGCGACGTGTGCCATGACGCCGGGGCGTTCTTGGCAGTAGAAGTGTTCGCTGATGAGGTCCATTTGGTTTGCGCATTCTGTGAGCATCCCTTTAGACCAGTCGCCACCCACTTCGCCGACGGCAATGGTTTTGATGCTGGGATCGGCCTTCTTCATGCGGTCGTAAACGATGTTGTGTTTGATGGTGTACTGGTCAAGCGCCATGTAGCCGAGCTGCCAGGAGCCAAACATCTCGTTGCCAATGCCCCACCAGGCTACTTTCCAGGGGTCTTTGCGTCCGTTGTCTGCGCGCTTTTTGCCCATGTTTGTGCTGGCCTTGCCGTTGACGTATTCCACCCATTCTGCCGCGCTGTGGGCATCGCCAAATCCGGTGTTGACGACGATCAAAGGCTCTGTGTTGACGAGCTTGCAGAAGTCGAGGAATTCGTGGGTGCCGAAGTCGTTATGTTCGATCCCCTGCCAGGCAGGGTTCTTTCGGGGTGGGCGGCGGTCACGGTCGCCGATGCCGTCGCGCCAATCATAGCCGCTGACAAAGTTGCCGCCAGGCCAGCGGTAGAGCGGAGCGTTCAGCTCTTTGAGGAGTTTGAGCGTGTCGGCGCGCATCCCGTGAACGTTGTCGGCGGGCATGAGAGTGATGGTGCCGATGCGGAACGGCCCCTTGCCTTCGATCTTGAGCTGAGCCGTCTTGGTAGTTGTGTTTGCTTTGAATCTGAATTCGGTTTTCGACCAGCCTTTGTCGGTTACATTTGCTTGAATGGATTGCCCTTGAAGCGAGATGCTCACGGTCTGGGCTTTGCCGGTGCCGTTGAGCCAGACGTGGCCGGTGTATTCCCTGCCCTTGACCAGCCACAAGCTGCCTTGCTGGATTCCGCCCGTGATTTGCGGGGAATGCTCTCCGACGAAGGCGTCCTTGGAGATCATTTCGGACTTGCCGCCGGTGATTGTTTTCCAGGGAGACTGTCTTGAACCGATCGGATAGAAGAACTTGCGGTCTTCCAGCATCTCCGCCCAAATACCGCCATAGATGCACTTGCCGAGATGCTCGATGAACTGGCTGTAGATGTACTTGCTGATGGGTTCGCCTTGCTTAGAGGCGTTGATGGTGGCTGAGGGCTTTATCTCTTGAGTGCTGACCAGTTCCAGGCTGAGGTCGTCGTAGTAAGCCTTGCCACTTGCGGTGCCGAAATAGCCGAGGAGGCAGTTGATGGTGAGGCTATCATCGGCTCCGGTTTCGATTTCGGTTTCGACCAGCGTCCAGTCTGTGGTGCCTGTGAGTGCGGCTGTTTTCTCTGGGCGAGCGTGGAGGTTGACGAGAGCACCGAGTCCGGTTTTCTTGGCGACGCTCTCGGTTTTGATCCAGGCCTTGAGCCTATAGGTGGAGAACGGTTTGACCGGAACTGAGCAGTGCCAGCTTGCGTCGGCACCAGCCTCTGATTCGATCATGATCGAGTATTTGCCGCTGTGAGCGGTTTCGGAAAGCTGGAAGTTTGCGCGACCTCCCCATGTGGTGATGGTCCAGCCGAGGGGCTTGCCGGAGAGGACGTCTTCAAATCCGGGGTTGGGCAGAAGGTTCTGCATGGCGATCAGGGTTCCCAGGGCGAGTGCGAGCAAAGAAGTTCTCCATGAGCTGAATTGTCCAGCTATGCGTTCTTTTACCCTAGCCGATTGCAGTTATTTCAGCCATCGATTGAGGTGTAGAGATTCGCGGGAGGCAAACCTCCCCACCCTAACCCTCGCCTCCATTTCTCCTTGGTCGAGATGGAGGGGAGGGAGCTACTGGCCGTAGCGGTTTTGGTAGCGATCCCACCATTTTTCGATTTCTTCTGGAAGGATCGGGATTGGTGTGCCAAGAGTGTGGGCAATAAAGATCGTTTTAGCGACATCTTCCACCATGACCGCCGCTTTGACTGCAGCTTCTGGAGAATCTCCCCACGCGAAGACTCCGTGATTTCCCAAGAGGATGGCGGGGCCTCGCCCTCGATGATTCAGGATCGCGTGCCCGATGTTGTCGCCTTCGTTGTCCACGTAGGGAGTACATGGAACTTCGCCTCCAAACTCATCGGCGACTGCCGTGAGGACGACAGGAATGGGTTTTCGAGTTGCCGCAAAGGCGGTGGCGTAGTTTGAGTGAGTGTGGATGATGCTCCGTACATTGGTCATGTTGCGATAGAGAAAAAGATGATGGGGAAGGTCGACGCTGGGTCGATAAGCGCCTTCGACAACTTCGCCCGTTTCGAGGCGCACGGCGACGAGGTTTGTGGGGCTGATCGCGTCGTAGTCCATTCCGCTGGGCTTGATATAGACCAAACCGCTTTCGGGGTCGTAGCCGCTGGCATTGCCGGAGTGCATGGTGACAAGCCCGGCTTTGGGAAGCATTTGGTTCGCCCAGCAGACTTTTTCGCGCAGCTCTTTGCTCAAGCGCGGGTCTCCTGGCGAATCGCGATCAGGTCCTTCATGACATTGCTGACGTCGGCATGCGTGCCCTTAATGCCAAAAGAATCGTGGAGTTGCAGATAAAGCGCATACAGCCTTGAGTAGATGCGGTGAGCATCGGGGTTTGGCGTGTAGACCTTCTCTTTGAACCCAGTCATGGCGGCTTGAGCGGCTTCCATGTTTGGGTGCGCACCCGTGGCAACGGCCCCACAGATCGCGGCTCCGAGGGCGCAGGTCTGGCTGGATCGGCTGATGCGGATGGGGCGATTGAAGATGTTGGCGTAGATCTGCATCACGAACGGGCTCTTTTCAGCAATGCCGCCGCAACCAATGACCTCTTTCACGGGCACGCCGTACTCTTCGATTCTTTCGATGATGCGCAGAGAGCCGAAGGCGGTGGCTTCGATAAGGGTTCGATAGATTTCGGCGGCAGTGGTGTGGAGGGTCTGTCCGACCAACAGACCGCTCAAAGCCTGATCGACCAGAATCGTTCGGTTGCCGTTGTTCCAGTCGAGCGCAAGGAGTCCGGCAGCTCCAGGGCTGAGGGATTCGACTTCGCTTTGGAGGCGGGCGTGATCACCATCAGCGAGCTTGGAAGCACCCCAGTTGAAAAGATCGCCGACAGCAGACTGTCCGGCTTCAAGACCAAGCATCCCTGGGAGCACGGGCTCTTCGGCGATGCCGCAGAGTCCGGGGATGTCAGGAATGCTGCCGTCGTTGGGGGCGACCATGATGTCGCAGGTGCTGGTGCCCATGATCTTGACCAGCATGCCCGGACGGATACCGCTGCCGACGGCTCCCAAATGGGCGTCAAAAGCTCCTGCGGCGACGCCGATTCCTGCGGGAAGGCCTGCCCTTTGGGCGATTTCAGGGGTGAGGTAACCCGCGAGCTTGTCGGCGGCGTGGACTTGCGTATAGAGTCGGTCGCGCATTTCGGCGACGTACGGGTTGAGCCTGGATAAGAACTCTTTTGATGGCAAGCCTCCCCACTGGGAGTTCCACATGGCTTTGTGTCCGGCGGCGCATGCACTGCGGAGAATCTTTGAGGGGTCGGGCTGCCCGGTGAGATAGGCTGGGATGTAGTCGCAACACTCCAGCCAAGTGTGAGTCTGGGCGGCTACTTCGGGGGCGACCCGCGAAAACTTGAGGAGCTTTGACCAGAACCACTCGCTGGAATAGGTGCCTCCGCACTTGGCGAGATAGGGCTGGTCTGCAGCTTTGTCCGTGATTTCTTCAGCTTCGGCGACGCTTGTATGGTCCTTCCAAAGCCAGGCTTGGGCGTGGGGGTTGTCCTTGAATTCGGGTCTCATGCCAAGCGGAACGCCGCTTGCATCCACTGGTATCGGTGTGGAGCCGGTGGTGTCTACACCTATCCCGACGATGCGGTCCGCTGCGAAGCCTGGCTTTCCTTCAGCGTCTTTCAGCGCGATCGCTACAGAACCGTAGATGCCTTCGATATAGTCGCCTGGGTGTTGACGGGCGAGATTGGGATCTTTCGGATCTTCGATAACGCCATGATTCCCTGTCGGGTAGTCGAAAACTCCCGTTCCCACTTCTTCTCCAGTGGCAATGTCGACAATGAGCGCGCGAACGCTGTTCGTGCCGTAGTCCAGGCCTAGCGAAAATTTCCGATCACTCATGATGGTAAACGCTCCAGCCGAGATACTTGTCCATAGCTTCTGCGATGCCTTCTGCGTAGGTACTGAGGTTAAAAGCGACGTGGTGTTCAAAGCCGTTGTCGCAGATGAATCTGAGGAGGTCCTGAAGATTGGGGACCTGGGCGACTCCAAATCCTCCGAAGGTGTTGAGCAGGTCGTTGGTGAGCTTGCCTTCGCCGACGTAAGCTTGGATTTCACCGTTGAAATCGTCGGTGCTGACCCTACAGAAGGTAAATGGCGAATCCTTCATCCGACCGACGATGGTTCCGAAGGTGTTCTCCTTTCCAACCGTGCCGGCAATGATTTCCTGATAGTCCATCTTCTGCTCAGCGAAGACATCCTTGGGGAGGTTGGAGCAGTGGAAGACAACGCACTTGTCCGGATCGTTGCCGTAGTTGTTGTTCCAGTCAAGGAGAGCCGAAGGAGTTTGGCTTGCCAGCTGGAGTGCATACATCGATACTGTCCCGGCGATGTCCGTCTCGCATGCGCTTGCCATAAGCTTGTTAGACATCATGGACATAAGGGTGCAAGGAACGATGCCATAGAACTCTTCGAGCGCCGTCCAGCATTGAATTGCTGTGGCGTCAAGCTCAGCTTCGGATATCCAATTGTCAATGGCGACGCCCATGCGGGCCATCTTATCGAGGGATTCTTCTGGGATACCGTCGGTCTTGGTATAGCTTCGGATCTGGTCGAGCTTTGCTTTGACGGGAGCATCGGAGGCGGAAAGCTTGTTGGCCCATCCCATGAGCTCGAAGAGGTCGAGAGTTTCGACGCTGATGCCGCTGAGTTCAAAGAGCTTCTCGCTGAATCGGACCGTTTTGAAGGCTTGGGGTCGGGCGCCAATAGCTCCGATTCTTGCCTTGCGTATTCCCTTCACAACCCGGCAACAGGCCGAAAACTGTCTGAGATCGTGTCGGAAGGAGTCGGACTCCGGGTTGACCGTATGTAAGTCGGTGAGGCTGTAGGCGATGCCGTACTGATAGAGGTTGTTGCATGCCGACATCTTTCCGCAGAAGCTGTCGCGTCGGTCTGCGATGGTCATTCGTTTCGCGTCATCGCTGAAAGCATGGACGAGAACTGGGACGTCCAACCCGGAGAAGCGAATCGTGTTGGCTATCGCACGCTCGTCGCCAAAGTTCGGGAGAGTGACCAAAATGCCGTCGATGTCTTCGCGATGCTTCTTGAAGAGGTCGCCGCATTTTCGGGCCTCCTGTAGCGACTCAACAGAACCGAACGCATTGTCCGTTTCTGGCAAGATGACGACCTCAATCCCTTCTTCGGCGAGGACTTTGAGGATGGTTTTTCGTCCCCCTTCACATAAATGTGAAGGGAAAAAACCGCGATTGCCGACGATGACGCCCAGAGTTGTCTTCTTCATAGCGGGTGCTCTTGGTGTTGGGTGATTTTGAGTATGAATGATCCGTTGGATGTGCGATGCTATAGTTCAGAGATGTCAGGCACAGGCAACGGCGCCTTCGCCTGAATCGACAGGAAACTCCCTTCATGATTTCGACAGCCGTTATCAGTGCGATCTTGCTCGCGTCTTCTGCCTCTGGGCAAGCCAAATTCGTCAAGCTTGAAGCCGTGCCGTTTACCCAGGTAACGATCAAGGATCGCTTTTGGCAACCCCGCCAGGAGATCAACCGAACGGCTACTGTGGATCAATGCCTGAAGCAGCTTGAGAAGGTTGGCAATTTTGCGAACTATGAGCTAGCTAAAGCTGGGAAGCGGTCAGGCTATCAGGGCTATATCTTCACGGATTCGGACGTTTACAAGGTGCTTGAGGGCATCGCCTACACGTTGGCAACGCATCCCGATCCAGAGCTGGATAAGCGGGTGGATGAGATCATTGCGCTTATCGGGTCCGTGCAAACGTCGAACGGCTACCTGAATACTTGGTATGAGGTGAATGCACCGGACAAGACGTTCACCAACCTTCGCGACAACCATGAGCTCTATTGCGCCGGACATATGATTGAAGCAGCTGTGGCACATCATCAGGCGACGGGAAAGCGCAACTTTCTGGATATTGCGCTGAAGACTGCGAATCTTATCAACCAGAAGTTTGGTCCTGAGGGCAAACCGGGATATCCGGGGCATCCAGAGCTGGAACTGGCTTTGATCAAGCTATGGAGAGACACTGGCGACAAGAAGTGGTTTGCCTTAAGCCAGCGCATGATCGAGAATCGGGGCACGGGCTATTTCGCGGCGGAGCATAACACGCCCAAAGATCGATACGACGGCACCTATTGGCTCGACGACGTGCCGATTTGCGACCATGAAGAGATTAAAGGCCACGCCGTAAGGGCAGCCTATCTCCTTTCCGGAGCCGCGGATGTATCGCGCGAGACGGAGAACCCTGCGATGATCAAGATGCTGGGCCGTGTTTGGCGGAACGCTACTGAGAAGCGCATCTTCATTACAGGAGGGATCGGCCCAAGTGGAAGCAATGAAGGCTTCACTGTGGATTACGACCTGCCCAACATGACGGCCTATCAGGAGACTTGCGCGTCGATTGCGATGGCGCTTTGGGGGCACCGAATGGCGCTACTTTTCGGCGATGGCAAGTACATGGATGCGGTTGAGAAGGCATTGTATAACGGCATGCTGAGCGGAATATCGCTGGATGGGCGGAAGTTCTTCTATGTCAATCCGCTGGCAAGTATGGGCAACCACCATAGGCAGGATTGGTTTGGTTGTGCATGCTGTCCGCCCAACGTGTTGCGCACGATTGCCTGGATTGGGGGCTATGCCTATGCTTCCTCTGACGACTATCTCTACGTGAATCTGTATGTCGGCGGCTCTGGCAAGGCAAGAGTGGGCGGCAAAGAGATTTCGTTTGATGTGAAAACCGACTACCCCTGGGATGGCAAGGCTGAATATCGACTGAAAACAGCGGGCACGTATGCCATACGGCTTCGGATTCCTGGCTGGTGCAGAGGAGCTAGCGTCTCGGTCAATGGGCAGAAAGTGCCCAGTCCGACTGTCGAGAAGAATTACTTTGTTGTTCGGCAGGCTTGGAAGACTGGAGATACCGTGACCGTCGATCTGCCGATGCCTGTTGAACAGTTTGAGGCTCATCCGATGGTCAAGGATGACCTTGGTCGGACAGCTATTCAGCGCGGTCCGCTAGTCTATTGTGTCGAGCAGACAGACAACGAAGTTCCTGTCAACGAACTGATTCTTCCTCGCGGTACTGAGTTCAAGGCTGAGTATCAGAAGAGTGTGCTGAACGGCGTTGTGGTTGTTCGTGCGGAGGGTCAAAGAGCGGTGCAAGGCGAATGGGAGCGACAGCTCTACCAGCCCGTTGCTCGACCTCAGAAGGCTACGGTGACTCTCATTCCCTATGGCTTTTGGGATAACCGAAAGCCCGGACGGATGGAAGTTTGGCTGCCGACAACCCCGCCGGCAGCACGCATTCTTGGGCCAGAAGGAAAGGCCACGGCCAGCGTGAGCTTTAGATCGGGCAACGCGCAGATCTGGGGCATCAACGACGGTGAAGAACCCTCATCGAGCGGAGAACAGCCCAAAGCCCTTTGCCATTTCTGGCCTCACAAGGGCGGTGAGGAATGGGTGCAGTACACCTGGAAGACTTCGCAGAAAGTGAAGGGTGTGAAGGTGTACTGGTTTGACGACACGGGGCGAGGCGAGTGCAGGCTACCGGCTTCTTGGAAGCTTCAGGCACTGATCGGAGGCGAGTTCAAGGATGTGGCTCTGAAAGAAGCTCCGGTTTTAATGGACAAATGGTGCTCGGTGGAATTCAGTCCGGTACAGACTTCGGCATTGCGGCTTGTTGTCCGGCAAAAGGAAGGCTGGGCGAGCGGCATTCACGAATGGAAGGTCGTTACCGCGCCGGATGACGAGGAATAGAGGCGTCAGCTGGGGCGTTTGTCTGAGATTGTGGAAAACAGCCCAGCCTGCGGTCCCTTGCGGCGGGGCATAACATTCGCTTAACATTCATAATGTTCTGGGCTTTTGCCTTTGGGATGGGATTCGCACATCATGCTGCTGAAAAACAAGAAAGACGCCAACCTGTATGCGCTCCTGGAAGCACAAGCGCGGCTTGACACCAAGGCTGCTGAGCAGTTTCTTGCTATGTGCCACGATTTTGGAAATCTTGGGCACCACGCAGATATCTTGGACAAGCTGGAGGATGATGCCGACGATCTCACCCACGAACTCCAGAACAAGATCGCCGCGATTTTTATCACACCTTTGGACAAGGAAGACCTTAAGGAGCTTTCGTCAGCGCTTGACGATGTGATCGACTACATCGAAGCCGCGGCAGCGCGTGCTGTGCTCTACCGCCTGGAGGGGCCGAGAGCAGAGCTGATCCCGCTCGCTGAACTGCTGGTGCAGGTGACGAAGCTGACAGAGACCGCCGTCTGTCATTTGCGCAACGGCTTTGGAAAGTCAGACAGCCTGATGCAGACTCTGAAGGACATTCACACCGTCGAGAACGAAAGCGACCGTACCTTCCGAACTGCCTTGAAGAATCTTTTCGACGAGCCTGGAATCGACGCTTTGACGGTTATCAAATGGAAGGAACTGTTCGACAGAATCGAAACGGCCGTCGACAAGTGCGAGCACATCGCCGCGATCATTGGAACGATCTTGGTCAAATATGCCTGACTTGTCTTTTCTGCTGATCGTCACCGTCATCTTGGCGCTGGCCTTCGACTATATCAACGGATTTCACGATACGGCGAACGCCATCGCAACCGTCGTTTCGACGCGCGTTCTGTCGCCAAGAATGGCGATCTTGCTGGCTGCAGGCTTGAACTTTGCCGGAGCCCTGGTCGCTGAGAGCGTTGCGAAGACCATCGCTAAGGGAATCATTCAGCCACACATGGCGACGGAAGTCGTTGTCCTGGGTGCGATCGTTGGGGCCATTGTCTGGAACCTGATTACCTGGGTGTATGGCATTCCGAGCAGCTCGTCTCACGCGCTTGTGGGCGGCCTCGTCGGTGCGGGCATGGCGAGCGGTGGAGCGTCCGTGGTGACTTGGGACGGGCTGTTGCAAAAGGTGGTCTATCCGTTGATTGGATCGCCCATCATCGGCTTCATCTTTGGGTTCATCCTGATGAATCTGATTGCGATAATCTTTGCCCATTCTCATGCCAAGCGCGTGGGATCTACCTTTAAGAAGCTTCAAGTCTTGTCTTCGTCTTTGATGGCTTTTGCCCACGGTCAGAACGATGCTCAGAAAAGCATGGGCATTATCACGCTGGCCTTGGCTACGCACGGGTTTGTCGATCCTAAGAATACGCACATCCCACTCTGGGTAAAGCTGGCTTGCGCCGCTGCGATGGCTCTTGGAACTGCTGCCGGCGGCTGGCGGATCATGCACACCGTTGGTCAAAAGATCAGTCGATTGGAGCCTGTACACGGCTTTGCGGCGGAAACTTCGGGCGCGGCAGTCATTCTTGCCGCTGGGTTTCTCGGCATGCCTATCAGTACAACGCATACGATCACGACCAGCATCTTCGGCGTGGCCTCTGCACGACGGTTCTCCTCGGTACGCTGGGGCGTGGCTCAGAGAGTTCTGATTGCGTGGGTCCTGACCATCCCAGCATCTGCGGCGGTTGGCGCGGCTTCGTGCTGGCTGTTCGGGCAAATCTGGAAGTAGGAACTTCCTGAGAGTCTTCGGCTATATTAGAGCCCAAGGAATCTCCTATGAAGCTCTCGATCTGTCTTGCCGCCTTTCTGCCGCTTCTTGTTTCATCAACGTCTGTCCAGGCTCCCAATGACTATCCGTCTGTGACCCAACCCCTCTTGCAAAAGGGGATGCGCGAGATGGGAGCTTATTCTATGCTTCAAGAGCTGACAAGCAAGGTTGGGGCTCGATTGAGCGGATCGCCAGAAGCGGCCAAGGCCGTCGCTTGGGGCAAGGCCAAGATGGAACAGCTGGGCTTTCAGAATGTTCGGCTTGTGCCTTGCATGGTGCCGCATTGGGTGCGTGGCAACAAGGAATCACTTTCGATGACCGGGCCTGACGGGAAACGGATTTCACTCAGCGGCACGGCGTTAGGGATGAGCGTAGGGACGCCAGCAAAGGGGATCACGGCAGAAGTGGTCGAAGTGAAATCTGTCGAAGAGGCGGCGAAGCTGGGGGCCAAGGCGAAAGGAAAGATCGTACTCTTCAACGGACCGATGGATGCGACCTCGATCAATACGTTTGGTGCGTATGGCGGTGCGGTTGGTCAGCGTGTGAGCGGCGCGGCTACGGTTGCGAAGCTTGGAGCTGTCGGTGCGCTTGTGCGGAGCATGACTCTCGATCCTGACGATGAGCCGCATACAGGGGCCACACGCTACGCGGATGGGGGCAGGAAGATTCCAGCGGCGGCACTTGGAGTGAAATCGGCAGAAAGGCTGAGCGCGGCCCTGAAAAAAGGCAAGGTTCGGGTTCATATGGTGCTCAGCTGCAAGCAATTGCCGGATGCGCCCTCTGCCAATGTCGTTGGAGAGTTGAAGGGTTCTGTGTATCCCAATGAGGTCATCGTTGTGGGTGGGCACCTGGACAGTTGGGATAAGGGGACAGGAGCTCACGATGATGGCGCAGGCATCTGTCAGTCGCTGGAAGTTTTGAGACTGATTAAAGGGTTGGGCTGGAAACCTAAGCGCACGATCCGTGTCGTGCTGTTCATGAACGAGGAGAACGGCGGGCGCGGTGCGGCGGCTTATCTGGAATACGCCAAGAAGACCGGCGAGAAGCATGTTGCTGGCATCGAGTCCGACTCGGGAGGATTTGCGCCCAGAGGGCTGAACTGCTCGCTTCCAGCGGAGCAGTCGGCCAAGGTGATCAAATGGCAGTCTGCGCTTTCCGTCTTTGAGGCGAATCAACTAAGCTTTGGGGGCGGAGGTGGGGCGGATGTTGGACCTCTGCGTGAGATCGGAGCCGTACTGTTCGGGCTGCAGCCGGAGAGTCAGCGCTACTTCGACTATCATCACTCGAACAAGGATACGATTGACAAGGTGAACCGTCGGGAGCTGGAGCTGGGCGCTCTGGCGATGGCAACGCTGATTTGGCTGATTTCCGAAGAGGGGCTTTAATCCAAGTCGGCAGCACAGCGGAATCCGACTGATTCGCTTCTGTCCATTCCAGGCCAGAAGTGAATCAGTTTCATCGTCCAATCTGGACTTTGTGCGCCCGATTCGGTGTACCAGTCCGACCCCGTTGCGGTGAATGAAGCTCCTCCCTTCAGCATGCTAAAGGTGGTGTGACCGTCTTCGTGCTCGCTTTCGGTCCAATTCCAAACCTGTCCGTAAGGAAGTTTATGTTCCTCGACGGCTAACTGCCATTCGTCTTCGGTAGGAAGCCTTAGACCCGCCCAGGCTGCATATGCACGGGCATCGTTCAAGCTGACAAACACCACAGGCTTGTCTTCATCTCCAGGCTTGGGCTTGTCCTCTGCCCAATGGTGCAGGAAGAACTCCTTGTCTATGGGCTGGTAGCCAGACTCCTGAATAAAACGCAGATACTCTGCGTTGCTCACCTCTCGCTCGGCGACGGCGACCCGACCAATTCGGACATGCCGTTCGATATGGCGCTGTTCATGGAGGTCAGGGTAAGCGATGCCGTGGAACGCTGCGTACTGATATTCGCCGCATTCACGGACACGCATGGTTGAAACAATGGTGCGAAGTCCGGGGGCAAGCTCCTTCATCCCAGATGGGATTTGCTGCCGGCGAGCTCGATCAAAGGCTATGCGTACGGGTATCGGGTCATGGCGCGATGTGCTTGCTGATCCCCTTGCCTGACACTCAGCTTGATGGGATAGAAACTCTGTGAAATCCGCGTCCACACGGTGGTCTGGAATAGCTAAGACTGCAGAAATACCCCGCCCGCTAATCTTGATGTGTGCATCGCTCAGCTCTTTGCTGAGTGAGAGGTCCATATATCGACAAGAGTTATCGCCCCCCAAGCCTTGAACATGGCACTCGGCTTCCTCTTCCGCGCGGTTGATCAGGGTCCAGAGTTTCAAGCCGTCGTAATCCCAAAGTGAAGCGAAAGCATGAGGATGATCTGTTTCGACCAACGGTGTCCAATCACCTTGTGAGAAGTGCTTCCAGTAGCGTCTCTGGATCGGCAGCATCGTTCGCAGAATGCTTTTATCTCGTTCGGTCCATCCATTCCATGAGCCGAAGATGTTCTGCCAGATGAACATTCCAGCCCCGTTCATCCACGCCATATGGAGCTCGCCGGTGTGATCCCGATCCCAGCGCCGGATCAGGTGCATCATGTGGCGATGCTCGAACCATCTATTGCGCATGACTCCGGGAGCGTGGCTGTCGTTGAACCACTGAGCCCAGGAAGCATGGTGATCCGCAACGGCCTCGATGGGAAGAGCAAGCTCTGACCCCAGAACAACTCCTGAGCGAACACCATCAACCGCCTGTCGAAGGCCGGTTGCTCCTCGTTGGAGCGTGTCCAGAAAGATGCCATCAAATCCAGCGTCAGCTACGAGGTCGGCAAGGACCTCGTGGTCTGGCTTAGGCTCTCGGCGAGTTCCAGTATCCCATGGATTGTAAGCCAGGACGACGCGAACATTGCGGGCTTGGATCTGTTGGATCAGGCGCTTGAGCCCAGCCATGCCGCCGGGAATATCGCGGTAATGGTCGAATTGGTTTCGGCTGTCAAGACCAATGCGGGGATAGGCTTGCCAGAGTGCAAGGGCATCAAGCCCGCCGAATTCCTGCTCCATGGTGTCGAGCCATTGATCGACCTTGAACAAGGACTTTTCAGGATCGATGAATTCGCGGTCGAAGAGCATCACCTTGCCGAAGGCGAAGCATCTTTGCATCCACTCAAACTCAGGCTGGCTGTAAGACTCTCCTTGATATCCTATCGAGGCCGTCACCTCTGTCCGCCACGCATGCAATCCGTCCCTCCAAGCCTTCCAATCGGCTGGATTTTCGGGTGCAAGGATGACCGGAGGCTGGCTTGGCGGCGTCATTTCGAAGCAGGTTACCTATGGCGTGAGACGTGCTAAGATGGGCAGTCGTCGGTGTCGTTCAAATTGCAAGCTCGATCTGTTGCATGAGGTAGGACGCCTGGCTAGCCTGTCGAGGGGTACGGGAGATGTGGGTTCAAAGCCTGCCACGGCGACTTCATTTCAGGGCTGACTTGTCTTCAAGCTTTGGCAGATGTGTGGGATAGACTGGGCCATGCGTTACTTGGCTCTGCTTTCTGTGCTCCTGCCGGCAGCGTTGTTTGCACAAAGCAACGACGAAGCGTATGGCAAGAAGATTCGCGAGTACACCACCGAGTCTTTCTTCCTGACCGAGCTTGTGGACCACCTGCCTGCAAGTTCGACGGTGCCCACGCCGATGAAGCACTTTGGCGACATCATCGGTGCGCCGAATATCCTCCACTATTCGCATGAGATCTACGGCTATATGCGCGCGCTGGAAAAGGCTAGCCCGCGCGTGAAGGTTGTCAGCATGGGCAAGAGCGAAGAAGGTCGCGAAATGATCTGCGTGCTTGTTTCTTCGGAAGCAAACCTTGGGCGGATCGATCGACTGCGAGAGATCAATGCCAAGCTGGGCGATCCTCGCACGATCAGCGATGCGGATGCTGACAAGCTGGTCAAGGAAGGTGTTCCGTTCTACTATGCGACGGCGGGTCTGCACTCGCCGGAGAGCGGGCCTCCGGAGATGGTGATGGAGCTGGCCTATCGGCTCGCGGTTTCTGAGAACTCCATGATCCAGCGGATTCGGAACAACTCTGTTGTGATGATTACTCCCGTCTTTGATCCAGATGGTCGCGACCGGTATGTGGACACCTATATGTATCGGAAGAAGAATCCTGATAAGCCAAGGATTCCGCTGCTGTACTGGGGCAAGTACGTTGCCCATGACAACAACCGCGATTCGATCTGCAGCAACCTGGCATTGAGCCAGAATCTTATGAAGACATGGTTCAGCTATCACCCGCAGGTGATGCACGATCTCCACGAATCGGTGTCGTTCCTTTATATATCAACTGGAACCGGACCTTACAACGCCTGGCTTGATCCGATGACCATCGATCAGTGGCATCAGATGGCGTATCACGAAGTGGGCGAGATGACGAAGCGAGGCGTTCCGGGCGTTTGGACGCACGGATTCTACGATGGGTGGTCACCCACGTATGCGTTTTACGCGGCGAATGGCCATAACGCCATTGGGCGATTCTATGAAACGCAAGGCGGCAACGGTGCCGATACAGCGATTATCTCGACGGGAAGCGCTTCCGAGCGTGACTGGTTCCGCCCGAATCCTCCCTACCCGCGAGCACGATGGTCGATTCGAAACAACACGAATCTGATGCAGTCGGCACTCTTGCTGGGCTTAGACAACGTTGCGACAAACAAGGAGAAATATCTTTCGGAGTATTGGCTGAAGTCCAAGCGCTCGGTGGCTAAGGCTCGAACCGAAGGGCCTGCGGCTTGGGTTTTGCCGGGCAGCGAGGCTCGAAAAGGGCAGCAGAGGCAATTGCTTGAAGCCTTGGATAGGCAGGGCGTTGAGGTTCACCGGCTGGATGCCTCGGCGAAGATCGGCGAAATGGAATATCCGGCGGGCAGCTATGTCGTGCGCATGGATCAGCCGTACAGCCGTATGGCGGATATGCTTCTGGACCGTCAGTACTACAGCACCTCCGATCCGCGGCCCTATGACGATACGGCATGGACGCTTGGGCCTCTCTTCAATGTCCAAACCGTACGTATCAAGGATGTCGCTATTCTTGACGCCAAGATGACGAAGGTCGACTCTTTTGCCGAAGGCGGCGTAGCTGAGCTTTCGGGCGAGGGTAATAGCTCCTGGTATGTGTTCGATGTTCGAGGCGATATCGCTGGAGCCCAGCTGCGCTATGCGCTCAAGGATTCTGAGGCGGTCGTGTCTGAGAAAGAGTTCAGCTATGGCGGGAAGACGTTTGGGGTAGGTGCAATCCTGATCAAAGGGACAGACACCGCCCGCGTTGCCGCTTTGGCAAAGCAGTACAACCTCCAAGGCTATCACATCAAGGCTGATCCGGCGACACTCAAGCTCCAAACACATGCGTTGGAAGCGCCGCGAATCGCGTACGTTCACACGTGGCAATCCACGCAGGATGAAGGCTGGGGACGACTCGCGATGGATCGGCTGGGCATTCCTTACTCGTACGTATCCGTGCATGCTCTGCGGGATACTGCCGATCTGCGTTCCAAGTTCGACGTAATCATCTTTGGGGAGGTGCGCGGTTCCGCGCAAAGCATCGTCAACGGCGTGCCGATGGTGGGGGATCCGATTCCGTGGAAGCCACTTCCGGGCTTCGGTAACCTTGGTGGACCGGATAAAACAGACGACATTCGAGGCGGGATCGAGCTTTCAGGCATGGTCAATCTTCAGAAGTTTGTGCAGGGCGGAGGCCTTCTGGTTTTCCTTGGAAACACCTGTCGCATCCCGATTGACTACGGGCTGGTTTCAGGCGTGACGGTGGCAAATGAGCCGGACTTGGTGGCACCGGGAAGCATCTTCCAAGCGCTGAACGAGTCGCGAGGCAACCCCGTGATGTACGGCTACGATGAGAAGGTTGCCGTCTTTTTCCGGGGCGGTCCGTTGCTTCAGCTTGGTGGTGGCGGGGGAGGCCGTGGCGGTGGAGGAAACACGGACCGGGCCAGCGGTCGTGGTGGTGCGGACGATGCCGACGTGATTCAAGGCCGACCTCCTTACACGCCGCGCATACTTCCCACCGACCAGACTCCTCAAGGATTTGGCGGGGGCTCCCTGCCGCCTGCAAGGGCGCTTCTTCGGTTTGCTCCGGCAGATTCGCTCTTGATAAGCGGTGCGCTGGATAAAGGAGAGCTGTTGGAGGGTAAGGCGGCGGTTGTCGTTCAGCCCTCTGGCAAGGGCAATGTGGTGATGTTTGCGGCAAGCCCGTTTTGGCGTGGCATCACGATTGGCTCTTGGAGCATGGTGTTCAATGCAGCGATGAACTACAAATCGCTGCAGACTGTCCAAACGGGACGGAGTTGATGTTCGCTGGTGCGGCAAGAGTTTCTTTGCCGCACCGTGTTTTGGAGGTGAAATGGAGAAAGTATTTCCGCTAAGAGATCGGCTGAAGGCAAGACTGGCCTTGGTGCGTCAGGATTTGGAAGAGGTGATCGAGCGGTTGAGCGATGCCGATTTGACATGGGCACCCACGCCAGGAATGCGCACTGTGGGTGGACAGCTGACTGAGATTGCAGGCACTGAAATCATGCTTCTGCGATGGATGCGCGATGGAGAGAAGATCAGCTTTCAGGAAGCGGAGGCCGTGGCTCGCGAAGCGAGGACGCTAGATGAGCTTCATGAAATTCTCGATTCCACCCGATCAGACACGCTGGCCTATATCGATTCTTTGAGCGATGAAGAGCTGGATGCGTTTGCGCCCTTTCCCAAGGGTTGGTTTGAATCGCTTGGTCGAGGCGCAGTACCTATGAGCGAGGCCATTCGAAGCCTTGCTCAGCATGAGTGGTACCACGTCGGACAGCTTGTTTCGTATCTTTGGAGTCGGGGTGACGATCCGTATCAATGGTAGCAGCCTGCAACCACAAATCACAAAGGCCGCACCCTTCAAGGTCGCGGCCTTTGTGATTTGTCGAAATGCTTAGGCAGACTTCTTTGCGGCTCGACGTCGTCGGATGACGGCGAGCGATGCCAGACCCAGAACCGTCATGGTTGCAGGTTCAGGCACAGGGTTGATGCCCGTGGTCTGATAAATCTGCTGAGCAATCTGCGGTGTGATGGTGGCATACCAGTTCAGAGCGCCGTACTGCTCAAACTGACCGCCGGACAGGACGCCCCAAATTTTGCCGTTGCCGTCCAGGAGCATGCTGCCACTGTCTCCAGGTGCGCCAAAGCCTTCGATCGGTCGAACGTTGGCGTCGGAGGGGGAGTCGAAGCGGTCGATCAGCATGAACTGGTTCTCGCCCGCGAAGGTCATATTCTGGGTGGAGTGCAGCTTCGTCTGCATGCCGCGTCGCTTGTTATCCCACTGCCAGGGGCTACCGCCCGCTGCGCCGTAGAAACCATAGCCTGCGGAATCCAGGTTCGTTCCAAGCGTATATGTGCCGGTGGTGTTCAGCCCCGGTGTGAAGACGTTTCGGTTCCAAGCACTAATCTTAAAGATGGAGACATCTACGCCAGCGAAGCCGATGGCTTGGCTGATGGAGTAGGATCCGCCATCTTCGAAGGTGAAAACGCCAGTGTTGCCGGTCGTGATGACGTGCTTGGCAGAAATCCCCCAAGCTTGACCGCCAGAACCGATACCGAGGAAGGTACCGGTGCCCGAGCCGCCGCCTACCGTGACGCGACCGACGCCCTTAAAGCGCGCATCATTGCCGAACGTGGTGACCGTCGATGCGGCAATATCATGTCGCCATACGATTGCCGAACCCGTGGCTGCAACGCCAGTCGCCACCAAAACAAAAGCAAGTGTAATTGTTCTCATTCGCAGTTCCAATATAGACCAGATGATTGAATATACAGTACTCCGAAGACGGCAGAATCGACAAGAATCGTTGAAGCTTTTTTGCTTAGCCGGTAGTTTTGCCTGCTCAGTTTTCGGGTCTGCAAACCATGACGATGCTGGCTTGGGCGAAGTATGCTTAGCCGGTCTGCTCTTGCGCCGGATATGAACAGCGTCGTTTGGAAGCGTTGCCGAGAGCCTGAGGAAAAGATGCTTACCTTACTGATTGCAGGAATGGCGATGATGGATCAAGGACGCCCAACGACGATCGACAAATGGATGCCGACCCAATGGACTGAGCAAGCGAAGGCTCGCGTACCGCTCAGGGAGTATCCCCGACCCCAGCTTGTTCGCAATAAATGGCTCAACCTCAACGGGATGTGGGAGTATGCGGTCTCCGACGCCAAGACTGATGCCTGGCCGGGTTCGCAGGGCGATATTCGTGTTCCGTTTCCGATCCAGTCACATTTGAGCGGCGTTCAGAAGCAAGTCTACGGCGATCAAGCCCTTTGGTATCGGCGTAAGTTCAACATCATCGACACATGGAAGGGCGAGCATATTCGGCTGAACTTTGGGGCGGTGGACTGGTTTGCCAAAGTGTATGTGAATGGGAAGCTTGTGGGTGAGCACCTCGGTGGGTACGACCCATTCTCTTTCGATATCACCAACGCTTTGAGGGCAAAGGACAATGAGCTCGTCGTTCGTGTGTGGGACCCCACGACTGATGGAGACCAGCCTTACGGCAAGCAGTCATTCCGACCAGAAGGGATTTGGTACACGGCAGTTACAGGCATTTGGCAGACGGTGTGGATTGAGCCGGTCGGTGAGTCGTCTATTTCTTCTGTCGTTCCAACGACCAGAATTAATGGAGATATAACGGTCCGCACGACGGTACAGGGACCGAACAGCGGATTGACAGTTCGCATCCAGGCACTGCTCGACGGCAAGAGAGTTGCAGAAATAAATGGCCCTGCTGGAGGCGCCATTAAGCTCAAGATTGATCAACCGAAGCTGTGGTCCCCTGATTCACCCACTCTGTACGACCTCAAGATCGAACTGAAAGATGGCAAGAAGGTGATCGACCGCGTTGAGAGCTATTTTGGCGTTCGGGAGATTTCACTGAAGAAGGATGAGTTCGGGCTTCGAACCTATCTCAATGGTAAGCCGACCTTTATGTTTGGACCCCTGGATCAGGGCTGGTGGCCTGATGGGCTTTATACTCCTCCGACTGATGCGGCACTTCGGTATGACCTCGAGTATCTCAAGAAGGCAGGATTCAATACGGTCCGGAAGCACGTCAAGGTTGAGCCAGCGAGGTTCTACCGCCACTGCGACGAACTGGGCTTGCTCATTTGGCAGGATATGCCCAGCAATCTGAAGTTTGGGCCGGGCTGGAACACGAACTATCGCGTGCAGAATGAACGCCCGGACGGTCCGCGCCCCTCGGCTTCCAAGCGTCAGTTTGAGGATGAGTGGCGAAGCATCATGTCGGCCTGTATGCCGTTTACGTGCATTGTCGTTTGGGTGCCGTTCAATGAGGCATGGGGGCAGTTCGATACCAAGCGGGTCGCAGAAGCGACCAAGAAGTTCGATCCGTCGAGGCTGGTCAATCCGGCGAGCGGCGGCAACTTTGTCGATACCGGCGATATGTTGGATATTCACGTCTACCCTGGACCTGGCTCACCTGATCCTTTGCCAAATCGAGCGATTGTTCTGGGCGAGTTTGGCGGGCTTGGACTGCCGCTCGAAAAGCACACGTGGCAGGACAAGGACAATTGGGGATACAGAACCTACACGACGTCGAGCGAACTGACAACGCGGTATGAAGAATTGATCAAGAATCTGAATCTCCTTCGAGCGAAGGGATTGAGTGCGGCGATCTACACACAGACCACCGATGTGGAGGGCGAAGTTAACGGTCTGCTCACTTATGACCGGGCTGTCTCCAAGATGCCTCTTGACCGGTTGCGCAAGATCAATCTTAGCGTCTATGGCCCTCCAGTCGTTATGAAGGCGGTGCTGCCGACAGCGGACGATGGGGTTGGCGAATGGCGGTACACGCTCACTAACCCGGGACAAGGATGGGAGTCGCTGAGCTATTCCGACGCGAATTGGCTTCAGGGCAAAGCTGGCTTTGGTACAGAGCAAACCCCGGGAGCGCGCGTAGGCACTGTCTGGTCGGGGGATCGGATCTGGCTAAGGCGAGTATTCGATGTTGCCGACGGGACTGGCGATATTTGGCTGAAGATCCACCACGATGAAGACGCTGTCGTCTATCTGAACGGAAGGGAAATCGCCAAGCTGCAGGGCTATACAACGGACTATTCCTATGTGGATGTTCCCGACGGTCTTTTAGAGAAGGGCAAAAATCTGATCGCCGTGAGCTGCCGGCAGACTTCGGGCGGGCAGTACATCGATGCAGGGTTCTATCGGGCAGGGAAGTAGGCTGGAATTCCAGCCTACTTTCAATCTGGCCTCGCATTTTTGCCAGATACTGCTCTGAAAATAGAAAAAAATATACGTGAGTTGTATGCTGTATATGTTGGTTGAGGGCCTTGCCCTTATTCTTTGATAGGTGACTTTATGAGTACTGCTACGCGCTCGCTTATGGCTTTGGCGGTAGTTTCTGCGGCAGTCGCAAGCTTTGGTCAGACGGCGGGGATGCCTCCGCAGACCGGAACTTTTAGCGGCAGCACAAGAGGCTACTGGTTCACCGCGCCTACAAGCTTCATCATGACGGGGGTCAAGGTTCTTCCTCAGACGGGAAGCGGAGCCTCCATTCAGAACTTCGCGGTTTTGCGTTTCACTGGGAACGTGCCTCCGCCCACATTTTCTGCGACCACGAATGCGTTCACTCAGCTTGCGCTGGGCCTTGATCAGACCGGGAATGTTTTCCTTCCTGTGAATCTGCTCATCAACGCAGGCGATGTGATCGGCATGTATGGCAACACGATGAATACCGCTGGTGCGACCACGGGCTTGAGTTCCTATGGAAACGGCTCGCTTGGCACGACCATCTTCGGCAATCCTGTTGCTCTGACGCGCTCTGGAATGCAGTTCAATCTGGGCAGTGCCACTTCCCCGGGCGGAATGCATGATGTTTGGCAAGAGCCGAACTCGATGAATATCACGAGAATCGAATTTACGTATGCTCCTGTTCCTGAACCCGCCACTCTGGCTGTTCTCGGAATCGGGGCTGCGGCCCTGTTGCGCCGACGCAAGAAGTCGTAACACCCACAAACTCAAGCGCTTTGGCCTCGGCACCTAAGCCGGGGCCTTTGTGCTTTCTCTGGCCCGACAGCGAAGACCGTTGCAATGGGTTCAAAATATCTTCTGCAATGGAGAGCCTGATTCGCGCCTACTTCGACGCTTTCAATCGGCATGATCTTGAGGGGATGCTGGCGACTTTGGCGGACGACGTCGTTCATGACATCAATGAAGGAAGCCGGGAAGTCGGCAAAGATGCGTTCCGCCGTTTCAAACAGCATATGGATGAATGCTATCGGGAGCAGATCAGCGATCTATCTGTGATGACCGTCGGCGACCGGGGCGCGGCTGAGTTCACCTGTTCGGGCGAATATCTAAAGACGGACGGCTCACTGCCAGAAGCAAAAGGACAGAAGTATGCCATTCCCGCCGCGGCCTTTTTCGAATGCGCGAACGGCAAGATTACACGCGTGACTTCGTACTACAACCTGAAGGGCTGGATCGAAGCGATCTCTTGAAGGACTTGGTTGCGCACGAGCGTTTTTGAAGGAGGAATGGTGGGCGGTATAGGACTTGAACCTACGACCCCTTCGGTGTGAACAAACGAGTCGCAAGGCTTATCCAACTGAAACGATGGATAATATGTCCCCTAATCTGTCCCTTTTGTGATATAATGACGATAGATTCGCGTGTGTAGATCAGCGGTCAGATCGCCTGCCTGTCGAGCAGGAAGTCGCGGGTTCAATTCCCGCCACACGCGCCAGAATTCTCAGCCTTCACAGGATAATAGCAATGGAATCCACTACCCTCAAGATGCCTGTCGGAATCGGCAGGATCGTCCACTATCGACTGAGCGAGCAGGATGCGGACCGCATCAACGAAGTCAGAGAGGCCCCGAACGAGAATGCGAACCACGCGGAGGCGGGCCAGGTCTACCCCGCGATGATTGTCCGGCTGTGGGGCGAACCCGAGAACCCCCAGACTGCAGTGAACCTTCAGGTATTCATCGACGGCGACTTCACCTACTGGGCAACCTCTCGCTGCCAGGACGCGAGCGAGGATGGCGCTCAGCCAGGGTGCTGGGTGTGGCCTATGCTCAAAACGCCGGTCAAGGCGTAATCGGCACTTACAGTTTCCTTATCTCCTCCCTACCAACCAAAGAGAACGAACGTCGGCATAGACCGAGCGCAAGAGCAGATACCCCCTCCTTAGCCGGAGGGGGATTTTTTGCGTTTAAGCCCCCTTCCCAAACACCTTCTGAATCGCTTCACGCTTGATCTGCGTGCTCGACTGTGCGTAAATCTCCAGAAGCATCTTGGGATCGTGGCCAAGGATATCCGATGCGGTTTTGAGGTCCACTCCCGCTCTGAGCAGCATCGTGGCGAACGTGCGGCGGAAGTCGTGGAAGTTGACTCCCTTGTACTTGGTGTGCCTGAGAGCGGAGTCCAATAGCCGCTCGGCGTTTCGGGGCCACATGGGCGTCTCAGCGCTTTCTTCGGCGTGGATGACGTATCCGTTGCGCCCGTGCCCGATCAGGGGCTCTAAATCGTCGGACAGGGGGATGAACCGGTTCTTTCTGCCCTTCGTCTCCTTGACGTACAGCCCGCCGTCTTTGCGGGTGAGCGATGCGCGGACGTTGATCCCGTCGTGGAACCGGTCGTCATGCCTGAGGGCAAGGATTTCCCCTTTTCGCATCCCCGTTCGCAGCGCGAGCCTGAGCATGAGCCGAAGCCGTTCTGAGACGATGTATTCGTTGCCGTGCTCGTCTCGCGTGAACTCCATTGCCAAGAGCTCCTCTATCTCCTGGGGCTCCAGGATGCGGAACTTTGCGGGCGCCTTGCTCACGGGGCGCGTGCGCGGAAAGGGGTGCCCTTGCGAGCGGACGGCGGATGCGATGCTTTGGAGATATCGGTTGCGAGACCTGGGTGCCAGAACCTTGCCGGATGGGACGAAAGCTTTCGACTTCCTGTCCCACACATCGACGGTGAGAGAATCCCGCCACTCCTCAGCGTCCCGCGCTTTGATCTGGTGCGGACGCATCGCCCCCAGCGACGAGCCGGAGACTTTGCGGATCGCCGCGATCCACGCCTGCTGGCTGTTGGGAGCCAGGTCCCGATAGTAGCTCGAACCCAGGGCTTTCTGGAGCACCTGTTCTAAAGTCGACGACTCTGGCGCGCCGCTTGCCCCCGCCCATTTTTCGTCCCACGCTCTTTTTGCTTCCGCTCTTGTCGGTCTTACAGGGCCGGGCATCTCTTGCCCCCTTGCCCGCTTGACGAATCTCCATCCGTCCCCGATCCGCTTGTACGAGCCTTCTCCCTTGGCCCTTCTGCTCTGCTTCCTCACCGCTCAGTACCCACCTGTCATGCGCCTCCAGAGTGGTATACCACGCCCTCGCTTTGTATGTGCCCCAAAGCTCGCGCCTTTTGATGGCGTCGCGCAGAGTGGTGGCGGGGGTCTGGCGCAGGCTTTCGACCAGCGAAAGGCGAATCGGAGCCTTGGGGTCGATGTAGAGGGTGGGGATATCCTTCACGGCATGGCCCCTCCCGATGCGTGATATAGTAGAAACATGTCTGCTGATAAGCGAATATTCTTCGACTGCACAGGGATGGTCGATCTGGACAGGATTCCGACCTCTGAACGCGCTGGATCGTCCAGGGCGCAGGGGAAGCTGGCGGGCTTCAAGGCGTGCAAGAGCCGGGAGGAGTGGCTTGCGTACCTGAAGCGCATCCACTGCCGCGACCCGCGTCCGTCGTCAGAAATTCGAGCCGAGATCGAAGAGCGGGACCGGGCGCGGAGGAAGTTCAGAGAGGACTTCCCGGTGGGCAAAACGCGATAGATGCTCACGCGCCCTCCCGCATGTCCTCAGCCTCTTCATCCTCCTGTTCGATCAGATCGAACATCGAAGGGGTTCCGCGCTTCGCTTCGGCGTTTCGAAGGAAGGCCAGAATCATTTTCGTGCCTCAACGTATGGGTGGCGATGCGCTGCGATGACATCATCAGGCACGTCAAACAGGCCCTGCATTCCTCGGTAGGGTATCGGGGTCAAGAATTCGACGGGGTTTTGAGTTACCCATCCGAACCGACCAGGTTCGTAATTGCCGAGCAGTTGCTCCGTTTCAGTGAGGCCAGGCCGAAGAACTGTCGTGTATCTGCAATCCACCAACTCCACCATGCCGATAATCGCTCCAAAGGGCAGGTCGTCTGGCCCCTTGTCGTACTTCTGCCAAAGAGCGAGCAGTTCGGGAGTATTGAAGAATTCGGCGCACCCCTTTTCCGTCTTAGCGGCATGGATCAGCAGCGGGCCGCGATAGCTCGTGCCCCAGGATCTAGTCTCGATATGCTTAACGCCCCAGGCCATCCAGCTGGCCCAGGGCTGCCAAAGGCTGAGGCATTTCATCAGCACCCACGCTCCTTGAAGTAGCTCTTGAAGTCCTGCCACCCCTGAGAGGTGAAGAAGCCCCACATGCGAACATAGGGTCCGCGAACGACCAGGGTCCAGGCCGGCTTCTCATCGACCAGCACAACCCTATGCCGATGAGTGGCGCGCCGGAATAGGATCATTCCGGGCCAAACGCGCTTGTGGCGAGTGCCCCATATCTTGCACACGGGACACCGGAAGTGACCCACGCCTCGGGGGTGTGCAACCAATCCCGTTCCATCGCAACATTTGCAGGGGGTCTCTTCGAAGTAGCCGCGCCACAGAATCAGCGAAGCGAATGCCCATGGGTGGTCATGGTGCTCCGGCGAGTCCGACCGGTGGAACTGGTGCAGGTAGACCGCAAAGAGTTTGCACGACAGCAGGGTCCAGCGGGTCAGGTATGGGGAATCGGCGTCCCCACGGGAGTCGCACCCGTAGATGATCTTCTTCTTGATCATCGCACCCCACCCGGAAGCTCGTTCCACTCCCGACCATCGAGCAGGCGACCGGCGGCTTTCTTGCCGACCTTCTCAAAGATTAGAGTCTCCTCTATGTCGGTATCCCACCTTGCGCGCTCTCTGTCTGGGAGGGCGTCAAAGTCGGGAAACCAATTAGAGTCTCTCGCTTGTCCTGAATAGCTGGATTTCCAAAGGTGTGCAGTATCGTGCTCATAACAATCCCACTCGCCAACCTGCTTAAAGAAGAACGGCACCCCAGCGGCTACGCACTGGTCGCGGAGGGACCGTGCCCAGTCGGGGTGCATGGGGCGGGCGTTCGGCCCGGACTCACCGCCAGCGATGACCCAGTCAATGCCGCCATCATCTACGCATTCGCAAAAAAGCGCAGCTTTGTTCTCTGGCATTCCGAGGCAGTAGTAGCAGGAACCACAGTTCGCGCACGGCTCAAGCGCGTCCTCGTCATCGGTCCCCAGCCAGTATCCACACTTTTTGCAGACCCATGTCTCCTCAAAAAACTGGATATCCCCCAGCAGTGGCTCACAGCTCAGGAAGCGCACAGCGGCGGGGCAGTTGAGCAGGTGGGGGATGCGTTCATCGGCGGCTGCCTGATCTTCGCACGAAGTGCCGAGCCAGACATTAGGAAGCGGCCATGCAAAATCATGCAAGATCGCTGAACTGTTCCGTGCAATCCAGTCTTCTTTTCGACTTATAAGCACGGGCCCGCGCTTAAGCCACGCGATTTCGGGCATCGCCTGTTTGATCCGTTCCTGAACGGCTGGATCGTTCAGATATTCCGCCATCCTTTCCGGCCTCTTGGTGAGGATTTGGAAGATGTGCTGGGGGCATAGGGCCATGACCGCGAACACCTTGTCCACATAGTCGAAAGGCACGTTCGGGTGAAAGAGGTCGGACTGTGAGTTGACAAAGATCCGGCGCGGCTTCTTCCACCTGAGCGGCACCATGAGCTGGTCTTCTGCCAGGTTGATCTGGCCTGTCCAGCAGACGGTTCCGGCAGAGTTCAGCCGCGTAAGCCCCTTGAACCGCTCTGCGATCTTGGGGTTTGGGTTGCTCTTGCGGATGTGCGCAATCTTCTTTGCGTAGCAGTTGGTGCATCCCTTAGAGGCGTCGGAACAGCCGTAAAGGGGGTTCCAGGTCGCGTCGCACCATTCAATCTGTGATTTGTCAGCCATGTGAAGCCTCCAGCGAGTCGTAAAACCTGTCGTGCGCTCTGCGTCGTGCGAGCAATGCCTCTTCGGGGGTAGCCAGTCGCTTTTCCCTCAGATTCCACACCAGACCGTGCCCGGGGCACTGTGCGAACCCCTCCTCGTCCTCGTAGGGCTTGAGGTGGATTCCGCGATGCGGGCAGACGAGGCAGTCTTTGAGGGCGTGGTCCTTGAACTCCTCCTCAAGGCAGCGGACAAACTGGACGTCCTTCCATTCAGGGAGTTCCCTGTGGCACACCCTGCCAATCAGCCGGATATCGTGCTCGGCGTCCGGGCCGACTATCGTCAGGACTTGCCCGAATGCCCTCTGCGCCTTTTCAATGGTCGTCTGCCCTGGAACCCGGCTAAGCTGGCGCGGGGAGAGGAAGCGAACATCGGGGTGGTAGTGCCTCAGGCTGAAGTTCACGCACCCCGGGTCCGAGTGGGCTGGCCCGACAATCGGAATCCATCCCCTTCCGAAGTTGTGGACGGCCTTCTTGAATCGAAGGCAGAGAACCTTGTACTTCTGACCGACGACGGGCTTGTCGTCCGGCTGGAGAACGGGGATTGCCATTACCGACCCCTCCAAGCGTCCAGAATCCGGCGAACCCAGGACCGTCTGTGGGTGCGGACAGCCTTGGCGAACGCGCACTGCACGGCCTTGGTGTCAAGAATCAAGCTCAAGGTATGCCTCCGTCTGCGTCTCTAAAGCTTCGCTTTCCGCGTCCCGCGAGCCGTTCGTATAGCCCAGACTCATCCCAGCCAAGAACGCCGTCACGCCCACGATCAGGAGCCCTGCGAAGAATGCCCATACCTCTGTCATCAGGCCACCTCCAGAGCGTCCGCACGGACGTACATCCGCCCTGCCGGGGTCTGGCAGAGGAGGTAGGGAACATCACGGACAGTCCTGATGCTTCCGAGAATCCTCGCGTGGACCTTGGTGCCGTGCGGCATCACGATCTTCGCCTCCCGTCCTGCCCAGAGCGCATTGGAATACGGCTTGAGAGCTGCCGGTTTTGGCGGTGCGGGCGGAGATTCCGGCTTTGGGTGTGCGGCACGGTATGCGGCCTTCTTGCAGCAGCTCTCACAGACCCCTTTCAGGAAGCGGCATGTCTTCGGCTCATTGCACGAAGGGCAGACCCTGGCAGTCCCTGCAATCTTTTTCTCCCGGCACTCTTGGCACCATGCTCGGTAGAACCGTGGGCGTTCCGTGGTGCCGCAATCTTGGCAGGCGGGGTAGGGTCCGCCCCAGTCCATCCGGCACTTGCGGTGAGACCGCCGGTTGCACGCCCTCACCATCTCGCGGTAGTCGGGGTCAGTCTGGTACCGATGAGTCTTGTAGCAGGCGCTGCAGAATCCCCTGGCGAGAACGCGGACGATACGTCCGCACCGGGCGCAGGGTCGCTCGCCGGACTTTCTTGGGCGAGCGCTGGGCCGGTAAGCCTCCAGAGACTCTTTTGGGATGAGGTAGGTCCGCAATGGATCGTCTGGATCGCGCCGCGCTGGAAGCCGACCCTGCCGGATGGCTCTAAGCACGGTTTCCTGGCAGATATCAAGCATCTCGGCGGCCTGCCGAGAGGTGTAGGTGTCAGCTCTGAGGCAGGGGTTCACCGTCCCCTCCTGGCTTCCTTGCGAGAGGCGCGAGCGATGCGGCTGCGGATTCTTCGCTTGCTCTTGCCTTCGGCGCGGGCCGTGGAGGGTGCCGGGGATCATCGGGGTTCGCCTCCGTTCATGGTCTGGTACATGCACCTAAGCGCACCTGACCAGCCAGCAAGGTAGAGCCTGAAGCGCAGAGCCCTTTCTGACTGAGTTAGCTCGACGTTCTTGAAGTTCCACTTGACGTACTCGTCAAAGGCGGCCTGCGCATCAGCTCGCGTTGTGCCTGGGCAATACTCGCACGGCTCCCCTTCCTGCCCATTCGCCGCGCATACCCAGCCCCTGTTCTTGCAGAAGGGACACTCGCCGCGAGAGGTATAGGAAAGGAAGTCCGTGTAAGCCTTGTTGGTTTCGTCGCTTGTGTATGCGCGGCACCCGGGCTCGAACTCGTGGGTTTCAAGGTCCAGGCCGTGAAACTCAACGAAGTCTGCCCAGGCCTGGGTCGGATTCTGTTCCCCAGTGGTGGGGGCTAAGTTGGCTGTGCTCATGTCTGTCTCCGGACCCGTAGCAGTGGGTCACAGAGACATTATATTCCTAATTTTCCGAAAATAGGCAATTATAGGAAATATTCTTTCCGATTCTTATTTCAGTCCGCGCTGATCTGATTCAAGGATTGACACCGCAATTCCTACCACTTTCCAGTCTCCAAGGGGCTCGCTGGTGCCTGAATCGGCAATCTCTTCCAGCACCCATGCCCCGTCTCGGAAGCGCGGTCTCTTAAACTCGGCATGACCTTCGCTGTGGATCGCAAGGCTTATGAGACCTGATTTCGGGACCGAGAAGCTGTCGAGGGGACGTATCTCCACACGCGATCCGTGAGGGAGTCTCGGCGCGTAGTTGTCGCCTGACACTTCGACTACAAAGGTTTGTACCGGGAGTTTCTGCGTTAGTGACTTGATCCTGTCCATAGTCCCTGAAATGTCCGTCAGCATCGACGGGACATTAAACATTGCTTGCTCATTCAAAGATAGGCTGGATTCCCCTTCCACGTAGCTTATTGAGCTTGTGAAACGCTGATTAAGCGCCTCGCCATTCTTAATATCATACGCGGACTTCAGCCCAAACAGCAGCGCGATTTTTTCCATGTATTCAAGCGAGGGTTGCGCTTTCCCCTGCTCATAGCTTGACGTCCTTCCATGGGGCACCTCGGCGTAGTCGTCCAGCTCGTGCTGTGAGTACCCCTTTTCACGCCTCAGTTTCCTGATCGTCTCCTGGGCCACGGACAAAGCCCTGTCCCTTCTATTGATCGGTCCAGCCATCAAAAGCATAATGCGGAAAAAATCTTTTCCTATTTTCCGAATTTTATGGTTAAATAGGAAGCATGTTTTCCGAAAATAGGAAAAACCCAGCAAAGCCACGGGGTGCAAGCGAGAAAGCTTGGGCCGGTTTTTGCGACTTGGCGAGGAAGGGTGCAACCGACATCGAGCTTGCACGCGCCTATGGGCTGACTGAGCGGACCGCGACCAACTGGCGCATCCGCGCTGTCGGCTCCCGGAAGACACCAAAAGAAAACCCTCCCGGCGATTCTGCTACTGCCTGAGAGGGTGTGTGAGTTCGGAGACCGACGCACAAGCGCGATCTTACCCCGACTCTCCTAAGCCGAGGACAGAGGCGCAAACACAAGAGACCATGAGCACACCACTTACAGCACCCGAACCTGGAGTTCGGAAGATCAAAGAGACATACGTCCGCGAGAGGACCGTCAAGGTCACATTCACGGACGGCGCATCCGGGGTCATCTTCCCCGACCTGGCTTCGCTTCCTCTGGAGGCGGGGCAAGAGGGAATGACCTCCTTCGAAGTCGTGGCAGGGGACAAGAACCCCTACCTGAAGCTTCTCCAGTTTGGCGAGAAGAAGGAGCAGCAGCGGCCCCAGAAGAAGGGCGGCGGGGGATACCAGCGCACGGGCGCGGAGTCTGTCGCCATCGCGGTCCAGGTGGCCTACAAGCTGGCGTTCGACAGTGCGCCGGAAGGCCGGTCTGTCGAGGGAATCCTTATGGACGCCCGCAAGATTTCCTCCCACATGCTGGAGACGGTAGCCCAGCTCGCCCCCCAGTATTCGCGGGTCCTTGCGCCGTTCTCCCCGACTCCCGAGCAGGCCGCGCAGAGCCAGCAGTCACCGAAGGCATCCTCTGCCCCTCAGTCCCAGCCAGCGCAAAAGCCGAGCTTCAAGATGGACGCTCTTGCCAAAGCCTGGTTCACGCAGGTTTGCAGCTCCAAGGGCGTCGGCTACACCAAGCAGGCGGAGACTCTCAAGGGGGAGGGCACGGACCCGATTCTCTGGGCTTCCGAGAACGACCCTTCGCGCGCCAGCGAGGAATCCAGGCGGGAGATCGCCCAGCGGTTCCAGCTCACTCCCGGCGCGGCTCGCAAGTTCGACAAGTGGGACCTTCCGGGCACGGAGCATGTGATCGCGCGGCTGGAGGCTATCCCCTACGGGGCCAAGCACCTGAGCGGCGAGATTATCAAGCACGACTCCTGGGCCGCCTTCGAGAGGTGGGCGATATGCGCCTTCTGGAGTGCCGCGCCGGAACACCAGGGAGGGGCCGCCTAACCCTATTTCGATTTTCACAAGACGACAGCGAGGAGAAACGAACATGAGATACGAGTGTTTAACCCAGGCCGACCTTGATGCGGCCCTTTCGAAGGCAGGACAGTTTGACGAGATTTGGCTTAAGGGGAACGGAACGTTTGCCTTGACGGCGACCGGCTCTGCCCAAGTGAGGGCGACCGGCTCTGCCCAAGTGAGGGCGTACGGCTCTGCCCAAGTGAGGGCGTACGGCTCTGCCCAAGTGACGGCGTACGGCTCTGCCCAAGTGACGGCG
>VFQR01000329.1_pt1 | contig 76625 bp, 70 predicted proteins | sample 3512321 | NCBI WGS metagenome assembly VFQR01 (sample SAMN10412374, study PRJNA504923) | tailings metagenome | isolation source: Relicate 3 Philex TSF1 revegetated site | place: Philippines: Tuba, Benguet | collected 2017-08-29 | reverse complement strand
AGAACATCACTGCGCTGCTTGCCTCTGCGAACCTCACCTGGAACGACGTGAAGCGCGTCGACTTCGGCGGCTTTGGCGCCGCGATGGAAGGCATCATCAGCAATCAGGTCGACGCGGCATTTGCCTCCACGATCTCCGGACAGGCGTACAAGATCGCCTCGTCTCCGCGCGGCGTTCAATACCCGATCGTGCCCCACAAGGATAAGGAAGCATGGGCCCGGCTGAAGAAGGTCGCGCCGTTCTACGTTCCGCAATGGGGCGCTGAAGGCGCCGATCTCTCGAAGGACAAGAAGGTCGAAGGCGCGACCTATCCGTATCCCGTGCTCATGACGATGGCGAAGACCGATACCGACATCGTCTACAACATGACGAAAGCGATGGTGGAACTCTTCCCGGAGTACAAGGACGGCGCTCCGGGCAACGTCGGTTGGGATATCGAGCGCCAGATCTTCGCCTGGGCCATCCCGATGCATGACGGCGCAATCAGGTACTTCAAGGAACGCAAACTCTGGACCGACGAGTACCAGAAGCACAACGACTCGCTGGTCGCGCGCCAGAAAGTGCTTAGCGATGCGTGGCAGAAATATTCGGCGGCTGCGCCGGCAGACGCCAAAGAATTTGCACTTGGCTGGATGAAGGCTCGCGCCGGCGCGCTGACTGCGGCGAAGATGGATGTCGTCGTGGACAACTGGGAAGTGAAGTAACTTCTTTCGACTACGCTTTCTTCGCAAAAAGGAAACGAGCCGGAACTTCCCGGCTCGTTTTCGTTTTACTTCGAAGTTCTGGACTAACGCTCCTGCCTCAGCGGCTCGCGCGAAGATGCTGCTCGAGATAGCTCCGCGCCACGATGCGATCGTCCTGCGTCGTCTCCTGCACGGCCTCATCATAGGCCTTGCGGATCCACTCCTCGTCCTTGCCCTGCGCCGCATCCGCGGCAAGCGTAAGCCACATCAAGCCGCGCGCCGCCTGCTTGGGCACACCATCGCCGTGCACCATCATCAGACCCAGACGCGCCTGCGCCTGGTACTGGCCTTTGTTCGCCGCCGAGAAGAACCAGCGGGCTGCGGTGCGCGAGTCCTTCTGCGCGCCGCGGCCTTCGAGATAAAGCTGCGCGAGCTGGTACTGCGCGTCGGCGTCGCCGAAATACGTCGCCGCGTAGCGGAACAGTTGCATCGCCCGACGCGGATCGGATTTCACGTCCGTGTTCGGAATTCCCGCGAGATGATACGTGCCAAGTGCGACGAACGCATTCGCCACGAAACGGGCCTGCGGCAGGAACGGCGACGTCTCCGCATTCTTCGCGGCGACCTGACTGAAGTACTGATACGCCTTGTACGGATCGGACTTCACGCCATCGCCGTCCGCGTAGATGCGGCCAAGCTTCCACTGCGCAACCAGATGGCCGTTTTCGGCCGCGTATTGCAGCGCGGTCAGGCCCTTGGAGCGGTCGCCCGCGATATAGGCCTGCGTTCCGGACTTGAAAGCATCGAGAATTTCCGCCGGCTTCGAAGGCTCGGCGGCGACAGACGGAGCCGACTTCTTCTGAGGATCAAGCGCAATAGCGCTGCTCGCGCAGGTCAAGACCAGCGCGGCTGCAGCACTCGTGCGAAAGAACTCAGATATCTGCATACGTCTTGTCCTCGGCGGCTCCACCCGGATGCGTCAAAGCGCCATCGCGCGCAGTGCCAACCTGCTGCGCGTACTTCCAGAGGTATCCGGATTTCGCGCTGTTCTCGCGCGGCTTCCAGGCTTTTTTTCGTTCAGCGAGTTCCGCATCGCTCAATTTTACCGTGAGCGTTCCGGCGACTGCATCGAGTTCGATGATGTCGCCGTCTTTGATCAGTCCGATCGGCCCGCCGACTGCCGCTTCAGGGCCGACATGACCGACAACGAAGCCACGGCTCGCGCCGGAGAAACGGCCATCGGTGATGAGCGCCACTTTTCCGCCCATGCCCTGCCCATAGAGCGCCGCGGTTGTGGAAAGCATTTCGCGCATACCAGGTCCGCCCTTCGGACCTTCATAGCGAATGACGAGAACATCGCCCTCTTTGTACTTCCGATTCTTGACGACATCGAAGCAGGCTTCTTCGCCGTCAAAGCAACGCGCAGGACCCGAGAACTTCAGCATGGACTCTTCCATGCCTGCGATCTTCACGATCGCACCTTCCGGCGCGAGATTACCTTTCAGACCAACAACACCACCCGTGACCGTGATGGGTTTGCTGGCCGGACGGACCACGTCCTGATCCGCGTTCCACTTCACCTTCGCGAGGTTCTCCGCGATCGTGCGGCCGGTGACGGTGAGACAATCGCCGTGCAGGTACCCTGCATCGAGCATGGTCTTCATGATCATCGGAATGCCGCCAACCTCGAAGAGATCCTTCGCGACGTACTTTCCGCCCGGCTTCAGGTCGGCGATGTACGGCGTCTTCTTCATGATCTCGGCGACGTCGAAGAGATCGAACTTGATGCCGCATTCATGCGCGATTGCCGGAAGATGCAGGGCCGCGTTCGTTGAACCGCCCGTTGCCGCCACAACGGCGGCCGCGTTTTGAAGTGCCTTCAGCGTGACGATGTCGCGTGGACGGATGCGGCGCTGGATCAATTCCATGATCTTCTCGCCGGCCGCGGTGCAGAACTGATCGCGGATTTCGTACGGCGCCGGTGCGCCGGCCGAGTACGGCAGCGCAAGGCCGATGGCTTCCGAGACGGTCGCCATGGTGTTGGCGGTGAACTGCGCGCCACAGGCGCCGGCCGACGGACAGGCGACCTGCTCGATTTCGTCGAGGTCCTCGTCGGTCATCTGGCCAACTGAGTGCTTGCCGACCGCTTCGAACATGTCCTGCACGGTGACGGTCTGACCGCGGAATTTTCCGGGAAGGATCGAGCCGCCGTAGATGAAGATCGACGGCACGTTGAGGCGGCACATCGCCATCATCATGCCGGGAAGAGATTTATCGCAGCCCGCAAGACCGATCAGCGCGTCATACGCGTGACCGCGCATCGTCAGTTCGACCGTGTCGGCGATGGCTTCGCGCGACGGCAGCGAAGCGCGCATACCGGCATGGCCCATCGCGATGCCGTCGGTCACGGTGATGGTGCAGAATTCGCGCGGCGTGCCACCGGCGCTTGCAACGCCCTTCTTCGCGGCCTGCGCCTGGCGCATCAGCGCGATGTTGCAGGGGGCGGCTTCGTTCCAGCAGGAAGCGACGCCGACGAACGGCTGGTGGATCTGCTGCTTGGTCAGACCCATCGCGTAATAGTACGAGCGGTGCGGCGCGCGTTCCGGGCCTTCCGTCACATGGCGGCTGGGCAGCTTCGATTTGTCGAAAGTCTTGGCGTCCATTTTTCTTTGCCTTCAACCGCACCCGCACAGGCAGACTCGCCTGCGCCCCCACGGGCGGCTCTTGATGGTTGGAAATCGGTGCCGTTTATGGCGCCTTCGCGGCGTGGATTACCGCCAGTGACGATCATGCAACGGGTGTGGCCAAAGCGCCACATGGCCATTAACCAGCGGTCAGCAGAAGGACGGCAAACGTGGCCAAATCCAAGCTTCTGAAACCAGCCTTCTTCGACCGCAGCGTTCACCATGTTGCGCCCGAACTGATCGGAGCGACCCTCCTTGTCGACGGCGTCGGCGGCATCATCGTCGAAGTCGAGGCGTATCATCATACCGACCCCGCCGCGCATTCCTTCGGAGGCCAGACCGAGCGCAACGGCGTGATGTTCGGCCCACCGGGGCATGCCTACGTCTACCGTTCCTACGGCATTCACTGGTGCCTGAACTTCGTCTGCGAGCCGGAGGGCTCGGCCTGCGGAATTCTCATCCGCGCTCTCGAGCCGACCACGGGCTTACCGGCCATGCGCCGCCGTCGCGGGCTCAAGGAAGAACGGCTGTTGTGTTCAGGACCCGGCCGGCTGGGACAGGCGCTCGGGATTACGCGCGATAAACACAACGGAGCGCGGCTCGACAAAGCGCCGTTTCAGGTTTTCGCACGCGAGCAGACGCCGATTATCGTCGCCGGCCCGCGTATCGGAATTTCAAAGGCGGTCGACTTGCCGTGGCGGTACGGAATGAAAGGCTCTCGCTTCGTGAGCAAGCCGTTTCAGTAGCAAGCCTGCTCCGCGTTCCCCCGCCTCGCTCAGCGACCCTTCACCTTGAGCCAGTTCGTGCGCTTCTTGATCGTGTAGATGCAAAGATACATGAACGCGCTGATCGCAAAGACCGTCGCCCAGATCGGCTCGTCCACGATCCATTCGGAGAACGTCTGGTTCTCGAGAAGGATTGCTTCCAGCATCTCGACCGATGCGAAGGCCGCAGAGATCAGGAACAGGGTGTGAAACTCCCGCACGAGTGCGGAGCGCCATGAAAACGGCAGCGACGGACGCACGAAACCGGTGATGCGCGGCAGGAATGCGGGCGTCTTCTCGGCCCAGATACGGTAACTCTCGCCGTACTTTCCTTCGAGGAATTGCTCCTCGGCGAGCATGATGCGCTCGTAATAGAGAAAATAAGCCAGCGCCATGAACAGCACGAGCAGCAGGCTCTTGAAGAGAAGAATGAAGGCAATGAAAACAAGGAAGTTCGCGAAGTAAAGCGGATGCCGGACCACCGAATACATGCCGCTCGTGTTCAGCACGTCGGCCCTTTGCTCCACCGCGTTTCGTCCGGATGTGCCGGCAGGCACATAACCCACAACGGCTACGCGAAGCACGAGCCCCAGCAGAGCCAGCGCGTAACACGCAATGTCCCACGCCTCTTCCAGCCCGTTACCGAACGTTTCGATAAACCATCCCGAATTGCGGAAGGAGGCCGCGGCGAGCGGCAGGATCAGAAACGGGAGATAGGAGCGCCAGCGGAATAACCAGTTGCCCTGGCGAACGAGTTCTTGCTGCAGCATGACAAAATCCGGACCTTGTATCCGGTAGCCCATCCGCCCCGATTAAGGCTGACTTTGGGCAACTAGGGCTGCAAAGCGTCGCGCATGCCCGCCGTGTCGAAGTATTCGAAAAATTCGATGATCTTGCCTTTGACCAGACGGAAGGAGTCGGCCTTCGGTGACCAAATGGTTTTGCTCGTTTTCCGGCACCGCCAGCTGCAGCGGCCCAGCATGACCACACGATCAAGCTGGGCAACGAAATGCTCGGTACGAAACTCGATCATTTCCCAATCCCGGGCGAGGCCGCGGAAGTATTCGCCGAGCTTTTTCTTGTCGTCGTACAGCGTCATGTACGGCGCAGCCTTCACGCCCTGACCGATTGAACCGAAGGTCAGTTCGTCCGCGCAGATATCCATCCAATGGTCCACGCTTCCGCCCTTGGTCTCATGCCAAAGGCGGTACGCTTCCTTCAGTACCGCAACGTTCTGCGCTTCCTCGGAATTCATCCCCAAGCCCCCGAGTCGTGCAAGAGGCTAACAGAGGGTCTGACGACAGGCTACGCTACCGTTCGGTACGCGATATAATTTTCGCGGGTCAGACGGCGCCTTTCAGGCGCTCAAGCGCTTCCAGAATTTTTGCCTTTCGCTCTTCTGCTTCGCGGCGGCGTTCGTTTTCAAGGTCGAGAATTTCCTGCGGCGCGCGCGCGACGAAGTCCTTGTTCTCGAGCTTCTTGTCGACGCGCTGGATATCCGCATCGCATTTGGCGATTTCCTTCTCGAGACGCGAACGTTCCGCGGCAAGGTCGACAACGCCTGCGAGCGGAAGCGCTGCAACTTCACCCCGCACGAGCAGTTGTACGGATCCCTTCGGCGGCGCATCCGCGAACGTGATCTCGGAAAGACGCGCGAGGCGCTTCAAGGCCTCCATCCAGCGCTCCGCACGCGCTTTGGTTTCGGCGCCGGCAATCAACTGCAGCGGTATCTGCGTCCCGCCCGCGATGTTCATCTCCATGCGCACGGAGCGAATGGATGTGATCAGGTCGATGACCCAGCCGATTTCGTTTTCTGCCTTTGAGTCTTCCAGACCGGAAAGTTTCGGCCACGCGCTCAGCGCAAGCATCGACGTTCGCGCTTCGCCCTCCTCGCCTTTCACCCGCCAGAGTTCTTCCGTGATGAAAGGCATGAAGGGGTGCAGGAGCTTGATGATCTCGTCGAGCACGAAGGCGGCCGTTGCCTGCGTCTCTTCTTTCGCGGCGCCGTCGGGTCCGGTGAGCAGCGGCTTCGACAGTTCGACATACCAGTCGCAGAAGATCGACCAGACGAAGCGATAAGCGGCGCCAGCCGCTTCGTTGAACTTATAACCTTCGATCGCTTCCGTAACTTCGCGGACCGCTTTCTCGGCTTCCCCGAGGATCCACTTGTTCAACGTCTCCTTCGCCGCCTTCGGATCGAAACCCGCGATGCGCTTCGCGCCGTTCATTTCGGCGAAGCGGGCAGCGTTCCAGATTTTGGTCGCGAAGTTGCGATAGCCTTCCACACGTGAGGTCGCGAGCTTGATGTCGCGACCCTGCGCCGCCATTGCAGCCAGCGTGAAGCGCAGCGCGTCTGCGCCGTACTGGTCGATCAGTTCAAGGGGGTCCATGACGTTCCCCTTCGACTTCGACATCTTCGCGCCCTTCTCGTCGCGGACGAGCGCGTGGATGTACACGTCCTTGAACGGCACTTCTTTCATGAAGTGCAGGCCCATCATCATCATGCGGGCGACCCAGAAGAAGATGATGTCGAAGCCGGTGACGAGCACGGTCGTCGGATAGAACCGCTTCAGCGCCTCGGTTTCGTCCGGCCAGCCGAGCGTCGAGAACGGCCACAGCGCCGACGAGAACCAGGTGTCGAGGACGTCTTCGTCGCGCGTGAGCGTTTCATCCTTGCCGTAGTGCTTCTTCGCTTCCGCCTTCGCTTCATCTTCGCTGAGCGCAACGAACACTTTTCCGTCCGGCCCGTACCACGCCGGAATCTGGTGACCCCACCAGAGCTGGCGCGAGATGCACCACGGCTGGATGTTTTCGAGCCAGTCGAAATAGGTCTTTTCCCAGTTCTTCGGGATGAAGGTGGTGCGGCCGTCGCGCACCGCTTTCAGCGGCTCCTGTGCCATCGTCTTGGCGTCGACATACCACTGATCGGTGAGATACGGCTCGATCACGACGTTCGAGCGGTCGCCGTGCGGGACCATGTGCACGTTCGGCTCGATCTTCACCATCAGTTCGCGCGCTTCGAGCATCTCGATGATGGCCTTGCGCGCCTTGAAGCGGTCCGCACCATCGAGCGCGAGCACTTCCTGAAGATCGGCGCCGCCCGTGCCCTTCATGAAGTCTTCGTTGCTCTTGAGCACAAGCTTCGCTTCGATCGTGAAGATGTTGATCAGCGGAAGCTTGTGCCGCTGGCCGACCTCGAAGTCGTTGAAGTCGTGTGCGGGCGTGATCTTCACCGCGCCCGAGCCCTTCTCCGGATCGGAGTATTCGTCGGCGACGATCGGAATCTTCCGGCCCACGAGCGGCAGGATCACGCTCTTGCCGACCAGCCCTTTGTAGCGCTCGTCATCGGGGTGCACCGCGACGGCCGTGTCGCCGAGCATCGTCTCCGGGCGCGTGGTCGCGACCACGATGTAGTCGTTCGAATTCTCGATCGGATACTTGATGTGCCAGAGATTGCCTTTGACTTCGATCTGCTGGACTTCGAGATCCGAAATCGCGGTCAGCAATTTCGGGTCCCAGTTCACCAGACGCTTGTCCTTGTAGATAAGCCCGGCACGGTAAAGCTCGACGAAGACCTTCAGCACCGCGCGCGACAGTCCTTCGTCCATCGTGAAGCGTTCGCGCCGCCAGTCGCAGGATGCGCCCAAGCGCTTCAACTGGTTGACGATGGTGCCGCCCGACTCCGCCTTCCATTCCCAGACGCGTTCGAGAAATTTCTCGCGGCCCATCTCGCGCCGGCCCGGTTGCTGGCGCTCCATGAGCTGGCGCTCGACCACCATCTGGGTCGCAATGCCCGCGTGATCGGTGCCCGGTTGCCACAGCACGTCCTTGCCGCGCATCCGCTCGAAGCGCGCGAGAATGTCCTGCAAAGTGTTGTTCAGCGCGTGACCCATGTGGAGCGAGCCGGTCACGTTCGGCGGCGGGATCACGATCGAATAGGCCGCGGCATCTTTGCGCTCGGGGCGCAGGCAATTGAAGGCTCCCGCCTCTTCCCAGGCGCCATAGATGCGGTTCTCGATTTCGGCAGGCTGATAGGTCTTTTCGAGCATGTGAATTCCGGCACCACCGAACACCGGCTTGCCCGGGATCGGAAAATGATCTTGGCCCCGTCAGGTAATCCCGACTTGGTCCGCGCGCCTAGAAACCCAAGCCGCGCCGCAGTGTCAATAAACGTACGATCAGCGCCCGCCGCGGGACACGCGCTCGATTTCGGCGCGAACCATGCGCTCCACTAGACCCGGCAGGTTGTCGTCGAGCCAGGCCTTGAGCATCGGGCGAAGCATTTCGCGCACCAGATCTTCGATCGTGCGCGAATTCTCGGAAAGGATCGTGGTCGCGAGCGAACCGAAAGCCGCCGAAACCGCTGCGTTGGTTTCCGCCGACAGCAGTCGTTCGGCCGGCGTCGCCGCTGGCGCATAGGATGCGACCTGCGGCGGTGCTGCGGGTTCGAACATCGGCTCCTCGCGAAATACGACATCGCTCGCGGGGACCTGCTGAAATCCACCTGCAGGCTCGGAAGCACGGGGCGGCGTCACCGGCGCTTCGAGTTCGAGCACGTCGGACTCGTCTGCAGCCTGATCGGCGAGCATGGCATCGATGTCGTTCTGGCTCATCGCGGCCGGTGGCGAAGCCTGCGGCGCCGGTGCGGCAGGAGCCTTTGGCGCAGGCGCGGGAGCCGCGGCGGATGCAGCCGGCTTCCCGGCGTCCGGATTATCGTCCGCAATGATCCGCCGGATGGAGGCGAGAATTTCCTCCATGGACGGTTCTTGTGCACGCGCACTCTGAGACATTTGACGCCGCCTGCCGTAATCCCTTGGCGGCGCAAAGAGAATCACTCGATGCGCCACAAGGCACTATGGCATCGCGATTCCGGGTGGCAAATGCCGCGGCGCGCTTAAACCCAGCTATTTCAGGGCAAACCGAAGCTTTTCAGGTGAATTAGCGACCGTCGGGCGTACGAAGTCCGAACCAGCTATCACGCACCTGCTCGTAGTGGGTCTCGGGCTGGTAGGTCTGTTTCTGGTCCGCGAGCTTCAGGTGGACGATGCTGAGACGTCCCACCGAAGACAGCAGCGAATAGGACGCGACAACGCGGTCGCGCTGGGCTGCGATCAGGGCCGAACGTGCGTTCACGAGTTCGGCTTGCGCGTTCAGCACGTCCAGCGTGGTCCGCTGGCCGACGCGATACTCTTCGCGAACGCCATTCAGTGCGATCTCGGCGGCCGCAACCTGCGCCTGCGCCGCCTGCAACTGGAAGCGCGATGCGGCGACGAGACCCCACGACTGAATTACAGCCGCGCGAACCTGATCGCGCACGATATCGCTCTCCAGTTTCCGCTGGCCGGTCAGTTCCTTGGCCTGCCGGACGCGGGAGTATTCCGCCCCGCCCTGATAGAGCGGCACGGAAAGACGAAGGCCCGCGCTCATATCGAGGTTGTTGTAAACGGTGACGCTCGGGTCCGAGAAACGCTGCACTCCGGCTTCGAGATTGAGCGTCGGCAACAGCGCGCCTTCCGCGACCTTGACCTGCAGTTGCGCGGTATCGACGCCGTGGCGGGTGGCCTGGATTGCCGGATGATCGCCGAACGCCTGCGCGATCGCGGCGTCGAGCGAGGCGAAGTTCAACTTCTCATACGGACCGGCGGGCTTGAGAGGCCCCGGTTCGCTGCCGATGTCGCGGCGATAGACGGCGCGCGATGCATTGAGGTTGGCCTGGGCTGCGCTGAGCTGCGACTCCGCAGCGCGCAGACGTGCCTGCGCCTGCGCGACATCGGTGCGCGTGAGTTCGCCGACCTGAAAGCGGTCGTTAGTCGCGCGAAACTGCTCGTTCAGCGCCTGCACGTTCTGCTGCTGCAACTGCACGATCGCGGTGTCGCGGATGACGTTCATGTACGCTGTGACCGCGCTGAGCAGAACGTTCTGCTCGGTATTGCGAAGCGTTTCACGCGCGGCGAGCACCTGGCTCTCGGCGGAGCGAACGAGGTTGCCGGTCTGGAATCCGTTGAACAGGTTCTGCTGCGCCGTAACGCCGTAGCCGCGCGGGTAGTTGCTCGGCACGTTCGTCGTGCCGCCGGTCGACTGCGTGCGGGAGCTTTCGACGTCGGCCTGTGCGTTGCCGAAGACCTTGGGGCGATACCCCGAGAGTGCCTGCGGCACGAGTTCGTCGGTTACGCGAACCGCTGCGCGTTGCGCATTGATGGTGGGGTTCGCGAAATACGCGTTCACCAACGCCTTCTCGAGGGTTTGCGCACCCGCTGCGACCGTTGCGGCGGCCAGAATGCAAGTGGCGCCGGCAAGCCGAACGGCGCGCTGATAATTCAGCTTCATAGACGACATACGCACCCTTCGCCTGCCGTCTGTCGCGGCGGTCGCCGGGTTCCCTGATGTGGTCCGGACCATAGTGGAGCCGAGGCGCTTGGCAAACTCACGTGAGGGGCAGAACAGCCTTTCCGTCGCGGGGTGCTGCACCGCCGCAACACCGGATATACCGGCGCAGTTCCTTCCGCAGCGGAAACGCTAGAAAACGAAGGCTTCGGCGGCCTCGAAGCCGGGCAGCGGCGGAATGGCCGCGTCGAAGAGACGCCGGGCGCTCACGTTTCCACCCGTCCGGATGTAGAGCGTGGCCTTTGCGACGCTACCGTTTCGAATCACCGCGGCAAGCCTGCCGCCTTCCTTGAGCTGCTCCGTGAGCGCTCTGGGCACTTCCGCCACCGCGCCGCCGAGCAGGATCGCATCGTAAGGCGCCTTCGCAGACCAACCCGCGATCGCCTTCCCCGATACGACTTCGGCATTCGAGGCCTTCAGCAGTTTGCCCGCCGTTGCCGCGAGTGCCGGATCTTCTTCGAGGGCAACAACCACGCCTGCGATGCGGCTCAGCACAGCCGACGAGTAACCGGTCGCACAGCCGATATCGAGCACCTTCGAATCCGCCGACAACGCGAGCGCCTGCAGAAGCTTTGCAAGCACCATCGGCTCCATCAGGTAACGCGCGGCCTTTCCGCCTGCGGCATCCTGTACACAAAGGTCTTCGTCGATGTAGGCGAGACCCGCGCGAGCATCGGGAACGAACGTTTCGCGGGGGATTTCCAGCATGGCGGCGATGACGGCGGGATCGGTCACGTCATTCACGCGAACCTGACCGTCCACCATGGTCCGGCGCGCCTGGGCGAAGTCAATCATCGGAGTGCTTTCCGGTATCGAGTTGCGGCAGGATTGGGCGATAGGCCTCAAAAAGGCAAGATGGCGCATCCGCACGCGATACGCCCAGTGCGTAATTGCCCGGTAAGGTCTGCTTTGCTACACCGCCCCCGCGTCCCGCGGGCTATCCCTCGCGGTGGGGATGGCCACGTGGCGGAGTGGTTACGCAGCGGACTGCAAATCCGTGTACGCCGGTTCGATTCCGGCCGTGGCCTCCATTTTCTTTTCCGGGCACCCGTGTGACCGAAACTCCCGAAGGATTCGAGCCGTTCTATCGCAAGAGCCCGGTGACGGAGCCTTGGGAGCCCATCTTCTGCAAGAAAACCGCTGAGGCGGTCGTGCTGGCGGTGCGGCTCGCGAAGGCGCACACCAACGCGCGGGGCTTCGCGCATGGCGGGTTCATCTCCGCGCTCGCCGACAACGCGATGGGGCATTCGCTGGTGACGAAGCTCGACCCCGAGCGGCAGAGCGCGGTCACCGTGAATCTGACCGTGGACTTCCTCGGCTCGGCGCAGATCGGCCAGTGGGTCGAATTCACCACCACCTTCATCAAGACCGGGGGCACGCTCTGCTTCACGCAGTGCTTCGTTACCGCGGACGGCGTCCCGGTCGCGCGGGCCAATGCCGTCTTCCGGGTCGTCGACCGAATTGCCTGACAGGACAGTTGGCAAGCCCGGCCGAAGCTGTTTATACGTCCCCCGCGCGTCGTTCGCGCCTGTTCCGCGGTAGCTCAGTGGTAGAGCAATCGACTGTTAATCGATCGGTCGTAGGTTCGAATCCTACCCGCGGAGCCACCTCCTCTCCCGGCTCACTGATTCTGTAAGGCGTTTTTGCAGTTCCGGCCCAGCTTGCGTCGGGCCCCAACGAGAAGACGATATGAAAGTCAGCGGTTACACGGCCGGATCCATCTACAAGCGGTTCTATGGCAGCAACATGAGCCAGATGAATCGTGCCTCGGTCGCGAACGCCTCCAGCGCCATGAGCAGCTACGGCGCCTCGGTCTTCGACACGACCCTGTCCAAGTCGCAGGGCATGAGCGAACTCGTCGCCAAGCAGTACGCCGCGCGCATCACCGCGGAAGCGAAAGAAAAACTCTCCGGCGCTTCCAGCATTCAATCGATCCTCGCGGGTCTCGGCGCCTCGTAAGACGAGTCTCATGCGTAGCCGCTGGGCGGCTGCGTGAAGCCTGGACAAATTCCTGCGGAAATCCGACACGCTGTCCGCCCCGCCGCATCCGCGCGAGCATCCGGCGCGTTATGTTGCAGTATGCCCAGCCGACCCGTCCTCCTCTGGTTCCGGAACGACCTCCGTATTTCCGACAACCCCGCACTTCAGGCCGCAGCCAAGTCCGGCGCGCCGATCGTTGCGCTGTACATTCTTGAAAATGCGAAGGGGCTGCGCCCGCCCGGTGCCGCCTGGCGCTGGTGGCTCGCGGGATCCCTTCGCAATTTCGCGGAAAACCTTTCTTCCCGCGGCTTGCCGCTCGTGCTCCGGAGCGGAGACCCACGCAAGATCGTGGCGGACATAGCGCGGGAAACGAAGTTTGCGGCGGTGTATTGGAACCGGCGCTACGTCGCAGCCGAAGCCAAGCTCGACAACCAGATCGAACAGCACCTTCTCGCGAACGACTGCGCGGTCGAGACCTTCAACGCATCGCTCCTGAACGAACCGTGGAGCATCGAGAGTAAGGCGGGCGGCCCCATTCGAGTCTTCACGCCGTACTTTCGCGCGAGCGAAGAGCGCGGCAATCCTCGCGCGGTCGTTGGCGACCTTCGCAAGCTTCACGCAGCCGACGCACCGAAGAGCGAAACGCTCGACGACTGGAACCTCGAGCCGTCGCGGCCCGACTGGGCCGCCGCGATGAATGCGTCATGGACGCGCGGCGAAGACGGCGCGAAGAAGCGGCTTGGCGATTTCACGAAGCACGCGCTTCGCGGCTACGCGGAGCATCGCGACCGTCCCGATATCGACGGCACGTCGCGGCTGTCGCCGTATCTTGCTCACGGCGAGATCAGTCCGCACCAGATCGTCAACGCGTTGCCGGCGACAGGACGCGACGTCGAAAAATATCGCGCCGAAATCGGCTGGCGCGAGTTCTCGTATCACCTACTGCATCACTTCCCGGACCTGCAACGCGTAAACTTCCAGCGCCGCTTCGACGCGTTCCCATGGCGCGACGACCCGAAAGCGCTGCGGCGCTGGCAGCGCGGCCTCACCGGCTATCCGATCGTGGATGCGGGCATGCGGCAGTTGTGGCGAACCGGCTGGATGCACAATCGCGTGCGCATGGTCGCGGCTTCGTTTCTCATCAAACATCTTCTGACCGACTGGCGGCACGGCGAAGAGTGGTTCTGGGACACGCTGGTCGATGCCGACCCGGCGAACAATGCCGCGAGCTGGCAATGGGTCGCGGGCTCCGGCGCGGATGCGGCACCCTATTTCCGCGTTTTCAATCCGGTGCTGCAGGGCGAGAAATTCGACCCGAACGGCAGTTATGTACGGAACTGGATTCCGGAAATCGCGCGGCTCCCGAACGCGCTGCTCCACAAGCCTTGGACCGCCTCGCCGCTCGAACTCGCTGCCGCGGGTGTTACGCTCGGCAAGGATTATCCCGCACCCATCGTGGACCATCAGGAAGCGCGCGATCGTGCGCTGCGCGCATTCCAGACCCTGAAGGGATAGCGTTGCCTGTTTCCCGCGCGACCGCTACGTTGAATTCAAATCAACCCGCGCATTATCTGTGAATTATAAGCGATGGATTTCCGCAAAGACATCGTCGACGCCGTCGGCAACACCCCTTTGATCCAGCTCTGGCGCGCATCGCGGGCAACGGGCTGCAACATTCTCGGCAAGGCCGAGTTCATGAACCCGGGACAGTCGGTGAAGGACCGTCCTGCCAAGCAGATGATCCTTGAGGCGGAAAAGCGCGGCGACCTGAAGCCGGGCGGAATCGTGGTCGAAGCGACCGCGGGTAACACCGGCATCGGTCTCGCGCTGGTCGCCAATTCGCGGGGCTATCGCACGATCATCGTAATCCCGGAAACGCAGAGCCAGGAAAAGAAAGACATGCTTCGCCTCTGCGGCGCCGAACTCGTCGAAGTGCCCGCGCTTCCCTACGCCAACCCGAACAACTATCAGCACGTCGGGAAGCGTCTCGCCGATCAGTTGCGAAAATCCGAGCCGAACGGCGTGCTGTTCGCGGACCAGTGGAACAATCTCGACAACCGCAAGGCTCACTACCTCACCACCGGCCCCGAAATCTGGGAACAGACGGACGGCAAGGTCGATGCCTTTATCTGCTCGGTCGGCACCGGCGGCACGCTCGCGGGCACGTCGCTCTTTCTGAAAGAGAAGAACGCGAACATTCTGATCGGCTGCGCCGATCCGCATGGCGCGGCGATGTACAGCTACTTCAAGAACGGAAAGGCGGACGCAACTCCCGGCGACTCCGTCACCGAAGGCATCGGTCTCGGCCGCGAGACCGTGATGATCAAGGACATAAAGGTCGATCGTCCTTACATCATCCCCGACGACGAAGCGCTGCCTTGCGTGTTCGACCTCCTCGAACATGAGGGTCTCGTGCTGGGCGGCTCTTCGGGGATCAACATTGCCGGCGCCATCCGGATGGCGAAGGAAATGGGTCCGGGCCACACCATCGTGACCGTGCTCTGCGACTACGGCACGCGCTACCAGACCAAGCTCTTCAATCCGGAATTCCTGCGCGCGAAGAAGCTTCCGGTGCCGTCCTTCCTCGAGCGCAAGATTCCGCTGCCGGGCAAAGACAAACTCTTCGTCTGATCCTCTCCGTTTGGTTCCGGTTGACGCTGCCGCGCACTTATCCTTAGGTGGCTCGTTACCAGGAAATTTGCCAGCCAGCGGTTGAACGCCGCGAGCGAGCCTTCACCGCCACAGCGCAAGTGCAAAGAGGCCCGCCATGCTGGACACCGCAAAGCTCACCGAACTCAAGCGCAAGATCGCCGAAAACCCCGGCGTCGTGATCGAGTTCGCCGCCAAGGAACATGGCGTCAGCTGCCAGACGATTCTCGAAGCCCTGCCGGAGGAGATGCGGAAGTTCGCGGCCGGCGACAAATTCATTCCGGCGATGGACGACATCGCGACCTGGGGCGACCTCACCACGATCATCAACACCGACGACGGCATTTTCGAAATCGGCGGCGCGATGCCCAAAGGCACGCTCGGCCACGGCTACTTCAATCTCGGCGGTTCGGCGGGATTGCACGGCCACCTGAAGCACGACCGCTGCGGGGCGGTCGTGTTTGTCGAACGCACGTTCAACAACAAAAAGTCCGTATTCGTTGCCTTCGTGAATGTCGATGGCGGCATCATGTTCAAGGTCTTTGTCGGTCGCGACGAAAAGCGCGAATTGAAGGAAGACCAGCTCGTCAAATTCCGCACGCTGCGCGACAAATTGTGCGGAGCGGCGTGAAGCAGTTGCGCATCCTGCGCCGCTGACCGAAAGTCGGCAGGTTCGTCACCGGAACCTGCCGATGTCCTCCACCACGTTCGTATCGCCCGACTGGCTCGCCGCCGAACTCAAGAAACCCGACCTCGTCGTGGTCGATGGCTCGTGGTACCTGCCCGCGATGAAGCGCGACGGACGCGCAGAGTATCAGGCCGCGCACATTCCCGGTGCGGTCTATTTCGACATCGACGAAGTCAAAGACATCAACTCGACGCTGCCGCACATGTTGCCGCCGCCGGAAGTGTTCGCGTTGCACATGGCGCGGCTCGGCATTTCCGACGGCCAGCGCATCGTCGTCTATGACGGCGCCGGACTAATCGCCGCGCCGCGCGTATGGCTCAGCTTCAAGCTGTTCGGCGCCCGCGATGTGTTCATTCTGGAAGGCGGCCTGCCCGCGTGGAAGGCGAAAGGTCTCCCCGTCGAAAGCGGCACCACGGTGCGGACACCCGGCAGCTTCACGCCGAAATTCGCAAAAAACGCCGTCGCGGACATGCAGCGTGTCGCCCGGGAAGTTCAGGACGGCTCCGCGCAGGTGATCGATGCGCGCCCGGCCGGCCGCTTTCGCGGCGAAGACCCGGAGCCGCGCGCTGGCGTGCCCTCCGGTCACATTCCGGGCAGCATCAACGTGCCCTCCAGCGCTGTCGTCGCCGATGGAAAACTCGTCGCGCCGGACCAAATTCGAAAAATCTTCGATGCGGCGGGCTACGACCCCGATCAACCGGTGATCGCGAGTTGCGGTTCCGGCGTCTCCGCGGCCGTGCTCTGGCTCGCGATGGAAGCCATCGGCAAGGAGCCTGCGGCCCTCTATGACGGCTCGTGGTCGGAATGGGGCACCAATCCCGACACGCCGAAAGCGACCGGCCCCGCGAAGAAGCGCTGAACGATCATGCCCGCGAAGCCCGTCGTCACCGGTTTCTTCCACGAGCCGACATTTTCCATTGTCTATCTTGTCGAAGACCCGGCGACCAAGGCGGCTGCGATCATCGACCCGGTGCTCGACTATGACGAAAAATCCGGCCGCGTGTCGCATCAGTCCGCCGACGCCCTGCTCGACGTAATCGCCTCCCGCGGACTGAAGATCGAATGGATTCTCGACACCCATCCGCACGCCGATCATTTCTCGGCTGCCGTCTACCTGAAAGAGAAGCTTGGTGCGCCGACAGCGATCGGTGAACGCATTGTCGAAGTGCAGAAGCTGTGGAAGCAGATCTACAACCTGCCGGACTTTCCTGCGGACGGCTCGCAATGGGACCGGCTGTTCGCTGAAGGGGAAACGTTCAAGATCGGCTCACTCGACGCACGCGTCATGCTTTCGCCCGGCCATACGCTCTGCTCCATCACCTACGTGATCGGCGATGCCGCCTTCATTCACGACACGCTCTTCCAGCCGGACTATGGAAGTGCCCGCGCCGACTTCCCGGGCGGAAGCGCGTCACGGCTTTATGACTCCATCCAGCAAATTCTCGCGCTGCCAGACGAAACGCGGCTCTTCACCGGCCACGATTACATGCCCGGAGGCCGCGCGCCTGCATGGGAGTCGACCGTTGCCGAGCAGAAACGCTCGAACAAGCATTTCGGCTCGAACCCTTCCCGCGAAGAATTCGTCAAAGTACGCGAAGCGCGCGACAAGACCCTGCCTATGCCGAAGCTGATCCTGCACGCCCTGCAGGTGAACATGCGCGGCGGACGCCTGCCCGATCCGGAAGCCAACGGCCGCGTGTACCTGAAAATTCCGGTCGGTGCGCTGTAGGGTTACGGCAGAATTTGCGAAAGAAAACGCTTCGTGCGCTCGTGGCGCGGATTTGTGAAGAACTCTTCGGGGCGGTTGGCTTCGACGATCTGTCCTTCGTCCATGAACATGATGCGGTCGGCGACCTGACGGGCGAAGCCCATCTCGTGGGTCACGATCAGCATGGTCATGCCATCGTCGGCAAGACCGCGGATGGTGTCGAGCACTTCCTTGATCATTTCCGGGTCGAGCGCGGACGTCGGTTCGTCGAACAGCATGATCTTCGGGCTCATGCACAGCGCGCGGGCGATGGCCACGCGCTGCTGTTGTCCGCCCGAGAGCTGCGCGGGATACTTGTTTGCCTGCTCCGGAATGCGTACGCGCTCCAGAAAGCGCATCGCAACCGCTTCGGCCTCCGCCTTCGGCCGCCCGCGAACCCAGATCGGCGCAAGCGTGCAGTTTTCCATCACGGTAAGATGAGGAAACAGGTTGAATTGCTGGAACACCATACCGACGTCGGCGCGAACCGCGTCGATGCTGCGCAGATCGGACGTCAGTTCGACTCCATCCACGATGATACGGCCCGACTGATGTTCTTCGAGCCGGTTGATGCAGCGGATCAGCGTCGACTTGCCCGAGCCCGAGGGACCGCAGATGACGATGCGTTCCTTGCGCGCCACCTTCAGATCGATGTCGCGCAGAACATGAAACGACCCGAACCATTTGTTCACGCCCGCCATTTCGACGGCGACGGCATCCGACGTCGTGGCAAGATCGGTCATCGCATCGCTCCTTCGACCCGCAGCGCACCGACGTTCGCACGGCGCTCGACGTAAAGCGCGTAGCGCGACATCGCAAAACAGAAAACAAAATAGATGCCGCCGGCAAAGGCGAACCCTGTGTAGAGCGTGGTCGGCGCCGCCCAGTTCGGATCCGCGAACGCAGCGCGGATCTGGCCCAGAAGATCGAGGATCGCCACGATCTGCACGAGCGTCGTATCCTTGAATAAGCCTATGAAGTTATTGACGATTCCGGGGATCACGTTGGTCAATGCTTGCGGCAGCACTACGAACCACATGGTCTTCCAGTAGCCAAGGCCGAGCGCGGCGGCACTTTCATATTGATGCTTCGGGATCGCCTGCAGGCCGCCGCGCACGACTTCCGCCATGTAGGCGCCCGCGAACAACGCGACACCGATAAGCGCACGCACCAGCCGCTCGATGTTCGCGCCGCCGGGCAGAAACAAAGGCAGCATGTAGGTCGCGAAGAAGAGCACCGTAATCAACGGTACGCCGCGCCAGAACTCGATGAAGACGATGCTCGCCCAGCGCACGAACCACATCTTCGAGCGCCGCCCCAGCGCGAGCACGATGCCAATCGGCAGCGAAGCCACGATGCCAGTGATTGCGACGACTAGCGTGACCAGCAAGCCGCCCCACTCGCGGCTCTCGACCCAACGCAGGCCGAAATCCGCATCGACCGGAACCAGCACGAGCGCCAGAGCAGCGAAGAAGGGCGGCAGCACCTTGAGTGACGTGCCGAACCGCGTCCCAAAGAAGCGCGCGAGAATGGCGATGGCAGCGGTCAGCAGCAGTGCCGTTGCCACGTAGTCGAGCCAGAAAGCCCCACGAAAGCCGCGCCAGTTTCCGACTTCAACATAGTCTGAAATCCGGACGAAACGCCCGAGCAGGAAACGTTGAAGGTCGAGGTTCCCGCCGGTGAGCAGAACGAAGCCTGCGACCGGATAGACTCCAAAGAAAAGGATCGCATTCAGCCGCTTCCACGGCACGGACGGAATCATCAGCGGAACCAGCAACGCGAGCCCGATGGCGAACACGAGGTTTGGACGCCAGAGTTCTTCGTAGGGATAGAAGCCGTAGATGAACTGGTTGAACTTGGCTGCGATGAACGGCCAGCAAGCGCCCGTCGCCGCGATGCAGTCGTCGCGGCTCGTGCCGGACCAGACGGCGTCGAAAACCAGAAACCGGAACAGCGGAACCACGATCAGCACGAATGCCGCGAAGCCCACGATCGTCATGGCGATATCGGCTGGCGTTGCCAGCAGCCTGCGCGCGAACCAGCCGCCGATCCCGCTCGCAGCATAAGGCGCGGGCTTAGGCGGCAGGGCCACGGTGCGCACAAAGGTAGCGCTCATGTCAGCGCTCCTGCAGCGCAATGCGCCGGTTGTAGAGGTTCATGCCGAAAGAAACGACGAGCGAAATGACGAGGTACACGAGCATCGTGATGCCCAGAATTTCGATCGCCTGCCCCGTGTTGTTCAGCGTCGTACCCGCGAACACCGAAACCAGGTCGGGATAGCCGATGCTGACCGCAAGCGACGAGTTCTTGATGAGATTGAGATACTGGCTGGTGAGCGGCGGCACGATCACGCGCAGCGCCTGCGGCACCACCACGAGCCGCAGCACCCGGCCGCGCCGCAAACCCAGTGCGCGTGCAGCCTCGCTCTGCCCGCGCGGCACGGCAAGAATTCCCGCCCGCACGATCTCCGCGATAAAGCTCGCGGTATAGGTCGACAGCGCGATCACGAGCGCGAGAAACTCGGGAATGAGACGCACGCCGCCGTTGAAGTTGAAGCCCTTCAGCACCGGATGATCGAACGAAACGGTGACGCCGAGATAGAGGAAGACGAAGAGCGGCAGCAGCAGAATGGCCGCCACGTTCACGGGCCACACCCGCATCTTCTGCCCCGTGGCAACTCTCCTTCGCCGCGCGAACGACGATACGGCCATGGCGAAGATGGCCCCGACAGCCGCGAGCGCCAGCACGATGCCGATGCCATCGCCGAACATCGGCTTCGGAATGAAGATGCCGCGGTTGTTGACGAAGACTTCGTCGAAAATCGAGAAGCTCTGGCGCGGCACCGGCAGCGCGGCGAGTACCGCGAGATACCAGAACAGGATCTGGAACAGGAGCGGAAGATTGCGGATTACTTCGACGTAGCCACCGCAAAGTTTTGCAACGATCCAGTTCTGCGAGAGCCGCCCGATACCGATCATGAAACCGAGCGCGGTCGCGAGGAACACGCCCAGCGCCGACACGAGCAGCGTGTTCAGCAATCCGACGAGAAACGCCCTTGCATAGGTATTGGCTTCGGAAAACGGGATCAGCGACTGGCTGATGGAGAACCCGGACTCGATCCAGAAAAAATCGAAACCCAGCGGGATCCCCTGGGTCACGATGTTGTGGCGCGCGGTGCGAAAGAGAATCCAGCCGGCCAGCGCGATCAGCACCAGCAGCAGAAACTGCATCGCGAACGAGCGAACGCCCGGCCGGAAGATCCAGCTTGCCTTCAACCTTCCGCGCCGAACCGGAGCATCCGTCATCCGACGATCCTCCGGTTCACGCGATTAGCCGTGCCTCGGTCCGGAAATCAGCGCACCGGCGGGGCGTACTGGATGCCGCCCTTGTTCCAGAGCTTGTTGAGCCCGCGATCGATTTTCAGGCGCGAGTTCTCGCCGACGTTGCGGTCGAAGCTCTCGCCGTAGTTGCCGACGTGGCGGACGATGCGGACGACCCAGTCGTTCGTAAGGCCGAGCTGCTCGCCGTAATTGCCTTCGACGCCGAGCAGACGCTTCACGTCCGGACGATCCGATTTCAGGCGCTGGTCGACGTTCTTCTGCGTGATGTCGTACTCTTCGGCATTGATCATCGCGAAGAGCACCCACTTCACGATATCGAACCACTGGTCGTCGCCATGGCGCACGAGCGGACCCAGAGGCTCTTTCGAGATCAGTTGCGGCAGGATCATGTGATCGTCGGGTTTCGAAAGCTTCAGGCGCTCGGCGTAAATCTGCGAGACGTCGGTCGTGAAGACGTCGCAACGGCCGGTCTCGTAAGCCTTGATCACTTCGTCCGACGTGTTGAAGACCACCGCTTCGTATTTCATGTTGTTGGAGCGGAAGTAGTCGGCGAGGTTCAGTTGCGTCGTGGTGCCGGTCTGCACGCAAACGGTCGTATTCGACAACTCAAGCGCGGAAGAAACCTTCGCCGACTTGCGGACCATAAAGCCCTGCGCGTCGTAGTAGATCACGCCGGCGAAGTTGAAACCGAGCTGGCTGTCGCGCGAACTGGTCCAGGTCGTGTTGCGGGAAAGCACATCGATTTCCCGATGCTGAAGCGCCGTGAAACGATCCTTCGCCGTCAGCGGCAGGTATTTCACCTTGTTCGGATCGTCGAAGATCGCAGCGGCGATCGCGCGGCAGAAGTCGACGTCAAGACCCGACCAGGCGCCCTTGTCGTCAGGGCGAGAGAAGCCCGCGAGACCTCCCGAAACGCCACACAGCACCGATCCTCTCGCCTTCACATCGTCCAGCGTTCCCGCATTCGCGGCGCCGCCCCATGCGACCGTGAGCGCAAGCGAAAGAAGCATCGTCGACCGTTTCATTGGACCTCTCCTGCCGGATGGCGGCTTCTGGATTCTTTTCCGCGCGGCATCGAGTATGGCAGACAACTCTGCGCTTCGCGCGGGGGTTCTCGGATCGCCCATCACAGGCTAAAACCTGATACCGGTCAAGTATTTAGACGGCCGTCCTGCACCCGAAACGCACAACGCAAGGCAACAAAAGAGACGATGGCAAAGAAAAAGAGCGACCGCGGGGACGCCTACCGCCCCGCAACATCTCTGGTCCTCGCAGGACGTTCCCCGTTCGAGTACGAGGGCTTCGTCAACACCCCGCTCTACCGCGGTTCTACGGTGCTGTACGAAACCCATGACGACCTCGTGCATCACCGGAACAAATACGCTTACGGCCGGCGTGGATCGCCCACGCTGAACGCCCTTTCGGGGGCGCTTGCCGCTCTCGAAAAAAGCGCCGGCGTGCTGCTCACACCTTCCGGACTTTCCGCGATCAGCACCGCGTTGCTCGCCGTCGTACAGACCGGCGACCACGTTCTGGTGGCCGACACCGTCTATCGCCCGACGCGCGTAATTTGCGACGGCATTCTCACGCGGATGGGCGTCGAAACCACCTACTACGATCCACTGATCGGCGACGGCATCCGCTCGCTGTTCAAGAAAAATACGCGAGCGGTCTTCACCGAAGCGCCGGGTTCGCAGAGTTTCGAAATGTCCGACATCCCTGTGATCGCTAAGGCTGCGCGCAGCCACGGCGCGATCAGCCTGATGGACAACACGTGGGCGACACCGCTCTATTTCCGTCCGCACGAGCACGGCATCGATATTTCGATCCAGGCAGGAACGAAGTATCTCGGCGGACATTCGGACATCAATCTCGGCACGATCTCCGTCACCAAAGAATACTACGCGCGCGTGCTCGCAACGCACGGCGATCTCGGGATCAATCCCGGACCGGAGGATGTTTACCTCGCGTTGCGCGGCTTGCGCACGATGGCGATCCGTCTGGAGCGGCACATGGAGTCCGGAATCCGCGTGGCGAAGTGGCTGCAATCCCGCCCCGAAGTGCTGCGCGTGCTGCATCCCGCGCTGGAGAACGATCCGGGCCACGCCGTCTGGAAGCGCGACTTCAGCGGCGCATGCGGACTGTTCTCGGTCATCCTGAAACCGGAGGCCGCCAAGAATATCGGAGCGTTCTTCGACGAACTTGCGCTGTTCGGCATGGGGTACAGCTGGGGCGGTTTTGAAAGCCTCGCCATTCCGTTCGACTGCACGAGTTACCGGACCGCGACGAAGTGGAATCCCGGCGGTCCCGGCGTGCGTCTGCACATCGGGCTCGAAGATCCGGACGACCTCATCGCGGATCTCGCGGCAGGACTGGAAAAGCTCGCCTGAACTAGACGCGCAGCTTTCCGATGAAGGGATGCGTGCTGGACAGGCCGCCGTCCACCGGAAATGCCTGACCGTTCACATAGGACGAGTCGTCGCTCGCAAGGAACAGCGCCATTGCTGCGATTTCTTCCGGCTCGCCGTGGCGCTGCATGGGATTGATCTGGCCGAGTTTGTGCTCCGTGCCTCTGCCCTTCGCGTAGTCGAAGATCGGTTTCGTCATTCCGGTTTCGATCAGGCCCGGGCAGATCGCGTTGATGCGTACGCCGGTGCCGGCAAGCGAACTCGCGGTCGTCTGCACGAGGCTGATGACGCCGGCTTTGCTCGCGGAATACGGATGGCCACCGGCATTTGCGCGCAGGCCCGCGACCGAGGCCGTGCAAACGATCGTGCCCTTCCCCTGCTTGATCATGAGCGGGGCCACATTCTGGATCGCGAGAAACGGCCCGATCAGATTGACGCGGAGTATTTCCTTCCACATCTCGACGGTCTGTTCCCAGATCGGAACGAGCCCGCCGCTGATGCCGGCGTTGGCATAGATCGTATCGATGCCGCCGAAGGCCGACACCGCTTTGGCGACATAGGCTTTCACATCCGCTTCGTCGCCCGCGTCCGCGGCCATGGCAATCGCCTTGCCGCCGTCCTTCGCGATCAGTGCGGCAGTTTCTTCGACGGCGTCTTTCGTTTTGTCGACGGCGAGAACGGAAGCGCCCTCCGCCGCGAACAAGCGCGCCGATGCGCGCCCGATGCCGCTGCCTGCGCCCGTCACAATCGCGCACTTTCCTTCCAGCCGTGCCTTGCCCATCTGTTGCTCCCGAGAAGGTCGCGAATTACTTCTGCTTGAATTTGGCGGCGAGCGTATCCGCGCCTTTTGCGACGAGGCCGAGATCCGACCCGACCGCCACGAAGGTGTAGCCCCACTCGATGTAGCGCCGCGCCTCTTCTTCCACCGGTGTCAAAATGCCGGCGGGCTTCCCGATCTTTTTCAAGCGTTTCGCAACATCCTCGATGGCCTTCTGCACTTCCGGATGCTGCGGGTTGCCGATGTGGCCGAAGGATGCGGAGAGGTCCGCAGGCCCGACGAAAACACCATCAACGCCTTCGACGCCCGCAATCGCTTCGAGCTGTTCGAGAGCCTCGCGCGTTTCCGCTTGCACCAGCAGGCAGATCTCCGAATTCGCCTTCTTGAGATAATCCTTGGTCCGGCCGTAGCGGCTCGCGCGCCCCGAACCGGTGATCCCGCGAATGCCCTCGGGCGGATAGCGGGTCGCGGCGACCGCGCGTTTCGCTTCCTCGGCATTCTGTACGAAGGGCACGAGAATGGACTGCGCACCAATATCCAGAATACGCTTGATCAGCACCGCGTCGTTCCACGCTGGCCGTACGATCGGTGTCGCCGTGCCGCGCTGCACGGACTGCAATTGGGCCATGACCGCGGGCAATTCATTCGGCGAATGCTCCGTGTCGAGCAAGAGCCAGTCGAAGCCGCTGTAGCAGACGATCTCGGTCACGATATTGCTGCACAGGCTGTTCCATAAGCCGATCTGCAACTTGCCGGCGGCAATCGCGTGCTTGAACTCGTTTCGCTGTAATTCCATTTCAATCGACCATTTCTTCGTTTATGCGCGCAGGCGGCGCCATTTCATACGACCCATAAGTTTTCGCAAGGCTCACGCTCCGCTCAGCAAGCTGCGCACAGACTTTTTCCAGCCGCCCAGTTTGCGCTGCCGCGTAGCGGTATCCATCTGCGGCGTGAAGCGCCGTTCAAGACGCCAGCTGTCGCCGAACTGCTCCGGCGGCGGCAGGATGCCCGCGGCAAAGCCCGCGAGGTAGGCCGCTCCCATAGCGGTCGTTTCCTTGACGATCGGACGATCCACGGGAGCCGCAAGAATGTCGGCGAGCCTTTGCATGGTCCATTCGGAAGCGACCATGCCGCCATCGACCCGCAGCACGGTGGCGGCACCTTGCGCCTGTGGCCAATCGGCCTGCATCGCCTCCAGAAGATCGGCTGTCTGATAACAGACACTTTCCAGCGCGGCCCGCGCGAATTCTTTCGGACCGCTGTTGCGCGTCAAACCGAACACCGCGCCGCGCACCTCCGAATTCCAATAAGGAGCCCCGAGGCCCACAAACGCGGGCACCAGATAGACATCCTGGTTCTCGTCGGCCGTCTCCGCGAGCGGTCCCGTCTCTGCGGCGTTCTTCACAATGCCGAGGCCGTCGCGCAGCCACTGTACGGCGGCACCAGCAATGAAGATCGAACCTTCGAGTGCGTAGGTGCGCTTGCCGTTGAGCTGGTAAGCGATGGTCGTCAGCAACCTGTTCTTCGACGCGACCGGCTTCGCTCCGGTGTTGAGCAGCGCGAAGCAACCGGTGCCATAGGTCGATTTCATCATGCCGGGATTGAAGCAGGCCTGCCCTACGGTTGCCGCCTGCTGGTCTCCAGCAATACCGCGCACCGCAATCTTGCCGCCGAACAGATTCTCAACCGTGCTTCCGTAATCGGCGGCGCAGTCGCGGACCTCCGGCAGAACCGAACGCGGCACATCGAACAGCGCGAGCAGTTCGTCGTCCCACGCGCCGCGATGAATATCGAACAGCATCGTACGCGACGCATTGGTGGCGTCGGTCGCGTGTACGGCACCTCCGGTGAGATGCCACAGCACGAAACAGTCCACGGTACCGAAGGCGAGTTCCCCGCGACCGGCCCGCGCCCTCGCGCCGGGAACGTGATCCAGAATCCAAGCGAGCTTCGTAGCGGAGAAATAAGGATCGAGCAGCAAACCGGTCTTCGCTGCGATCGTTTTCTCGTAGCCAGCCTTCTTCAATTCTTCGCAGCGTGCGGCCGTGCGGCGGTCCTGCCAGACGATCGCGCGGTGGATCGCCTTCCCGGTCTTCCGGTCCCATACGACGGTCGTCTCGCGCTGGTTCGTGATGCCGATGGCGGCGACGTCCTTCGCGGATGCGCCGCCTTTCTCAAGGGCTTCGCGGCACGTCTCGAGCGTGGTGCGCAACAGATCGTCTGGCTCGTGCTCCACCCAGCCCGAAGCGGGAAAATGCTGCGCAAATTCCTTCTGTCCGATCGCGGCGACCGACAGGTCCGAGCGGAACAGAATGGCGCGGGACGAGGTCGTTCCCTGATCGATGGCGAGCAAAAACCTGGACAATGAGCCTCCCCGGACATATCGCGGCTGCGTCTTCGCGCAGCTTGATGCCCCGTGATACTACTGTAGCCATGTTCTGGACCGAAATGCACGGCTACAGCGGATGAAGAACCCCGATATCGCCCGGCTCAACATCCAAAACAAAAGCGGGCCGGCAGTCTCTTCCGGAGGCGGACGGAAGCTTGCCACCGGCCTCCTCTTCCTTCTCGTCTATGTCGGACTGGAGTGGCTCAGCTTCATCCACGAGTACAACGGCGTGCCGATTACGCCATGGAACCCCGGCCTTGGCGCGGTGTTCGCCCTGATGGTTTTTGGCGGGCCGGTCTACGCGGCCGTGCTGTTCGTGGGCGTCATTATTTCCGAAACGCTCGTGCTGAAGACCAACCTGCAGTGGCCGATCATCGTGGCGATCGCCGCGATCATCGCAGCTGTTTACGCCGGCGCAACACTGCTCGCGCGCAACTGGTTTCGCCTCAACGTAGGGCTCGTCGAATTGCGCGACGTCGCCGCACTGCTTGGCGCCGGACTGTTCGGCGCCCTGCTCGCAACGGCATCCTTCTCCCTGCTGCTGGCGCTTGCTCCCGGCCTCGAATGGACGGACGGCATCATCGCCCTGGTGCCGCTTCTGGTCGGCGACACCATCGGCATCGCGGTTGTGACGCCGCTCGTGCTGCGCCTGCTTCACAAGCACCCGCTGCCCGTGTTCTCGAACATGCTGGTGCTGGAAATCGTCGGCTACCTCGCACTCGTTTTCGGTTCGCTCTGGATCATCGCGGCCATGGGCCCGGCCGAAGGCGTAGAATTCTTTTATCTGCTGTTCTTGCCGGTCGTGCTCGCATCGCTGCGCCACGGCCTCGACGGCGCCTGCGTGACGTTGGCCGTGCTGCAACTCGGGCTGGTCGGCGTATTGCAATACTTCGCGGCGGACGCCCGGATTTTCACCGAATTCCAAATCCTGATGCTGGTTCTCTCGACGACGGGGCTCGTGGTCGGTTCGGTAGTCAGCGAGCGGGAGCGCTCGAACGAGCGGGCGCGGGAAGCCGAGCGCCGGTTCAAGGAAAAAGAAGCCGAGGCCGCCCGCGCGGCCCGCTTTACGCTTGTCAGCGGCATGGCCTCCGCGCTGGCTCACGAGATCAATCAGCCGCTCACGGCTGCACGGGCGCTGGCTCGCTCCGCGCAGGAACTGCTTCGCAAACCGCAGCCGGACCTCTCGCGCGCCGATACCAACCTCGCGAGCGCGATTTCGCAAGCCGATCACGCCGGCGGCATCGTTCGACGCATGCGCGCCTTCCTGCGACGCGGCCATCCGCGCGTGAGTACCGTAGACATCCCGTCCGTGCTGCACGACGCCGTGCTGCTCGCACGCGCGGAAGCGGAAGCCCACGGCATCCGGCTTACGGTCGGCGAAGGCCGCAACATCGCAAACATCTTCGGCGACACTGTGCAGCTGCAACAAGTCATTCTGAATCTCGTCCGCAACAGCATCGACGCCATCAGCGCGACGAAAAACGCTGGATCCATCGTGGTAGGAGCGCGGCAACTTTCCACACCCGAGCGCGTCGAATTTAGCGTATGGGATAGCGGTCCGGGAATCGACGACGCAACCGCACAGAGGCTGTTCGAACCACTGATGACATCGAAGCACGAAGGACTGGGACTGGGCTTGCCCATCTGCACCTCGATCGTGGAGGCGCATGGCGGTAAAATCTGGCTCCACTCCGGAACGCCCGGTGCCACGGAATTCCGCTTCTCGATCCCGATTGAAAGCGCCAAGGACGATTGAAGATGGCAGGTCCCGTGATTCATGTGATCGACGATCAGCAGTCGGTGCGCGACGCCCTCGGCGAAATGCTGAGCGTATTCGGCTTCGACACCGAGAAGTTCGAATCCGCCGACGTTTTCCTGAAGAACCTCGATCCGTCCCGCCCTGCCTGCATTGTTGCCGATGTGCGGATGCCCGGCACCGACGGGATCGAACTGGTCCGCGAACTGAACAAGCGCGGCGTTTCGATGCCGGTCATTCTCATCTCCGGCCACGCCGACATTCCGATGGCGGTCTCTGCGATCAAGGCCGGTGCGGAAGAATTCATCGAGAAGCCGGTCGATGACACCCAACTCGTGGCCGCCATCAATCGTGGCCTCGCCCAGTTGCACGAGAACATGAACTCCTCGCGCTCGCAGGACGAATTGCGCGAACGTTTCGCCCGCCTCACGCCCCGCCAGAGCGAAATTTTCACGCTGGTCGCTGAAGGCCTGACCAGCCAGAGCATCGCCGAAAAGCTCGGCATCAGCGTTCGGACGGTCGAGAGCTACCGCGCGGAGATCATGGAAAAAATGCAGGCGCAGAGCGTCGCTGTGCTGGTTCGCCAGGCGGTGAAACTGGGCCGCATTACCCCGTAGTATTACTGCCCATACTCTACGAATACTCGCTCGTCGAACCTGTAACTAATTTCGATTCCTGACACATGGATCCGTCCGCGCATCGGACGATCCGTCAGGAACCGGTAATGTCCCTCACTGGCTTTGAGCCCACTCGTCGTAGCGCCGCAACCGGCTCGCGACCGGATTCACGCACGCGTCTGCGCGTGCTGTTCGTGCTCGGCGTCATTCCTGCGGCTTGCGTAGCGCTTTTGGCACCGAAATCCATCGCGCTTCCGGCGGCAAGCCTGCTTTCGCTCGTGCTCGCGTTGGCCGTCGGCATCTACGCGTGGCGCGCCCGTGTGAATTACCGTGCGCAAGGGCTGACCTTCTGGGATCTTGCCGGTATGTTTGCGCTTGTCGGTTTTGGAGCGGGCGCAATGTCCGATCCGGCCGCCGCCCTCGAACTCTTCGGGATAAGCACAACGAAGTAGCCACACATTTCATAAGAAGACCGGGCCCCTCTGGTAGTTCACCTGAACTGCGATGTCGGTCTTAAACAAGGAGAGGGTCCGTGGACCTATTATCGCACGACTACACATCGCACGATTACATACCGCACGACCAACAAACGTCACGCCTCAGCGTATTCGCCACCCTTGATTTCGGAGGCGTAGCGTGAACGCTCTTACTGCTCTTATGCCCTGGGATGCGTGGGTCGCGCTCGGCCAGGTCATCATGATCGACCTCGTGCTGGCGGGTGACAACGCGATCGTCATCGGCCTTGCCGCCGCCGGTCTGCCGAAAGAACAACGCGCCAAAGCCATTCTGCTCGGCATCATCGCGGCGACGGTCTTGCGTATCGGCTTCGCAGCGATCACGACACAACTGCTTGCCATCGTCGGCTTGTTGTTCGCCGGCGGCATCCTGCTGCTGTGGGTTTGCTGGAAAATGTGGCGCGAACTGCGCGTCCCTGCCCATGAACACCACGACGCACTCGAAGCGGTCACCGGCGAAGACACGAACAAGGATGGCCACATCGGCGGCCGTCCGCGCAAGACCTTCGCACAGGCTGCCTGGCAGATTGTCGTCGCCGACGTCACGATGTCGCTCGACAACGTCCTTGCGGTCGCAGGCGCCGCCCGCGAGCACCCGTGGGTACTCGTGTTCGGCCTCGCCCTTTCGATCGCGCTGATGGGCATCGCCGCTTCGTTCATCGCCACCCTGCTGCAGAAGTATCGCTGGATCGCCTATGTCGGTCTCGCGGTCATCCTGTACGTCGCGATGGAGATGATCTTCCGCGGCGGTCTGGAACTGAAGCCCTACGTCGGAGCCATGCTCGGCATGAAATTCTGACGACGAAAAACAGTAACGTATTGGGGCGCGGTCCTTGGGCCGCGCCCCATTCTTTTTGCATTTGCGTATTCGTGGCGGCCATACCTATTGTCCGCGAGGAAATTGCCCATGCCGGACCACATCCTCGACCTTCGCGGCCTGAAATGCCCCCTGCCCGTACTGAAGGCGCGCAAGGCCATGCAGAGCCTCGCGAGCGGCGAGCGCCTGACACTCGAATGCACGGACCCGATGACGGCCATCGACGTCCCGCACTTCGTGAACCAGGATGGTCATCACCTCGAAGCGCAGGAACGGCGTGACACAGTTTATGTTTATCGGATCGCCAAAGGCCGCTAGGCACGCCCGCGCCTCGATGGCGCTCGTATTCTTTCTCATGACCCTGATAGCGCCCGCATCCGCGCAATCGCGCTGGCTCTCTGTTCCGAAGATGCCTCCGCTGCCCGAACACGCGGCCAGCGGTTTCGTCGAACGCGGCGATGCGCGGCTTTGGTACGCGGCCTACGGGGACGACTCGAAACCCGCGGTGTTGCTGTTGCATGGCGGCGCCGGCAGTTCGGACTCATGGTCCCGTCTCATCCGCGATCTGATGAAGGACTACCTCGTTATTGTTTTCGACTGCCGTGGCCAAGGCCGCAGCAGCCACGAAGGACCCACGATCCGTTATGAGCAAATGGCAGGTGACGCGATTGCCGTGCTGGACGCCTTGCGCGTTCGCCGGCCCTCCGTTGTCGGCTGGAGCGATGGCGCCAACATCGGATTCTATCTCGCGCTGCGTTTTCCCGAACGCATTACCACGCTCGTTGCCTTTGCCGGCAACGCGACGCCAGCCGGGTATCAGCCGAATTCCAATCAGGCAACGCTCGAAGCCTATATGGCGACGACAAACGCGGAATACCGGACACTCTCCCCGCACCCGCAAAACCGCGGCGCGATCCTGCAGCAGCTTGGTGCAATGTGGAAAACGCAACCGACGCTGAGCGCTTCGGATCTCGGTGCGATCAAGATTCCGACGACGATCCTGCACGCGGAGCATGACGAAATCATTCGCCGCCTGCATGCGCAGGACGTCGCGCAACGCATTCCGCATGCCCGCTTCGTTCTGCTTCGCGGCGTAAGCCACTTTGCGCAGTTTCAGGATCCGGACGGCTTTGCAAAAGCCGTTCGCGATGCGCTAATCCGAACGCAATCGCCGGAATGAGCCTCCCGCGCTTTGTGACGAACCGGGTGATCCCTTAGTCGTTGCGTTTTGGTGTCGGCGTGCCCTTCTTGGACTTCAGGTACAGCGCGCGATTGCGTTTGAAATGCTCATCATCCAGCACGAACGGGACCTCTCCCTTGAGGCACACCGCCATCCAGGCATTGAGTTCGCCGTCGATTTCCACATGGACGCCACGCGTCCATCCCAAGCGCAGACAGTCGTTGAAACTCGGCGGGTTCGCATGCTCGAATTCCAACGCCGGATCCAGTTCGCCGCCGAAGTATGCCATTATCGGATCGTCCGCATTCCATCCGAAACCGGGGCTGGCGCTCGCGATAAGCAGCACACCAAGGAGCAACGTTCTTTTCATGGAGCCGATCCGACTCTGAAACCTGACACATAGCGGATGCTAGCGATCCGCCGGCCTCTTCAGTTGTGATGGATCAAAGCCGAGAAAATTCAGCAACGGTGAACCTGACGAAGGAAGGCAATCTCCCTACGGTCTTTGCACCCCGCTTGGCTCCGCTCGTGGAAAAGCCGTCAGGTCTTAAAGCGCGGATCGAGATAATCGCGCAGGCTGTCCCCAAACAGGTTGAACGCGAAGACCGCAAGACTGATGGCCACGCCCGGGAAAATGATCATCCAGGGCGCTTCCCGGAAGAAGTCGGCGGCGTTCCCCGAAAGCATCAGCCCCCACGCGGCCGTCGGTTCGGTAACGCCCAGCCCAAGGAAAGAAAGCGACGCTTCGAGCAGAATGGCCTGCGCGATGAAGGCCGTGAACATGATCAGGAACGGCGCGACGACGTTCGGAGCCATGTGCCGGAAGATGATCCGCATGTCCGAATAACCCGCCGCACGCGCGGCATCGATATAGGGCATGACATTCACGGAAAGCGCTGCCGCCCGAACCACGCGCGCAACACGCGGGATGATCGGTATCGCAATCGCGATCACGAGGTTGATGTCGACACCGTAAACGACGGTCTTGCGCAGCGCCGCGACGACGACGAGCGCGAGCACGATAATCGGGAATGCCAGCAGGATGTCGACGAAGCGCTGGATCCAGTTATCGACCCTGCCGCCGAAGTAAGCCGAAGCGATGCCCAGCACCGCGCCGATGGACGAACCGAGCAGCGACGACGCAAATCCGATCACGAGCGCGGTGCGCGAACCGTAGATGATCCGGGAAAGAATATCGCGGCCGAAGGCGTCGGTACCGAGCCAGTGCTCCGCGGACGGTGCCGCAAGAATGGAAGCGAAATCGATCGACAGCGGGTCGTAGGGGGCGACCACTTGCGGAAACAACCCCGCGAACATCATCACCGCGATGACGACAAAACTCACCGCACCCATCGGCTGCTGGCGAATAAACGACATGACCGGGTTCGGCCGCTTGGGCAGCACGAACGAATTTGCCGACATGGCTTCGGATGTATTGGCCATCAGCTACCGTACCGGATGCGCGGATCGAACACCGCATAGAGAAGATCGACCACGAGGTTGATCACGACATAAAAGCACGCGATCACGATCACCATGCCCTGGATGAGCATGAAATCGTTGCGCGAGACGCTCTGCACGAACAACTGCCCGATGCCGTTGAGGTTGAAGACCTGTTCGGTCACGACCAGTCCGCCGATCAGGAACGCGAACTCGAGACCCATGACGGTGATCGCCGGCAGCAACGCATTGCGCAGCGCATGGCGCGACACCACGAGCCTCTCGTAAACGCCCTTCGCGCGGGCCGTACGGATGTAATCCTCGGCGAGCACTTCGAGCAGCGACGAGCGGATCATGCGAGCCGTCACCGCACAGTAGCGGTAGCCGACCGCTAGCGCCGGCCAGATCAACTGCGAGAGATTGGCGACGGGGTCCTCGTAAATGGGCGTGAAAGTAATCGGCGGCAGCCAGTTGAACAGCGCCAGCAGCGTCAGCATGATGATCATGCCGAACCAGAACGATGGAATGGAAAGTCCGCCGATCGTGATGATGCGGACGATGTAGTCGATCCATGTATTGCGGAACAGCGCCGCGGCCGTCCCCAGCGGAATGGATATGAGCGTCGCGAAGATGGTCGCGAGGATGGCGACCTCGAGCGACAACTCCAGACGGATGAGAATTTCCTCGATCACCGGACGTTCGGTCCACATCGAAATGCCGAGATCGCCACGCGCAAGGCCCCACATGTAATCGCCGAACTGCACGACCAGAGGCCGGTCGAGCCCGAGACGCTTGCGCTCCTGATCCACGACCTCCTGCGTGACGTTGCCGCCGTCACCGCGAAGTTTCACTTCGACGATGTCGCCCGGAACCACGCGCAGCATGAAGAACACGAGCACGGCGACGCCGATCAGCGTCGGGATCGTGAGAAGCAGCCGTTTGAGCGTGTAGATCAGCATCAGTAAATTCCCGCGGCCCGGCACATGACCGGGCCGCAGGTCCTTTTTTCGTTACTGGTTGAGCCAGACTTCAGCGAGGTCCTGTCCGAGGTTGTGGCTCGGCGACATCTTCCAGCCCATCACCGTCTTGTGGGTGAGCACGATACGGTGCCACCACAGGATCGGCTGCTGATAGGCCTGCTCGAACAGACGCTTCTCCAGTGCCTGAATATGAGCGCGGCGCTTCAGAAGATCGCCTTCGCGAAGCTGCAGCTCGTAGAGCCGGTCGATCTCGGCGTCGTCGTAACGCGCGAGGTTGAGCGGGTTCTTGCTCGCGGAAAGGAACTTCGTCAGCGACAGGGTCGGGTCGTCGTTGAAGAGGTTCGAGAAGTCGATCGCGACTTCATAGTTTCCGCTGCGCATCGCGGCGATGTACGGCGCCGTGTCGGACTGCTTGTGTTCGACCTGCACGCCAATCTGACGCCACTGGTCGACGAGGAAGATACCCGCCGGCGTGTACGGCATCGCAAGGTTGCGGTTCCAGAGCACGAACTTCAAGTTCTCCTGCCCTGCTTCCTTCAGGAGCTTGCGCGCTTCGGCGCGAGCCGCCTTGATGTCCTTGGAAAAGCCGGGGAGCTTCACGAGATCGGCTTCCGGCGTCGCCAGCGGCGAACCCGGACGCACGACACCGCCGACAGCGCGGAGCGTCGAGATCTTCGACAGACCCTGGCTGCCGCCCCAGCGATCGATCGCCATCAACAGCGCCTTGCGGACGCGAACGTCGTTGAACGGCGGCTTCTCGGTGTTGAACAGCACGAGCAGGTTAAGCGTCCAGCTCGACTCTTCCACGCGGAGCTTGTCGCCCATCGCCGCGACCATGCGGTCACGGTCGGCCGGCGAAACGCCACGGAACTCGGCGAGCACCTGGCCGCCCTGCAGGGCGTTCAGCATCGCTGCAGCCTGCAACGTGAAGATACCGCGATAGCTGTCGAGATAGGGCAAGCCCTTCTTGAAGTAGCTCTCGTTGCGCTTGCCCGCGACGTGGCTGCCCTTCACATGTTCGACGAACGTGAAGGGGCCGGTGCCGTTGACCTTCGTGCGCGGGAAATTCGCATCGGCCGAGAGATCCTTCGCGGAGTAGACCGTATTCCACGGGCTCGCGAAATGATCGAGCATCGAGGAGTTGGCCTTGCTCAGCTTGAACACGACCGTGGTCGGGTTCGGCGTCTCGATGCTTTCGATGTCAGCAAAGGTCGCTTTGCGGTTCGAAACGACGCCCTGCGCCGGGTTACGAAGACGATCATAGGTCGCCTTGATGTCCGCCGACGAGAACGGCGTGCCGTCGTGGAACTTGACGCCGTCATGCAGCGTGAAGGTGTACGTCAGCTTGTCCGGGGAAACGGTCCAGGATTTCGCGAGATCGCCTTCGATCTCGGGAAACTTGCTGAGGTTATAGCGCAGCAGCGTCGAATAGAACGGCGACGAGAAATGAAGCGTCGCATAGGTGTCGCTGCCGTGCGGATCGTAGTGCGGCGCTTCCGCGCTGATTGCAAAGTTGAAGTGCCCGCCGCGTTTCGGCTGCTGCGCTTCCGCTTGCGGCGCCGCCACGAGCGACAGTGCCGCCGCGCCGACGAGGCCAAGAAGTAGCCTTTTCATTGTATCCTCCCTATTTCTCGTATCGTTATCGTTTTACGTCTTCCGTGAGCCGTGCCTGTTGACCGGCACTTGTAATGTTATCCGGCGTGGTGACACGCCACCTGATGCCCCGCTTTCATTTCGCGAACTTTAGGCACCTCTTGCTTGCAAACGTCTGTTGCGATCGGGCAACGCGTATGGAACACGCAGCCCGACGGCGGGGTCAAGGGCGAGGGAATTTCGCCTCGCAGTGCACGCGGCGCACGAGCTTTCTCGACGCGCGGATCCGGAATTGGCGCCGCATCGAGCAGCGCTCTCGTGTAGGGGTGCAGCGGCTGCGCATAGATCTCATCGCGATCCGCGAGTTCCATGATCTTGCCGAGATACATGACCGCGACGCGGTCTGAGATGTGCCGGACCACCGCGAGATCGTGCGCGATAAACAAGTAGGTCAGACCAAGCCGCGCCTGCAGACCCTCGAGCAGATTGATCACCTGCCCCTGAATGGAAACGTCGAGCGCCGAAACCGGCTCGTCGCAAACGATCAGGGAGGGTTCCAGCGCAAGCGCACGTGCGATGCCGACGCGCTGGCGCTGACCGCCAGAAAGCTCATGCGGGTAACGCTCGGCCATGTAGGGAAACAGCCCCACCTGACTGAGCAGTTCGCCGACACGGTCCAGCCGCGCCTTCTTCTCCGGAACGATGTTGTAGACTTTCAACGGCTCGGCGATGATCTCGCCGACGGTCATACGCGGGTTCAACGACGAATATGGGTCCTGGAAGATGACCTGGATCTTGCGGCGCAGGCTACGCATCTCGCGGCCGGTGTGATGCGTCATATCTGTGCCGTTGAACTTGATCGAACCGCCGGTCGCTTCGTCGAGCCGAAGCACCACGCGGCCCACCGTCGTCTTGCCGCAACCGGATTCGCCGACAAGACCGAGCGTCTCGCCCTGCGCGATCGAGAATGAGACATCATCGACCGCGCGCACCGTGGCCATTTCATTCGAGAAGAAACCTGCCCCGGCGGCTTTGACACCGAAATATTTTTTGAGACCCGTCACCTCGAGAATGGGCGTCGTGCCGATCTGCGCTTCGACATGCGAAGCGCCGCCACTCGGAAACTCCACCCTAAGCTTTCCGGTCGAGATTTCGTCGACGCGATGGCAACGCGCCTCGTGCCCTTGCCCGAGATCGATCAGTGCGATCGGTTGCGAACATTTCTCGAGCCGGTGCGGACAACGCGGCGCAAAGCGGCATCCTTGCGGCGGCATGCGCAGATCTGGCGGCAAACCTTCGATGGTCTGCAATTTCGTGCCGCGCGGTTCGTCGAGACGCGGCACCGAGTGCATCAACCCGTTCGTGTAGGGATGCGCGGGCTTCAGGAAGATGTCGTCCGCGGTTCCCTTCTCGATGATGTTCGCCGCATACATTACGTTCACGCGGTCGGCGTAGCGCGCCACGATGCCGAGGTTGTGCGTGATGATGATCAGCGCGATCCCAAGCTCGCGCGACAGATTCTTCATCAGTTCCAGAATCTGGGCCTGAATGGTCACGTCGAGCGCCGTGGTCGGCTCGTCGGCGATGATCAGTTTCGGTTTGCAGGCCAGTCCGATCGCGATCATGACGCGCTGGCGCATGCCACCCGACAGCTGATGCGGGTACTGCGCAAGCCGGCGCTCGCCGTCGGTGATGCCGACCTGCTGCATCAATTCGAGCGCCCTCGCCCGCGCCGCTTCCTCCGACATCTTCAAATGGATGAGCAGCGGCTCCATGATCTGCATTCCGATCGGCAGGACCGGATTGAGCGAAGTCATTGGCTCCTGGAAGATCATCGAGATTTCATGGCCGCGGACGGCACGCATCTCTTCGTCGGAAAGTTCGAGTAGGTTGCGGCCTTCGAGCAGAATGCGCCCCCCGGCTACCCGGCCGGATTTCGCCAGCAGTCGCATGATCGTCAATGCAGAGACCGATTTCCCGCAACCGGACTCACCGACGACCGCGACGACTTCGCCGCGATTGACGCTATACGAAATACCTTCGACCGCGCGCACGGTGCCGCGAGACGTCTCGAAGCGAACGTGCAGATCTTCTACGGCTAGCAGGGGCACAGACGATTGCGCCTGATGCGACTGAGATTGAATTTTTGCTTCCACCCCGAGACTCGATTGTTATTTCGTTCTTTCGTCGTCCCATTTGTTTTATAACCAATCAAATCATCAATACGAAGAATTGCTGTGCCTACGGGCCAGATTGACGCGCTTAGATGCTGCAGCGCGGCATCGATCCGCACAGCAGTTTACGTACCGGCTACGCCATCACGCGCACGCGATGGCGCCCGCTTCCATCATTCGCTCAATATCAGCCTGTGCGAAGCCATATTCGCGAAGCACCTCGCGCGTGTGCTGCCCGAAAATTGGTGCGCTGCGATGCACGCCACCGGGCGTTGCTGAAAATTTCACCGGCGAGCCGAGCGTTTTCATCGATCCGACCTTCGCGTGATCCACCTCGACCACCATATCGCGTGCGTTCGTCTGCGCGTCGGCATGCATTTGCAGCACGTCGAATACAGGACCGGCCGGAACTTTCGCTTGTTCGAGGAGGCGCAACCACTCCGCGCTCGTGCGCTTCCTGAATTCGACCGCAAGCTCCTCCGCAAGAACCGCACGGTTCACGAGACGGCCCGCCGCCTCCTTGAAGCGCGGGTCCTGTGCGAGATCGGAACGCTGCAACAGCTCCACCGTGCGAAGCCACGTCGCCTGATTGGCCGCGCCGAGATTGATGTAGCCATCCCGGGTCGCAAAGGCTTCGTAGGGAGCGTTGAGCGGATGTGCGGACCCCATCGGTCCCGGCGCAACTCCGGTCGCGAGCGCAATCGCGGATTGCCAGAATGTGTGCACGATCCCCGCTTCGAACAACGAAGTATCGACGTACTGCCCTTCACCCGTCCGCGTCCGCGCATGAAGGGCTGCCAGAATTCCCATCGCACCGAGTATGCCTGCGGTAATGTCAGTGATCGGCGCGCCGACCTTCACCGGCGGCCGGCCCGGACCTTCGCCGGTAATCGACATCAGTCCGCTCATGCCTTGCGCGATCAGATCGAAGCCGCCCCGCTCCGCGTACGGCCCCGTGCGCCCGAAACCCGAAATCGCACAATAGATGAGACGCGGGTTCAGTTCGCGGAGTGCTTCGTAACCGAGGCCCATGCGCTCCATCACGCCGAGGCTGTAGTTCTCCATGACCACATCCGCATCCGCGAGCAGCCGGCGCACGACTTTCTTGCCGTCTTCGGTCTTCAGGTTGACTGCGATGCCGCGTTTGTTGCGGTTCATCATCATGAAGGATGCCGCTTCATCGCCGATCTTGGGCGGCACGGTGCGGCGCAGATCGTCGCCGCCGGGCATCTTTTCCACCTTGATGACGTCTGCACCCATGTCTGCGAGCATCAGCCCGCAGACCGGGCCCGCCATGACATGGCAAAGTTCGATCACTTTCAGCCCGGAGAGCGGCCCCTTGCTCGCGGTCATCAGCGCCCTTTGAACTGCGGCTTCTTCTTCGCAACGAAGGCGCGATAACCGGTCTGGAAGTCTTCGGTGCCGAAGCAGTCGAAACTCTCGTCGAGTTCGTCCTCACGCAAAGGCTTCGGCTCCATCAGGCGGCGGACAAACTTCTTGTGCCAGCGCGCAGCAAGCGGCGCGCCGTCTGCGATCCTCTGCGCGGTCTCGTACACTTCGCTTTCGAGCTTCGCAGGGGGAACCACCCGATTGACGAGCCGCATTTCCTGCGCCTCCTTCGCCCCGACGATCTTTCCCTCGAGCAGCATCTCCAGCGCGACCGCCGGGCCGACGATATCGAGCAGCGCCTTTAATTCGGCATAGGCGACCACGAGACCGAGACGATTGACCGGCACGCCGAAGCGCGCCGTTTCATCCGCGATTCGGATGTCCGTGCGGCTCGCGATCTCAAGGCCGCCACCAACACAAGGGCCGTGGATCATCGAAACCACGGGATGCGGACAATCCGAAATCGCGACCAGCGCAGGATGGATCGCCTTGCCGTAAGCGCGGGCGGACGGAATGTCGTAACGCTCGCGCTCGAACTCGGCGATATCGGCGCCCGCCGCGAACGCCTCACCTGCACCGCGCAAGACGATGCAACGCACCTGCTCGCGGTCGTGCGAGAGTTCCTCGAACACACTGCGAAGCTGGCGCCACATCGGGAGTGACAGCGCATTCAGCCTGCCTTCGTTCGCAATGACGACGGTAGCAATCGCTCCGTCCTTCGCATACGTGACGCTTCCGCTCATGACGCTCTCCTTCGGCGTTCGCCCTCCGGTTCGCTCTAGCCCGCGTCGGCAGTCAACACCGCTGCCTTGATGCCGGCGATGCCAGCTGCCTCATCGTTCTCCGAAGTATCGCCGGAAACGCCGACCGCGCCGATGATTGCTCCACCCGCATTGCGGATCAACACGCCACCGGGAACCGGGATGAAATCGCCGTCGAAGACGTGCGCGATCGCAGCGCCGAAATGCGGCCGCTCGAGTACGCGCGCTTCCACCGCGCGCCCGCCGATGCCCATACCGAGGCAAGCGTGCGCCTTGCCATGCGCGATGTCGAACCGGCGCAGGCTCGAATTGTCCTCGATCGCGCAGGCCACCATCGCGCCGCGCGCGTCGAGAACGACGATGCCCATCGGCTTGAACTTGGATTCCCGCGCAAACTTCAGTCCTGCGCCGACGATGGTCTGCGCCTTCTCCAGGGTCAGTTCCGACATGTTTCTCTCCTTCTGCTTCTTTCTTCTTTTATGGACGTTTATGGTCTCTCACCGCGCAGGCTCATGGCGAGCACCCGTGCGACGTGAAGGGCTTCACGGCCTGCGCCGTGCTCGATCTGGTCGCGACAGGACGTTCCGTCCGCGACGATGATGGCGTTTTCATCCGCTTTGCGCACCGCTGGGAGCAGGCTCAGTTCGGCCATGGCAAGCGACACGCCGAGGGTGTCTTTGCCATAGCCGAAGCTACCGGCCATACCGCAACAACTGGACTCTACAGCCTCTACTTCAAGTTCAGGTATAACTTTAAGTGCTTGCTGGACGACGCTCATGGCCCCAAAGGACTTCTGGTGGCAGTGACCATGCAGCAAGGCCTTCCGCCCTATCGGCTTGAGGTCCAGCTTCATGCGGCCGGCGGCAACTTCGGCGGCCACGAACTCCTCAAAAAGCACAACGTGCTGCGCGAGCGCGGCTGCGTCCGGATGGCCCTTTAGAAGCGCCGGAATCTCGTCACGGAATCCGAAGGTGCAACTGGGCTCCAGCCCGATGACCTTCATGCCCTGGTCGACAAAGGGCTTCAGCGCGGCAATCGTACGCTCGGCCTCCGCTTTGGCCTCCTGTACTGCGCCCACAGAAAGAAACGTCCTTCCGCAGCAAAGCGGGCGCTTCCCCGCGTTCGCAAAGTGTACCCGATAGCCCGCACTTTCGAGAACCTCGATCGCGGCATCGAGGTTCTCGCGCTCGAAATAGCGATTGAAGGTGTCGGCAAACAGAACAACTTCACCGTTTGCACTCTTGATGCTTTCGCGTTCCCGGAAAACATCGAAACGCCACTTCGGCAGCGCGCGTTGCGCCGTGAAGCCTGTGAACCATTCCGAGAGCTTCGCCGCCCCCGGGACCATGTCGCGAAGATTGAGAAGCCATCCGAACTTCGCAGCAAGCGGTGCGTAACGGGGCAGCCATCCGACCAGCCGGTCACGGAATGAGAACCCGTGCGTCGCCGCGCGGGCGGCCAGCACTTCGATTTTCATCCGTGCCATATCCACGCCCGTCGGGCACTCGCGGCGGCAGCCTTTGCAGGAAACGCACAGCGAAAGCGACTCCATCATCGCGTCGGAGGTCAGCGCGTCCTTGCCGAACTGTCCGGAGATGGCGAGCCGAAGCGTGTTCGCACGGCCACGCGTAACGTCACGTTCGTCACGCGTCACCCGGTAGCTCGGGCACATGACATTGCCCACGCTGTTCCGGCATGCGCCGTTGTTGTTGCACATCTCGACGGCACCCTGGAAACCTTGCGCGCCGCCGGTGTAGGCGGACCAATCCAGTGCAGGGTGAAATTCCTCGATCCCGTAATGCGGGCCGTAACGGAATTTTTCGCGATCATCGAACTTCGGCGCGTGAACGATCTTGCCGGGGTTGAAAAGCGGCTTCGGATCGAAGCGGTCTTTGACTTCCTCAAACGCGCGGACCAGCTTCGTTCCGAACATGGATTCATGAAACTCGGAACGGACGAGGCCGTCGCCGTGTTCGCCGGAGTGCGAGCCTTTGTATTCACGCACCATCGCGAAGGCTTCCTCGGCGATCGCGCGCATCGCCTTCACGTCCTTGTCTTGCCGCAGGTTGAGAACCGGCCGGACATGCAGGCAGCCGACAGAGGCGTGCGCGTACCACGTGCCGCGCGTGCCGTGTTTGTGGAAGATTTCAGTAAGCCGCGCGGTGTAGTCGGCGAGATGTTCGAGCGGCACTGCACAATCTTCGACGAAGGAAATCGGCTTGCCCTGTTCCTTCATCGACATCATCACGTTCAGGCCGGACGCCCGCAGTTCGGCAATCGCCGTCTGCAATGCGGGATCGGTGACGTCGACCACGCCGCCCCACTTCGCACCGACCTTCTCCCAGCCGAAGCCGAGATCGTTCATCACGTCGTGCAGGTGGGAAAGCCGCTTCCGGTTCTCCTCTTCACCGGCGTCGAATTCTACGAGAAGCACGGCGTCGGGTTCGCCGCGCACGAACTTCTCGAGCGTCGGGCGAAACATCGCAATGTTGCGGGCGAGTTCGATCATGGTCCGGTCGACCAACTCGACCGCAATCGGCCCGGTCTTCACGAGATGCTGGGCCGTGTTCATCGCTTCATAGAAGCTGCCAAAGTGGCACGCCGCGACAATCCGTTTGCCGAGCACAGGCCACAGTTTGAGTTCGACCTTGGTGGTGAAGGCGAGCGTACCTTCCGAGCCGATCAGGATGTGTGCGAGGTTGAGGTCGTTCTTGCCGGGGACCAGCGCATCCAGATTGTAGCCGCCGACACGGCGCTGCACTTTGGGAAAGCGTGCTTCGATTTCTCCTGCTTCGCGAGCGCCCAGTGCAAGCAATTCCTTCGCCAGTGGCTTCAGCGGCGACGCTTCCGGAATGTCGGAAAGGTCACGGTTGGCGCGGCCAAAATGCGCGGCCTTGTCGTCAGCGAACACGGCCTCCATCGAAATCACATTGTCGCGCATGGTGCCGTAACGAAGCGAACGGCCGCCGCAGGAATTGTTGCCCGCCATGCCGCCGATCGTGGCGCGAGACGCCGTCGATACATCGACCGGATACCAGAGCCCGTGCGGCCGCAGCTTGCGGTTGAGGTCGTCGAGCACGATGCCCGGCTCAACCACACAGCGCCGGTTCTCGACATCCAGTTCAAGCACGCGCTTCAGGTGCTTCGAACAATCGACCACCAGCGAATGGTTGATGGTCTGCCCACACTGCGAGGTGCCGCCGCCCCGTGCGAGAACCGTCGCACCCTCTTGATTGGCCAAACCAATCGCAGCCTTGGCCTCCTCTATTGTGCGCGGCACAACAACGCCAAGCGGCATCATCTGGTAATGCGAGGCGTCCGTTGCGTAACGGCCCCGGCTGAAGGCATCGAACAGCACGTCGCCCGTGATTTCCGCCCGCAGCTTTCGTTCCAGGCCGGGCATCATTACATTCATGGGGTGCGCTCCCGCATTGCTGCATGGGGGATGCGGCTTGCACGCTGCTTGACCGGGATGCACGGATAATTCACAGGACTGCCGGCTTCTTACTCAATCACGCGCATCGTTTTTGCGCATTGCAGACTACCGGGGGATCACAGTGGCGTCTAATCGTTCGCGCACCGCAGGCAGACATTTTCTCCAGATCCCCGGCCCTTCGCCCATTCCCGACAGGGTGCTGCGGGCGATGGACATGCCCATCATCGACCACCGCGGACCGGAATTCGGTCGGCTCGCGCGCCGCGTGCTCGACGGCATCAAGACCATTTTCAAGACCACGAACCCCGTCATCATCTTCCCGTCGTCGGGCACCGGCGCATGGGAAGCCGCACTCGTGAACACGCTCTCCCCCGGCGATCACGTGTTGATGTTCGAGACCGGTCAGTTCGGCACGCTCTGGAAGAAGATGGCCGATAAGCTCGGCCTCGTCCCCGTCTTCATCAACAGCGACTGGCGCACCGGCGCCCAGCCGGGTGCAATCGAAGCGAAGCTTCGCGAAGACAAAGACAAAAAGATCAAGGCCGTCGCCGTACTCCACAACGAAACTTCGACCGGATGCGTTTCGCCGGTCGCGGAAGTGCGCAAGGCTATCGATGCCGCCGGTCACCCGGCGCTGCTTCTCGTGGATACGATCTCGTCGCTCGCCTCGATCGACTATCGTCACGACGAATGGGGTGTCGATGTCACGGTCGGCGGCGCGCAGAAGGGCCTCATGCTCCCTCCCGGCATTTCCTTCAATGCGGTCAGCGACAAGGCGCTTGCCGCGTCGAAGAATTCGAAGCTTCCGAAGTCCTTCTGGGGCTGGGAAGAAATGATCGCGATGAACAAGACCAACTACTTCCCGTACACGCCGGCTACCAACATTCTGTACGGCCTAGCGGAAGCCATCGACATGCTTCACGAAGAAGGTCTCGAGAATGTGTTCTCGCGCCACGACCGCCTCGCCGAAGCGACCCGCCGCGCGGTGAAGACGTGGGGGCTCGAACTCCTGTGCAAGGAGCCAAAGCACTATTCCTCGACGATTACGGCAATCCTGCTTCCGGAAGGCCATAACGCCGACCAGTTCCGTGCAACCGCGCTCGACAACTTCGACATCGCTTATGGCGCGAGCTTCGGACCCTATGCGGGCAAGTATTTCCGCATCGGCCACCTTGGCGACATCAACGACGGCACCTTGTTGGGTGCGCTTGCGCTCACCGAAATGACGCTGGGTCTTGCAGGCGTTCCGCACAAGAAGGGTGGCGTACAGGCGGCGATGGACTACCTCGCCGAGCAAAGCAAGAAGCGCACGAACTGAACTTTCTTACGCGACGAACTTGCCGCCGAGTTCGTCCTCGATGTGAAGCTTCACGATGTCGTCGAAGGTTTTTTCGGCGGTCGTGAAGCCGAGCGCCTTAGCCCGCGACGTATCAAAATTCCGCGGCCAGCCGGAAACGATCCGCATGATCGCCGCATCCGGCTCGCGCCGGATGCGCTTCGTCACCCCTTTGCCCGCGACCCGTTCGAGCGCCGCGATCTGCTCACCCACGGTCGCCGACAGACCCGGCATCGAAAGATTGACCCGGTTGTTCAGCGCCGCCATGTCGATCGCCGCCGCATGCATCAGGAATCCGATGGCCGAGCGCGGCGATGCATGCCAATGGCGGACATCCTCGGCGACCGGAAGCACGGCTTCCTCGCCACGCAAAGGCTCCCGGATGATATTCGAGAAGAAACCCGATGCCGCCTTATTGGGTTTTCCGGGTCGTACGCAGATCGTCGGAAGACGGATGCCGACACCTTCCAGAATTCCCCGGCGCGTGTAATCGGCGAGCATCAGTTCGCCCATCGCCTTCTGCGTGCCGTAACTCGTGAGCGGCGTCAGGAAATATTCGTCGCCGATGGCGTCCGGAAACGGCGCACCGAAGACGGCAATGGACGATGTGAACACGACCCGCGGTTTGTACCCGCCCCCCACGTTCTTGATCGCGTCGAGGAGAAAACGGGTGCCATCCAGGTTGATGCGGTATCCCTTATCGAGATCCGCCTCGGCCTCACCCGATACGATGGCTGCGAGATGAAAGATCAGGTCCGGTTTCGTGGCGACCAGCTTCTCCGCCACTCCCGGCTGGGAGAAATCGGACGCCGAGGCCGAAACCGGAAACGGCGCACCTGCCGGGACCTCGGGTGCGACGACGTCATGCAACGTGAGACGCGAAATTTCCCGTTTCCCGACACGCTGCTCCTGCAGCAAACGCACGGTCAGTTTACGGCCGATCATGCCGGCCGCGCCCGCTATCAGAACGTGCATGAAATTTCCTTCGCTATTCCTTGCGCTATTCCTTGACCGCACCCGTCATCGCCGAAACGTAATGTTCGACGAAGAATGCGTAAAGAACGACCAGCGGCAGCGAGCCGACGAGTGCGCCTGCCATCAGCGACCCCCAGCGATAGACGTCGCCGTCCACGAGTTCGCTGACGATCGCCACCGGCACGGTCTTATTCTGTACCGAGGTGATCAGCGTCAGCGCATAGATGAACTCGTTCCAGCAGAGCGTGAACGAGAAGATGAACGCCGAAATCAACCCGGGAACGGCAAGCGGAATGATGATCTTCGTCAGGATCTGCCACCGGCTTGCGCCGTCGATAAGCGCACATTCCTCGAGCTCGAACGGGATGGTCTTGAAGTATCCCATCAACAGCCAGGTCGAGAACGGGATCAGAATGGTCGGATAGACCAGGATCAGCGCGAGGGGCGAGTCGAACAGGCCATAGAAATGAATCACCGACGCGAGCGGAATGAACAAAATCGACGGCGGCACCAGATAGGCCATGAAGATCGTGGCGCCGACGATCTGCGAACCGCGAAAGCGTAGCCGCGCAATCGCGTAAGCGGCGAGAACGCTTGCGAAAATCGACAGGAACGTCGCCCCCGCGGCGACGTACATCGTGTTCCAGAGCCAGCGCGGATAGGAGGTATCGAGCAAGAGCTTCTTGATGTGGTCGAGTGTCGGATTGACCACCCAGAACGGGTTGTAGCTGTCCATGTCGATCAGCTGCGCGTTCGGTTTCACGGATGTGAGCGCCATCCAGTAAAACGGAAAGAGCAGGATCAGCATGATCAGCCCGAGCGGAAGCCAGAGCGTCACAATCCGCATCGGCACGCCCTCGAGATAGGTCATGCCCTCCTTGGAGTCGTTCCGCGCTGCTTCGATCGCGGCAGCTTTGGTTACGGCGTCAGTCATTGCCCTCACCGTGTTGCCACTTGCGCCGCTGCAATCCGAACCAGGAGATCATGATCGCAGCAAGCAGGAACGGGATCATCGCAGTCGCGATGGCAGCGCCCTCGCCCAAACGGCCGCTAAGAATGCCGCGCTGATAGGAAAGCGTCGCCATAAGATGCGTCGCGTTCACAGGTCCGCCGCGCGTCATTGCCCAGATCAGCTGGAAGTCCGTGAAGGTGAACAGCACCGAGAAAGTCATCACGACCGCGATGATCGGCGTCAGCAAAGGATAGGTTACATAGCGGAAGCGCTGCCACGCGGAAGCGCCATCCAGCGTCGCCGCTTCATACAGCGAAGGCGACACCGTCTGCAGGCCGGCGAGCAGCGTGATCGCGACGAAAGGAACCCCGCGCCAGATGTTCGCGAAGATGAGGCTTCCGCGCGCCAAATTGCCGTCGCCAAGGAAATTGATGTTCTGCTCGATCAATCCCATCTGCCGCAGCGACCACGAAATAATCGAGAACTGCGCGTCGTAGATCCACCAGAACGCGATCGCGGAAAGTACTGTGGGCACGATGAAGGGGATCAGCACGACCGAGCGGATCACCGCCTTGAACGGCATGTGGCGGTTCAGCAGAAGCGCGAGATAAAGGCCGACCGCGAATTTCACAATGCTCGCAACGATCGTGTAGAGCAGTGTGTTGAATACGGATAGCCAGAATATGCCGTCGTCCCAGAGCCACTCGTAATTTTCGAGACCGACGAATTCGCCCGGCCGCGCGAGCCGCGCGTCGGTGAAGCTGAGCCACACGCCGAGCAGAAGCGGCCAGGCGAGAAACAGGATCAGAAAGAGCGCAGCCGGCAGCATGAACCAGATCGCAAGCCAGTTGCGATTGGTCTTCAGACGCGACCACATCGACGGACCGTCCCTCCGCCCAGCCCGTTTCTCCGCCTCTTCGACCGTGCTCATCCGCGCTATTTCCGCATGAAAAGAAAGGCGGCGGCGCAGCCGAGGCCGCGCCGCCGAGGGAGGTACTAGCGATAGATGCGCTTCGCCTGACGATCGGCGATCTTGATCGCGCCTTTGACGTCTTCGCGTCCCGTGCAGTAGTTCGCGAACATGTCGACGACGATGAAGTCCGCGATTGCAGCAGCGGCCTTCTCGCCGAGCGTGCCGAGGCCCGCTGGCGTCAGCGTGCGCTTGGACACGTCACGATACACCGTGCGCTTGCGGTCCGCGGTCCAGACCGGGTTCGCATCGTAGGCGTTGAGGAAGTGCGACAGATATCCCTGCGCCGCGCCGATCCACGGATCGAAGTTTTCCTTCTCCTGCATGAAGGCCGCGAAGGCTTTGCATGCCTGCGGGAACTTCGTGAAGTTGAACGCGAGGATCGGGAACGCGAGATGCAGTTCGGTCGGCTTTCCAACCGGACCGATCGGCATGTACGCGTGCTCGGTGTCGTCGGCGATCTGCTTGTTTTCCTTCGAGGCGGTCACGTAGATCGAAATGCCGTTCGACGTCAGGTAGAGATCGCCGGCGACATAGGCCTTGTTGTTGGACGAGTCGTTCCACGACGCCGTGCCCGGGATGAAGTTGTCGTAGAGACCCTTCACGAATTCGAGCGCCTTTGCGGTTTCCGGCGAGTCGATGATGACCTTGTCGTCCTTGTCGACGAGCTGGCCGCCGTACGCCCAGAGCGCCCAGTGCAGCCAGGTGTTGGCGTCACCGGATGCATGGCCCAGCGCGAAGCCGGCCGGCGTGTTGTTCTTCTTCATCGCCTTGACGAGTTCGAGGAAGCCGGCGGTGTCCTTCGGGAATTCCTTGAAACCCGACTTCTCCATCGCGCTCTTCCGGTAGGTCATGAGACCGCCGGTGGTGGCCACCGGAACGCAAATCCACTTGCCCTTGGACTTGCCGTAGAGCTCGGCCGACTGCGTCCAGCCGCCGTACTTCTTGCCGAGGTAGTTCGCGACATCGGTCATGTCGAGGCACTTCTCGGGGAAGAGGTGCGGCAACGAATAGAGGCCCCACACCATGTCGAGACCCTGACCGGTGTTCGCCGCGACAGACGCCTTCGGCTGAATGTCGTCGAAGGACTCGTTCGAAATGTTGACCGACACGCCCGTCGCCTTCTGGAACGCGTCCACCATCTTCATGAAGGCGGCATCTTCCGCTTCGACGAAGCGGCGCCAGCGCAGCACGCTGATCTTCGCGCCCTGCTCGGGCTTGAACGGCGAAGCCTGCGCCCAGGCGGTCGCGTAGTTGAGCAGCTGGTCGGCACCTACAGTCGCAATGGTCGCAGCCGCGGCCGAACCTTTCAGCAGCGAGCGGCGGTTCACTTCATACTTCTTGTCCATGTTTTCCTCCCGTGGACGGTCTTATGCGTTGAACTTCGCTAGATTCTTTTTCCGCTATCCTTGGCGAAGAGATGAGCTGCCTCCGCGCGCGGACGCAGGAATATTTTGTCGCCAGGTTTCATGCTCTGGCGTTCGCGGAACACTGCAATCACTTCCTGATCGCCGATCCGCGCGACGACCTGGGTCTCCGATCCGGTGGGCTCGATCACGACGACTTCCGCCGGGATGCCTCCTTCCCCGAGTTCGAAATGTTCGGGGCGAATTCCGTACACGACATCGCGGCCACTCGAGCCCTGCGGCGCATTTTTCAGCGGCAGTCTATGTCCGCCGATCGTTTCGACGTAGAGCGAGCCATTCGCCTGCACCTTGCCGTCGAGAAAGTTCATCGCCGGAGAGCCGATGAAGCCCGCAACGAACTGATTTGCAGGACGGTCGTAGAGATCGAGCGGCGCACCCATCTGCTCGATGACGCCGTCGTGCATGACCACGATCTTGTCGGCCATGGTCATCGCCTCGATCTGGTCGTGCGTGACGTAGACGGTCGTCGTTTTCAGGCGCTGATGCAGCTCCTTCATCTCGGTGCGCATCGCTACGCGCAGCTTTGCATCGAGGTTGGAGAGCGGTTCGTCGAACAGGAAGACCTGCGGTTCGCGCACGATCGCGCGGCCCATGGCGACGCGCTGGCGCTGACCGCCGGAAAGCTGGCGCGGATAGCGCTCAAGCAGCGGCATCAGGCCGAGAATGTTTGCAGCCCTCTTTACGCGCGTATCGATTTCGCTTTTGCTCGCACCACGCAGCATCAGCGAGAACCCCATGTTCTTCGCAACCGTCATGTGCGGATAGAGCGCGTAATTCTGAAACACCATCGCGATGTCGCGCTCTTTCGGGTGAACATGGTTCACCACGCGCTCATCGATCGAGATCGTTCCGGAGGTAATGTTTTCGAGGCCGGCAAGAAGGCGCAGCAGCGTGGACTTTCCGCAGCCCGAAGGTCCGACCAGCACGACGAACTCGCCGTCCTCAATGGGAACGGAAACGCCATGAAGAACTTCGACTTCGCCGAACGACTTTCGAACGTCCCGTATCTGCACGGACGCCATTGCGTAACTCTCCCTGCGATTTCCGGGGCAGCTAGCGGGCGTTTTCGCCTCTCTGCTCTTCTTGTTCTAATTAACGATGAGTGTGGCGGCGTTTGGTAGCGCTGTCAATTAGTCGCCCGTCATGTTATGAAATGAAAATGCCGCGCAAAGGCAAAAGATTAGGACCGATACGCCTCACCGAAGTTGCGAAACTTGCCGGTGTGAGCCCCATCACGGCATCCCGCTTCTTTCGAAACCCGGAAGCGCTCTCCGTTAGCAAGCGCGAAAGAGTAGAAAGCGCTGCGAAAGAGCTCGGCTATGTACCCAATCTCGCCGCTCGTGCACTTGCTTCGCAGCGCACCGAAGTCGTCGGCGTTCTGATACCGTCGCTCACCAATAATGTGTTCAACGACGTGCTGCGGGGAATCTACGACGCCTCTGAGGGCAGCCCCTACACCATCCAGTTCGTGAACACGCGCTACAGTATTCTGCAGGAAGAGAAGCTCCTGCGGCTGTTCCAGGCACAAAAGCCGGCCGGACTTATCGTTACGGGCATCAACCAGACGGACGGCTCGCGCTCGGTGATGGAAGCCATGCGATGCCCGACCGTCCAGATCATGGAGATTGGAACCGATCCGGTCGACATGATGGTCGGTTTTTCCCACTATGACGCGGCTTTTGCGGCCGTTTCGCACCTGATTGCGCAAGGACGAAAGCGCGTCGGCATTATCGGCGCCCGCATGGACCCGCGGGTGCAGCGGCGTCTTGAAGGCTATCGGGACGCGATGAAAGCGGCGGGACTGTTCGATCCGACTCTCATCCTTACCACTCCGACGCCCACTGCGGTCACTCTCGGCGGCACCCTGCTCGCGGATTTGCTCGCCCAGGCACCTGATCTCGATGCGGTTTTCTGCATCAACGACGACCTTGCGCTCGGCGTACTGTTCGAATGCCAGCGCCGTGGCCTGCCCGTTCCGGGAAAGCTTGCCATCGTCGGTTTCAACGACATGGAGTTCATGTCGGCTTCCGTACCTTCGCTCAGCAGCGTCCGTACCAACCGCTACGAAATGGGCCGCGAGGCCGTCACGATGCTGATCGACGCTATCGAAGGGCGGCGCCCGGCGAAAGCCGTCGTCGACCTCGGCTTCGAACTGATGATCCGCGAGAGCTCTGCCGCGCGCCGGAGCTGAACCGCCAGCGACTACCTCTCCTGCAAGAAAATGGTAGCGCTGTCTTTTGCGTCGGATTAGTCTTTTCTCTGCGATTGAACACTTTCTGCGGGGAAATCCATGTCCACATCCGGCAGCGGAAACGACAAAAAGCCGAAACTTCGTTCCCGGCTGTGGTTCGACGACTCGTCCGACCCCGGCATGACCGCGCTCTATCTCGAGCGCTACCTGAACTACGGGCTGACACGCGAAGAACTGCAGTCCGGCAAGCCGATCATCGGGATCGCGCAGACCGGCAGCGACCTTTCGCCCTGCAATCGCCATCACCTCGAACTCGCGCATCGCGTACGCGAAGGAATCCGGGAAGCCGGCGGCGTCGCCATGGAGTTTCCGTGTCATCCGATTCAGGAGACTGGCAAGCGGCCGACCGCAGCGCTCGACCGCAACCTCGCGTATCTCTCGCTGGTCGAAGTTCTGTTCGGCTACCCGCTGGACGGCGTGGTGCTGACGACGGGTTGCGACAAGACCACGCCTGCCTGCCTGATGGCGGCAGCCACCGTGAACATTCCGGCGATCGTGCTTTCCGGCGGTCCGATGCTGAACGGCTGGTTCAACGGCGAACGCACCGGCTCCGGCACCATTGTCTGGAAGTCGCGCGAGCGCCTCGCAGCTGGTGAAATCAACTACGACGAGTTCATGGACATCGTCGCATCGTCCGCACCCTCGGTCGGTCATTGCAATACGATGGGCACGGCTTCGACCATGAACTCGCTTGCGGAAGCGCTCGGCATGTCCTTGCCCGGCTGCGCCGCAATTCCTGCGCCCTACCGTGAACGCGGCCAGATTTCCTACCTCACCGGCAAGCGCATCGTGGAAATGGTGTGGGAGAACTTGCGCCCCACCGACATCATGACCAAAAAAGCATTCGAGAACGCGATCGTGGTCAACTCCGCGATCGGGGGATCGACGAATGCACCGATCCATCTCAACGCCCTCGCCCGCCATGTCGGTGTCGATCTAAGCGTCGAGGACTGGCAGCGTGTGGGGCACAAGATTCCGCTGCTCGTAAACCTGCAGCCTGCGGGCGCCTATCTTGGTGAGGAATACCATCGCGCCGGCGGCGTGCCTTCGGTCATTCGCGAACTGATGTCGAAGGGGAAGATTCACGAAGACGCCCTCACGGTGAACGGCAAAACCATGGGCGAAAACTGCAAGGATGCGCCGCGGCCGGACAATGACGTGATCTGGTCTTACGACAAGCCGCTTGTGCAGGACGCAGGGTTTCTTGTTCTTTCCGGCAACCTGTTCGACAGCGCCATCATGAAGACAAGCGTGATCTCGCAGGAGTTCCGCGAACGCTACCTTTCCAACGCCAAGGATCCCGATGCTTTCGAGGGCCGCGCGGTCGTGTTCGAAGGCCCGGAGGAGTATCACAAGCGGATCGACGACCCGACCCTGAATATCGACGAGCACTGCATTCTCTTCATCCGCGGCACCGGACCCATCGGATATCCCGGCGGCGCGGAAGTCGTGAACATGCAGCCGCCGGCGGCACTGATCAAACGCGGCATCAAGTCGTTGCCCTGCATCGGTGACGGACGCCAATCCGGCACCTCGGGCTCCCCTTCCATCCTGAATGCTTCGCCGGAAGCCGCAGCAGGCGGCGGGCTCGCGATCCTGAAGTCCGGAGACAAGGTTCGTATCGACCTCCGCAAAGGCGAAGCGAACATCTTGATTTCTGCGGACGAACTCGCAAAGCGGCACGCGGAGCTAAAAGCGAAAGGTGGCTTCGCATACCCTGAGAACCATACACCCTGGCAGGAACTCTATCGCAACACGGTCGGCCAGCACGCGACCGGCGCCTGCCTGGAGCTTGCGACGCGCTATCAGGACATCGCAACGAAGTTCGGCACGCCGCGCCACTCACACTGATCGGGTACATTCCATGTCCGGAAGACTGCAAGGCAAACGCGCCTTCGTAACTGCGGCTTCGGCCGGCATCGGCCGCGCCTGCGCCATCGCTTTTGCGCGTGAAGGTGCGCATGTGTTTGCCAGCGATATCGACGAGAAGGCTTTCGCCGATCTCAAAAAGGCTGGCGTCGCCGAGACCTTCAAGCTCGATGTGCTATCGACCGATGCGGTCTACGAGGCCGCGAAGCGTATCGGCAAGGTCGATATTCTGCTCAACGCCGCAGGCTTCGTGCATCACGGCACCGTGCTCGAATGCTCGGACAAGGATTGGGATTTCTCGTTCGACCTGAACGTGAAATCGATGCATCGCACGATCAAGGCGTTCTTGCCCGCGATGCTTGCAGCCGGCGGCGGGTCGATCGTGAACATCGCCTCGGCGGCCGGCGTCCTCAAGGCGGCGCCCAATCGCTACGTTTATGGCGCCACCAAAGCTGCGGTCGCAGCCCTCACCCGCGCGGTCGCGGCCGACTTCATCGCGAAAGGCATTCGCTGCAACTGCATCTGCCCGGGCACCATCGAAACGCCGTCGATGCTCGGCCGCGCCGCAGCGCAAGGTCCGGAAGGCATGAAGAACTTTGTCTCCCGTCAGCCGCTCGGGCGTCTCGGTACGGCGGAAGAGATCGCGATGCTTGCCGTGTATCTCGCAAGCGACGAAAGTTCTTTCACAACCGGCGGCGCACATGTCGCGGACGGCGGCTGGACGCTTTGAAGGATTTGGCATGAACAAGATCGATCTCTCGGGCCGCGTCGCGGTCGTCACCGGCGGCGCGCAGGGTTTCGGCCGCGCGATCTCGGAACGCTTCGTGGCCTCAGGCTGCCGCGTTGCCATCTGGGACATGGATCAGGTTTACGCGCAGCGTACTACGAACGAATTGGGCTCCGGCACAAAATCCTATGGTCTCGATGTCTCCGATTTTGCTGCCGTCGAGAAGGCACGCGACACAACGATAAAGGATTTCGGCAAGATCGACATCCTCGTGAACAACGCGGGCGTTGCAGGCGCGAATGCAACCGTATGGGACACCACGGTCGAAGAGTGGCGTCGTGTCATGCGCATCAATCTCGATGGTCCCTTCGTCTGTTCGAAAGCAGTCGTCCCCCACATGATCCAGCAAAAGTACGGGCGCATCGTGAACATCGCCTCCATCGCAGGCAAGGAAGGCAATCCGAACGCTGCGCATTACTCCGCGTCCAAAGCAGGCGTGATCGCGCTCACCAAATCGCTGGGCAAGGAACTTGCGTCCCATGACATTGCCGTCAACGCCGTGACGCCCGCCGCCGCGAAGACGGCGATCTTCGACCAGATCACGCAGCAGCATATCGACTTCATGCTCTCCAAGATTCCGCGTGCGCGCTTCGTGAAAGTCGAGGAACTCGCGGCACTCGTCGCGTGGATGGCTTCAGAGGACAACTCCTTCACCACCGGCGCGGTCTTCGATATCTCGGGCGGACGCGCGACCTACTAGCCGCCATCCAACGCAGCGCAGCGGAGAGCTTTCATGCGTCTCGAAGGAATGAAAGCGATCGTCGTCGGCGGGTCGAGCGGCATCGGCGCGACAATCGCCGAAGGATTTGCCCGCGAAGGTGCGCGGGTCGGGATCATCGGCCGCAGACAGGAAAAGATCGACACCGTCCTGCACGCGTTGCGCAAACACAATCCAGACGCACTCGGCCATGCCGCAGACATGCGCGGGAAAGCACTCTGTGCCGACGCCCTTGATCGGCTGACCGCCACGCTCGGGTCGCTTGATATTCTCGTGAACAGCCAGGGCATCACGGTCGTAAAGCCCTCGGCGGAGCTCAGCGAAGACGAGTATCTCAGCGTCATCGACACCGACCTCAACAGCGTATTCTTCTGCTGTCAGGCCGCATACCCGCACATGAAGGCCAAGGGCGGGTCCATCATCAGCATCGCATCCATTGCCGGCCACCGTGGCTGGCCCATGGCTGCGCACTACGCGGCGAGCAAGCACGGCGTCATTGCCCTTACGCGCACGCTCGCGACCGAATGGGCCGAAAACGGTATCCGGGTGAATTCGATCTCGCCCGGCTATTTCCGAACCGAACTGACCAGCACCTTGCGACCGGAGCGGGTTGCCATCGCGACATCCCGCACGCCGATGGGCCGCTTTGGCGAACTCGGAGAACTGGTGGGCGCGGCGGTCTATCTCGCGTCAAAGGATGCAAGTTACGTAACCGGCACCGACCTCGCCGTGGACGGCGGCTTCCTCGCAAAAGGACTGTAAGACCGGCTCTCCTATGGTTAAGGGATTCCAAATCCCTTCCTTTCAATCTTATGCGCGGATTAATCGGATTTAGATAGCTCGCCGCTAGATATTGCACTGCAATTGGTGGGAGCGCATTCCGGTGATCGATCAGAGAACAACGACGTCGCACGTAGCTTCAACGGCGGCGAGCGCCACGGATATTCTCGGTCATGTGCAATCTGTCAGCGGATCGCAGGCTACGGTGGGGCTGCTCGACTCCGCGATGAGCGGGCCGAACCGCGCCGGGATTACCGTCGGACGTTTTCTCAAGATCAAGACATCGAAGTCGCAACTGGTCGGCGTCATCACCGAAGTTTCGATCCAGCACGAGCCGTCGCAAAGCTATTGCGCAGTAGCTCGCGTCGATCTCATGGGTGAGATCGACGAGTCGGCGGCGAACCCTTCCTTCCGCCGCGGTGTGGCCGGCTATCCGACGATCCGCGACACGGCGCTGCCTCTGACGAACAAGGCGCTTCGCATCATCTTCGACGAAACCGATACGAGCGCGATCAGCGTAGGCAGCCTGCAGCAGGACGGGACCGTGGATGCGCGGGTCGATGTCGATGAAATGCTGAACAAGCATTTCGCAGTGCTCGGCTCCACCGGCGTCGGAAAATCGACCGGCGTCGCGCATATTCTCGCGCAGACCATGAAAGTGCGCCCGAAGCTTCGGATTTTCCTACTCGACGCACACAACGAGTATCATCGCTCGTTCGGCGCCAAAGCCGACGTGATGAATCCGGGCAACCTTCGCCTGCCCTTCTGGCTCTTCAACTTCGAAGAGATCGTGGACGTTTTCTTCGCCGGACGTCCCGGACTTCAGGAAGAGACCGATATCCTCGCTGAGCTGATCCCGATCGCGAAAGCCAACTACAACCAGTATCGGAATACAACAGAACGTCCCGGCATCAAGCGTCCCGAAGCGAAGAACATCGGCTATACGGTCGATACGCCGGTGCCGTACCGCCTCGCCGACCTACTTGCCATCATCGACGACCGCATGGGCAAGCTCGAAAATCGCTCGTCGCGCATGATCTACCAGCGGCTTATCACCCGCATCGAGACGGTCAGCAACGACCCGCGTTATGCGTTCATGTTCGAGCGCGCGAATGTCGGCGGCGACACCATGGCGGAATCGATCAGCCAGCTGTTCCGGCTCCAGCCCGGCGGCAAGACCATGACGATCATGCAGCTTGCCGGCTTTCCCTCGGAAGTCGTCGAGCCGGTCGTTTCGGTGCTCACGCGTCTCGCCTTCGATTTCGGGCTATGGAGCGACGGCGCCGTGCCCCTGCTTTTCGTGTGCGAGGAAGCGCACAAATATGCCTCCGCCGACCGCACCGCCGGATTCGCACCCACCCGCCGCGCGCTCGCACGGATTGCGAAGGAAGGCCGCAAGCACGGCGTGTATCTCGGCCTCGTCACCCAGCGGCCCGCGGAACTCGATCCCACCATCATTTCCCAGTGCGGCACGCTGTTCGCGATGCGCATGTCAAACGACCGCGACCAGGCCCTCCTGCGCTCGGCCGTCGCCGATCACGGTGCAGACCTCTTCGATTTCGTGCCGTCGCTCGGTACGCGTGAGGCGATTGCCTTCGGTGCCGGCGTTCCGCTGCCGACCCGTCTCACGTTCCCCGAATTGCCTGCTGCGGCAATTCCGAAGAGCGCTTCCTACGCTAGCAATGCCGGCATGGAAGGCGAGAACATCGAAGCCGACTTTATCAGCGCGGTCGTCGATCGCTGGCGGCGTGCGACCATGAGTCAGCATGCCACGCCGGAAGATGCGGGCTTCGCTGCCGCGGCTTCACCTGCCACGACGGCGGTCGAAGCTCCGTCGCTGCAACCTTCCGCGACGCCTGCCGGTGCCCCCATCGACGCAACGCGACTGAGCCTCCTGAAGAAGCCGATCGTGGCGCCGACGGATGCCTCTACGCTTCTCCGGCGATAAAACTGTTCGCTAGAAGGATTTTCGGCCCGCGTAAGCTCAGCGTGCGCGGGCCGGCGCCATAAGGCGGCCGCTTGTGCGCGCGGGGGCGCTGACGCGCGTCTCGCTGATGCGCTCGCCGAACTTCGCCCCGGAACGCAGTTCGTCCAGGTAGATCGGCTTCGAGAAGTAGAAGCCCTGCGCCAAACGGATGCGGCTCGCAGTCTGCAGGTAGATCAGTTCTTCCTGCGTCTCCACGCCTTCCGCTACCATGCTCATGCCCAGCGAAAGCGCGAGCGACTCGATCGCCTTCAATACGCTCTGGCTGCGAGGCCTCTCGTTGATGCGGGAAATGAACGAACGGTCGATCTTGATCTCGTCAGCGATGATATCGGCAAGCGCACTCAGCGAAGAATAGCCGGTTCCGAAGTCGTCGATGGAGATCCGTACACCCATCTCGCGCAATCCCGGCAGGACTTTCGACTGGAACACGCCGTTATCGACGATCGCGTCTTCGGTCAGTTCGAGAATAAGCCGGCGCGCATAGCCGCTGTCGCGGATGGTCTGCGTGAGCGACGTCATGAAGCCGATGTCACTCGCCTGCTTTGCGCCGACGTTGATCGAGATGCTCGTGTTGTCGCCGAACGCCGCATCGAGGCGCTCCATCGAAGCGATGGTATCGGAAAGAACGAAGTTCGTGATCGGATTGATCAGTCCGAGTTCGATGGCAAGGCTGATAAACTGCCCAGGTGTGTGGATTTCGCCGTCGCTGTCACGCCAGCGCACCAGCGTTTCGAAACCCAGGACTTCCTGCGTATGGATATCGACCTTCGGTTGAAATGCACAAACAAAACGATGATCGCGAATGGCAAGACGAAGCCGCTGCTCCGCTTCCATGCGCGCAGCGATCTTCTTGCCGAGACCGTCATCGAAATAAAGCGCCTGCCCCTTTGCCTTGGTCTTGGCGCCGTACATCGCGCCGTCCGCATTGCGGCGGAGCGTCTCGTAGTTACGGCCGTGCGCGGGGTAGAAACTCACGCCGATCGAACAGGAGCTGAAAATCTCGAAACCCTCGATATGGAATGGCCGCTTGATTTCTATGAGGATATCTTCGACGCGGACGCTCACGGCATCCTTGTTCTCATAGCCGGAAAGCAGCAGCACGAACTCGTCACCCGAGATGCGCGCGAGCATATCGCCGGGTTGGAGCTTTGCGAGAATGCGCTGGCTGATCTTGATCAGGAGCGCGTCGCCGATTGCGTGACTGTAGTAGTCGTTGACGTGCTTGAAGTTGTCGAGATCGATGAAAGCCAGCGCGAAAGGCTGTGTTTCCGAGCGCTCGATAATCCCGTCGACATGCTCAGCGATGCGCACGCGGTCGGGCAAGCCCGTCAGCTTGTCGATGTGCGCGCGCTCCGTTAGCATGCGCTCGGTTTCCTTATGCTCGGTGATATCCACCGAACTCGAAATCAGCAGCGTATTGTTCGTGATGCTGACCGGCGTGTGCGAGGTCAAAAGGATGCGCTCGCCGCCGATGTCCGGGACGCGCGTTTCCGCCATGATGGTTTTGCAGCCATGAATGACGCCGCGTTCCCATTCCCGGCGGCTCATTGCTTCTTCGTGCGAGAGGAAGTCGGCGGGCGAGCTTCCGAGGAGTTTCTCGACGGAAACAGCGAGGTCGGCGGCGGCCATGGCATTCGCGAGAACGAACTTGCCCTCGCTGTCCTGCACGGTCAGGCTGATCGGCAGGTGATCGAGGATCACCTTCAGAAGCTGCAAGTCCTGCATGGCGGGTTTGGCCGCTTCGTCAGGCTTGCCGATGCCCGCGACCGCCTGGACGGCGAGCAGGCTCGCCATGCTGATCGCAGAGCACGCCCGAGCGAGAGAAACCTGCGCTGCACCGATTTCGCTTTCCTGGAAGATGACAACGGCGCGTGAGGTCTTCCCACCAACGCCGACTGGAAACTGGAGCGCGGCACCTTCCGCAAGCGTTGCTTCGCCGAGCAGCGTTGCCGCCTCTTCAGCGTTCATCACACAAAGCTGCAGCAAGTCGGCGGGTGTCTGCTGTGCGAGCACGCGGACCCGCGCCGCGCGAAACAGGATTTTCAGCCGTTCGGAAAGCTGATCCGCCGAGGCCGCGCCGTCGGCTACGTCCATAAGGCCTTTCAGTGCCGGGACGAGTTCGGCCACCGCAATGGCATCATCCGCGCCGAAAGCCGCGCCATCCTGAGCCAAAACACTCGATGCAGAAGGCACGGAATCCCCTTAACCCGCCGAACCACGAGGTCAGGTCTAACGAACAATTATTGGCAATGGGTTTCGACGGGGCCGGCCCCAGCCCCGAAACATTAACGCCTCCTTAACCCTACGAGGGCGCGCAAATGCATCCTGTGCTACGCTGGCGCTGCTTCGCAGGAGCCAGCATGTCCGCCGACAAGAACGAACGAGATATCGAGATCATACCGCCTGATCGGTCCGAAAGACGTGGCGATCCCGAATGGATTTTCGTCTCGTTCGAGGACCAGGCCCGAGCCTACCGCGAACTTCCGCTCTACAAGCGGGTCCTGTTCGCGCTGGCCTCGATTGGCGGCGTCATCACGCTTGGCGTCATCCTGTTCCTGATCGTCGCGAGCGCGGTGCTGATCTGGATCCCGCTCATGCTCGCGACGGCTTTGGTCGTGGCGGCAGTCGTCTTCTTCCGCGCGAAATTCTGGCGATAGCAAACCAGCCCGCGCATGCGACTTGCACTGCCTAATGCACGAGCAGCAGTGGCACGTCGGACTTTCGGGACAGAAACGCCGTTACCCCGCCCAGAACGAGTTCGCGCAGGCGCGAATGACCGTAACCACCCATGACGATCAGATCGGCCTGTCGTGCCTTAGCGAACTTCAGAATGCCTTCCCCGGCATCGCCATCCGCTGGATTCTGATCGATGCAGGCGACCGCCGTCTGCAAACCATGCCTGCGGATATGCGCGGCAATGGCCGCCCCCGGAACGAGGTCGTGCAAATCTTTCTCGCCTACGACCGTCAGGATGACGATTTCCTTGAGATCGGGAAAGAGCGCGAGGCACGCTGCCAGAGCGCGCGTCGCATGCACCGAGCCATCCCATGCGAGCAGCGCACGCTTGAACCTTTCGGGATGATGTCCGGGCACGGCGACCAGCACGGGCCGGCCTGTTCCAAAGAGTACCGTTTCAAAGACCGCCGCTGAAACATCAGCGAAGGTTTCCACGCGATCGAGCACCGTTAGGTCGTAGGTTCGCGCCAAGGTCTCGATTGCAGCGGCAGCTTCGGCGAGCGGACGCGTCTCGCTCGCAATCTCCGCGGAGATTCCACGTGTTTGTAGCTCCCCGGCGATACGCGCGTTCACCTGTACGGCATCATCCGAGGCCTTCGCCTTTGCCTCTGTGAGCAGGTCATCGACGAACTGCGCGCCGAGAAGATTAGCAAGCTTCGGCGGTCCCGGGACCATCGCCACGAACTGACAAGGCATATCGTAAGCTTTGGCGACGGCAACCCCTTGCGCCAGCGCGGGCGACGGGGTCGCTCCAGCACCTACGATACAAAGCAAATCCTTCGGCATTCTCGTCCCCGGAATAGACCCTTGATTCCACGTAGTCTTTCACTGCCAACATGAAGCGCTTTGCTTTGCGTCAAACCGCTTGTCGCGCGGGATACTCTTGACCCACGTCAATACCGGACGCAGCGGAAAGACTAGGTTGCGACGGTGGAGGCGATGCCATGAGCTTCATTCCGCAAGTGCCTGCAGATCCCGACGCCGTACTCGGCAGCCTACGCGTAACGCTGCAGAACAATGTCCATGCCGGCGAACGCATAATCGATGTCGCACTCGATACGATCAGCGACGTCACGCACCATTCGGCGGTTCTCGGGAATGCGGGCTTGCTCTCCACCCTCGAGTTGCAGCAAGCCTTGCTCGGAGCGCGGAGCGGCCAGGACGCCTGGGCCGCTTTCGCGAACCACGCTACGCGTCTCAGCGAGCACTACACCAGGTTTTTTGAAGAATGCATCGCCTGCCGGCATCGGGCGATGGACCGGATTCATGCGGAGGACGGACATGATCGCAACTAGGCTTTCAATCTTTCGCTCGATCAGCATCCCGATCGCAAGCCGAAAACCCGTCGGGTTCCGCGACATCATTCTCCCGGTTGTGCCGCACGCCAATGCCAAGGCAACCAACGCTTATGCATTATCCGTCGCGAAGACATTCGGCGCATCGGTCTCGGGTCTTGCGTTTGCCTACGAGCCTGTCATCCCCGCCTCCGGCCCCTTCGACGCGGTGCCCGGAGCCGTCATCGAGGATCTCATTGCCCAGTCGGAAGCGGAGGCACAGGGATGTTTGGATGCGTTTCTCCAGCAGGCCAAAGGCTACGGGCTCGACACCACGGTGAAGACCGCCCGCGCGAGCTACCATGAGAGCGAGGAACATTTCGCGGAAGCCGCACGGAGTTTCGATCTTGCGATCGTCCCGCAACGCAAGCCGGACGAAGCCACGCTACCGAATTTCGCCGAAGCGGCGCTCTTTCATTCCGGCCGGCCTGTGCTGGTCGTGCCCTATATCCAGCGCAGCGAACTTTCTCTCGCCCGCGTTCTGGTGTGCTGGGACGGCAGCCGCGCCGCAGCACGCGCCGTTTCCGATGCCTGGCCGCTTCTAGAGCGCGCCAAAGCCGTCAACGTCGTCACCGTAGGACATGGAAAACGGCCGGCACAGTCGCAGCAGGAACTGAAGGAACACCTTGCAAAGCACGGCGTCACCGCGAGCCTGCAACAGCTGACCGCCGAGGACATCGATGCAGGCAATGCGATCCTGTCGCACGCGGCCGACGTGCAGGCAGACCTGATCGTCATGGGCGGATACGGGCACTCCCGCCTGCGCGAATGGGTGCTGGGTGGCGTCACCCGCACCATCCTGCAAACCATGACGGTTCCGGTCCTGCTTTCACACTAGGCGAGCGGCAGCCGCACGATCTTCAAGTCGCTCTGTTCGCTGCTGCTCGTCACCTCGAAGCCGAGACGCTCGCACATTGCGAGCATGGTCGTGTTCTCCGCAAGCACCTCGCCGACAATCGTCTTGAGACCCTCTGCTTTCGCATAGCGGATCATCAGCTCCATGAGCTTCCAGCCCAGCCCCTTTCCTTTCAGATCGGAGCGAACGAGGATCGCGTATTCGCCGGACTCATAGTTCGCATCGGCGTGCAGGCGAACGACGCCAAGCAGCCGGTTCTCGTCATCGAGCGCTGCGAAAGCCATGGCACGCGCGTAATCCAGCTGCGTGAGCCGGGCCAAAAATGAGTGCTCCGGATTGCGCACCACATTGAAGAAGCGCAAGCGTGAGTCCTGTGCGGTGACGTGGGTAAAGAACTCCTGTAGCAGGACCTCATCTTCAGGACGGATCGGACGTACGAAGGCTCGCGCTCCGTCTCCGTACACAAGCGTCTGCTCCCATTCGTTCGGATAAGGCCGTATCGCGAGATGCGTGGCCGTTTTCCCGGACTTCGCCTCGCGGATCCGGATGCGCGAATCCAGCGTCACGACCCTCTCGGCATTCGCAAGCACGGGATTGAAGTCCAGTTCGACGATCTCGGGCATGTCCGAGATGAGCTGGCTCACTTTTACCAACAAGGTTTCCAGTTCTGCACGATTGGCGGCAGGCACGTTACGATAGGCGTTCAGCAGTTTTGCAATACGGGTCTGATCGATCAGCGAACGGGCAAGGTTCAGGTCGAGCGGAGGAAGCCCGATCGCCTTGTCTCGCACCACTTCGACCGATACGCCGCCTTGTCCGAACGCGATCACGCGGCCGAACGAAGGGTCGTCCGCGACACCGACAATCAGTTCCCGTGCGTTCGGTAAGTCGATCATCTCCTGCAGCAGAAGTCCGTTCAGCTTCGCCTCCGGCCGCAGCTTGGCGACCCGCGCAAGAATCTCGCTTGCCGCCCGCTCCGCATCCGCGCCCGTTTTGATCCCCAGGCGGACACCGCCGACGTCGGACTTATGCACGATATCCGGCGACAGGATCTTCAGCACAATGGCGTCGCAACTTGCCAGCATGCGTTCCGCAACGCTTCTTGCTTCGCCCGCATCGCGCGCAATGTGCGATTGAATCGCGGGGATCTGGTAAGCGGTAAGCAGGTCGCTCATCTGCTCCGGTGACAACCACTCCTGTCCGGCTTTGAGCGCGTCACGCACAATCTTATTCGCAGCGGTGCGGTCCGGCGCGAAGCTGTCTGCGAAGGCCGGAGGGGTTGCGCGCAGCGCTTCCTGCGCCTGGCTGTAGCGAACGAGTTGCGCAAAGGCCTGCACGGCCGCGCTCTCCGAAGTAAAGACCGGTATTCTCGCTTCACCAAACGTTTTCCGCACTACAGGGTCTTCCGCGACCCACATCGCGAGTACGGGTTTGGCGGGATAAATCTTAGTGCGATGGAGCTTCGCGATTTCGGCAACGCGTTTGGCAATCTCCACCGGCGAGGCCAGAGACGTCGGTACGTTAATGACGATCACGCCGTCGTTGTTGCCGTCTGCAAGCAGCAGTTCGAGTGCCCCCGCATAGCGCTCCGCGTCCGCGTCGCCGATGATGTCCACCGGGTTCGCGCGGGACCAGTTTGCGGGAAGCACGCGATCCAGTGCTTCCGTAGTACTGGCCGAGAGCGACGCCAGCACGCCGCCCAGTTCGACATGCTTGTCCACGGCAAGCACGCCGAGGCCTCCCCCGTTCGTGAGCAGCGCGAGCCGTTCGCCCCGGAACGGCGGCACCGCACTCAATATCTCGGCCGCTTCGAAGAGTTCCTCGAGGTCGTAAACGCGCAACAGGCCGGCGCGGCGGAACACTGCGTCGTATACTGCGTCGGATCCAGCGAGCGCTCCGGTATGGGTTGCAGCCGCTTTCGCACCCTGCTCGAAACGGCCCGCCTTCAGCACAACGACCGGCTTCGAGCGCGCTGCGACGCGCGCCGCCGACATGAACTTACGCGCATCCTTGATGGACTCGACATACATCAGAATTGCGCGGGTGTGGCCGTCGTTCGCAAAGTGGTCCAGCAGATCGCCGAAGTCGACGTCCATCTGGTCGCCGACGGAGACGATCGACGAGAACCCGATGCCTCGCGCCGTCGCCCATTCCACGATTCCTGAAACGATCGCACCGGATTGCGAGATCAGCGCGAGATCGCCCGGCTTCGGCATGTGCGCGGCAAAACTCGCATTCAAGCAAACGGGCGGCGTCAGAACGCCGATGCAGTTCGGACCGACCACGCGCAGCCCATACTTTCTGGCGGCAAGACGCGCGCGTTCGTAAGGCGATCCTTCACCCCGTCCAAGCCCGGCGCTGATGATGACAGCGGTCTTGCAGCCCTTCTGCCCAAGTTCCTCGATCAGCGCTGGAATCGTCTCCGCAGGTGTCGTGAGAACCGCAAGCTCGGGCACTTCCTCGAGCGTCGCCACGGATTTCTTCGCAGCAACACCGAGCAGGGATTCATACTTTGCGTTGACGAGACCGACAGGACCGTGAAAACCGCCCTCACGCAGGTTCTTCAGTACCGAGCGACCGACGGACGTCTCACGCTCGCTTCCGCCGATGACGGCGACGGAACGCGGAGACAGCAATTCGGAAATCCGGTAGGTCGACATGAAGTACCCGCGCAGGCTGAAGCGCTTTGCGGGAACTTATCGCGAAAGCGTATCGAGGTATCTTACTATCGCAGACACTTCATCCGGTTCAAAGGAGAACTGCGGCATATCGGGATGACCTGTGGTCAGCCCTTCCGCCAAGGCCTCCGCAAGCATTTCGGCGCGGTAGCGCTTCATGATTTCCGCAAACGGCGGCGCGGCCTGGTGGCGGCTCTTTTCTCCCACCGCAATGCCATGACATTGCGCGCAATGCTTGGTGAGCAGAACGCGGCCTGAATCCGCTTCTGTCTGCTGTGCACCGGCGGGCATTGTGCTCAACGCACACAGCGCGGATAGAGCCGCTCCTGTCATCAAAGCTCGCATCGAAAAACCTCATGCGGCGAGGAAGCAGCGCTCCGCTCAGCCATCCCTCAGATCGTCATCCCGCAGCACGCGGTAAGCGGCACCTTCCATGTCCTCATACTGGCCAGACTTTACCGACCAGAAGAAGGCGGCAAGGCCCAGTAGTCCGAGGCCCAGCGCGACAGGCACGAGAATAACGAGAATATTCATGACACCGGCATCTCGCTGGCAGACAGCGTCTCGTTCTTTTCCTCGCCTTTCCAACGCTTCGCGCGCAGTGCATTCGCGCTGACCAGTATCGAGGATCCGGACATGGCTCCCGCCGCCACCAGAGGCGTTACGTACCCGGCGACCGCTAGGGGAATCGCGACGACATTATATACGACGGCGAGCGCAAGGTTCTGGAACATGATCCGCTTCGCCTGCCGGGCAATGTCGATGGCATCGAGTACGGGCTGGAGGCTATCCCCCAGAAACATGCCGTCCGCCTGCGCCTGCGTCAGGTCCGCGGCACTGATCGGCGACAACGAGACATAAGCTGCGGCAAGTGCGGGGGCGTCGTTCAGGCCATCGCCGACCATGAGTACCTTGCGTCCTTCCGTACGCAACGCGTTGAGAACGCCGATCTTCTCATCGGGTGTGCAGTTCGCGCGCCAAAGGTCGATCCCGAGGCTGCGCGCGACCGCATTGACCGGCGCTTCCTTATCGCCGGAAAGCATCATGACGCGATAACCCTTGCGCTGCAGTTCGCCGATCACGAATTTGGCGCGCTCCCGGATACGCTGCCCGATACGAAATTCGGCCACGCGCTCCCCGGCCCGCAGGAAGATCGAAGAGGTGTTGTCACTGCTGGCACGATGCGCAGGTGCAGTGCCGCAGAATACCGCGCTTCCGAGCCTGACTTCCATGCCGCCTACGGTCGTCCTTACGCCACGCCCCGGCTCCTCGGTGATGTTGGCGAACGGCGCCGGATCACCCTCCATCCGCGCAATCGAATGGGCGAGCGGATGCCGGCTACCCGCAGCGAGCCGCGCAGCAAGCTTCAGCAAATCCGGCGCGATCTCGTCGACGTTGCACACCGCGGGCTCCGGCATGGTGAGCGTGCCGGTTTTATCGAAAACGATGGTATCGGCGTCAGCCAGTCTCTCCGTAAGATCGGAGTCGTTGACGAGCACGCGCTGACGAAAGAGTTCGCCCATCGCGACCACCTGCACCGTGGGTACCGCAAGCGCGAGGGCGCAGGGACAAGTGATGATCAGCACCGCAATCGCCGTAACGATCGCCGTATGAAACCCGGCACCGGCGAATAGCCATCCGGCAAGGGTCAGCAGCGCCGTCAGGTGTACGACCGGGGCGTAAAGCCGCGCGGCGCGGTTCGCGATCTGCATATAAGGCAGGCGTGCCTCGATCGCGGTGTCGATCAAGCGCTCCAGATTCTCCACGAATGAGTTGCGGGCCGCCGAGCGCACACGCACCCGGAAGCTCCCATCCACACTCATCGTACCTGCCAGCACGTTGCTTCCCGGTTTTGCCAACGCACCGGCAGTCTCGCCGGTCGCAATGCTTTCGTCGACAGTGCCCTCGCCCTCGATGATCATGCCGTCCGCAGGGAAGCGATCCCCCGGCCGGACAAGAACAATGTCTGCCGGCCGCAGGTCTTCCAGCTCGACCAGCGTGAGACTCTCATTTTCGATGCGGGTCGCTGCCGAGGCACGCAGCGAAGAGATGTTGTGCGCAGCATTCCGCATACGCTGCCGCGTCACCTGCTCAAGGTACCTCCCGACCAACAGGAAGAAAACGAGCATGATCGCGGAATCGAAATAGGCGTGGATGCCGTGCGTTGCGGTCTCGTAGAGCGAAAGACCGATCGCAAGCATGATGCCGAGCGAGATCGGCACGTCCATGTTCACGCGTCCGGCACGCAAGGCATCCAGGGCGTTACGAAAAAACGGCTGACCGGCATAGGCCACAGCGGGCAGCACAATGAGCGCCGAAAGCCAGTGGAAAAAGTCGCGCGTTTCGACCGTGATATCGGTCGCGTTTCCGGACCACACGGACACCGAGAGCAGCATCACGTTCATTGCCGCAAAGCCGGATACCGCAAGGCAACGCAACAGCCATTGCGCGAACTTCTGTTCGTGATCGTTGCCCGCCATTCGCAACGGATGCGCACGATAGCCGAGCTTACGCACCTGCTCCGCGATACGCGTGCCCGCGTTCGGTCCGCCCCGCCAGCGCACGGTCAGGCGCTCGGTCGAGTAGTTCACTCTCGCCTTTTCTACACCCTGTAACTTTGCAACGCCGTCTTCAATCGTTTGGACGCAAGCGGCACAGGTAATGCCCTCAATCGCAAACTGACGCTCGCAGATTTCCTCGCTCGCCGGCACGAGCGCGAACGGAAGGCTACTCTGCGTAATGCTGTGCGCCATGGCCTACTGCAGTGTCATCCGGTTTACGGAACGGAAAATGCGTTCGTTCTCGCGGTCCAGCGATATCCGGACATTCCATTGTCCGGGTTCGACAAACGATTGTCCGCCGAACTCACCCGCGTTGATACGGCGAAGCTCAACCCTATGATCGTGCCGTCGGTCGGCTGGATGGCGCAGTTCCAGAACCGCGCGAAGTCCCGCGACGGCTGCAGGCTCGAGGTTTTCCACGCTCAGCCGAAAATCCGTGCTGCCATCGGGCAGCCGCTTCGTCGCGACCTCGACCTTCAGGTTACGTGCCTGCTGATCGCGTGCGGCACGCAACTCGCGTGCAAATTCGAGACCGGCGCGATACGCGTTGTCGGCCTCCAGACCTCCAAATGTGCGGATCGCTAGGGTCGCCATAAGGGCGTTTACCCCTGCAATGACGGAAAAGAAGAGAATGAGTGTTACAAGCACCATTCTTCCCGACACTTTGATTTCCCGTGTGCTGCTCATGGTTTTGCTCCTTCCGTCTCTTTATGGCGCCACGAAATGTCCGCTTGCCAGAGCGGTCTGTCCGCTCTTCACATCGGTAATTCTCGCCCCTATGGCGATCGACGCATCAGGAGGCAATTCTGCGTAGCTCGTGATGAGCAAGCGGAACTCCTGTGTCTGGTCCGGACCGACCTCGATGATCATCTCGCCGATTGAATTTGTGTGCACGCCGACAATTTCATAATTGCCGCGTGCGAACCCTTCGATCGAAATCCTGAACGTACGCTTCTCAAGCTGCTTGTTCGCAACGCGAATGGTGTACGCATTCCTGACCGCGCCATCCTTCAGACGGACGAACATCGGATTCCGGTCGTGAATCAGGCTGATGCCGACTTCGCTCCGTGTCGTCAGCGTAAAGACCATGATTGCGCTCACCAGCGCTATGATTACGGCATACAGAACCGTGCGAACGCGGAGTACGCGAAATACGTTCGGAAGCCCCTCGGAGCGGCGGCGGATGTTGGTATCGTTGTCATAGGCGATCAGCTGCTGCGGCCGTCCGACCTTTTTCATCACGTCGTTGCAGGCATCGATGCACAAGCCGCACTGGATGCAGTCGAGCTGATTGCCCTTGCGTATGTCGACGCCGGTCGGACACACCCAGACGCATTGGTTACAGTCGATGCAATCGCCCGCCGGAAGCCCGACGCTGCGCTGCTGTTCCGCTTTTTTCAGCGAGTAACGCGGCTCACCCCGGTCGTAGCGATAGGTGACATTCAGCGCGTGCTCGTCGGTCAACGCGGCCTGAATGCGCGGCCACGGGCACATATACGTGCAAACCTGCTCACGCATCAGCCCCGCAAGCGAATAGGTCGTGAAGGTAAGAGTTCCGATCGCGATCCATGCAATCGCCGGCGCCTGGAATGTCGCCAGTTCCTTCACCAGCGTCGGCGCATCCGCAAAATAGAGAACCCAGACGCCGCCAGTCCACCATGCGATAACAATCCATATGAAATGTTTCGCGACTTTCTTCAGGACCTTGCTGACCGTCCACGGCCCTTGATCCAAGACGATGCGCTGCACGCGGTCGCCTTCGATCTTGCGCTCGACATACAAAAAAAGATCGGTCCAGACCGTCTGCGGGCATAGGTAGCCGCACCAGACTCGTCCCGCGACCGCGTTCATCAGAAACAGCATGACCGAGGCGATGATCAGCAGGCCCGTGATATAGTAAACTTCCTGCGGCCAGATTTCGATGAAGAAGAAGTAGAACCGTCGTGACGGGAAATCGATCAGCACGGCCTGATCGGGCGCATTGATACCCCGGTTCCAGCGCACGAACGGCAGCAAGTAGTAGATGCCGAGCGTGACGATCAGCAGAGCGGACTTGATCGTCCGATACCGGCCACTGACGGCTTTCGGATAGATTTTCTTGTGTGGCGCATAGAGCGGCTCCTCGCCGCCGGATACGGCCAGGTCGGCCGTGTCACCCGACTGCTGAGGAACCGCCATGACTATGCTCCCAGGCTCCCTGTTACTTGCCGCCGCCCAGCGAGTGGATGTATGCGGCGAGCGCCTTGATCGTGATCGCGTCGAGCCGATCCGCCCACGCCGGCATGACGCCACCACGACCGTGGAAGATTCCCTCTACGATGGTTTTCTGGTCCGAACCGTAGAGCCAGATTCCATCGGTAAGATCGGGAGCGCCGACATCACGGCGACCCTTGCCATTCTCCGAATGGCAGACCACACACTGTGCCTTGAAGACATTCGCACCGACCTTCAGGTCCACCTTATCGGCGGGCTTCAGTCCGGAAAGCGTGCGTACGTATTCCGCCACGGCAACAATCTCTTCCATCTTGAGCGACCCGTCGCGGCCGAAGGAAGGCATCGTTCCAGAATGCTCTTTCGGGTGTCCGCTACGGATTCCGTAAGTGATCGACGCGATGATCTCTTCAGGCGTTCCACCCCAAAGCCACTCGTCGTCATTGAGGTTCGGATAGCCGCGAGCACCGGTCGCACCTACGCCATGACAGCCCGCACAATTATCCTGGAAGGTCACCCGGCCCTGCGCGCGTGCCAACGCGAGCAAGTCCGGATTGGAGAGAATTTCCTCGATCTTCGCCTTTTCCAGCCTCGCAATGAGAGGCGCGCGAAGCTTCTTCAGCGAGTCGAGTTCCTCGTGCACCGAAGCGCGCGAGCTCCATCCGAAGGTACCCGATGTGTAGGAACTGATGAGCGGCCAGGACGGGTAGACGACCCAATAACCGATCGACCAAACGATCGTCGCGTAGAAAATCCAGACCCACCACCGCGGCAGCGGCGTGTTCAGTTCTTCGATGCCGTCCCACTCGTGGCCCGTGGTCTGGGGCATGCCGGCGTTTTTCGTCTTGCTTTCCGTTGCCATGGCTCAATCTTCCCTCAGCGGGATTTTGGAGGCTTCTTCGTATTTCGACTTGCCTGACGGCCGCAGCACATACGCCAGCATCAGAACGAAGACGGTGACGAAGTAGAGCAGACCCCAGGTCTGTGCGAATTTTGCTAGTGCAAGATACTTTTCCATCGCCTACCTCAGGTTTGCTTTGTTCTGGTACGCCTTGAAGTCGACCAGCGTGCCCAGCATCTGCAGGTACGCAATCAGCGCATCCGCTTCGGTGACGACCGCGGGATTGCCGTCGAACTCGCGTACGATCGCGTTGGGGTAACGGTTCCGCAGTTCATCCATATCCACGGAGTCTTTCTCCGCCTGGATGCGAATGTCGTCCTGCGCTTTCTCGATCATCTCCTTCGTATAGGGAGCGCCGAGGAAGGACAGGATCTTCATGCGCGTCGCGATCTCGTTCGTCTGCAACGGCGTCTTCGCCAGCCACGAGTACGACGGCATGATCGAGGTCGGGACCACGCTTCGCGGATCGTGTAGATGTGCGAGGTGCCAGTCGTCCGAGTACTTGCCGCCGACGCGGGCCAGATCCGGCCCCGTCCGCTTAGAACCCCACTGGAACGGGTGGTCGTACATGGATTCCGCAGCCAGCGAGTAAGGCCCGTAGCGTTCGACTTCGTCGCGCAACGCCCGGATCATCTGCGAGTGACAGGTGTAGCAACCTTCGCGGACGTAGATGTCCCTGCCCGCGAGTTCGAGCGGCGTATACGGCCGCATACCGTCGACCTTCTCGATCGTGCTCTTCAGGTAGTAGAGCGGTGCGATTTCGACGAGGCCGCCAATCGCGATCACGATCAGAATGCCGAATATCAGCAGGACAGAGTTGCGTTCGAGGATCTGATGTTTTGCCCAGATTGACATGATTGCGATCTCACGCGGTTTTTGGCTGCAGTTCGGCTGAGGCGTGTTCTTCCTCGACAGGTCCACGGATGGTCATCCAGATATTGACGACCATCAGCAGCGCCCCCGTCAGGAACAGCACTCCGCCGAGCAACCGGATGACATAGAAGGGATGCATGGCCTCGACCGACTCGATGAACGAGTACTCGAGGAATCCGAGCGTCGTGTAAGCCCGCCACATCAGGCCCTGCAGGATGCCGGACACCCACATCGACGTGATGTAGAGCACGATACCGAGGGTCGAGATCCAGAAGTGCCAGTTCACGAGCTTCAGCGAGTAAAGCTCTTTGCGGTTCCAGAGCCACGGAACGAGGCAATAGATCGCACCGAACGAGATATAGGCGACCCAGCCGAGCGCGCCGGAATGCACGTGGCCGATGGTCCAGTCCGTGTAGTGGCTGAGTGAGTTCACGGCCTTGATGGACATGACCGGGCCTTCGAAGGTCGACATGCCGTAGAAAGCGACCGCGACGACCATCATGCGCAGCACCGGGTCGGTACGGAGCTTGTCCCATGCGCCCGAGAGCGTCATCAGACCGTTGATCATTCCGCCCCAGGACGGCATCCACAACATGACCGAGAATGTCATGCCGAGCGTCTGCGCCCAGTCGGGCAGTGCCGTGTAATGCAGGTGGTGCGGTCCGGCCCAGATGTAGAGAAAGATCAGCGCCCAGAAGTGGATGATGGAGAGCCGATAGGAGTAAATCGGCTTATTCACGCGCTTGGGCACGAAGTAGTACATGATCGCGAGGAAGCCGGCGGTCAGGAAGAAACCGACTGCGTTGTGGCCGTACCACCACTGCACCATCGCGTCCTGCACACCGGACCAGACGATGTAGGACTTCGACGATGCGAGCGAAACCGGGATAGTCGCATTGTTTCCCAGATGCAGCACTGCGATCGTCACGATGAACGCGAGATAGAACCAGTTCGCGACGAAGATGTGCGGCTCCTTCCGCTTCAGGATCGTCGCGAGGAACACGAGGAAATACACGACCCAGACGATGGTCAGCAGTAGATCGGCGTACCATTCCGGCTCGGCGTACTCCTTGCCTTGCGTGACCCCGAGCAGATAGCCCGTACCGGCAATCACGATGAATACGTTGTAGCCGAGCACGACGAACCACGGCGACAGATCGCCCGCGAGCCGCGCACGGCACGTGCGCTGCACTACGTAGAAAGAACTCGCGAGCAGCACATTTCCGCCGAAAGCGAAGATCACCGCCGAAGTGTGCAGCGGACGCATGCGTCCAAAGCTGGTCCACGGCAGATCGAGATTGAGAACCGGAAACGCGAGTTGCGCCGCGATCACTACGCCGACCAGGAAGCCGGCGATGCCCCATAACAGCGCGGCCACGGTCGCGAACTTGACTGGGCCCATGTTGTAGTTTGGCCGCCCGTCAGGCAATTCCTGCGGCGTTTCAGCATCGCGTGCGAAGTAGCGGTTTCCGACCGCGAACACTGCTGCAACGCTCGCCGCCGAAAGCAGGAACGCATGGAATGAATATTCACTCGTGGTCGCGATGGCCGCGATGACAATGAACGCGAACGCGCTGAGACTGAAGAGGATGATGGCCGCGAGTTCGCCGCCGCTCAGCGTCTTGACCGCCGATCCTTGAGCCTTGATTTGCACGCCGACCCCCTAGCTTGCTTCGATTCGAACGGATTGATCCGTGCGTAGCATTCGTAAGAGTCCGGCCGGCGCACCCCTTGATTTGGATCAACGCGGTGCAACACGTCGCAGGCAGCTGCGTTGGTTGAAGGCCCAACCGCTATGAGACCGAAGGGTCAGGTCCGGCACCACACGCCGAAGTCACGCACGGCATCGAGCGTGCCCGCGATGCCGACGACCGCAAGCACGAGGCCCAGCACGAGCTTCATCCGCGCCAACGCGGCATTCCGGGAAAGCAGCGTGATGCCAAATGCGGGCAATAGCATCGCGATCAGGGTCGCCATTCCGAACCCTGCCATCACCAGCGTTCCACGCAGGGCTGAGCCAGAAATCGCTGCATAGAACAAGGCGCTGTAGGCCATCGCGCAGGGCATGAGCCCCCACACTGCGCCGGCTACGAACAAGGCACCGTAGGAGCGCGCGGTACCGTAACCGCATGTTTGTGGGCCGATCAGCCGCGCGACAACGCGGTTCGGATAGCTCAGCACGACGGCCGGCATCACGCCGGCAAGCGAAAGACCGACAATGCTGAGCAGAATGGCTGCGAGCCAGCGCAGCGTGATATTGGCAAGTGTCGCATCAAGCCAGGAGAACGCGGCAACCCCAAGCGCACCTACCAAAGCGCCTGCGGCGGCGTAACTGACAAGACGTCCTGCATTACTGATGAAGCCTCGCAGCACGATCTCTTCGCGGGCCGTGTTCGCGCCATTCGTGCCTGCCAGCGAAAGTACCGTGGCCACACCCGAGCACATCACGAGACAATGCGGCGCTGCCGACAGGCCGAGCAGCGCACCGATCCCGAACTGAAAAAAATCAGCGGACTGCATGAAGCCAAAACCTTGCGCCGCCCTAGCCTGAACTCCGGCGCGAAGAAACCCGCAGGTCTCTACTTGTCTCAGCTTTTTCCAACCATGGGTTGACTCAGATCAAACCCACCACCCTTAGGCGCCAGCCGTTAGAAAGGCAGTCCAACGTAGTTTTCAGCAAGCGAACCCAGCGCCTTCTCCGAAGACAAGAGGTACTCCAACTCGACCCCCTGCAGCTTGGATTCGTAAGGCGGGTTCTCCGGAAACTTATGGAGCATCATGGTCATCCACCACGAGAAGCGCTGCGCTTTCCAGACCCGCGCAAGCGCTTTCTCCGAATAGTTTTCGAGGCCCTTGTCGTCGCCCCTCTTATAGTGATCCACCAGCGCGTGATAGAGATAGTAGATATCGGACGCAGCACTGTTCAGTCCGCGTGCGCCCGTGGGCGGCACGATGTGTGCGGCGTCCCCCGCAAGAAAAAGCTGTCCGTATCGCATCGGCTCCGCCACGAAGGAGCGGAGCGGTGCGATGCTTTTTTCAATCGAGGGACCCGTAACCAGGCGCGCTGACACATCTGCCGGAAGCCGCATCTTCAGCTCGGACCAGAATGCATCGTCGGACCAGTCTTCCACCGCATCAGTCAACGGAATCTGGATATAGTAACGGCTCAGCGTTTGCGAACGCAGCGAACACAGCGCAAAGCCCCGCTCGTGCCGGCAGTAGATCAATTCCGGCGAAACGGGCCTCGTCCGTGACAGGATACCCAGCCAGCCGAACGGATAAAGCTTCTCGTACTCACGCAGGATGTTGGCCGGGATCGATTTGCGGCTGACTCCGTGAAATCCATCCGCGCCGATGACGTACTCGCAGTCGATCCGCTCCGGCTTCCCGTCCTTCGTTACGAAGGTGACATAAGGCGTCTTCGACGTCAGGTCATGAAGGACAACCCGATCCACTTCGTGGATGAGGTTCCCGCCCATCTTTGCGCGCGCATCATAAAGATCGCGGGTCAGCTCCGTCTGGCCATAAACGACCACGCTGTCGCCGCCGGAATACTTGTGCAGGTCGATCCGATTCATCCCCTTCTCATGGGCGATGAGAAAGCCTTCATGGATCTCCCCTTCGCGATCCATGCGCTCGCCGCACTGCGCTTCGCGCATCAGTTTCGCAAACCCATGTTCGATCACACCTGCCCGAATCCGGCTCAGTACATAATCCCGCGTGTGCCTCTCGATCAGAATGTTATCGATGCCCTGCAACTGCAGAAGCTGCGACAACATCAATCCCGACGGACCTCCGCCGACAATACAGACTTGCGTGCGCATCGATGCCCCCCGGTTCCAGCGCTTTTCTCTTCAGGCCGCGGTCTTCAACAGCAATGTGCCGGCCGCCGTGTTGGAGATCGGGATGTGGTAGTTCCGATGCACCTGCGTGACCTTTTCGCCAAGCGCGCCGCGCATCATCATCCACATCAGGAATTCGGTGCCCTGCGCCCCTGCCTCGCGGACGAGTTCGTGCCGCGATATCCGGGTCAGCGATTCCGGATCGTTGACGATTTTCTCCAGGCACATCATGTCGAACGTCTTGTTGATGAAGCCCGCACGCTGACCATCGAGCTGGTGCGAAAGCCCGCCGGTGCCGAGCACAACGATCTTGATGTTTTCGGGATACGACAGAAGCGCCTTCCGCAAGGCTTTACCGAAGTCGTAAGCCCGCTTCAGCGTCGGGATCGGGTGCTGCACGGTGTTCGCGCTGATCGGGATGGCGCGAGGCATGTTCGGATCGTTGCCAAGATCGGGCCACAGCAATTGCATGGGCACCGTGAAGCCGTGATCGACCGCCAACTCCTGGCACGACGTGATGTCGAATTCGTCCGCGACCATGCTTTCGATGATGTGCCAGGACAGCTTCGCATCGCCCTTGAACGGCGGCAGTTTCGGGATACCCCAGCCCTCGTCGTCGTTGCGATACTCATGCGCGGCGCCGATCGCGAAAGTCGGCATCTTGTCGAGGAAGAAGCCGAGGCCGTGGTCGTTGTAGATGTTGATGGCGACGTCCGGCTTCTCTTCTTTCAGCCATTCCCGGATCGGGGGATAGCCGCCGAAAAAGGATTTCCAGTACGGATCGTCATGCAACTTGTTCGCGATGGCGTTTCCGATTGCAGGAATATGTGAGGAGGTGATGCCTCCGATGATTCTGGCCATGGTGCCCTCCCTATTGGCCTGCGCGGCGCAGCTTTTCCTTGAACTCTTCCGTGGTCATGCCGGTCTGCTGCGCGCCGACGTCCTGCACGGAGAGTTTGTAAATGCCTGCGAATTTCGCGAGATAGTAGATGTTGCCGCCGGCCGCGATCATCGCGAGCACGTTCTTGTCGCGGCACGCCTGTTTCTGTTCTTCGTTGAGACCGTACTTCTCGAAATAGACCTCCGGGTCCGCGAGGTATTCGGCCCGGTTCTCGGCGCGGTTGAACGAGTAGCACATCTTGTTGAGGGCATAGCCCTTCATCGCCTGTGCGCCGTCGAAGAGCGTCGTGCCGGGAATATCCGCGTGCTGATCGAACTGTTCGATGTTCATGGCGTTTTCTCTCCCACTCAGGCCCAGTAAAGGCGCATCGGATTGTCGACGAGCAGCCTGCGCTGCTGCTCGTCCGTGACGGCAATCTTCGGGATGTAATCGACCAGCGCTCCGTCGTCGGGCGCATGCGTCGTCATGTTGGGATGAGGCCAGTCGGTGCCCCACAACACGCGATCCGGAAAACGTTCGACGACCGC
>VFQR01000328.1_pt1 | contig 76651 bp, 67 predicted proteins | sample 3512321 | NCBI WGS metagenome assembly VFQR01 (sample SAMN10412374, study PRJNA504923) | tailings metagenome | isolation source: Relicate 3 Philex TSF1 revegetated site | place: Philippines: Tuba, Benguet | collected 2017-08-29 | reverse complement strand
GACATGCATTGAGCATGCTGCAGAGACCGTCACCTATTTGTCAGACACGCCCTAGTTCAACGAGGCGCGCGACGGGCGCGACGTCTCCGAGGAGTTCGAGGGGCAGAGTTCGGGGTGCTCGGGACATTCGCACAGGATGCGCGTCACGTGTCGGTGCAAAGTCCGAGCATCCGTCTTCCGCGGTGTCGTCAGTTCACGTTGCTACTGGGGAGGAGAAGCGACGGAAAGTGGCGACACCGGGGAGGCGAGTCGCGGACGGTCAGGCTGCAGGGGCGACGGGCGCGAGCAGGGACGCGGGGCGCGAGCAGGGGCGACGGGCCAACTACGCGTCGCGCATCTTCTCGTAGATCTTCTTGCAGTCGGGGCAGACGGGGAACTTCTCGGGGTCGCGACCCGGCACCCACTTCTTGCCGCACAGCGCCCGCACGGGTTTGCCGGTCAGCGCCGACTCGATGATCTTGTCTTTGGGAACGTAGTGCGAGAAGCGCTCGTGGTCGCCGTCTTCCAGCTGCTCCTGGTTGAGCAGCTTCTCAAGCTCGCGGTCGAGCACGTCGACACCACCCGCGCCGCCGGCATCGCGGCCGGGGCCGCCCGGTTCGTCGAGAGTCGCCATGCCCTCAGTGTACGGCGGGGCGGATGCCCGCACCCGGCAGCCCCGACCGCTCAGCCGCGCAGCGCGAGGTCGAGCAACTCGGGCGCTCGAGCGCGAAAGGCCCGGCCGCCGACGACGAGACCGAGCAGCAGCATCCCGACGCCCGTGGCGGCACCCGCGATGCCGCTGACCGCGAACCAGGCCGGGTCGGTGAAGCCCCACATGCCGACCAGCAACGTCGGGGCCATGAGCGCGAGGATGGCGGCGAGCGAGAGCGCGGGTGTCCAGCCGGAGCGCGTGCCGAGGGTGGGCGGCTGGTCGAACGGCCCCGATCCGGGGCGGGCCGCCGGATACGCGCCAATAGCGGAGGAGATGCTCGAGACGCCGAGCCCGGTGAGTAGGAGGCCGACGGTGACGCCGAGGAGCGCGGGGAGGGCACCCTCGACACCCGACCACAGAACGAACAGCGGTGCGGGCGGCAGCAGGAGCAGGCCGATCAGCAGCGGCGGCACGCAGCGACCCCAGCGGTCGGCAATGCCCGGCACGGGCGCGGCCACATGCACCCACAGGGCCGTGTTGTCGTAGGCCGCATCGTTGTGCGGAAACCAGCCGAGAAAGAGCGCAAGCACGGGGAGCGGCAACAGCCACAGCGGTGGCAGGGGGGCCCCGGCGGTGCCGAGGACGAGCATCATCAGCACCGGAGCCAGCGGAAGGCCGAGCAGCACGAGCCGATAGCGCGGGTCGCGCGCCCAGTAGAGCAGGCTACGGGCGGCGATGACGCCCGCGGACGTCGCGGGTGCAAGGTCGAAGAGGCCGAGGCTGAGCGTCGGGGTCTTTCGCTGCGTGCGCTGCGGGGTTTCGAGAAGGCGGGCGACGACCCAGCCCCAGCCGACCGCCATGACGATCACCATGATGACCCCGCCGAGGAGGCGCGCGACCTGTGGGGAAAGCTCGCTGCCGGGCGCAGCCCAAAGCATGCCGAGTGGCGTGTTGCCGAGTGCCGCCGCGACGGCGATGACGGTATCGTCCGCGGCGGCGTCAGTGGCGGCGAGCACGGTCACCCCGGCCGCGGCAACGGCCAGCGCGACGACAAAACGGGCTCCCACCGTGATGACTCGGCGAGCCGCCGCTGAGATCGCCAGGAGAGCGCCGACAGCGACAAGAAACTGCGAGGCCAGGATGATCGCCAGCGCCGCGATCACACCACCAGCGATCGCGGCGCCGCCGGAGGGGGTGCCCGCCCACGCCAGCTCCAGCCCGATCCCCAGCACGGCGGCAAGGAGACCGGGAATGCCGATCGCTCCAGCTACCCCCAGGGCGAGCGCTACGTGCCGCGGATCGATCGGAAAAGCGGCGAAGCGTCGAGGCTCGAGTGCCGAGCCAAGTCCCGCGCTGAGCGGGGCCACGGCGATGCCAATCGACAGCGAGGTCGCCACCACGACGATCGCACCCCGATGCGCGGGCAACTCGGTGTCGACGACAAGCGCGAGGGCGATGACCGCCCAGCCGATGGCGATCGCGAGCGCGATGACGGGAAGCGCGCGGGCGAGGTCGCGCCCCGGCCGCAGCGCCGACGCCAGCAGCGCGAGCTTCAGACGGAGAACGTGGTCAACCACTCCATGCCCTCCACGGCGACGCGCCCGCCCGCGAGCTCGACAAACCGCTCTTCGAGCGTGCGACCGTCGCGCACTGTCTCGAGGGTGCCAGCCGCCAGGATGCTGCCGCCCACGATCACGGCGACCGTGTCGCATACCCGTTCAACAAGGTCAATGTTATGGCTGGAGAGGATGACCGTGCCCCCAACGGCCACGTAGCGCTGCAGGAGGTCGACCGCCTGGGCGGTGGAGACCGGGTCGACCGACTCGAACGGCTCGTCGAGCACGAGCACCGCGGGTGAGTGGATGAGGGCCGCAGCGAGAGAGATCTTTTTAACCATTCCGATCGAGTAGTCGCGCACGGGCCGCTCAAGCGAACCGTCGAGCCCGAGCGCGAGAGCAAGGTCGTTGGCCCGCGCGAGTGCCGACACGCGGTCGAGGCCGTGCAGCACGGCCGTGTAGTACAGCATTTGCGCGCCGGTGAGCCGATCGAAGAGACGCATGCGGTCGGGGAGGATGCCGATGAGGCTTTTCGCCGTCTGGGGCTCGCGCCAAACGTCGACCCCTCGAACGCGCACCGTGCCGTCGTCGGGTCGTAGGAGCCCGGCCGCCATCGACAGCGTGGTCGTCTTGCCAGCACCGTTGGGCCCGACAAATCCGAAGATGCTGCCCTCGTGCACCGTCAGGCTAACCCCGTCAACGGCGGTGGCCCGGCCGAAGGCCTTGCGAAGCCCATCAATCTCGAGAACGACTGGTCGTGCGGCATCCTTTCCGCGGGCGTGGGGCTCCCGGGCAGGTTTGCCCGAGCGTTTGGCCGAGGCGGGCGAGGATTCCACGCGTCCACGCTACCAATGGCGCGCATTCGCTCTTGGATGCTCTCCGCGCGCCCTTCGCTCCGCATCACGGTTCGGAAACAAAAGGTGAACAGTTCGTGACCAGAGGGGGCCTCCCCCGCTACCCTGGAGGCGCACAACGGTGTGTCCCCCTACTCTTCTCGACACATCAGGAGCCACCACATGACCACGCAGGTCGTCATTCTCGCCGCCGGTATGGGCAGTCGCTTGGGCCGCGAGTTGCCGAAGCCGCTCACCGAGCTGAGCGACGGGCGCACCATCATGCAGCAGCAGCACGACAACATCGCCGCCGCGTTCGGCACCGATGTGACAATCACCACGGTCGTCGGCTACAAGCTCGAGCACATCATTGACGCCTTCCCCGAGGTCGAGTACGTCTACAACGAGCAGTACGACCAGACGAACACCTCCAAGAGCCTGTTGCGGGCCCTGAAGGCAACGGGCAAGCGCGGAGTGCTGTGGATGAACGGCGACGTCGTGTTCGACCCGCAGGTTCTCGTGCGTGTTGCAGGCCTCGTGCACGCCGACCGCTCGTTCGTGAGCGTCAACACGTCGGCCGTGAGCGACGAAGAGGTGAAGTACACCGTCGACGCCGAGGGCTTCATTCTGTCGCTGTCGAAGACTGTCGTGGGCGGTCTCGGCGAGGCCGTCGGCATCAACTACATCTCGAGCCGCGACAAGCAGGTGCTCATGCACCACCTGACGCGCTGCGCCGACCAGGACTACTTCGAACGCGGCATCGAGCTCGCGATTGAGCACGACAGCATCCGCGTCGAGCCGGTCGACATCAGCGACCTCTACGCTGTCGAGATCGACTTCGCCGAAGACCTCGAGCGGGCCAACCTGCACGTCTAGCACCGGGGCGCGAGCATCCTCGCGCTAGCGTTGGTGTTCGTGACCACCGCCCCGCCGCCGCGCCCCCCGCGCAGTCCCGCGCAGGTCTATCGGCAGTCGCTCTGGTTGCTCACCGCGCGCGACCTCAGGGTGCGCTACGCGACGTCGTGGCTTGGCTACGTGTGGTCGGTGCTCGACCCACTGGTGATGGCGATCATCTACTGGTTCATCTTCACCGAAATCGTCGGACGCACCGTCGGCGAGGAGCCGTACATCGTGTTCCTCCTGGCGGGGCTGCTGCCCTGGATGTGGTTCAACGGTGCGGTCGGCGACGCGACGCGCGCGTTCATCAAAGACGCGAAGCTCGTGCGGTCGACGCGCATTCCGCGGTCGGTGTGGGTGAACCGCATCGTGCTGTCGAAGGGCATCGAGTTCATTGCGGCGATTCCCGTTATCGCGATTTTCGCCGTGATCTTCGGCGCAGAGCTCAGCCTCGGCGTGCTGTGGCTGCCGGTCGCCATCGTGCTGCAAGCGGTGCTGACCGTCGGGCTCGGGCTCATCATCGCGCCGCTCGTCGTGTTCTTCCGCGACCTCGAGCGGGCCGTAAAGCTGATCCTGAGGTTCCTGTTCTACGCGTCGCCCATCATCTACGGCCTCGCAGACTTGCCCGCCGGGCTCGACCTGTGGGCATCGTTCAATCCGCTCGCCGGCATCATCTCGCTGTACCGCGCGGCTTTCTTCCCCGACCAATTCGATGCTCGTGCCGTGCTCATCGCTGCCGCCATGAGTCTCGTCATCCTCGGGATCGGCGTTCTGGTCTTCCGCCGTATGGTGCGGGCCGTGCTGAAGGAGGTGTGATGGCCGAGCAGCGGACAAACAGCCCGGGTGCGGAGCAGGGCGATGTCGTCATTCAGGTGCGCGGAGCGGGCATCCGGTTTCGGCGCAATCGGCGCGGGCGCCGCTCTTTCAAGGATCTCTTCGCGGGGCGCAACCGACGCTCGCGTCCTGGCGAATTCTGGGCTCTGCGCGGTGTTGACGTCGAGGTGCGCGCGGGCGAAGCGATTGGCGTGGTCGGCCGCAACGGACAGGGTAAGTCGACCCTTCTGAAGCTCGTCGCGGGCGTGATGTTGCCCGACGAGGGCGCGGTCGACGTGATTGGCGGGGTCGCACCGTTGATCGAGATCACCGGCGGCTTCGTCGACGACCTGACGGTGCGCGAGAACGTCTACCTGACGGCGGGGCTCCACGGCATGGCCAAACACGAGATCGATGCGCGGTACGACGAGATCATCGACTTCGCCGAATTGGGTGAGTTCGTCGGAACCCCGTACAAGCATCTGTCGAGCGGCATGAAGGTGCGGCTCGCGTTCTCGGTCATTTCACGATTGGAAGAGCCGATCTTGCTCGTCGACGAGGTGCTTGCCGTCGGCGACAAGGCGTTTCGCGACAAGTGCTACTCGCGCATCGACGAGTTGCTGCGCGGCGGGCGCACGCTTTTCTTCGTCTCACACAACGAGCGCGACCTGAAGCGGTTCTGCACGCGTGGGCTATACCTCGACGGCGGTGCTCTGGTTCTCGACGCGTCGATTCGAGACGTACTCGACGCCTACAACCGTGACCACGGAGGCGGTTCGGGCATCGTCGAGTAGCGCTCTTCTACACTGAGCAGACGACCCGAGGAGGCCGCGGCATGACCGTTGTTGCGAGCGAAAACGATCCCTTGCTGGTGCGCGGCCTGCGGGCCGCGATGTCGGCACAACGGCCCGTCGTGCTGGCGCACATTCGTGCGATTCGTCGCCAGTACCCGCACGCGACGCCCGAGCAGGTTGTGCGCATTCTCGAGCGGCGCTTTCTCAACAGCGTGACGCTGACCGGCGCGGGCAGTGGAGCCGCGACCCTCATCCCGGGCATCGGCACCGTCGTTGGCCTCACCGTGATCGGCGTCGAAACGGTCGCCTTTTTCGAGATGACCGCCCTGTTCGCGCAATCAGTGGCCGAGGTGCACGGCATCGTCGTCGAGGACGAAGAGCGAGCCCACAACCTCGTCATGGCGCTCATGTTGGGCGGCCCGGGCAAAGACCTCATGCAGCAGTTCATTGGTCAGGCCACCGGGGCAGGCCCCGACCGCACCCAGTACTGGGGCGAGTCGATCGCTGCGGGCATGCCGAAAGCACTCGTCAACTTACTCAACCAGCGCCTGCGCGACGAGCTCGTCAAGCGCCTGACCGTGCAACAGGGCGCGAGCATGGCTGGCCGGCTCGTACCGTTCGGAATCGGAGCGGTCATCGGCGGCACGGGCAACCGCATGATCGGGGGGCGAGTGGTGCGCACCGCGCAAGCGGCATTCGGCCCCGCCCCGGCCCAGTGGCCGGCCGAACTGGCCGAGATTAGTCCCCGGTCGGCGCCTCGTCTTCGTCGTCTTCGTCGTCGAACGGGTTCGACTCCGACGTGATCGGGTCGCCCACGTGTTCGGCGGCGACACGCTGCCACTCGGCGTAGAGGGCGTCGACGGCGGCGTGAAAACGTGCCGTCGCGGCACCGGGGGTCGTGTCGCCGAAGTACCGGGTCACCCAGTGGGTGAGCTTGTCGTGCGCTTCGGCACTCGTCAGCACGCGGTCGATTGCGGGCACGATGTGCGCGGCGTCCTCCGCGCGCACCCACTCGCAGTCACTGAGAAAGCCGCTCTCATCGATCTCCGCTTCGGGTGACGCCGGTTGGGCGACCAGGATCGGTTTGCCCGTGGCCAGTCGGTCGTACACCATCGCAGAAATGTCGGTGATGGCGACGTCGGCGGCGGCGAGCTGCCAACCCAGTGCGGCGCCCGTGTCGTGCACGTGCTGGGCCGCAGGGTCGGCGGCGTTCGCGCGCTCCAGGGCCTGCACGATGCGCCGGTTGGCGTCACCGTACGCGCGGCTCACCACCCCGCTGCGCGGGTGCGGGCGGTAGATCACGCGGTGGCGGCCGGTCGCGAGCAGAGCATCCACCAGTGCCTCACCGTGACTCGCAATCGAGCCGTAGGCCGCGGCGGGACGGTCGCCTTCCCAGGTTGGCGCGTAGAGAACGACGGTACGGTCGTCGGGCGTGTACGGCGTCTCGCCCGCGAAGTGGTCGGCTTGCGGGCGACCGATCTCGAGGGTGCGGTGCTCGACGTCGTACGACCACAGCTTGCGCGCCAACCGGTCGCGAGCGGCCTGCCCGGCGACGAAGGCGTAGTCGTACGCCTTGTACTGGTTGGTGGTCATGTACATCTTGTCGCTCTCGCCGTGATTGATGAACACGTGCCACATACGGCCATAGCGGAACATCTGGAAGTTCTTGGTGTTCTGGTTGACGTAGAACACGATGCGCAAGGGCTGCTCGGCGACAAAGCGCTCGAGGTCGGTGACTTTGCGCAAGTAAACACTCGGCACAGGGGCTTCATCGAGGAGCGTCATCATCGTGCCGGGGCTGCGGCTGATGATGGCGACCGGATGCTCACGAGCAAGCTCAGCGAGCGGCGCGTACCACTGCCGAATCTGGTACAGGTTCACCCGGGTGTCGGCGAAGTAGACGGCAATCTCGATGCTGCCCGGCGCGGGCGGGATCTCGGTGGTCAGTCGCGCGGCGAGAGCGTTGCGATTGCGGCGCGAGCGCAGCAGGTTGAGCACGATGCGCCGTGCGGTCGTCAGCTGGCTCATGATCGTCACTCTCCCGATTCTCCCAGCGAGCTCCGGGCGAGCCCGACCAAACGACGACACCGTTACCGACTTGTTCGCAAGACACCGCGAGGTGACAGAATCTCTCGCGATGGCCCGCTTCACGTTCAGCGCCGGCAACGCGCGCGCTCTCGCCCGCGCCCCGCTCTACGCGCTCGGGGCGCTGGTCGCGATGCTCGTGCCGCGGAGCCCGCGACGCTGGGTGCTGGCTTCGGGCATCGGGCTTGGCGAGGGAGCACTCGCCCTGCACGATCACGTGCGCGCCGTCGACCCGGCGCGGCACCTCACCTGGCTGGCGTCGAGCCGCACCGAGCTCGCCGAGGCGCGCGCGCGCGGGATGCGTGCTCTGCCCAAGCGCGGGCCGCGCGGACTCTGGGCCACGCTGCGCGCGGGTGTCGTCGTCGTGACGCACGGGTTCGGCGACGTCAACCGCTTCGGGGTGAGCGGCGCGCGGGTCGTGCAGCTGTGGCACGGCATCCCATTGAAGCGGCTGCACCTCGACACCGGGGCGGCCCTGCGCCTGCCGCTCATTGGGAGCCTGCCGGGCGTCGCTCGGCTGATGAGCGCGCTGTACCGCCGCGCGGGGGCGCAGATCGCGCTGTTCCCGGTCGCGTCGGAGCGGGTCGGGGCGCGCATCCGTACCGCGTTCGGTCTGCCCGCGTCGCGGGTGCGGGCGATCGGCGACCCGCGCGACGACGTGCTGCTGCGCGGCACGGCCGCGGCGCGGCGGGAAGCTGCGCGCGCGGTGGTGTCCGACGCCCTGCGGGCGGCGGGCGGTTCGGGTCTGCCGGATGCGGGGCCGGTCGTGCTCTACGCGCCGACCTGGCGTGACGGCGCAGTGGATGCCGCGATCCCGACCCCCGCAGAGTGGCAGGCGATCGCGGCCTGGGCCGACCGCGCGAGCGCGACGCTGCTGATTCGCTCACACCCGCTCGGCCAGGGCTCGTACGCGGAGGGCGCCGCGCGCTCGCCGCGCATCCGGCTGCTCGGCCGGGCCGCGCTCACCGACGTGACCCTGGCACTACCCGCCGTCGACCTCGTCGTCACCGACTACAGCTCGATCGCGTTCGACGCCGCCATCGCCGACGTGCCGAGCGTGTTCTTCGCCCCCGATCTGCCGCAGTACCTGGCGACCCGCGGGCTGTACCAGCCCTACCGCGAGTTCAGCGGCGGCGAGCCGGCGACGACCTGGGCGGAGACGCTCGACCGCGTGGACGGCGCGCTCGACGGGCCGGGTCGCGAGGCCGCGCTCGCGCATGCCCGCTGGCTGCGCGACGAGCTCGTCGACCACCTCGATGGTCGCGCGACCGAGCGGGTCTACGCCGCCATCCTGGAGCTGCTCGGCGAGTCAGCACCCGCGACCCCGGCCGCCAGGCCCGCGCACCCGGCCGAGAGCGCCGACGAGCGTCGATCGGTCACTCGTTACCGCCCAACCGCGGAAGAGTCCGCAACGAGTGACCCATCGACGCCGGTGGAGACGACCGAACAGTCGCCCCGACGGCTGATCGTGGACTATGCCGAGATCGACCACACCACCGTAGCGATCCGCGGCACCGCACCCGCGCGCATCGCGCAGATCTCGTTCGTCGGCCCGCGGCAGACGATCGCCCTCGAGCATGATCAGACCGGCGACGGCTTCTCGGCCTGGGCGAGCCTGTTCGGCGAGCGCTGGGCTGTCGCCGACCTTCCACCCCGCAGCGATGACTACCGGCTGGAGGTGCAGTTCGAGGGCAACGAGCGCGCGAGCACGCGCGTGACCGTCGAGGCATCGCTCGATCCTGCGTTCCGCACCGACTGGCTGCGGGCCGAGCTGCGCGCCGACGCCGGAACCCTCGTGCTACGCGTCGAGCCGCCGCTGGCGGAGAGCGAGCGGGGAGCATCCGCCCAAAAGCGCCTCGAAAAGGCCTACCGTCGCCGCACCCCGACCCCCGAGAACGCCGTGTTTTTCGAGAGCTTCTACAGCCAGACCGTCGCCTGCAATCCGCTGGCGATCGACCGCGAGCTCGCCCGCGTGCGGCCCGATGTGACGCGCTACTGGTCGGTCGTCGACCGCTCGATCGCGGTGCCGGAGGGTGCGATCGCGATCGTCGAGGGCTCGGCCGAGTGGTGGCGGGTACGCGCCGACGCCCGCCTGCTGGTCGTCAATGACTGGCTCCGCAAACGGTGGATGCCCCGGGCCCACCAGCGCGTCCTGCAGACCTGGCACGGCACGATGCTGAAGCGTCTGGCGCTCGATCGCGACGGCATCGGCGTGCGCACCCGTATCGCCGTGCGCCGGGAGAGTCGGCGATGGAACGTCCTGCTCGCGCAGAACGATTACGCGTCGCAGATCTTCCGACGCGCGTATGCCTTCCGCGGGCCCGTGTGGGTCGAGGGCTACCCGCGCACCGATGAGCTCGTCACGATGTCGGCCGACGACCGGGCCGCGCTGCGCGCTCGGCTCGGGGTGCGACCCGACCAGCGGGCGGTGCTCTACGCCCCGACCTGGCGCGACGACACCGCACAGATGGTCGACTACCTCGACCTGCCGGGGCTACCCGCCGCGCTCGCCGAGCTGCCGGGCGAGCACGTGGTGCTCGTGCGCGGCCACAGTCGTACGCTGCGGCACGGTCGCGATCTCGACGCCCCCGGTCTCATCGACGTCACCACCTACCCCGACATGGCCGACCTGCTTGCCGCCGCCGACGTCGTCATCACCGACTACAGCTCGCTCATGTTCGACATCACCGCGGTCGACACCCCGCTCGTGCTGTTCACCCCCGATCTCGAGCACTACCGGCGCGAGCTGCGGGGCTTCTACTTCGATCTGCTGGCCGAGGCACCGGCACCGGTCTCCCGCACCCGCGAGGAGGTGCTGGCCGAACTCGCGCGGCTCGCGACGGTCGCGACGGGTTCGACCGCTGCGTCGTCGGCTGCGGTGAGCCCCGCGCTCGAGCGCTGGCGCGAGCGCTTCACTCCGCTCGATGACGGTCGGGCCGCCGAGCGAGTCGTGGCGCGCATCCTGGCCGACGGGATGCTGCCGCCAGCCTGACCCGTCCGTCGCGACGGAACCGCCGCTACGACTCGATGCGTGACCGGTCGACGGCATCGCGTGCCCCGACGACGACGCCGCGCAGAAACCCGGCACCCCAGCTGAGGTGCATGACGACGATGACCCCGACGAACGTCAGCCGGTCGGATAACCGTTCGCCGCTTGACCGCACCACAAGGAGGCCGAGCAGCAGCGCCAGGTACAGCACGGGCCCGAGGTAGACCACCGAGAGCACCCACGCGAGCCATCCCGAGAGCACACCGGTCAGCTCGAGCACGAGCAGCGCGAGGCTCGCCGCGAGCGACAGCACGAGCACGGGCGGCGCGAAGTAGCGCAGCGAGTTACGCCCGCCGAGGCGCCGCACGAGCTCACCGCGCCAGATGCCGGTTGCGGTGAACTGCCGCGCCAACTTGCCCCAGGTGTCGCGCGGCCAATACGACACGCGTAGCGCCGGGTCGAGCCAGACCAGGTGGCCGGCCTCGCGCAACCGCAGGTTGAGCTCCCAGTCTTCGCCGCGCTTGAGGCCTTCGTCGTAGAGTCCTACCTGCTCGAGCGGGCCACGCCGCATGATGCCCAGATAGGCGCTTTCTGCGGGCCCTTCGGATGCTGCGCCGTGGTACGCCCCGCCCCCGAGCCCGAACCGGCTGTTGTAGGCGCGCGCCACGGCCGACTGCACCCGGCCGCGCCCGGTCGCGACCATGAGGCCGCCGAGGCTCGCGGCGCCAGTGCGCTGCAGCGCTACGACCCCGAGTGCGGTGTAGTCGACGGGTAGCTCGGTGTGGGCATCCACGCGGATGATGATGTCGTGCGCCGCGGCGCGGATGCCCTGGTTCAGGCTCACCGGAATCGACAGCTGAGGGTTGTGCACGACGGTTATGCGGTGATCGGCCGCCGCGCGCGCCGCGACCACCTCGGTCGTGCCGTCGGTCGACGGGCCGAGCACGATGACGAGCTCGCGCTCACCGTCGTACTGCTGCGCCAACACGCTGTCGATCGCGGCGTCGATGTACGCGGCCTCGTTGTAGACGGGCATGACGTAGCTGACGGCGGGAAGCGTCGCGGCGGCCTGGCCCATACCTCCCGAGGCTAGTGCCTCGGCCGCCGCACGCCCGTTACTGCAGCTCGCCGAGGGTCACGGTGACGCGTTGCTCTGCACCTGCTCGCACGTAGACCAGCTCGGCGCTCGCGCCACCGGGCAGCACCCGCACCTGCGCGGTGAGATCGACGCTGCCGTTGATCGGCACACCGTTGAACCGCGTGATGATGTCGCCCGAGCGCAGTCCAGCGACGTCGGCTGCACCGCCCGGAAGCACGCTGTCGATCAGCGCCCCGTTGACCGTACTGCGCGGGTCGTTGAGGGCGTCGGTGACGGTAGCGCCAAGCAGTCCGTGGCTGGCCGTGCCGTTCTCGATGAGCTCGGTGGCGATGCGCTGGGCGAAGTTCGACGGAATCGAGAATCCGACACCGATGCTGCCCGACTGGCCCTGGCTGCCGCCCGCCGTCGCGATCGCAACCACAATGCCGATCAGTCGACCTTCGTCGTCGAGCAGCGCCCCTCCGGAGTTGCCCGGGTTGATCGCAGCGTCGGTTTGAATGACCGGGAGCGACACGGTGCCCGAGGTCAGGGGCCGCGGGTTGGCGTTGTCGTTGCCGGGCACATCGAAGTCCCAGAAGTCGAAGGGAGCATCCTGCCCGTTGTCAGGCTGCGGGGCAACATCGAGTTGCTGTCCGGGTACGGCCGACGACCGCACCGTGATCGAGCGGTTCAAAGCAGAGACGATGCCGTTCGACACCGAGCCGGCGAGCCCGAGCGGCGCACCGATGACGACCGTGCGATCGCCAACGTTGAGAGCGTCAGAGTCGGCGAACTCAATCGTCGGAAGCCCCTCAGCGCCCTCAAGCTTGACGACGGCGAGGTCGGCGATCGGGTCGCTACCGACGAGGGTGGCGTCGAAAATGCGGCCGTCCGAGAGGGTGACACGGATGCTCGGATCGAGCGTCGCGCCCTCGAGGGTCGCCACGTGGTTGTTGGTGAGTACGTAGCCGTCTTCCGAGAGGATCACGCCCGACCCGTTTCCTGACGAGCCGCCCCCTCCGACGGTGAGAGTGACGACGGCGGGCATGGCTTTCGCCACCACGGCGGTCACCATGGTCGCATCGCCCGGGTCGTTGACGGTGATCGTCGAAGGCGCGGCGGGGGCTCCGGCGACGGCGCCGGGCTGCGTTGCGAGCACAGCGGCGACGACGCCGCCTCCCGCAACACCACCGATGAGGGCACCGACGGTCAGCATTCCGAGAAGGGGTGCGAGCGCGGGGCGGCCTCGGCCCGTGGTGGCCGGTTGCTCGGTGGCCTGACGTTCTGTCGGCGGCTGTTCCGTGGCTGGCCGTTCCGTGGCCTGCTGTTCGACGACCGGCTGTTCGGCTGCCGGAGGCTCGGGTGTCGGCGGCTGCACGGCCGCGGACGGTTCGATGACGGGCTCCGGCACCTCAGGGGTTTCGGGGCTGGTGGTCATGGGAGGGCTCCTTTCGCCGGTGTCAGCGTCCTCCGCAAACCTGTGCATTCTATTTGTCGCGCCTTGACGGCTCCCGACGCTTCCCTCAACCCTTGCCTGGTCAGCAGCCGGGCCCGCGCGGTGCGACAGTGCAATCGCGGTCGACGAGCACCGTGACAGCGTCGCCGGCGGTCGCGATGAGGTCGTTGGCGGGCAGCACGATTACTCCGGCGAGGCTCCGCCACGCTCCACCCGCAAAGCGATACTCGGCGGTGTGCTCGACGTCGAGCGTGATCACATAGGTGCCGGATGCTCGGTACACGTGACTCGTTGCCGTGGCGTCGAACTCACTCAGGCCGAGCGCGCCCCACGGGGCTCCCGGGGTTGTGAGCCGCGCGGCACTGCCGTCGCCGTACCGCCAGCGATAGGCGACCGGGGTAAAGCGCACGTCGGCGGGCTGGCCGAGCAGGGTGCCACTCACGACGTGCCGAGCGGTGTGGGCCATGAAGTTGGTGGGTAGCCCCACCACCATCCAGCCATCGGGTTGCATCGACTGCCGGGGATCCTGAGGACGAAAAGCCGCAATGTCTCGCAGGGTCAGTGGAGGGATGCTCTCGGAACCCTGGCCGTCGCCCGGCTTGCCCTGCCCGGTCCCGTAACAGAAGCCCGGCAGAACTTCCGGGCACGGAGCCGGTGGCGCAGCCGGGCCACCCGCCCCACCACCCGACTGCGCCCCAGAGCCTGCGCCGCCGGAGCTGCTGCCCCCGCCGGTCAACTGTCCATCAAGCACCGCCCGATCGCCCTCGATGCTGCCGCCGACGTTCGGGCAGCCTCCGATGGCTTGGTATTCAGCACCACAGCCCACGCTTGCATGGGCCGGCGATACCGCATCCGGTCCCAGAAGTGCAGAAACAGTGATTAGCGCAAACAGAATCGCTGATCTGACCACAGAACCCTCTCAACCACGTGCGCCCTGGCGCTGCTAATTTCCAAAGCCACCTCGAACGCTGTTAGGTCCGGCCGCGTTGCCTCGACGACAGAAACACCCTGCTCATCGAGCACGTCTACGCCGGAGACGCTTTCGCACACGTACATCACTACGAGCACCCTCTCCTCGTTGTGCACTGCTTGCTGGAGTTCGACATCGGTCAATAAACGAGTGCCGTCAAACCGCCAGCCTCGATCGGCAAAGGTTGAGACTGAGTTTTGGACCTCTCGAAGGGCGTCACCGGCTGCAACGGCTCCTAAAGAGTCGGCAGTCGCAGAAGGGTCTGCCAGCGCAGCATCGACAACCGCGAGGTACTCCTCGTAGGCGGCGGTCGCGGCAGCGAGCGCCTCCTCGTCGGAGGCGAAGAGCGGCTCGTTGGCTGCGGGCGGCTCGGGAGGCGGCAACCGCGTCGACTCGGTGCAGCCGACGAGGGCAAGGGCGAGCACAACAAGCGGAATGACGGCGAAGGTGAGGCGGCGCGGCATGAGTGTGACGGTAGGGGTGCGGCGAGCATCCCGTGCCTGTTGTCCACACGCGACGCGACCGCAATGGGCGCCGGCTGCACCCCGGTGCGACTCCCCCAAACCGGGGTGCACAGAATCGTCTGCGTGCCGCCTACACTGGCGTCACCACTCTCCGCCGACCACCCGGGGGCCTCACCGCAATGACGCAGTCACCTGTGACCAACGTCGAGACCGTTCTCGACGCGGCCAGCGACCTCATCCAGAACGACGGGTACGCGGCCGTCACGCTTCCGGCCATCGCGTTACGCGCAGACGTGAGCCTCGATGAGCTCGAACGGATGTTCCCGACCGCGAACGATGCGATGGTCGCGATGCTGAACCGTGAGTTTCACGGCATGTACGGGCTCATCGTGCAGAACATCGAGCGCGACCCTCGCGGCGGCCTCCTGTCGCGCATGTACACCTACATCTTGAGCGCCGTCTACGAGCGGCCACTCGCGCGCACGCTGTTCGTCATCGACCGTGAGGCGCTGAACTCGATCATGCGCAACTCGTCGAGCTACACCTACGCACCCTCCATCGGAATTCGCGGCGAGCTCATCGAGGCACTGCAAGAGGCGGGCATGGTGAGACCCGACGTTGACGCCCGACAGGTGTCGAGCATCCTCTCGGCCTGTTCGGCGGGCCTTGCCCTGACGGCGCCCCACGACGATCTCGGCCTTGTCATCGACGGCCTGTCGACCCTGCTTTCGCGCGGCGTCGACGCCGACGTCACCGACACCTCGGCGGGGAAGGCGGTGTTCTTCGATTGGGCAACGAAGCTGACCCTGCCGAAGCGCGACAGCTAAACGCGACAGCTCAGCGCGCCCGCTCAGCACCCGCTCGCTAGGCGCTAATTCTTAGGCGCCTATCCCTAGGCGCTCAGTCGCTCGCCGACGCGATCCAGCGCTCGGGAGTCGGAGTGCACCGCCTTGGCAACCTCAGAGATGACGCAGTCCAGGGTGTATGGCTTGGTGATGAATCCGCTAATCCGCTCGCGTACGGCGACGGGCAGTGCCGACCAGGTGTGCCGGCCGCTCGTGAGAATGACGGGCACGGAGGTCGAGCGGCGATCGAGGGTCTCGACGAGCGCGATACCGTCGAGCCCCGGCATGCCGATGTCGCTCACCACAGCGCTCACGCCGTGTGCGTCGCCGGTCAACACGGCGAGCGCTTCGGTGCCGTCGGAGGTCTCGACGACGACGTAGTCGTTCCGTTCCAGCGCCGTGCGCAGCACGTGACGGATCGCGCGGTCATCCTCGACGACCAGTACCGTCCCTCGTGATCCGTTCACCATGTGTACACGGTGCGGGACGAACCTGGGAGGTCACAACCAGTCTGATTGCATGGTGTTCGTTTTTCGAGCATCCCTATGCGTTTACATGGTTCTGGCCGTACCGGTCGCGGCGGATACGCTGACGCCATGCAGGTCGACGACGTCGCGGGCCACCCCTCTTCAGCCGACCTGCCCTGGCTGCGCGCCGCCCGCGCGGCGGGGCTGGTCAACCCCGACGGGAGTGCGCGCCCCACGATCTTCGCCGAGATGTCGGCACTCGCGGCAGCGCACGGCGCCATCAACCTGGGTCAAGGATTTCCGGACGACGGTGCACCCTCCGCGGTGCTGACGGCCGCCGTCGAGGCGATTCGAGCCGGCGTCAACCAGTACCCCCCTGGCCGCGGCATCACCGACCTCCGCACCGCGATCGCCGAGCATCAGCAGCGCTTCTATGGCGTGACGCTCGACCCCGAGACCGAGGTTCTCGTGACCGCCGGGGCGACCGAAGCGCTCGCGGCGAGCATCCTGGCCTTCGCCGGCCCCGGCGATGATGTCGTGACTCTCGAGCCCTACTACGACGCCTACGCGGCAGTCACCGGGCTCGCGGCAGCGCGGCACGTCACGATTCCGCTCACCGAGCCGGGCTTCCAGCCGACACCCGCGGCCATCGACGCCGCCATCACTGACCGCGCCCGTGTGATCGTGCTCAACTCTCCGCACAACCCGACCGGCTCGATCCTCGCGCCCGAGCACGTTGAGCGCATCGTCGCCCTCGCCGCCCGGCACGACGCCATCATCGTGAGCGATGAGGTGTACGAACACCTGGTGTACGACGGCCGTCGTCACACGCCCGTCACGACGTTTCCCGGAGCCGCCGAACGAACACTGACCATCTCGAGTGCCGCGAAGACATTCGCCGTGACGGGGTGGAAGATCGGCTGGGTAACCGGTCCGGCCGCCCTCATCGACGCGGTGCTCGGCGTCAAACAGTGGCTCACCTACGTTAACGGCGCTCCCTTTCAGAGCGCCGTCGCGACCGGTCTCCGGATGCCCGACGACACCTTCACCGCCCTGCGAGCCACCCTGCAGCAGCGACGCGACCTGCTCGCCGACGGGCTCGTCGACGCGGGCTTCACCGTCAGCCCCACCGCAGGGTCGTACTTCATCGTCGCCGAGCCCCCCGCCCGGCTTGGCCTCGGCGAAGCAGCGGCGAGCGCCCGCGCTCTCGCCGCTGATCCCGGAGTGGTGTCGATTCCCCTGAGCGCGTTTGGGCGCCCCGACGGCGCGGTCAGCCGAACGGCGCTGCGATTCGCGTTCTGCAAGCCCGAAGAGTCGATCGCGGAGGCCGCGCGTCGACTGCAGCAGTTCGGCGCGGCGCGCGACGGCTAGTCATGCTTCGGCGCGCCCGGTTCAACCCGAAATCGCCGTAACCGCAGTGCCGGGTTCACCGCGCGCACCTCGGCGAGGTGCTCGCGGGTGAGCGCGGCGACCACGGCGTTGGTCTCGTCGTCGAGCGCGGCGATCAGCTCTCCGCGAGCATCCACGATCATGCTCGTACCCACCCCCACGGGCGGCGGATGGTCGGCGGCCGCGACGTACACCGTGTTCTCGATGGCACGAGCGGTGACGAGCGTGCGCCAGGCGTGCACTTTGCCCGGCCCCGCGACCCACTCGCTCGGCACGAGCACGACCTCCGCCCCCGCATCGACGAGCCGGCGCGTCACCTCGGGGAAGCGCAGGTCGTAGCAGGTCTGAATGCCCACACGCAGGCCGCCCTCCCCCGCGCCGAGCGTGAACAGCTGCGGCGGCTCGATCGCGCCCGGCTCGGCCCACGCCGACTCGGTCGCGCCGAACGCGTCGTACAGATGCAGCTTGCGCGAAACGGCGAGCAATGCGCCCTCCGGCCCGACGGCCGCGATCGTGTTGCGGAACCGGTCGGCCCGGGTGCCCGTCTCGATGAACCCCGCCACGATGACCGCCCCGACTTCGGCCGCGATATCCCCCAGTCCGGCGACGAACGGGCCATCGAGCGGCTCGGCCGCGGCGAGCCAGTCAGGGCCCATCGTCGGCGTGAAGTACGACGCGTACTCGGGAAACACCACGAGGTCGGCGCCCTGCTCGGTCGCGCGCAGGGCGAGAGCGCGCATCCCGGCCAAGTTCGTGGCGCGGTCGGGTCCCGACGCGAACTGGGCGACGGCGACGGATGCGGAGCTCACGCCTCCCAGCGTACGCCGCACGCCCTCCGCCACACTGGGGCCATGACCGCCTTCCCACCCGCCTCGCGCCGTGCCCCCGCGGTTGCCCAACACGTAGCCCGCTGGCTGCTCGGCCTTGCCCTTCTCATCGCCGGCGTCGGGCACCTCACGGTCGGGCGCGAGGAGTTTCTTGCGCAGGTGCCGCCATGGGTTCCGGTCGACCCTGACGTCGTGGTCGTGGCGTCAGGCGTGGTCGAGATCGCGCTCGGCCTCGCACTGCTCGTTGCGTGGGGACGAGCGCGGGTGTGGGTCGGCTGGACGACCGCGCTGTTCTTCCTCGCGATCTTCCCCGGCAACATCGCGCAATTCACCGAGGGGCGCGACGGCTTCGGGCTCGACACCGATCTCGCGCGCGGAATCCGCTTGCTGTTTCAGCCGGTGCTCGTCGCGTGGGCGCTGTGGTCGACCGGCGCCTGGCGGGCCTGGCGCGACGGGCGGGGTCACCGAGCCGCCCACTCTGCCACGATGGAGCCATGACCGCCTCGCTCATCGTTCTCGGTTCTGCCAACACTGATTACACGGTGCTCGTCGACCGGCACCCGCTGCCGGGCGAGACCCTGCTGGGCGACGACCTCGTGGTCGCAACGGGCGGCAAGGGAGCGAACCAGGCGCTCGCTGCAGCGCGGTCCGGCGCGATGCCCGTGTTTCTGGGCGCGGTCGGCGCCGACGGCAACGGGCGCCAGCTGCTCGATGCGCTCGGCTCGGGCGGGGTCGACGTGTCGAGCGTCGCCGTCATCGATGACGCCCCCACCGGCATCGCGCTCATCACCGTCTCGCGCGACGGCGAGAACACGATCGTCGTCGCCGCCGGCGCGAACAGCCGAGTCAACGCGCACGAGGTCGAGGCGGGCATCCGCGCCGTCGCCAGCGCCAGCACGGTTCTGCTCGCCCAGCTCGAGATTCCGCTCGCAGCGGTGCGCACCGCAGCCGAAACTGTCGCCGAACTCGGCGGGCGGACCGTACTCAACCTCTCCCCCAGCCGCGCGGTGCCCGACGAGCTACTCGCCCTGTGCGACCCGCTCGTCGTCAACGAGTCGGAGGCACACGACCTCACCGACCTGCCCGTCAGCTCACTCACCGAAGCACGCGCGGCCGCCGCAGCGCTCCGCGCCCGCTGCCGCAGCGTCGTCATCACCCTCGGCGGTGACGGCGCCGTCTGGGCCGATCAGGTGGATGCGGGGCACCACGCCGCGCCGAAAGTGACCGTGGTTGACACCACCGGGGCCGGAGACGCTTTCGCTGGCGCCCTGGCCGCGGCCCTCGCCGACGGCGAGAGCCTCGACGCCGCGGTCGAACGGGGTGTTGCCGCCGGAGCGGCCGCCGTGCAGTGGCTCGGCGCCCAACCGCCGCGCGCCTGACCTCCGCTGACCCGAGCCGTGGCACCCCTGACACGCGCGCACGCGCGGGTGCTACCGTGGCGCAACCCGTCGGGAGCATCCGACGCCCAAAGGAGTGACGTCATGGCGAAGAAGGTCTACACCCCCGAGCAACAGATCGATCGACTGCGCGTCTACAACATCGTCGCGGGCAGCCTGCACCTGCTGCAGGCCATCGGCTTCGCGGTGATCCTGACGATGCTCAGCACCCAAGTGCTGTTTGCCGTGACCGCCGACTACCTGGCCGGCCCGCCCGGGGTGCCGCTGCCGCCCGAGCGCGTGACCCTCTTCGAAGTCAACATCGGCATCGGCGTGGTCGCGTTCCTCGCACTCAGTGCCTTCTTCCACTTCCTCATCTCGAGCCCGTGGTTCTACCCGCGCTACAAGAACGGGCTGCTCGCCAACCGCAACTACTTCCGCTGGACGGAGTACTCGCTCAGTTCGTCGATCATGATCTGGCTGATCCTGGCGATCAACGGCGTCACCGACGTCGGCGCCCTCATGGCGGTGTTCGCCGTCAACGCGGCGATGATCCTGTTTGGTGCGCTGCAGGAGAAGTACGAGCAGCCCGGCTCGGGTGGCCTGCTGCCGTTCATCTTCGGGTCGATGGTCGGCCTCGTGCCGTGGCTCGTGATCCTCGTCTACTTCCTGCGCATCGGCAGCGAGAGCGAGGTCGAAACCCCGGGCTTCGTCATCGGCATCGTTATCTCGCTCTTCGTGTTCTTCAACACGTTCGCCATCAACCAGTGGCTGCAGTACAAGCAGGTCGGCAAGTGGAAGAGCTACCTGCAGGGCGAGCGCAGCTACATCACCCTGAGCTTGGTGGCGAAGACCGCGCTGGCCTGGCAGGTGTTCTCTGGCGCGATCATTCCGGCGCTGACGAACTGAGCGAGCGCACCACATCGCGGGTCGTTTCGCTCCGCACCGTGCAGAGGTGGTCGGTGCCCGGAGCCAACCCGAATGGCTCGGGGCACCGACCTGGCCGGGGGGCGTGCTGTCACGTTCCTGAAGGGGGGCGATCGCACGCCGGGGCGGGTCCCCACACCCGGCATCTCTATCGTCGCGACCACATCGCTGCCCGGCAAACCATCGCGGCCTCACAGATTCGCTGAGCGAACACCGAGTCGAGACGACACCACTCCGACTCCCGCCGTGGCCAGAAACGCACGTTGGGCGGCGAGCAAGAAACGACGACGGCCCGGTCTTAAAGACCGGGCCGTCGTTCACCGGATGACCGGCGACTGGTTGCGGGGACAGGATTTGAACCTGCGACCTCTGGGTTATGAGCCCAGCGAGCTACCGAGCTGCTCCACCCCGCGGCGTACTTCCAGGGTAGCAGGCCGGGCGGGGCGGCCGCGAATCAGGCGACGACGGAAGCGACTGCCGCACTGGCGGAGGAGGCGACCGACGGGCTTGCGATGACCGGACTCGTCGGGGGTCCAGCGATCCACGTGGGCACAGCGAGCGCGTGCGTGTGCAGAGCTTCTTCAACCTTGTCGGCAAGGCGGCGCAAGGTGGCCAGGTCGTCGGCGCTCGTGTAATTGCGCGGCTTGGTGTCGATGACACAGAGCGCTCCAATGCGGCGGCCGAACTCGTCCTCGATCGGCACGCCGGCGTAGTACCGCAGCCCCGCGTCGGTGACGAGCGGGTTCGCGGCGAAGCGCGGGTCGTGCGGAGCATCCGGAACCACCATGCCGTCTTCTTGCCGAACCGCGACCGCGCAGAACGACTGCTCAATCGGCACCGACTCGAGGTCGAGGCCGAAACGCGAGACGTGCCACTGCGTGTCGGGCCCCAGTACCGTCACGACAGCCGTCGGCACGTTGAGAGCAGCTGCGGCGATGGTGACGATGCGCTCAAGACTTGGCGCGCGCTCATCGAGGAGCGCGGCGATCCGTTCCGCGTCGTCAACGCCCGAGGTGAGACGCTCGACAGGGTTTCGGGCGGTTTCACCGGAACGCAGTGGAGCCGGAAGATTCTCGGAGAGCTCGGCGGCCAGTTGGCTGGCCCACAGCGCGAAAGTCTCGGTCGTGATCCGGCCGGCGAGACGCTGAGCGCTCGGCAGAACCGTCGTGGCGATCTCGAGAGGAGTCGTGGTCGAAGCAGCTGTGGCTGCCGCCACCACCTCCTCTGTCACCGCGTTCAACGTCGGCGACACGCCGTCGACAACGCGACCGTGCGTGACACCGATGGCGGTCTCATCGCGGAGGGCGGGAATGCTCGTCATGAGCAGCGTTCGGCCGTCGGTCACCCGCGCGCGCCAGACGTCAACGACGGTTGCGACGCGCTCGCGCCATTCAAACGCCGCAATGCCGCGAAGGGCGTCGACATCGCCCACGGTCGTCACGACGGCGTCGTACCGGTCAAGCTCGGCCGTGGTGAGCACGGCGGCGAGGCCAGCAATGGTCATGGCAGGGTCGGCGATCACATCGACGACAGCCCCTCTGCCGGTGCGCGCCCGGAGCGCGCGTGCAAGCGCTCCCGGAAGGGCCATGTCATGCGAGGTGTGCCCGCGACCGACGGCTGCGCCTCCCCCAATCAGCAGGATGCGGTCGGCCGCTGGCCCGTCGGCGACGGCACGCGGCTGACCAACGGGGCGCGGCTCGTCGGCGAAAGCGCGACAAACCGCCTCAGCCCACTCGACCAGGGTCGGGCGGGCGACATGCAGTGCAGCGGCAGATAGTGCCGACACGAGGCTTCCTTCCAAGCCCCCCTTCAGGCATAACGCTACGGGCACGGTGAAGCGACGCGTCAGCCCCCGACAGGGTCATCCCCTAATGGGGGACACACTGGTCTGTCTACCGTTGATGGCGGGGGAAGAGGCCACTACCGACGGGTCGCTCCCACGCTCATGCCGAGCGGCAACCACGACGTCGCGGGCCAACCCCACAACCCGTCACCGCGCGGCACGAGCGCCGAGAACATCGGCCACGGCACGGCATCATGCTCGTGCACGAAATCGAGGGTCAAGCCGGCGTCGATGAGGGCGGTGAGTGTCTGCCCGAGCGGGTGCATGAACTCGATGGTGCGCGAGACCTCGAGAACCGCATCCGGATCGGCGTAATCGGCGGATTCGTCGAGCTGCAACGGCGCAGTGTCGAAGTACGAGAAGCGGGGCGCCGGGAAGAGCGCGGGGCCGCCATCGAGCAGGGCCGCGGGCGCTCCCTCGGGCACCTCGTCGAACACGAAGGCCGACGGATGCCCGTCCGCGAAGTACAGCCGCCCGCCAGGCTTGAGAAACCACGCGATGATGCGCGCCCACTCGGCAATGTCAGGCAGCCACCCGATCGTGCCCCACGTCGTGTAGACGACGTCGAAACCCTCCGGGTCGGGGAGGGAGTGCCGGGCGTCGTACAGGTTGGCGCAGACGAAGCGGCTGCGGTCGGCCAGCCCCAGCTCGTCGGCAAGCGCCCGCGCCTGCAACACCGCCGGCATCGAAAAGTCGAGGCCGACGACCTGGGCACCGCGCTGAGCCAACACGAGGCTGTCGGCCCCGAAGTGACACTGCAGGTGCAGCACGCGCAGCCCCGCCCACCCATCGGGAGCGATGCGCGGCAGCTCAGCCTCCTCGATCGGGTACAGCCGGCCCTCCCCCGCCCGTAACGGCGCGAGATCGTAGAAGTCGCTCGCCACGTGCACGGGCACGACCGAATCCCAGTGGGCCCGGTTCAGCCGGGCCCACTCGGGGTCATCGGTGCGTGCCATGAGCGGTTTGGACGAGCGGGCGTTACTCGCTCAGGGCGAGAGCGCGCTCGAGGGCCGCCTGCAGGCGCTGGTCGGCCTCTGCGGCTGCCACCAGGTCGTTGTTGGCGTAGGCCTGTTGACGCTCGAGCAGCGCGTCGCGTGCATCGCGCAGCGCTTGCGCGAGGGCGGCCGGAACCTCACCGCTCGGCTCAGTCGGCGCCGTCGGGTCGGTCGGTTCGACCGGGTCGGTCGGGTCGGTCGGTTCCACCTCACCATCACCGGCGTTCGCGCCCGAATCACCGCCAAACAGCACGTCAAGCGCTTGATCGAGGGTGTCTTCGAAGGCGATCCGCTCACCGAACGCCACAAGCACCTTGCGCAGCAACGGGAAACTGGTTTCACCGGTCGAGCGCACGTAGACCGGCTGCACGTAGAGGAAACCGCCGCCGACCGGAAGGGTCAACAGGTTGCCCTGCAGTACCTCGGTCTCACCGCGCTGCAGCAGTGCCAACTGGTTCGCCACCTCGGTGTCGGAGTTGAACTGGTTCTGCACCTGACCGGGGCCTGGGATCGTCTGCGATGGGAGCGTCAGCAGGGTGAGCTTGCCGTAGTCGGGGCCCGCGTCCGCATTCGCCGCCAGGTAGCCCGTGAGCACGTTGCGCTCGTTCTCGCTCGCGGTGCGCGGAATGAAGGTCGAATACAGCGTGAATCCTGGGGCGTCCGCACCGGGTACCTGCATGGTCAGGTAGTAGGGCGGCTGCAGCGTGGGCGCCGCGGCCAGCGACGTCGGATCGTTCGGCGTTCGCCACTCGTCGTCGGTCGAGAAAAACGAACCCGGGTCGGTCACGTGGTAGGCGCCGAGAATGTTGCGCTGCACCTTGAACAGATCAGCCGGGTAGCGAACATGCGACAAGAGCTGCTCGCTCATTTCCGAGGCCGGCTGCAGTGCGGTCGGGAAGATCTTCTGCCACGTCTGCAGAATCGGGTCTTCCGTGTCCCACGCGTACAGGGTCACACTGCCGTCGTACGCGTCAACCGTCGCCTTCACCGAGTTACGGATGTAGTTGATCTGGTCGAGCGGGAACGCCGGGGCCGGCGTGTAGGTGTCGGCGATGGCCTGGCTCAGCGCGACCGTCGTCGAGTACGGGTAGTTGGCCGTCGTCGTGTAGCCGTCAACGACCCACACGATGCGACCGTCGACGATGGCCGGGTACGGGTCGTTATCGAGGGTCAGATAGGGCGCGGCCTTTTGCACGCGGTCGAGCGGGTGACGGTCGTAGAGAATCTGCGACGAATCGGTGACCGCCTCGGAAAGGAAGATCTGCTCCGACTGGAACTTGATGGCGTACAGCAACCGCTTGAACACGTTGTCCAGTGCTGGTCCGCCGTCGCCGGTGAAGGTGTACGTGGCGTTACCCGTCTGCTCGGCACTTCCCTCCGAGGGGAAGTCGAGCTCGAGGTTCTCGCCACCACCCACAATCGAATACGCCGGCGAGAACTCCCCGAAGTAGACGCGCGGCTGGTACTCGCCAAGCTCGTCGGTGAGGAGACCGTTGACCGGAATGCCCCCCTCGAGGAAGCTCGGTCGTCCGTCGTCGGTGCGCTGGTTGCCGAACGCGGCGACAACACCGTAGCCGTGGGTGAACACGATCGTGTTGTTGTACCAGTTCTGCGAGGTCTGGCCGGCGGGGTCGAGCTCGCGCAGCGAAATGACCGTGTCTTGCGTTCGGCCATCGATCTCGTACCGGCCCACGTCGAGGAACTCGGGGAACTGGTAGTACTGCCGGAACTGCTCGAGCTGCGAGAACGCGTCGGTGACCAAGGCGGGGTCGATGATGCGGATGTTCGCGGTGGTCTCCGCGTCTTCGCGCAGCGCCCCGGCCTCGGCGTCGGTGACCGCGTCGTACGAGATCTCTTCAAGCCCCGACACGTTGTACGCGTCGCGAGTGGCCTCGATGTTGCGCTCGATGAATGGCGCCTCGACGGTACGGGCGCTCGGCTCGACCTGGAAGCGCTGCACGATCCACGGGTACACGCTGCCAATCAGCAAACCGCTGATGACGAGCAGGGCGGTGCCGACAATCGGCAGTCGCCAGCGGCCGATGACCGCGGTGACGAGGAACAACACAGCGACGAGCATGGCGATACCGGCCAGGATCGCGCGGCCCGGAATCGTGGCGTTGACCTCGGTGAAGCCCGCGCCGATGGCCAGGAAGCCATCGCTCGGCTGAATGACGGTCGCGTACTGGTCGAGCCAGATGCTGACGCCCTGCAGTGCCGCGTAGAGCGCCGCGAGAATCGCGAGCTGGATTCGTGCGGTACGGGAAATGCGAATCTCGCGCCCGTTGACGCTGATGGCCCCGTACAGGTAGCTCGTGGCGAGCGCCGCGAGCCCGGCGAGCAGCACGACGGCCGACGCAAACGCAACGATGCCGCGCCAGAAGGGCAATTCGTACACGAAGAACGAGATGTCGAGGCCGAACTGCGGGTCAGCCTGACCGAAGGGCGTGCGGTTCCACCACTGCAGCACGAGCTGCCACTGCCCGGCGGCCGTCACGCCGGCGAAGAGGCCGAGCACGGCGGGGATACCCAGCATCGCCACCTTACGCAGGGGCTCAACAACCTCCTGGTACCGGTCGAGCTGCGAGTTGAGCTTCGCGTAGACCGGGCGCGATCGGTACGCGATCTGCAGGCTGGCCCACACCGGGAGGAACATCGCCAGGAAGCCGATGAGGAACATCGCGCCGGTGGCGATCCACTGCGTCGTCAGAACGGTCAGAAACCCGAGCTGGTCAAACCAGAGAATGTCGGTGTACACGTTCGCGAACACGAAGAACAGCACGACCAGCGCGCCGACAATGGCGGCGGAGATCGCGAGGGTCGAACGGGAACGGTTGGCGGGCGGCGCTGCGGTGGTCGTCACGGGGGCTCCCAGAGTCGGCGGGCGAACCTCCTCAGACTATCGGGACAAGTCTTGGAAGCACCCCGACCGCGAGCCCTGTTCGCCGTCAGCGTGCGGTGTCAGCGACGAGTGGCAGATTCCCCGATCAGCGTTCACACCGTGCAAGCTCATCGAGACCCTCGCCGTCGGCGATCGCCTGCAACACGCCAATTGCCTCGTTGAGAGTGCCGACAGCGAAAACCTCAAGACCGCTCGGGATGCTCCCCACAACCTCCCCGCAGTTCGCCACGGGAGCCAAGAACCAGTCGGCACCTGCCCCGACCGCACCGTGCATCTTCTGCACGATGCCGCCGATCGGCCCCACGGTTCCGTCGGCCGCGATGGTGCCCGTACCGGCAACCTCGGCACCGCCGGCGAGCGAGTCGGGCGTGAGCTTGTCGATCACCCCCAGGGCGAACATCATGCCCGCGCTCGGCCCGCCCACGTTCTCAAGCTCAATCTCGACCTCGAAGGGGAAGACGTACTCGCCGGCGATGAGCACGCCGATCACCGGCACGCGCGGTTCACCGTCGCTCAATTGCGGCACGACCTGCACGGTGCGCTCCGAGCCGCCGCGCGCGATGCGGAGCGACGCTGGCTCAGCAGTGCCGTTGTCGGCGATCGCGGCGCGCAGCGCCGTGACATCCCGAACCGCCTCGTCGTTGACGGCGAGGATGATGTCGTCGGCGCGCAGGATGCTCTCGGCAGGACTTCCCTCGAGCGTCTCGACCACCCGCAACTGGCTCTCGTACGGCTCGCCCAGGGCACGGAGCGCGGCAGCGACCGCCTCCTGCTGCGAGTTTTCCATGTCGATGCGGCTCTGCTCGCGGCGCTCCTCGGTGCTGACACCCGGCGGAAACACCGCGTCGATCGGCACCACCGACTGGCTCGGATCGAGCCAGGCCCGAATCACCTCAAACCACGAGGGTGGCTGTTCGCGATTGCCGTACACGTTGACGGTTGTCAGGCTCAGCGTGCCGGCCGTATCGAACGTCGGCTCACTGGGAATGGTGATGAGGGGCACGTCGGCATCGCCGACCGGGACAGTACCGAGAGTGTCGATCACCGGCCCTGGTCGCTCGATCACATACGGCGACGGCAACACGGCGAGACCCACGACCCCGAACAGCGTGAGGGCCAACAGCAACCACCCGACTCGGCGGCCGCGCTGTCGGGCATCGACCACGAGCGGGTCATCGTCGGGGTCGAGCGCGTGGCCGCGGGTATCGGCGGTGAACAAGCTCACCGGGCTCCTCTCGAGGGCATCTGCGGGGCCTCGACGGGCCTCGGGCGGGTGTTCGCCCACGGCGCAGAGCCGCGGGGGTCAGCCTAGGCGAAAACCCATCGGGTGCCGAGGCGTGCGCACTAGCGTAGGAACCATGGCTGAGGATCCCCTAGGCGGGCCAGAAGACGAGTTTCGCGAGCTACTGCGTCGCTTCCTCTCGGGGCAGGGCGACCTTGACCCCGCAAAGCTCGCGGGTGCCGCCGGGCTGCCGACCGACCCGTTGATGGTCGCCCGACTCATGGGTCAACTGCAGAAGGCGATGAACGCGAGTGGCGATGGCGTCGACTGGACGCTCGCTCGAGACGAGTCGGGTCGCATTGCCGCGCAAGGCTCGATTCGGAGCAGCGCGGCTGAGCTCGAGCAACTGCGACAGGCGCTGAACGTCGCCGCCCTCTGGCTCGACGAGGCCACCGCGATCACCCAGCTGACGGCCGAGCCGACACTCATCACGCGCGCCGACTGGGCGCGACTCACGCTTCCGGTGTGGACCCAGTTGGCCGAGCCGGTCGCCGACTCGATTGCGACCTCTCTGACGGCAGCGCTCGACCAGCAGGTGCCCGAAGAACTCAAGGGCATGATCGCCAACGCCGGCCAACTGATGCGCTCGCTCGGCGGCACCCTCTTCTCACTGCAGCTCGGTCACATCATCGGCCAACTGTCGGCCGAAGTCGTCTCGGGTGGCGACATCGGCATACCGCTACTGCCGGGGCGCGACGACACGGACGTGCAAGCAGCGCTCCTGCCGCAGAACATGGCGGCGTTCGGCGTCGGCCTCGACATCGCCGCCGACCAAGTGCAGTTGTATCTGGCGGTTCGCGAGCTCGCCCACGCGCGGCTTTTCCGCCACGCGCGCTGGCTACGGCAACACCTCATCAGCGCTATCACCGACTATGCGCGCGGCATCACGATTGATGCCGAGCGCATCGAATCGCTCGCCGCAGAGTTTGACCCCGCGAACCCCGAGAGTCTGCGCGAAGCACTCACGAGTGGGGCCCTGATTCCGCCCAAAACAGAGGCGCAACTCGCCGCGCTCGGCCGTCTCGAGACCACCCTGGCGCTCATCGAGGGATGGGTTGACGTGGTCACGGCCCGGGCGACCGCACGACTGCCGAAAGCCGACGCGATCGCCGAGACCGTACGCCGCCGGCGAGCGGCCGGCGGCCCTGCCGAGAGTGCTTTCGCCACCCTGGTCGGGCTCGAACTCCGGCCGCGACGACTGCGGGAGGCGGCCGCCTTCTGGAACCGCATCACCGACGAGGCAGGCGCTGACGCGCGAGACGGGCTGTGGGCGCACCCCGACCTGTTGCCCACCGCTGACGACATCGACGACCCGAGCCGGGTGCTCGCCGCCCTCGCGGGCGGGTCTGCCACCGCACCCGACGCTCTCGATGCCGCCCTCAGCGCGCTCCTGGCCGACGACAGTGGTGATCGACCCATCGAGCGGGGCCCCGGCGAGACACCCGACGAACCCGACAGTTCAGCCGAGCCCACGGGCTGAACCGGGCGAGGTGGCCCTGCTGCGCTGCCCCCGGCCTGTGGAGGGTGCGCGCGGCACATCGAGCACCCGTTGATCATGTGCGGCATGACCGACCAACCCCTGCCCCCCACAGCCACCCTGTCGTCGACCACCCTCTCGTCAACCACCCTCTCGTCAACCCCGCTCCGACTCGACCCGCGGCGCACGCTGCTGTGGCGCGACCTCACCACCCTCCAGATCGGCGCCGACCCTGCCCTTGCTGTGCTCGAGCACATCGACAACGACGAGTTACGCCTCATCGATTCGCTCACGGTCGGCATCACGCCCGAACGACTGCACGGCCTTGCTGAGCACCTCGGCGTGCGGCGGGAGCGGGTCGACGGGCTCCTCGGCCAGCTTGAACCCGCGCTCGAGCCGTCATCACCCGACGCCGCGACCTGCGACTCCGCCACTCTCGACCCCGGTGCCGCCCACCGCGCGGCCGTCGACCCCGCGGCCGTCCACCCTGTGGCGTGGCGCGCAACTGACTCAGAACCTCTCGTCGTCGTCGGCCGCGGCCCGGGAGCCGAGCGAGTCGCGGGAGTGCTGGCCGAGGGCCAGCATCCGGTCACCCTGATCGCGCCAGGGGCGTCGCTCGTGACGCGCGCCCGCGCAGCTGTGCTCGTCAGTACGCACGTCGTCGACCCCTGGGAGCACGCGCGTTGGCTGCGACGCGACCGCCCGCACCTCCCGGTCGTTTTCGGCGAGGTCGCGGTTACCGTGGGTCCGCTCGTGATACCCGGCGCCAGCGCGTGTTTACGCTGCGTTGAGTGCGGTCGGTCGAAGGCCGACCCCGCGCGCACAGTGCTCGCCAGCCAGCTCTGGGGTCGCGCAGCAGCCGCCGAGACTCCGACCTCCGCACTTGCCGCCGGTCTCGCGGCGCTTCGGATGCTGCGCTCAGGCTCTGCCGCCACCAGCGTGCGCATCGACGCCCGTACGGGTGCCACCTCGACCGCCGCGTGGAATCCTGACCCCGACTGCGGCTGTCACGGGTTCACGACTCGCGCGGAGCCCGAAGCTCGTCGAGAAAGCGGCTCGGTGCCCGCTCGGCGCGCGTTGGCGCCGCACGCTCGGCCCACGACAACTCGAGCACTCGCCGCGCGCGCGTAACACCGACGTAGAGCAGACGACGCTCTTCGTCGATCGCCTCCAGGCCCTGCGCGAACACGATCGGCAACAGCCCTTCGGCGAGACCAACGATGTGCACGACATCCCACTCCAGGCCCTTCGCCGCGTGGATCGTGGAGAGGGTCACCGCTGACCGGGTGGGGGCGTGCTGCTGCTCTTGCCGACGCTGCAGTTCGCGCACGAACTCGGGCAGCGTCGTGCCAGCCGGAGCATCTTCGGCGAGCGTCAAGAGTGCATTCAGGGCTTCCCAACGGGCGCGCTCGGCTCCGCCGCCCGCGGGCGGATCCTGACGCCAGCCGACACCCCGCAACACATCGCTGACACTCTTGAACAACGGTTCACCGGTAATCGCCACCGACGCGCCGCGGAGCAACAGGATCGCTTGCCGCACCTCCGGCTGATCGAAGTATCGGCTGTCTGCCCGCGACTGGGTCGGAACCCCGTGCCGGGCGAGGGCCGTCTCGAGCGCGATCGACTGCGTGTTAACGCGGTACAACACCGCGATCGACTCGGGTGCTGTGCCCTCCCCAATGCGCCGAGCGACCGCCGAAGCCACCGCTTCCGCTTCGGCCGCATCGTCGGTGAAGCGCGAGACGCCGGGGGTAGCTCCGCGGTCGGCGCCCTCCCCCGCCGCGTGCAGAGCCACCGCGCCGGGGCGACCGCGCATGAGTCGATTGGCCAGCTGAATGATGGGGCCCGTCGAGCGGTAGTTCTCGTCGAGACGCACGATGCGGGCATCGGGGTACGTGCTTCCGAACCGCACCAGATAGTCGCTCGTCGCACCCGCGAACGAGTAGATCGTCTGCGAGGCGTCCCCCACCACGCACAGCTCGCGGCGCCCGCCCAACCACAGCGAGAGCAGGTCATGCTGGAGCGGCGAGACATCCTGAAACTCGTCGACCACGAAGAATCGATACTGCGCGCGCACTTCGTCGGCGACGCGGGGCTCGTTCTCGATCATCCCCGCCGTCGCCAAGAGCACGTCTTCAAAGTCGATCTGCCGGCGTTCATCCTTGATGCGCTCGTACGCGAGCTGCAGGCTCGCCATCGCATCGACGCTGAGGCGGGCGGGCATGGTGCGGCTGGCCGCGGCGCGCGCATAGGCCTCGACGGAGAGGCGCGAAACTTTGCGCCACTCGATCTCGGCAGCAGCATCCCGCAACGCCGCCGTATCAAGCGCCAGGTTGAGCGACGACGCCGCCTGCCCCAACAGCGCCCCTTTGCTGTCGAGCACGCGCGGCGGAGCCCCGCCGACGACCGTCGGCCAGAAATAGTGCAGCTGGCGCAGTGCGGCCGAGTGGAAGGTGCGCGCGGCGACCCCTTCCGCGCCGAGCGCCCGCAGGCGGCCGAGCAACTCACCAGCGGCGCGGGTGGTGAACGTCAGGGCCATGACCCGTCGCGGATCGTAGGCACCGGTCGCCACCCCGTAGGCGATGCGGTGGGTGATCGCGCGCGTCTTGCCCGTGCCGGCTCCCGCGAGCACGCAGACCGGGCCGAGCAGTGTTTCGGCAACCTGGCGCTGGTTGTCATCGAGAGTGCCAAGCAACCGATCGGGCGTCGTCGGGGTGGCGGAAGGCGAATCGCTCGACATCAGGGGGCGTCCAGCGGCCCGCCGAACCAGTCTTCGATGATGGCGCGGGCGATGGACGTGCGCCCGGGCAGCAGGACCTCCCCCAGGTTCGCGGCCAGCTCGGCGCGCGAAAACCACCGCAGGTCGAGGATCTCGTTACCGTCGGGCCTGAGATCTCCGGCGTGCGCCGGGTCGAGCTGGGCCCGAAAGCCCACCATGAGGGATGCGGGAAACGGCCACGGTTGCGACCCCACATACACGGGGTCGATCACGCGCAGACCGGCCTCCTCGTGCACCTCGCGAACGACGGCAGCTTCGAGGGACTCTCCCGGTTCGACGAACCCGGCGAGAAGCGAGAAACGGTTTGACTCCCACAGGGCGTTGCTACCCAACACGAGCCGGTCGTTGGCGTCGGTGACACCGACGATGATCGCCGCGTCGGTGCGGGGAAAAAGCTCGGCGCCGGTCTCCACGTCAACGCGCACCCAGCCCGCGCGCGCCGCGATCGTCGGGTTGCCGGTGCGGGGTGAAAACCGGTGCGTCGCGTGCCAGTTGGCCATGCCGAGCGCCTCGATTGCGAGGCCCGCATCGCGGTCGCCCAGCCGATGACCGAGCGTTCGAGGCGAGACCCACCGGGTCACATCGGGCTCGAGCCGGGGGCCCGAGTCGTCGTCGAGCAGCACCGCGGTCACCGCGGTGCCCGCCGCCACCTCGCCCTCGTCGGCGAGCGTGCGCCCGAGGTACACCCGCTCCGCCTCGCCGGGCACGGCCCCCCACGGCAGGAAGGCGAGGGCGGGGGCCTCGGCCGCATCCGCCGACGGAGCCTCCAGGAGCACCTCTCCGCGCCACACCGCGATCACGCGCGAGAGGGGGTCGCTCGCGAGCTCGTCGAACAGCCCCGGCCGGGCACGGCTCGCGTCGTCACGGTCGACGCGGTATCGCGACAGCGGCAGGCTCGCGGTGAGCGAGTGGTGCATCGGCGACCCTCTCAACGGTACCGTCGGCTGGCGCTGCCGACGAGCGGCGGGCGACGGCCTGCGGCGATGACTGTGCGGTGGCGTCTCGTGCCCCGTCGCGTGGCGCGGGGCCGTGGCGGGCGGCAGCGACCTACCCTGTCGGTATGGTTCGCCGCTCGCCTCTCACTCTAGCCGCGCTCGCCACCTCGGCCGTGCCCGGACTGGAGGTAACGAGCGCGGCCGCTCTGGGTGGAAGCGGCGGCGAGGTGGATAGTGCGCTGCTGACCGCGAGTGACGGTCGCACCCTCGTCATCCGGGTTGCGCGCACGGCTGCCGCCGAGAGCGAGCAGTCGGCCGACCTGGTCGCCGTGCGGGCGCTGAGCGACGGGGTGCGTGCCCGTCTACCGTTTGGGGTGCCGCGCATGCTGGGGCAAGCGCCGGTCGACGGTACGCGCGCCATCGTGGCCGAGTTCGTCGACGGGTCGCCCGTGCGGCTCGCCGAGCTCACGCCGGGGCTCGCCGCCTCCATCGGTCGGGCCATTGCGGCGATTCACGCCTTGCCCACGAGCGTTGTCGCCGACGTGGGGCTGCCGCAGTTGCGCGCGATCGACGTCATGCGCGAAGCCGTCACCACCCTCGACCGCGCGGCCGCAACCGGGCTCGTGCCCGCGGCCCTCCTCCAACGCTGGGAACTCGCCGCCGACGACTCGGCGCTGTGGCAGTTCTCCCCCACCGTTGTCAACGGCTCCCTTTCGGCCACCTCGTTTCTCGCCGTCGGCGATTCGGTGACGGGTCTGTTGGGGTGGGCGCGCCTGCACGTCGGCGATCCGGCCCGCGACCTGTTCTGGCTACTGGGCGCCGACAACCCCGAGGTGCCCGAAGTGGCATTCGACGCCTATCACCAGGCACGCGGAGTACACGACCGCGACATTGCCCGACGCGCGACGTTCGCCGCCGAGCTCGAGCTGGCGCGCTGGCTCCTGCACGGCGCCGACCAGCGCTCCACCGAGATCGTCGACGATGCGGTCGGGATGCTCCACGCACTGCTCGACCGCGTGGGCAGTGACCTCGTGCACCCGCTCGCGAGCCCCCCGGCGGCCCCGGTTGGAATGGCCGAGGTTGACGACCTGCTCGAGCGCGGAGTGCCGCGCGGGCCCGGCTCGGTCGCCTAAGCGCTCGCGCGTCGCGCACGTGAACGGAAGCCGCGTTACGCCCCACCGTGCGCGCGCGCGATCATGGCGCGAGCCCGCTGCAGAGCGCGCACCAGTTCTTGCTGGCGGATGCCCAACTCTTGACTCACGTCGCTGTAGGTACGGCCGTGCACCAGCACACCGGTCGCGGCGGCCTGGAGGTCGTGCGGCAGGGCGGCGATCGACGCCTTGAGGGCGGAACGGTCGAGTGCGGCGACGAGCTGCTCGTGGCGGGCATCCGCGTGCTCGGTCACATCGAGGTCGAAGTCGTCGTCGCGCACGGGTGTCTCCATTTTCGGTGGGGGTGAGCCCGGGGGCGATCGGATCGGCGACCGCCCCCGGGCGGTAGGGATCAGCTGGCGAAGTCTTTGACCAGCTGTTCGTTCTCCTTCTTGTTGACGAGCGCTACCACGTAGCCCACCACGAGCGCGATGAACGGCAGCAGCACGAGGAACCAGCCGAGCGGGTCGAGCAGCCACGCGCTCTCCGGCAGCGAGGGATCCACACCCTCGGGCACGGTGCCAGCGAGCAGGTTGAAGCGCGACATCAGCAGGTACAGGCCGAGCGCGAGGATGATGGCCGACAGCGCTGGGGCGACCTTCGTGACCCACAGGTTGCCCGTCTTCTCACGCACGAAGTAGGCGATGACCGCAATGCTCACCAAGATCTCGACGAGCACGATCGCGATGACGGTGATCGAGCTCATCCAGAAGAACAGGTTGAGTACGGGGTCAAAACCCACGACCGCAAAGATGATCATGACCAGCGCGGCGAGCGCCGAGACGATGATGACGCCCATCTGCGGCGCGCCCGCGGCGTTGGTGGTCCCCACGCGAGCGGGGAGCACTCCACCACGTCCCAGCGCGAAGAAGTAGCGCGCCGCGGCGTTCTGGAAGGCCAGGAGCCCCGCGAACAGGCTCGTGATGATGAGCACGCTCATGATCACAACCGCCCAGCTGCCAGCGAACTGGTCGGCGAGGCTGAATAGCACACCCTCCGGCGCGGCCAGCCCATCAGAGCGGCCGAGCACCTCGTCGATCAGGGTCGTGCGGCCGAGGCCGGTGACCATGGCGAGCGAGACGATGGCGAACAGCGCCGTGATGACGCCGATCGCGACGTAGGTGGCGATCGGCACCGTGCGCTTCGGGTCGCGCGACTCTTCGCCGTAGATGGCCGTGGCTTCGAATCCGATGAAGCTCGCGAAGGCGAACGCCAGTGCGATTCCAGCGGTGCCCGCGAAGCCGCCCGCGAAGATTTCGGTCGGGCTGAAGGAGGCACCGAGGTCGACACCCTCTGGCCCGCCGACGATGAAAATGGCGAATCCTACAACGAGCAGAATCAGCACCTCAAGGGTCAGCAACACACCGAGAACCTTGGCGCCAACATCGACGCTGAGGAGCGAGAGGCCCGTGACGATCAGCCACGCGAGCAGCGACCAGACGTACCAGGGCAAGTCGAGACCGAGCCCGGCCATGGTGCCGCCGACGACGGCGCCGAAGAAGCCGTAGATCGCGAGCTGAATGGTGATGTATGCGACGAGCGCGGTGAAGGCGCTGGCCACACCCGCGTTGACGCCGAGGCCTTTACCGACGTAGGCGAAAAACGCACCCGAGTTGGTCATGGTGCGACTCATCGCCGCATAGCCGACCGTGAACAGCAGCAGGGTGAGGCCGACGGCGAGGTAGGCGCCGGGTACGGCCGCGCCGTTGCCGAGCACCATGGCGACCGGTACGGCGCCGGTCATGCCGATGAGCGGCGCCGACGCGGCGACGACGAAGAAGACGATTCCGAGAACGCCGAGCTTGCCCGACTTCAGGGTTGATTGGGAGGTGTCAGTCATGGATCCGGAACTCCTCATTGAGTTGGGGTGGATCGTTCGTGTCGAAACGACCTGGGTTCAGGGTGGCGCACCGACCCGCGCGCGTCAAGCGTCTCGGCGGTTCGGGATGCCCCCGGCGGGCATCCCGGAATTGCCTATCGTTTGTTCACGAATGATTCGGTAGCCTGGCCAGATGGCCGACCTCACCGGATTCCTCGCCCCTCGCACGCCCACGGGCGCGAGCGCGATCGTTCCCGACATGCCCTGGTACTACTCGGGCACGCTGCTTACCGCCGAGTACCGCACCGACCCGGCCAACGTCGCCGCCCTGCTGCCCGAGGGCCTCGAGCTCGCCGACGAGGATCCGGGTGCCGTCGCGCTGATCTGGGCCGACTGGCAGTCGTGCTCGGCCTCCGGCGCCGAACTGCTCGACCCGCAGCGGTCGCAGTACCTCGAGACCTTCGCCGTCGTGCGCGTCAAGCACGAGGGCGTGACCTACTCGCGATGCGTCGCCATCTGGGTGACGAAAGACTTCGCGATCGCGCGCGGCTGGTTTCAGGGCTACCCCAAGAAGCTCGGCTCGATGGCCGTCACCCGGGTCATGAACGTGGGCCGCGCGGCGCCGCGCCTCGAGCCGGGCGCGCGTATCGGCGCGTCACTCGCGGCCTACGACCACCGCCTCGCCTCGCTCGTCGTGACACTGCGGTCGCCCTCGGAGACGAACGGCTTCGTCAACGGCCACGCGATGCTGCATTCGCGGTGGATGCCCTCCATCACCCCCGGCGCTGGCAACAGCCTCGACCAACTCATCACCATGGGTGGTGTCGATGCCGAGATCGGCGCCACCTGGGTCGGCGACTTCGAGCTCGAGCTGCACGACTCGCCGTGGGACGAGCTTGCGTCGATCCTTCCGGTGCACTCGACGATCGCGGCCTACTACCGCGAGGTCGGCGTGACCTTCAACGGCGGTCGTCTGGTCGAGGACCGGTCGAACCCGAGCGTGTGACCCCCGGTCGTCAGCGCGCCCACCCCGCCCGCCGGTTCGGAGCAACGACGGAGACGGCGTCGGGAACAGCCGAGAAACCGCAAGACAGGCGTGTGGAACACCCCTGTCTCCGTCGTTGCTCCGAGCGCGGGCGCGCTACAGGTCGAGGAAGTACTCCCGCACCTCCCACGGCGTGACGTCGCGGGTCGTCGGGTCGGGCACCTCGTCGGTGTAGCGCTCGATCTCGTCGCGCTTCATGACCTCGAACACGTTCACGAGGTCGCCGCCGAGCAGCTCAATGAGCGCGCTATCGGCCCGGAGAGCATCCAGGGCCTCGCCGAGGCTCATAGGGAGCACCGCCTGCGACTCGTCCTCGTAGCTGTAGCCGACGGCGGCCGGCGGCGCGGCGAGCTCGCGGCGGATGCCGTCGAGGCCAGCCGCGAGCAGGGCGGCGGTCATGAGGTAGGCGTTCGCCGCGCCGTCGCCGAGGCGCATCTCGAGGCGGGTGCCGCCCCCGCGCTCCGGCGGAACGCGCAGCATCGCGCTGCGGTTGTCGTAGCCCCAGTTGGCGCGGTAGGGCGCGAGCGTGTCGGGGCCGAGGCGCTTGAAGGCGTTGATGGTGGGGTTGCAGAAGGCGGTGAGAGCCGCGGCGTGCTCGACAATGCCCGCGATCATGTGCTGGGCGAGGGCGCTGAGCTGGTCGCCCTCGTGCATGAGGTTCTCGCCCTGGGAGTCGACGAGCGACATGTGCAGGTGGAAGCCGCTGCCGCCCTCGTCGCTCCACGGCTTGCCGGCGAACGTCGCCGCCTGACCGACGCGCGCAATGACATCCTTGACGCCCGCCTTGAGCATGAAGGCGCGGTCGCAGGCGTCGAGCGCTTCGCCGTGCCAGATGTTGATCTCGTACTGGCTGGGGCTGAACTCGTGGTTGCCGGCGAAGACGCCGATGCGCAGCTGGTCGAGCATGCGCAGCAGGTGTAGGAAGGTGCCTTTGGGGTCGACCGTCGCGCCCGTCGTGTACACGCGGCCGGGCTGCGTGAGCGCGCGCGAGAAGCCACCTTCGGGATTGCGGTCGGCGATGTAGAACTCGAGCTCGGGGCCGACGAGTGGGGTGTAGCCGAGCTTCGCGTACTCGCCGACGATGCGCTCGAGCAGCACGCGCGGCGAGAGCGGGCTCGGGGTGCCGTCGGGGTTGTTCGCGCCGGCGACGACGAAGGCCACGCCCGGCTCCCAGGGCAGCGCGCGCCAGCTGCCCGGAACGATCTGGCTGATGAAGTCTTCGAGCCCATTGCTCAGCACGTCAGCGCCGTCGAGCACGCCACCCTGCGTCGTCGTCACCCACACGCCCTGGCAGAACGCCGGGCCTCCGTGGCTGATCTTGTCGAGCTCGCTCACCAGAAGGTCTTTCGACCGCACGGTGCCGATGATGTCGGCGTAGATGACGCGCAACACGTCGATCTTCGCCGCGAGCAGCTCGCTCTGCAGGGCGGAAAGGCTGTGGCTCATGTGCGACTCCTTTGTGGCACTGGTGTTGGCGCGGATGGCCCGCAGACGGCTCGAACGAAAATCGTTCGGACTCAAACGAGATAGTAGACTACCCACCGACTCGATGGGGAGGCCTGATGCGCGCACTGTTCATCCAGCACGACCATGTCAGCCCGCTGGGCCCCGTCGGCGAACGCTTCGCCCATCACGGATTCCAGATCGACACGCACCTCGTCGTGCCCGAAGCTTCGTTCGCCTCACCCAACATCGCGACCTCGTTCCCCGCCGCCGCCGACTACGACGTGCTCGTGCCGCTCGGCGCGCCCTGGGGCGCGTGGGACGACGCATGCATCGGCCGCTGGCTCCTCCCCGAGATCGCGTGGCTGCGCGACGCCGTCGACAGCGGGATGCCCGTGCTCGGCATCTGCTTCGGTGGCCAGCTGCTCGCCCGCGCCCTCGGCGGCTCGGTGGCACCCGCCCCCCGCGGTGAGATCGGCTGGACCTCGGTGTGGAGCGACCGCCCGACCCTCGTCGGTGAAGGGCCGTGGTTCCAGTTCCACTACGACCGCTGGGTCGTGCCACCCGGTGCCGTCGAGATCGCGCGCACGCCGTCGGCGTCGCAGGCCTTCGTCGTCGGGCGGTCGCTGGCCGTGCAGTTTCACCCGGAACTCGACGCCGCGGGGCTGCAGGGGTGGCTCGACTGGGGTGGAGCATCCAAGGTGCGCGACGACGGTCAAGACCCCGACGTGATGCTCGCGCAGACCCGCGCGGTCGAGCCCGCCGCCCGCGCGCGAACCTTCGCGCTTGTCGACGCCTTCCTCACCGAGGTCGCGGGGCTCCTCCCCCACTCCTGACCGTCATCGAGAGCGTCGATCGGTCACTCGTTGGCACTGCGTGGCGACGACAACGCAACGAGTCACCGATAGGCGGGAAAGTCGACACGGACCGCAGCGCACAGCGAACGCGGCGATGCACACCCCTGCGCGGTGCCCTCCACACCGGGGGCGGGATGCGTGCTCACGATCGTGGCGCGGTGCGAGCATCCCGCCCGACGCATTCGACGGCGTCGATCGGTCACTCGTTGCGCCGTCGACGGATGTGAGCCGCAACGAGTGACCGATCGGCGCTCCTCAGCGCACCGGGCGCGAGGGATGGTCGCAGAATGTGCAACACGTGGCCCGATGACCCAGTGCCCCAGTGACCCAGTGACCCAGTGACGCACGATGCGACCACGCCTGCGGGGTGATGCGGCCGACGTGCGCGACTCGGGCAGCCGCGACCCCCGCGCCTGCGTCAGGCCACGCGCACCGGCATGCGCTTGATGCCGTGCACGAAGTTGCTGCGCAGGTAGTCGATGTCGCCGGCGCGCTCGAGCGTGACGTCGCGGGTTAGCAGGTCTTCGAACATGATGCGCAGCTCGATGCGGGCGAGCGCGTTGCCGAGACACATGTGCGGCCCTCCGCGTCCGAACGACATGTGCTCGTTGGGGTTGCGCGTGACGTCGAAGCGGTACGGGTCGTCAAAGACGGCCGAGTCGCGGTTGCCTGAGGCGAACCAGACCACGACCTTCTGACCTTCAGAGATCGACGTGCCCGAGAACTCGACGTCGGTCGTCGCCGTTCGGCGGAAGTGATAGACGGGCGAGGCGAAACGCAGAAACTCCTCGACCGCCCAGGGGATGAGCGAGGGGTCGTCGCGCAGGATCTGCAACTGCGAGGGGTTGTCGAGCAGGTTTTTCATTGAGTGCGTGATGGTGTGGCGCGTCGTCTCATTGCCAGCGACGACGAGCAGCAGGAAGTTGGTGTTGAACTCGTGCTCAGTCAAGGGCTGACCGTCCGACGGCACACCGTCGGCGAGGAGCGTGACGAGGTCGGTGCCGCCCTTGCCGCGGCGCTCGGCGGCGAGGTGCTTGCCGTACTCGTAGACCTCGATGGCGGCGGGCGAGCGGAACGGCACGTGCTTGTATTTCTCGCTGTCCGCGGAGCTGAGCAGCAGGTCGGCGTGCTCGGGGTCGGTGTTGCCGATCATCCGATTGCCCCACTCGATCAACTGCCCCGTGTCGCTGTCGGGCACGTCGAGCAGTCGCGCGAGTACCCGGATGGGGAAGTCGGCGCTCACCTCCTCGACGAAGTCGAACTCCTTCTTCGCGAGCGCAGCATCCAACGTTCTCGCGGTGATACCGCGCAGAAAGGTTTCGTACTTCGCGACGGCCTGCGGCGTGAACTCACCCTGCAGCATGCGGCGCAAGGCCCGGTGCCGCAGCCCGTCGGTCTCGAGCAGCGACCGGCGCTGGTCTTGCATCGCGGGCTCGACCTCTTCGAGGTTGGTGAACTTGGTCGAGGTGAATGTCTCGGTGTCGCGCAGCACCCGGACGATGTCGTGGTAGCGGGTTGCCGACCAGAAGCCGTGATTGGGCGCTTCCTCCTCTGACCAGTGCAGTCCGGGCGTGGCCCGCAGCTCATCGAAGACGCCCCACGGCGCCCCGTCGGCGAAGAGGTCGAGATCGGCCAGGGTCAGTGCGGTCGTGGTCGACATGGGCGCCTGCTTTCGTAGGAAGCGATTTGTTCGGATGCTAACGAACTTCGGCGCGCGCGTCGAGCCTCAGCGTTCTTCGGGCCCAAATGAGTGAGGATTGACGCAGATCACGCGGCGGCAACGTCGCATCGAGGGGAGCCGCTATGCCCAGCCCGCACACGCTGGCCGAGACCGAAGAACAGGTCGCCGGCAAGGTCGGCGCGCTGCCGCTCGACGTCGAGGCGATGGCCGCGATCTCCAACCTCTTCCGTGCGGCCAACGCCACCCGCAATTACCTCGAGCGCAGCGTGCTCGCCGCGAGCGGACTCTCGTGGACAGCCTTTGTCGTCCTCTGGGTCACCTGGATCTGGGAACCCATCGAGACCCGTCAGATTGCCGAAGAGGGCGGCTTCTCAAAAGCGACGCTCACCGGAGTGCTGGGAACGCTCGAAAGCAAGGGCTACCTCGAGCGAGCGCGCAGCGAGCGCGACGGGCGCCTGGTCGACGTCACGATGACGCCCGCGGGCCGCGAGCTCATGCAGAGCCTCTTCCCGGCCTTCAACCAACACGAGTCGACCCTGACCGGCACGCTTTCGAGTGCGGAACGCCGCGCGCTCGCCGACATGCTGCGCGCGGTCACACAGACCGCGGAGGGCGGTCGCTAACGGCGCGGTCGGGTGAGCATCCGATTCGGGATGCGGGCATCGCGCCGCTCTCGGGCCTACCCTTCCTGCCCATCGGTCGGCTAGTATCTCGGAAAACGTTCGTATCCGAACGACTCGCGACAGCAAGGGAGCCGCCGACGTGCAGACCGCGGAGCACCACGTTGAACTGGCCGGCCTGACCGTCGACACGCGCCACTTCATCGGCGGCGAGCGCGTCGCGAACGAGCAGACCTTCGAGAGCATCTCGCCTATCGACGGCACCGTGCTCGCGCACATCGCCCGCGGCGGGGCCGCGGAGGCCGACGCCGCCGTCCAGGCCGCGCGCGCCGCCTTCCCCGGCTGGCGCGACCTCGGCCCCGCCGGCCGAGGCGCGATTCTGCACCGGCTCGCCGACCTCATCGAGGCGAACATCGAACCGCTCGCCCAGCTCGAGACCCTCGACAACGGCTCGTTGTTGCGCAGCCACCGTCGCGGGGTCATGCCGCGCGTGGCCCTGAACATCCGCTTTTTCGCCGACTGGGCGATGCAGAAACTCACCCACCCGGTCTGGCAGACCCGTGAGCACGACAATGTCGTCAGCTGGGACCCGAGCGGCGTGGCGGCGATCATCACCCCCTGGAACGCGCCGCTCATGCTCGCCACCTGGCGCATCGGCCCGGCCCTCGCCGCGGGCGACACGGTCGTGCTCAAGCCCGCCGAGTGGACGCCCCTCACCGCGAGCGTCTTCGCCGATCTGTGCGAGCAGGCCGGGATGCCCCCGGGGGTGTTCAACGTCGTGCAGGGCTACGGTGCCGAGGTCGGTGCGGCCCTCGTCGCGCATCCCGGAATCGCCCGCATCGCGTTCACCGGCTCGGTGCCGACGGCGAAGGCGATCATGCGCTCGGCGGCCGACAACCTCACCCCGGTCAGCTTCGAGCTCGGCGGCAAGAGCCCGTTCATCGTCACCGACGACGCCGACCTCGACCTCGCGGTCGACCTCGCGATCGAGCAGTACGACAATGCTGGGCAGGTGTGCCTCTCGGGCACCCGCCTCCTCGTGCACGAGCGCGTCGCCGATGCCTTCGCCGAGCGCTTCGCGGCCCGTGCCGCGCAGATCGTGCAGGGCGATCCGCGCGACGAGGCGACGCAGATCGGCCCGCAGATTCACCGCGTGCACCTCGACCGCGTCGCGGGCTTTGTCGAGCGCGCACAGGCCGCGGGGGCGCAGATCGCCTTCGGCGGCGGCCCCAACGACGACCTCGGCGGGCTGTACTACCGCCCCACTCTCATCGTCGGCGCGAAGCCGGGCAGCGAGATCCTCACCGCCGAGGTGTTCGGCCCCGTCCTCGCGATGCAGACCTTCGCCACCGACGAGGAGGCCGTCGAGGTTGCGAACGCGACCGAATACGGCCTCGCCGCCGTCGTCGTCTGCGGTGACCGCGCGCGCGCCGAGCGGCTCACGAAGAACCTCGTCGCGGGCACCATTTGGGTCAACTGCTTCTTCGTGCGCGACCTTGCCGCCCCCTTCGGCGGCAGCAAAAAGAGCGGCATCGGCCGTGAGGGCGGCGTGTGGTCGTTCGACTTCTACGCCGACGTCAAGAACACCGTGTACGCACCCGCAGGGTGGAAGGAGTAAGACATGGGAAAGGTCGTCGGCGCCGCGATTCTCGCGCACGTGCCCACCATCATGCTGCCGCAGGACGTTCGGTTCGACTTGAACGATGGCAAAGAGATCAGCCTCGTGCCCGGCCTCAAGCGCTTCCGCTCCGACGTTATGGAAGTGCTCGACTACGACACCGTCGTCGTGCTCGACTCGCACTGGGCGACCACCGTGGAGTTCGTCATCACCGCGCAGGCAGAACGCTCAGGCCTGTTCACCAGCGAAGAGCTTCCGCGCGGGATGTCGCAAATCCCGTACGCCTTCCGCGGTGACCCCGAACTCGCGCGGGCCGTGGCGAACTACGACGAGAAGAACGGCACCTGGGTCACCCCGATCAGCGACCCGCACCTGCCCATCTTCTATGCCACGGTCAACCTCTGGCACTACCTCGGTCGCGGGCTCGACAAGCGGTGGGTCAGCATGTCGGTCTGCCAGACAGCGACCACCGACGACTTCCTGCGCGCGGGCCGCGCGCTCGGCGAGGCGATCCGCGACAGCGACCGCAACGTTCTGTTGCTCGCCTCGGGCGCGCTGTCGCACACCTTCTACAAGCTGCGCGACCTGCGCAAGCACGAGTCGAGCGACCCGAAACACATTTACAGCGAGGGCGCGCGCCTGGCCGACCTCGAGCGCATCGAGTGGATGAAGCAGGGCGACCACAAGCGCATCCTCGACACCATGCCCGAGTTCAAGAAGTTCAAGCCCGAGGCCAACTTCAGCCACTGGCTCACCATGGCGGGCGCGACGGGCGAAGAAGCCAACACGGCCCGCGGAGTCATGTACTCCGAGTACGAGAACTCGATCGGCACGGGTCAGGTGCACGTCTACTTCCCTGAGCCCGAGGGCGGGTTCCCGCTACCGAAAGACGTCACGCTCTCGCGCGATGATCCCTCCGACAGCGCGCCGACCGCCGACACCGCCGACACCGCCGACGCGCGCGGGAGCGCCGCATGACCGAGTACCGGCGCATACTGCTCGACGGCTTCCCCGCGCAGGTGGTGCGGCACGGCGACGAGCTGCGAGCATCCGACGGACGCACGGTCGGGGTCGACGAGGCGGTGCACCTGCCGCCCACCGAGCCGACCAAGATCATCGCCGTGCATTTGAACTACCCGAGCCGCAGCGACGAGTTCATGACCAAGCTGCCGCCCGCACCCACCTACTTCCACAAGCCGATCACAGCGCTCAACAGCCACCGAGGGGCCGTCGTGCGACCGCGCGGCTGCCAGTGGCTCAACTACGAGGGCGAGATCGTCATCGTGATCGGCCGCACCTGCCGCAACGTCTCGCCCGCCGACGCGGGCGACTACATCGCGGGCTACACGGTGGGCAACGACTTCGGGCTGCACGACTTCCGCGACACGGATGCGGGCTCGATGCTGCGCGTCAAGGGCAGCGACACCCTCGCACCCGTGGGGCCCGGCCTCGTCACCGATTGGGACTTCCGGGGCAAGACGATCCGCACCCTCGTGAACGGCGCGGTCGTGCAGGAGGACTCGACCGACACCATGGAGTGGGACATGCACTATCTGGTGGCCGACCTCGCCCGAACGATCACGCTCGTACCCGGCGACATGATCTTCTCGGGCACGCCGGCGAACTCCCGGCCAGTGCAACCCGGCGACGTCGTCGACGTCGAGGTCGACGGTCTCGGCCGCCTCACGAACCACGTCGTCGAGGGCCCCGAGCCGATCCGCACAGACGTCGGCGCCCAGCCCACCTCGAGCGAAGAGGTCGTCTCGACCGCGCTCGGGGGAGACTGGGAGTTCCGCGGCATCCGCACGCCCTCGAAAGACCTCTACCCGTCCCGTATCGACGACGCCAGCTCGAAGGAGAGCACCCGATGATCAAGATCGATGTCGACATGAACAAGTGCCAGCACTACGGCCAGTGCGTGTTCGAAGCCCCCGAGGTGTTCCAGTTGAACGCCGACGACAAGCTCGAGTACAAAGCCGAGGCCCCCGACGAGATGCTCGCCGACCTCGAGGCGGCGGCCGACGTGTGCCCCATGCAGGCAATCACGATCACGAAGGCGTAGACCCGTGGATGCTCCGCTCCTGATCGTCGGAGCCTCCATGGCCGGGCTCCGCACCGCCGAAAGCGCCCGGCGTGCCGACTACGCGGGGCCCATTACCTTCCTCGGCGCCGAGGCGCACGCGCCCTACAACCGACCTCCGCTGTCCAAAGAGTTGCTGCAGACCGACGGGCAGGGCCACGCCGACGTGGCTTTCCCGATTCGCTCAGCCCTCGAAGAAGGGGTGGAGTGGGTGCTCGGCCGTGCAGCTACCGGGCTCGATGTCGAGCGGCGCGTAGTTGTCGACGAGACCGGGCAGGAGCATCCGTATCGCGCGCTCGTGATCGCGACAGGCCTGCGCCCGAAGCCGCTTCCGATCGAGGACCACGGGCTCGGCGGCATCCACGTGCTGCGCACCCTCGACGACGCTGTCGCCCTGCGCTCGGCACTGCGGCCCGGGGCGAACGTCGTGATTCTCGGCTCGGGCTTCGTTGGCTGCGAGATCGCGGCGACGGCCGCGAAGAACGGCGCGAACGTGTCCGTTGTGTCGCAGAGCCGTGTTCCGCTGCAGCGGGCCCTCGGCGCGGAGCTGGGTGGGGAGCTACGCCGCCGGCACGAGGCTCACGGCGTGCGGTTCTTCTGTGGCGAGTCGCTCTTCGGGCTCGTCGGTGACCCGAACGTCGAGCGCGTCATCCTGACCAGCGGAGTGATGCTTGAGTGCGATGTGCTCGTCGTGGCGGTCGGCAGCGACCCGAACACCGAGTGGCTTCAAGGCTCAGGTCTCGACGTTTCTGACGGAGTGCTCGTCGACGCCGGACTGCGCGCGATCGGCATCGACGGCACCGTGCACCCCGACATCGTCGCGGTCGGTGACATTGCGCGCTACGCGAACCCTCTGTTCGACGATGTGCCGCGGCGGGTCGAGCACTGGAACCTGCCAACCGAGACCGGCAAGCGTGCCGGCGCCGTGATCGCCGCGCAGCTTGCGGGGCAGGACTGCACGCCGCTCGTCGCCGACGGCTGGGCCCCGCTGCCCTCGTTCTGGAGCGACCAGTACGACGCCCACGTGCTCGCGTTCGGCATGACCTACCTGGCGGACCGCAGCGAACTCGTTGCGGGCTCGCTCGACGACGAGTGCGTGCTCGAGTACTACCGGGGCGACGACCTTGTCGGCGTGTGTGGAATCGGGATGCGCAGCCTCGTGCAGAGCTATCGCACGCGTTTCGCCGCTCCGGCGCACGCGTAGCTGCCCCCACCCGTCCTTCCGGCGCACTTCTCACTCTTTACGACACCTCGCACGCTTCAAGGCGTGTGAAGTGTCGCATTCCGTGAGAACTGCCGCGGGAGCGGGCGCGGGTGCGGGAGCGGGAGCGGGCGCGCAGGCGCGGGCGCCGGCGCGCAGGTGCGGGCCGCGGCGCCGGTCAGCGCGCGCCGAGGGCGGCGCGCCAGAGGCGGCGCAACTCGGCCTCGTCGGGCAGCGACTCCGGCCGCAGCACCGCGTCGTCGGCGACGAAGTAGAACGCGGCCGCGACGGCGTCGAGGGGGAGCCCCGACCAGCGGGCGTAGGCGAGGCGGTAGAGCGCGAGCTGCAGCTCTTTGGCGGCCCGGTCGGCGTCGTCGCGCGGCGCGGTGCCCGTCTTCCAGTCGACGATTTCGACGGTGCGCGGGCGGCGGCCCGACGCCCGGTCGCGCGCGGTATCGAAGTCGGGGTCGGTCGCGTAGACCGCGTCGATCTTGCACACGAGGATGCGACCCTCAAACGGCAGGTGAAGTTCGCGCTCGACATCGAGCGGAGTGAGGGCAGCCCACGGCGAGCGCTCGAAGGTCGACTGCAGGGCGCGCAATGACTCGGCATCGGCATCCGGACCGGAGGTAATGAGGCCTCCCTCCGCCGCGCCCGCGAGACCACCAACCGCAAAGTCGAGCTCGGCAGCGAGTCCGTCGACCGCATCGGGCATCGCCCCGAGGCTGTAGCGCTGCTCAACCCAACGGTGAAACACCGTGCCCAGCCGTGTGGCCCGGAACGGGCGCTGCGGCATCGGCCGGCGCAGGCGATCAGCGACCTCGGCAGGCGCCGTGATGAAGTCTTTGAACGACGAGGCAGGCACGCGCAACGGCACGGCGACTCGACCGGAGCGCGCGAGTCGCTCAGCCCGCTCGGCTAGCAGTAGGTCGATTTCGCGTTGCCACCCGCGCACGTCCCTCCCCCGCTCGGTGGGGTCGGATGCCCGCACTCGGCCCGCTGCCTCGACCACCCGCTCGCGGCGCGCGCCAAACGGGTCGACGGGCCACCACGGCTCGTCGCCGGCGTCGTCGACGATGGGGTTCTCCTGGTTCTGCGGACCGTCGGGCAGCGCAGCGATCAGCCCAGCCTCCTCGAGCGCGCGCAGGTAGGGGCTCGGCTGCCGTGCTTTCGCCTGCCCCGCCCAGAATGATCCGGTCAGCAGAAGCCGGTGCCGGGCGCGCGTGACGGCGACATAGGCGAGACGGCGCTCTTCGCGCTCGTGGTGAGCGCCGACCTCGCCAGCGAAATCCTTACGCTTTTCGACCAGTTCCTTCCGCGTGGCGGCGCCGCGCCAGCCGAAGACGGGCAACTCAGCGGCGTCGCCGCGCAACTCGTAGGGCAGTGCGCCGACGCGGAGCCAGCCGGTCGAGCCGTCGCGCTCGGTGCCGGGAAGTTCACCTTCGACGAGGCGCGGCACGACCACGTGATCCCACTCCAGCCCCTTGGAGCCGTGAATCGTGAGCACCTGCACGGTTCCGGGCTCTGGGTCCTCCGACCGCGGCGACAGATTGTCGCGCCACTCCGCCTCGCGCAGCCACCCGAGGAAACCGCCGAGGGTCGCGTGGTCGGCGAGCGCGAGATAACCGTCAAGGGCCTCGTGGAACGCCTCGCGGGGCGCCTCGCCGAGCGCCCGAGCCGGGTTGGCGGCGACCTCGATGTCGAGCAGCAGCTCGTGCTCGACGGCGACGACGAGGTCGGGCACGTCGAGAGCGGTGCGGTTGCGCAGGGTGGCGAACAGGCGCGCCGCATCCCGAAGCCGTTCGAGGCCCGCGGGGGTCAGCGCTTGCAGCTGCCCATGCTCGTCGGGCGCCGAACCGACGAAGTCAAGGGCGTCTACGAGCGACACTCCGTCAGTGCGGGCGACTGACTCGCGCAATCGCTGCGTGACCTCGTCGCTGAACGGCCGCTGCGAGAGGTCACGGTCTCGTAGCCACGAGGCGATGCGGCTGAGAGCGTGCAGGTCGGCGACGCCGATGCGCCAGCGCGGGCCGGCGAGAAGGCGCACGAGCTCGGTACTCGCTGCAGGATCGTCGATGACGGCGAGCGCGCTGACCAGGTCAGCGATCTCAGGCTGCTCGAGGAGGCCGCCGATGCCGAGCACGTGCACGGGAACGTTCGCCTGGCGGAGCGCCGCCAGGAACACCGGCTGCGTCGTGCGCGACCGCAAGAGCAACGCGGCACTCGCGCGCAGCGGTCGGCCGTCAGCATCGACAGCGTCGGCGGCCGCACCGGGGGGCGGTTCGGTGACGCGGGCGGCGAGCCAGGCGGCGACGGCACGCGCCTCGTCGTGCACGGTCTCGGCGTACACGCTCTCGACGGGCCACTCGCTCGCGACGGGCGAGGGGCGGAGCGTGTCGACCGCGACGCCCGCGCGGGCGGCGAGCGGCGCGACGATCGTATTGGCGGCGGTCAGGATGCCCATGCCGTTGCGCCACGACGTGCTCAGCGAGAACCGCGCAACGGCATCGCTCGCGTCGGCCGCCGCGAAGCGCGTCGCGAAGTCGTCGAGGTTGCTCGCGCTCGCTCCGCGCCAGCCGTAGATCGACTGGTGCGGGTCGCCGACGGCCATGACGGGAGTGCCGCCGAACAGTTCCGCGAGCAAAACGGTTTGGGCGACGTTGGTGTCTTGGTACTCGTCGAGCAGCACCACCCGGTACCGCTCGCGCAGCTGCGTGGCAACGCCGCCGTGCCGCCGCACAATATCGAGGGCGAGGCTCACCTGGTCGGCGAATTCGACGTAGCCGCTCTGCCGCTTGACGTCCTGCAGGCGCTCGACGAGGTCGACGAGCGGCAGGGCGGCCCCGAGCTTCAGCAGGGGGCTGAACGCGTCGAGCCGCTCGAACCGATCGCCGAGCGGCAGGGCGGTGATCTGCGCGACGAAGGCCTCAAGGTAGTCACGCACAGCGGAGAGGGAAACATCGTGCTCTGCCACGGCGTGGGAGAGCGAGAGCACTGCGGCGGTGGCACGGTCGACGCTGAGATCGAGGTCGGCGAGGCGGGCATCCTGCGCCGCGGTGACGATCTCGCGAGCGAGCTGCCACGCGCTCGCCTCCCGCAACACGACGCCGTCGGGGTCGCGCCCGATGAGCACCGCATGATCGCGGTAGAGGCTCGAGGCGAACGAGTTGTAGGTGGCGACGGTCGGCTGGGTGAAGGCGTCGACCACCGTCGAGCCGCCGAGCAGCCCCGAACCGGCGAGCTGTACGAGCCGCTCGCGGATGCGCGCCGCAAGCTCGCCGGCCGCCTTGCGCGTGAATGTGAGGCCGAGCACCTGCTCGGGCGCGACGTGGCCATTCGCGACGAGCCACAGCACGCGCGCCGCCATCGTCTCGGTCTTGCCCGAGCCAGCCCCCGCGACGACGAGGGCGGGCGCGACGGGCGCCTCGATAATCGCCTGTTGCTCGGGCGTCGGGTCATGCTTCTGACCGAGAGCGCGGGCAATCTCGATCGCGGTGTAGCGCGCGCCCATCAGCCCTCCCCCGTGACCGGGCCGATGCGGTGGATGCGGTGGGCCACCGCCGCGAAGTCGAAGCGGTCGACCGAGCGCACGCCGGTGAGCCGCGCGACGGCGATGGCCGAGACAGCCTGGCGCAGCCGCTCGCGAAACCCCTCGAGTCGCTCCTCGTCGAGCGGACCTTGCACGGCCTCGGTGTAGTCCGACGTCTTCGCGTCGGTGCGCACGTAGAGGAGTCGGGCCCCGCCGGCCTGGTGGGGTTCACCCTGCAGCACGTCGGTGAGGAGGTCGTCGAAGACGCCCTCGGCGTACGCCAACTGGTAGGTGCCGAGCTGTGCGTCGTTCTCGATCTCGGCCCTGGTCTTGCTGGGCTTGCCCGTCTTGAGGTCGACGACGCGCACGCCGCCGTCGGCGTCGACCTCAAGCCGGTCAACGCTGCCGCTGACGCGCGCGCGGTCGACGACGAACGCGAACCGCTCCTCCGCCCCGATCAACCCACGACCTTCGGCCTCAGCGTCACGCAGATACGCTGCGACGCCGGCGGCGTACCGGCGAGCCAGCCGCCGCTGCTGTTCAGCAAGCCAGGGCGACTCGAAGACGAGCTCGTTCCAGCGCTGCTCGATGGCCGCCCAGATCGCGTCGAGGTCGGGGTCGGTCGCATGCTGCATCGCGGCGTGCACGATCGTGCCAATGCCGGTCTGCGGCCCCGCCTCGCGCGGCGCGATGGTGTCGAGGAACCAGTCAAGCGGCGAGCGCTCGATCGATTCGAGGCGGGAGGGCGAGATAGGCACGAGGTCGGCGCCGTCGAACAGCGGCGCCTCGGTCGACGGGGCGAGCAGGCCCCACCACTGCTCCGGACTCGCGCCCGGCACCCGCTCGGCGGCGAGGCGGGCGAGCGCGTGCGCGGCCTCGACCCGATCGGGCTCGCGCACGAGGCCGCCGCCGTCGGCGAGCTCGCGCCGCAGGCGGCCGACCAGCCGCCGCAGCGAGCGCGCCCGCACCGGCCGCGCGCTGTGCAGGGCCGACTCGATCGCTGTGTCGGCACGGGCCACGGCAGAGGAGTCGTCGGGATCGACGCCGAGCCGACGGGCGGCGTCGCGCCGCGCGTGCTCGCGCACCAGAGCGTGCAGAGCGCTCGGCTGCTCGTCGTCGCCCGCGGTCGCCGTGACGACCAGCTGGCGCCGGGCACGCGTGGCGGCCAGAAGGAACATGCGCAGCTCGTCGTCGAGCACGAGTCGCCGCTCGTCGAGGTCGTCGACGGGCAGGCCGCGGGCCAGCCGGCTGATCAGCGGGGCCCCGAGGAGCGTGCCCCGAACGCGTGTGTTCGGCCACACTCCCTCGGTGAGTCCGGCGATGACGACGACGTCGACCTCGAGCCCCGTGACAGCGGCGGGGGTGGCGACCAGCACGGCGTCCTCCTCGCGCAGGGGCGCGAGGAGGTCGTCGCCGACATCGCTGTCGAGCACGCGGGTGAGGAACGACTCGACGGTGGCGTCGGGCACCGTGTCGACGATCGTCGCGGCGGCGGTGAACACCGCGACCACGGCGTCGAGCGCGCGATTGGCCTCGGCCGCGGCCACGCCGAACCCGGCGGCCTCGCGCTGCCAGACCTCGGCGACGTGCGACTCGCTCCACGCGAGCCAGAGAAGCTCGTCGACGGTTGCTCCGGCCTCGTGCCGCTCGCCGATCGACCGGAGAGTGCGGGCCAGCCGTGCCGCGCGGCGGGCGGTGCGGTGGTCGATCGTGGCGAGGCGGGCAGGGTCGGCGAGAGCATCCGCCAGCAGAATGTCGGCGGGGCGGTCGCCGTCGCCGGCGAGTTCCTCGGCACGTAGCGCCCGACGCAGGCGGCGCAGGCCGACGCGGTCGACCCCGCCGAGCGGGCCGAGCAGCAGCTCGGTCGCGGCGGCGGCGTCGAGCGGGCTGCGGCCGACCCCGACATCGACGTGGCGAATGAGAGCGCGGGCGGCCGGATGCTCCCGCAGCGGTCGCCCCGCAGCCGTCGACTGCACGGGCACCTCCGCCTGGGCGAGCGCACGCACGATGCCCGGAACCATGCGGCCGCTCCGCACGATCACGGCCATGCGCCGATACGGCACCGCGTCGAGCAGGTGCCGCTCTCGCAGCAAATCGGCGATGAGTGCGCGCTCGCGTGTCGCCGTGGGAGCGTCGAGAGCAACAATGGGGCCGCCCCAGCTCTCGGGCGTCGCGCGGGCGTCGTCAGGCGTGTCGAACGAGCGTGCGCTCGCTCGGCGCTGGGTGCCCGCGCGGGCTGTGCCAATGCGGGCCGAGACGTCGGCGGCGAGAGCCCGCAGTGCCTCACCGTGGCGGTGCACGGTCGGCAGCACGATGGGCTCGGCGCGCTGCCAGTCGAGGAGGGTCGGGAGCCCGGCGAGGGCCTCGGGTTCTGCCCCGCGGAAGGTGTTGGCCGCGACATCCGGGTCGCCGAGCGCGACCACCGTAGCCCCGTGGGCCGCGAGGGCGGCCACGAGTTCGAGCCCACTCGGGGTGGCGTCGTGCGCGTCGTCGAGGACGACCAGCCGCGGCATCGGCGGCAACCCCGGCGCTGGGTCGCGCACGAGCCCCACAGCGGCCCGCACCAGTTCGGCCGGGTCGAGCTGGCCGGGGCGCGCAGAGCCGAGCACCTCCCGGTATTCGTCGACCAAATCGGCGAGGGCGGGCCACGCCTCGAGCCCGCGCTCGGCAGCGCGGTCTCGTAGCCAGTTGGTGCTGACCCCATGCTCGCTGAGTCGGGCGATCGCGTCGCGCAGCTCGGTGCGGAACGCGGCAAGCCGCCGCACCTCCGGCCCCAAGTAATCGGGCCACGCCGGGCCGGGGCCGGCGTGGGGACCGAGCACCGCCTCGAGGGCCGAACGATCAAGCAGTTCGGCGAGATCGGAATCCTGATCGGCCCCGCTCAAGAGCCGCGGCTCAGCGAGGCTGTCGAGCCGGTGGGCGGCTGTGACGAGGGCGAAGGCGAACGCGGTGACCGAGCGGGCGAGCGGCCCCGGAAGCACCCTCTGCTCGACACCGAGCCGCAGGGCGAGACGGTCACGCAGCAGGGTCGCCGTGCGGCGTGCCGGAGTGAGCACGAGCACCGCGGAGGGGTCGAGGTCATCCTCAAGCACCGCGGCGGCGACCAGCTCGATGGCGGCCGTCGTCTTGCCCGAACCCGGCGCGCCGAGCACGACGGCTCCACGGCCGTGGCGGGCATCCACGACGCGCCGCTGAGCGGCATCGAGAGCCCCCGGCCCGGCGGCCATGGGCGGCGGCGCGGGGTCGAAGGTGGTCACGGGCTCCACGCTAGCGGCGAGCCCCGACGGCGATGCGCCCTCAGTGAACACGTGGATGCCCAGCGGAGCCGCCGGGTACGCTGACGATCGTGGACATTCGCATCGGTATTCTCAACAGCCCCCGCGAGCTCGCCTTCGAGACCTCCGAATCGGCCGCCGACATTCAGGCGACCATTGCGGCCGCCGTCGAGAAGGGGGCACCGCTGGTGACCCTCACCGACACGAAGGGCAAGCACTACCTGGTTCCCACGGCCGCCATCGGCTACGTCGAGATCGGCACCGACTCGGCTCGCCGGGTCGGCTTCGTCGGCTAGCACCAGCCCCGCCCTCGTCGGGCTGACCTCGACTAGGCTCACCGACATGGAACTGCTTTTCGCCACGGTCATCGGCGCCGCGATCTCACTGGGCGTGCGCTACGTCGTTCCGGGTCGGCAGTGGCACGGGCTCTTGCTCGTTCCCATGGTGGGTGCCGCCGCGACGGCTGCCGTCTGGGTAGTGTGCGTCTGGCTCGGCTTGACGTTTGACGGCGGGTGGATCTGGGTGATCGCCCTCGTGCTCGGCCCCCTCGTCTCGCTCGCCGTGGCGCTCGCGCTGCCGAAGCGGCGCGAAGCCGCTGACGCGGCCCTGCTCGAGCAGTTGATGAAGCCGGGTCGGCCCGCCAAGGCCTAGCAATCGTGCCGGCGATTCTCTTCTTCGCCGGATGCGGGCTCAGCCCGCGAGCGACCGCACGGCCACGCCCGTGAGGCTGATGAGCGTCACCGCTGCCAACGCGATCATCATGATCGAGTAATCCCGGCGCGTCAGCACGGCCAGCGCCGAGACGACGACACCGCCGACCATGACCACGACGAACGCCAGGTCGGGCACGCGGACGGCCTCATCGAGCCCCCACGCCCCGCTCGCCCAGCGCAGGAAACTCTGGACGAGTTGCAGAGCTGCCCCGGCCCCCAGTAGCCCGAACCCCCACCAGCCGATGCGGGTGCGCGGTAGCGTGCGCACGGCGCGCGGGGCGGTCGCAGGAGAACGGTCAGTAGGCACAGGGTCTCCTAGGCGGTGAGGCCGAGGCGGTCCATTCGCCGCGTGTGCTCGGCCACGAGCTCGGTGAAGACGGGCTCGATCTTGGCCTCGTCGCGGGAGGGGTCGTCGTGCAGGACGAGAGCCGATCGTGCTTGGAGCATCGTGTCACCGACGAGGCGGCGGCACCACAGCGCCAGTCGCGACGAGAGCGGAGGGGTCGCGGCGATCGCGCGCTCGAGAATGCGGTGTATGGGCCCTTCAAGGTCTCCGCTGCGGAGGGCGGCGATGGCGCGCTCGCGCAGGTCAGCAGGAAGCCCGGCGGCGAGGCGCACCCAGAAATCGGTGAGGAAGCCGATGGTGACGTGAGCACTCGCCACCTGCTCGTGCCACGCGTGACCCTGGGTGCGGCGCTCGAACTCTTCGACCCCATCAAGGTGGGGTGCCATGATGTCCGTCTTGTCGAGTTGCAGCCGCTCGATCTCGGCGACCAGAGCCAGGTAGCGGGTCAGCACCAGGCCGGTGACCCGAGCGAGGGCATCCTTGTCGGTCACTCGGGGGGTCTGCGCCATCGCGGTTGTGAGCTGTTCAATAAAGGTGAGATGCAACGCGGCACAGTGGCCGAGGAAGACGTCGGGAGCGGGCGCGAGGTCAGCGAGGTCGACGCGCAGGGCAGCGGCGGCGGTGTCGCGAGGCGTGAGGGTGGGAGCCTCCACGCGAGGTCGTCGACGACGGAACCACGAAGCCACGACCGAAAGCCTAGGCGATGGGCCCGCCCGCCGCGGCCCGGCGGCTAAACTGGCGGCACATCATCTATCGACAGGCGACACACCACTGTGACTTTCTCTGATCTGGGCATCGAGCCCGACATGGTCGAGGCGCTGGCGTCGAAGGGCATCATCGAGCCCTTTCCGATCCAAGAGCAGACCATTCCTCTTGCCTTGAGCGGGCAAGACATCATCGGCCAGGCCAAGACCGGCACGGGCAAGACCTTTGGCTTCGGTCTTCCGCTCATCCAGCGTCTCGGCCTGCACCCCGAGCCGGGTGTCAAGGCGCTCGTCGTTGTCCCGACGCGAGAACTCTGCGTTCAGGTGACGGAAGACCTCGAGCTGGCCGCCTCAAACCGCGACGTGAAGATCGTCTCGATCTACGGCGGCAAGGCCTACGAGGGCCAGATCGAGCAGCTGAAAGCCGGCGCGCAGATCGTGGTCGGCACCCCCGGGCGCCTGCTCGACCTCGCGAGCCAGCGCCTGCTGAGCCTTGCGAACGTCGAAGTCATGGTGCTCGACGAGGCCGACAAGATGCTCGACCTCGGGTTTCTGAGCGACATTGAGAAGCTGTTCTCGCAGACCAAGCCGACCCGCCACACGATGCTGTTCTCGGCGACGATGCCCGGCCCGATCGTCGCGCTCGCGCGGCGGTTCATGTCGCGGCCCATCCACATTCGTGCGAGCGACCCCGACGAGGGGCTCACGCAGGCGAACATCAAGCACATCGTCTACCGCGCGCATGCTCTCGACAAAGACGAGGTCGTGGGGCGCATCCTGCAGGCCGAGGGCCGCGGCAAGACGGTGATCTTCACCCGCACGAAGCGCGCCGCCGCGAAACTCGTCGAAGAGCTCAACGACCGCGGCTACAACGCCGCGGCCGTGCACGGCGACCTCAACCAAGAGCAACGCGAACGGGCCATGGCCGCCTTCAAGGCGGGCAAGAAAGACATCTTGATCGCGACCGACGTCGCGGCTCGCGGTATCGATGTCAACGACGTCACGCACGTGATCAACCACACGGTTCCGGATGACCACGACACGTATCTCCACCGTGCGGGCCGCACGGGGCGCGCCGGCAAGACTGGCATCGCGGTGACCTTCGTCGACTGGGCCGACATGCACAAGTGGGCGCTCATCAATCGGGCGCTCGAGATGGGCATCCCCGAGCCGGTCGAAACGTACTCGTCGTCGCCCCACCTGTACAGCGACCTCAACATTCCCGAGGGCTCGAAAGGCCGTCTCAAGGCCACGCCGATCCCCCGCGTCGAACGGGAGGCATCGCGCCCCCCGCGCGAACGCACTCGCACGCGCGGCGCAAGCGGTTCGAGCGAGGGCGACGGAAACCGCGCCGGCGCCTCCGTCTCGGCAGCGCCCGCGGCCGCGGGCGACGGCGGTGCCCCGCCGCGTCGCCGGCGCCGTCGGCGGTCGGGCGGCACGACCGGGAATGCCTCCCCACAAGGGTAGGTTTGGCTCCTCATGGCCTCTGCACCTGAACCTCCCGCATCCGTTTCTGTCGACTCCGCCGTAAGGCCCGTCACGGCTGTGCCTGCCGTCACCGATGCGCAACGCCGCATCGTGCTCGGCGTGCTCATCGGGTCGGCCTTCGTCGTCATCCTCAACGAGACGCTCATGGGGGTCGCGATCCCGCGCTTCATCGCGGTGTTCGGCATCACCGCGACCGCCGCGCAGTGGCTCACGACCGCGTTCATGCTGACGCTCGCGGTCGTCATTCCGATCACCGGCTGGCTACTGCAGCGGTTCAGCACCCGCGCGCTCTTCGTGACCGCGATGTCGCTGTTCACGGCGGGCACACTGCTCGGCGCTGTTGCGCCCGTGTTCGAACTGCTGATTGTGGCCCGTGTCATCCAGGCGAGCGGCACGGCGATCGTCATGCCGATGCTGTTCACCACCGTGTTCGCGCTCGTCGCGCCGCAGCGCCGTGGTCAGGTCATCGGCACGGTGTCGACCGTCATCGCGGTGGCCCCCGCCGTCGGGCCGAGCCTCTCGGGCTTCATCCTCAGCATCGCCGACTGGCACTGGCTGTTCATCACCATGCTGCCGCTGACGACCGTTGCGCTCATCATCGGCGCCGTCCGCATGGTTGACGTCGGTGAACGTCGCGGTTCGCGACTGGATGTTCCCAGCGTGTTGCTCTCGATCCCCGGTTTCGGCGGCCTCGTGTACGGTCTCGCGCAACTCGGCGAAGCGGGCCGCACCGAGACGGGCGCCGGGCCGGACCCGTTGGTGTCGGGCGTCATCGCCCTCGCGCTCGGCGTTGTGGCGCTCGCGCTGTTTGCCGCCCGCCAGCTGCGCTTGCAGCGCACCGACGACGCCCTCCTCGACCTGCGCACGTTCGCCGAGCGGCAGTTCGCCCTCTCGATCGGCATCATCACGGTCGCGTCGATGGCCCTCTTCGGCGCGATCATCGTGATTCCGCTGTACGTGCAGGAGGTGCTGGGTGCCTCCCCGCTCGTGTCGGGCCTCATTATCCTGCCCGGCGCGCTGTTGCAGGGCCTGCTCGCGCCCGTCATCGGCCGTCGGTACGACCGAGTAGGGCCGCGGTCGATGGCTATCCCGGGCATCCTGTTGATGGCGTCGACGCTGTGGGTGATGTCGATGTTCTCAGCGGACACGCCGATCTGGTTCGTTGCCGTGGCCAACATCGGCGTGAGCCTGGGTCTGGCACTGCTGTTCACGCCGCTGCTCACCAACGGGCTTGCCGCGCTGCGTCCGCGGCTCAACCCCTACGGCTCGGCGATCGTCGGCACCGTGCAGCAGGTGGCGGGCGCGGCGGGCATCGCCCTCTTCCTCTCGGTCGCGGCGTTCGTCGCCCCGCCGACCGGTGACGCATCGATCACCGCCGACGGGGTGCGGGCGGCGTTCACCGTCGCGGCAGCCCTGGCGACAGCGATCATCCCGCTCGTGCTGCTGGTGCGCTGGGAGCGTGGCACGGTGTCGCACGGCCCCGGTGGCACTCACTAGGCCATGGCGATACGGGGCGCGCTCGCCACGGCGACCCTGCTCGCCCTGCTGCTCGGGGGGTGCGCGTCGAGCACAGCCGTGGAGACGGGCGGGCGCGAGCAGGCGAATGAGCAGTCCGCGAGTATCCAACGGCTGCAGAAGCAGCAGGCCGCCAGCGATGCGGTAGTCACGGCACTCATCGGTGACGAGGCACCTGGATGCTCCGCCGCCGTGGGCCGAGCCGGCGCGCCGCTGTGGGCGGGAGCTCGAGGGCTCGCCGACACGGCGACGGGTACGCCCCTGACCACCCAAACCCGGTTCGAGATGGCCTCCGTGTCGAAGCAGTTCACGGGTGCGCTCGTGCTGGCGCTTGCCCGCGACGGACTGCTCCGGCTCGACGACCCCGTCAGCGCCCATGTCGCGGGGCTGCCCGACTGGGGTCGCACGGTGACGATCGAGCAGTTGCTGCACCACACCGCGCGGCTACCCGACTTCTGGATCGAGCTCGAGGCGGAGGGCATCGGGTTCAGTGATACCGCCGATCAGCAGACGGTGCTCGCGGCGATCCGCCGGGACGATGCCCCGCTCGAGGGTTCCGGCTACGCCTACGCGAACAACCACTACGTGTTGCTCGCCGCCGCGGTCGAGACCGCTACCGGCGAGAGCTTCGCGGCCGCTCTGCAGTGGCGCATTCTCGACCCGCTCGGCCTCGACGCTCGCGTTGAGCCGGCGGCACAGGCCCCCGACATCGCGGTCGAGCACGAGGTCGACGGTGGTGTCGTGCGGGCCGCGTGGACGGCGCCCGGGCCGATCGGGCTCGTCACCACTCCCACGGAGCTGGTGCGCTGGGCTGCACAGTACGAGCCGGGCGGGCTTCTCGCGAACGCGGCCGACGGCACGACCGACTCATCGGCTGGTTCACCCGACACCCCTGACGATGATCGGCCAGGCGAGCGCTACGGCGCGGGAATCCGCATTGCCGCCGACGGCACGCTCTTTCACGCTGGTCGGTGGGGCGGCTCCGTCAGCACCTTCCGCGTCACACCCGGCGGCGAGCTCACGATCGCGATCAGCTGCAACCAACGGGATGCCCCGCGCGGCGAGATCGCTGATGCCCTCGCCGAGATTTGGTCGACGGCGCCCTAGCACCGAACCGGCTGCACGCCACGAGTCGCGGCGATGAGCCGCTCGAGCGCCTCCGGCGTCGTCGTGTTCGGTGCACACAGCACAACGCCAACCATCGGTCAGGGATGATGAAGAGTCGACCGGCTCCGCGCGGTGTGGGGAGAATGTGCCGCGTGAAGACTGTCGTCGGCGGGCCTCTCCTGCTGGTGCACAATTTCACCCGCCTGCATCACGGCGCGAACGGCGCTTCCGTCTGCAAACCCATTCACGCTGACGCTCGGATCTTCGTCGAGGACAACGAGATCAGCCACGTACCCAACCTGTATACGCCCACGCTGGTCACCGATTCCGAGCAAGTCTGCGGACGATGAGGTTGCCGCGCGGATTGCGTCGAGTGGGGACATCCCTAGCTCGACCATGAGCGGCAGTTCCTGCAGGTTCGCACCGTGCTCTGTCACTCCGGCATCGGAGCCAAAAGCGATCCTCACCCCCGCTGTCACCGCACGCGAGAACGAGTCTCGCTGACAGGCAAGCAACTCTCGCGCTTGTGCGATCTCGTGATCTCGCCGACCATCGGGCTTATCGAGGATCCCGCGAATGGCCCCTAGCGTCGGCACGAGATACGTGCCCCTGCTCACCATCTCCTCGATCGCCTCATCATCGAGCATTGTTCCGTGTTCGATTGACCGAACCCCCGCTCGAACCGCATTCTTTATTCCCTGGGTGCCCTGCGCGTGTGCGGCAACCGGTCGGCCAGCAGCCGCAGCAGTCCGAACGATCAAGGAAAGCTCCTCCGCGAGGAACTGTTGATCAGAAGGCTGATCACCCGGCGAGAGCACACCGCCCGTTGCACACACCTTCACAAAGTCCGCCCCGGCTCGAATCATCTCTCGGGTTCGTCGAACGACCTCCTCCTGGCCATCGCACACCCCGTCGGGACGACCGGGGTGAGCGATGAGATCGGGCAAGACGAGCCCGCACGAACTCCAGTGGTCTCCGTGCCCGCCGGTGATTGACAACAGGTTGATGCTGATCTGTAGACCAGGACCAGTGAGGTAACCGAGCTCCTGGGCACGCTTGACTCCCAGATCAGCGCCACCGGTATCTCGAACGAAGGTGATGCCCGAAGCCAACGTCCGCTCGAGGTTTCGCGCAGCAATGTAGAAAGCCATAGAGAACGGAGTGTTGATGATGGTCGACAACTCAAAAGACTCCACCATGACATGCACGTGAGCGTCGATAGCCCCAGGCATGAGCCAACGACCCTGCAGATCGAGCTCTACGTCTCCATCAAGAGAAGCCCCGATGTCGACAATTCGGCCACTCTCGACAAGAACATCAGCCTCAAAAGGGGCGCTTCCGGTGCCGTCGACAACCTGTGCGCCCCGCAGCACCTTACGCATCGTCGCGACCCTCATCGATGATTCGCCAGAACGTCGGTCGCACGACAATGGCACCGTCGTAGAACCTCTCGAGTTCTATCGTGCTGTGCAGAGCGCGTTCGTAGACCTGGCGGAGATCTGCGATGCCGGTCAGTGAGGCATCAACACGCAAGTTGTGAAAAGCCCGAGGTTGGCGACTTGCGACCTGCACCGCGGCAGAACCATACACCTCACCGAAGTCAGCCGAATCTCTCTCGCCACCTGCTCGAAGTCCAGCGTCGAGCGCGGCGATCAACCGACTGACAAACTCCTCACCAGCCGAAGCAGCAAACGACTCAGACATCGCCGTGAGCACATCTCGTGAGGTCAGAAGATTACCCGCCACAACGTGATCCTCGGCCACGAAGTGCCCGCTAACGTCGAGTACCTTCGACCCCGTCCAGGCGAATGCACCGCTCTCCCAGCCGATTCCCGAAATCTGTCGCATCTCTGCATCGGGATCGGTGTCGAGAGCGCGTCGAATCGCGGCCTCGACGTCGACCCCCAGATGCGTGAGTTCCATCACCCGGATGCCGAGATCGACGTTGACAAACGCTTGAGTAGAAACGGCAGAGGAAAGGCTCACATGGGGTGCGAGAGCACCAACGGCAGCGACAGTTGTGGCAACGGCAACTCCGACACTGCCACTGGCTCGGTCGCGGGCAACAATGGAAAACGTCATGCTCTTACTCCACCCTTTCTTCTGCGTCGGAATATGAGGTCTAGTCCGACCGCCACGAGAATGATCAAGCCTTCAAAGATCTGTTGGTAGGTCGGCGGAACCGCGAGGAGGGTGAACCCGTTACCGATGAGGGCGATCAGCAGTACCCCAAGAACTGTTCTCCAAATGGCCCCCTCGCCGCCGAAAATGCTCGTTCCGCCAACGGCAATCGCGGCAATGGCCGACAACTCGAGACCGACACCGACGCTTGCTTGCCCGTTTCCCGAGCGAGCGGCGATGACAATCCCTGCAATCGCCGCGCACAAGCCACTGATGACGAAAGTGATGGTACGAACCCGCGCGACGTTGATACCAGCCATTCGCGCTGCCTCAGGATTGCCACCCGCCGCGTATACGTGGCGACCAAATACGGTCCGCGACAAGAGGATCGAGCCGAGTATGACCACGACGACGAAGATGATGATCGAGTACTTGACGGGGCCCCAGCTCCCCCGTCCGATCTCAGCGAAACCCGGCTCTTGAATCGCAACGAGAAAGCCACCCGTCACGGCCAGACAGATGCCACGGAAGATGATCGACGTGGCCAGCGTCGTGATGAAGGGGTTGATTCCCACATAGGACGACAGAGATCCATTAATGAGTCCTGCGATAGCCCCGACGAGCAGGCCCACCGCAATTCCCACTACCGGGCCTGCGGCGTTGACCGCGTAGGCCGTGGCGATACCGGACAAGGCAAAGATCGCTCCAACGGAGAGGTCAAAGCCTCCCGCGATAATGACCAGCGTTCCGCCAACAGCGACGATTCCAATCGCTGCTGACTGTTCGAGGAGGTTCAGGAGATTCCCCGGGGTGGCGAAGACGGGGCTAGTCACCGTCAGGATCAGGAAGATCGCCACGAAGCTGAGGACGATCCCGTAGTCGAGAGGCGACGAACGTCTGAGTGTTTCCCTCGATCGAGCGAGGGCTGCGTGCAATGTCACTTCGTGGTTTCCCTTTCCTCCAACACTGCCCCGAAAACGGACCGGGTTACGTCGTCCGCGACGAAGTCCGGGCCCGCAAATTCCGCGACCACGGTTCCCTCGTGAATAGCCACAATGCGATGTGCGAGTCCCATGAGTTCTTCATGCTCAGATGAGATGACGAGAACAGCGACCCCCTGTTCTGCGAGCTTCACGACCAGTTCATGAATGGCGAACTTGGCGCCGATATCGACCCCCTTAGTGGGTTCGTCGACGAGAAGGACATGAGGTTGAGCGAGGGAGCCTCGCGCAAACATGACCTTTTGTTGGTTGCCCCCGGACAGCGTTGACACAGCAACCTCGAGCCCCGCTGACCGGATATTCGTCGCATCAGCCGCCTCCGCCGCGGCAGACTTCTCGGAACGCTTGCGGACGAAACCAAGCCGGGCGAGGCTGCGGAGGATTGAGTAGGAGATGTTTTCCCGGACAGGTCGAGCAAGAATCAAGCCTTGGGTCTTGCGGTCTTCCGGAATCAGATGAACACCCGCCGCCATCGCAGCAGAAGGCGACGCGAACCGCACCTCCGTTCCATGAAGCATGACCTGGCCGTGGGTTGGCTTATCGACTCCCGCGATCGCTCTCGCAATGTCGGTGCGGCCAGCACCAACGAGACCAGCGAGGCCGACGATTTCGCCACGCCGGACGGAGAGGGAGATGTCGCGGAAGGCCGAGCCGGACGAGAGCTCGATCGTCTCGAGAACGAGATCGACATCGGCGCCAACCATGCGCTTTGCAGGGAAGCTCGACTCAAGCGAGCGCCCCAACATGTGCGTGATGAGGTCACCCTTGGGCAGGGGTGCTCCGTCGTAAACGACCGCGCCGTCCCGCAGTACCGTCACAGCGTCGGCAATAGAAGTGACCTCATCCAGGTGGTGAGAAATGTAGACAATCGTCGTACCCCGAGCCCGCAAGTCGCGCACGATGTCGAGCAATGACTGAGCATCCGTTGCGCCCAGACTCGCCGTCGGTTCATCCATGACGATCATGCGACTACCTCGCGCGAGGGCCTTGAGTATCTCCACCTTCTGCTGAGTCGCGATCGTCAGATCCCGCACGAGAGCGCGCGGGTCAACGTCGAATCCAAAGCTGTCGGCCAACGACCGAATGGTCGACGCTCTCTCGGAGTCGATGACGAAACCATGCTTGCGCTTCTCGATGCCCAACAAGATGTTGTCCGCGACAGAGAGTGCGGGCACGAGTGCGACCTCTTGCGCCATTCCTGCGACGCCACGGCTCAAGGCATCCGCCGGAGAACGAAAGACCACCTCGTCGCCATCGACGACCATCCGGCCAGCATCCGGCCGATGAGTGCCCGCAAGAATCTTGCCGAGCGTTGATTTCCCCGCGCCGTTTTCACCAATGAGACAGTGGACGGTTCCCGAGAGAATCGTGAGGTCTACACCGGAAAGCGCCTGTTGGCCCCCGAACGACTTGCTCACGCCCGTGAGGGAGACGTGTGTTGACAGCATGCGCGCCCTTCCATGTCATCGTGACTCGCCGACGGCACGCCGTATCGGCCCGGTGCTCACGACCAGGCCGACACGGGTGCCCTCATCGGATCAGTCAGTCCACTGACCGATTCGACCTTCGAGGTTCGCCGCCGTCACCACATCAGGCCAAGACTCGGCGGCAGGGTCGGGGCTGCGATCGGTGATGCTCACACCGTCTACCCAGTCAAGGATCAGGTTGACAGCGGCTGCGTTGTCGTCGATGGGGGTGCCGCGATAGCACGCGAAGAACCGGCCCTCCTCGATCGCGGTGGTCGCATTCGACGAACACGCACCGCCAGCAAGCTTTACCTGCCCAACCAGACCTGCGTCAATGACTGCACGCTCGGCGCCGACAACCGACTCCGAGCCGATCGCGATGAAGATGTCGACGCCGGGGTTTGCCGTCAAGATGGTCTGGGCGACCGCGGCAGCTCCGTCGGTGGTGTATCCCGTCTCCTGGACAGCAACAAGATTGATCGTGGCAATGTCCGCAAGCACCGTCTCGATCTCTCGAACACGAGCGGCATCAGCAGACACCGTCAAGGATCCGGGGAGCACCGCTACCTCGCAGGGATCGATGCCTTCGCAGCCCTGGATGGCAATGTCTGCCAACGTCTGGCCGTTCTGCTGAGGAGAGATGACAACGGAGCCCACCATGCCCTCAACCTGAGGCTCGCGGGTGTCGAGCGCGGTTCCGATCGGGAATGCGACGTCGACAACACCCAGCCCTGCTGCGATGGCCTCCTCGACCGCCGGAACCAGGCTCGGTCCGTCCACAGGCATGATTACCATGCCGTCAAACCGCCCGCTGGTGACGATGTCCTGCACCTGGGCGAATTGTTGCGTGGGGTCGCTTTGAGCATCGAAGACTTCAATGACGGCGCCCCGAGCTTCCGCGGCCTCCCGTGCCGCTGTGATGCCTACCTGAGACCAGTCGTGATTGGTGAATGCAGCAAGGTAGGCAATCCGAACCTCGTCATCAGCGCCAGGCTGGTTTTCGCCGGCACTCTGAGCGCACCCAGCCGTGAAAAGCAGCAGGCCGGTCGCGCACGCGGCGACTCCTGCCTTAGTGATTGCATGCATGTAATGCCTCCGTCGATTTTTTGCCTCGTGGCCTACTGGAATTGCGCCACCGCCCGGGTGAGGGCAACGACGCACCACGCTTCCCTTACTGTCTCGAAGGGTGTGGGCACTCGTACATACGAGAACTCACGTATCTTCCGTCTCGGTACCTCTCGCAAACGTCAGACGTGGCTCTCCTGTGGCTGTGCCGAATCAGCCCATCGGGCGATCGAACGCACGAACCGTCAGAGCGACGCGGCTCTTCACGCCAAGTTTGCTGAAGATGTGGCTGAGATGCGCTTCAACTGTTCGACGGGAGATGAACAAGAGCTCGGCAATCTCCGGGTTCGAGAGACCCTGCGCCGCTAGTTCAGCAATCCTCTCCTCCGTCGGTGTGAGCTTGCCAGGCGCTCGCGTTGTGCGGCGACGTGACTCAGAGAGGGGAGGAAGGCCGCTCGCGCGCACTTCGGCTCTCAGCGCCAGCACCCGCCCCGCGGCCCCCAGACGTTCGAAGGTTGCGCGCGCCTCGGAATACAGTCGGCTCGCCTCCAGGGCCGCTGTGGCGTCTGAAGTCATTAGTCGTGCCGCATCGAGCTTTGCCAGAGCGTGCTCCACTGGTCGCTGTGCGCCATCAAGTGTGTCAACGGCGCGGAGCGCCATGTCGGCATTGTCCTCCAGGAGAGCGCGCGTGCGGAGCGCTGCCCCCCACACGTGATCGCGTTGAGAGCGCTGTGCCACGGTGTCCAACAGAAGGGCCGGCGTCGAACACTCGTCACGTCGGTCAACGCGTCGAGCGAGGCGCACCAGGTCAGGGGCAAGCCACCGGAAGCGAGAAATGACCCCGTACTCCATCACGAGACCTGCCGCGCGGTTCACCAACGCGAAACCCTCTTCGAACTGCCCAAGAGCCTCCTGCAGCAACCCCCGAGCCCAAAGAACCAAGTCCAAACAGTGGTGCGGGGAGTTCGCTGAGTCCTCATCGATCTCGTCGAGATGTCGGGCCGCGACCCCCAACTCTCCTCGCTCGATTGCAATGATCGCCAAGTGCGCTCTGGCCGCCCAAGATTCCCACCGTGTTGACACCTCCTCGCCAAACCGAATTGCGTCACGAAGATGCGAGGTCGCTCGATCCCACTCTCCGCACTGGTAATCGAGCAATCCGAGTCCGACATGCGGAAGAGGCCGGTACCACGCATCTGTGAGGCGGTCAACCCGCTCAAGTTCTTCCGTGAAGACTCTTCGGGCGGACTCGACCTCATCCGCGTGCGCGAGAAACATCCCGTACTCGTAACGAGCCCGACGACGCACCTCGTCGGAGCCGGTCTTGTTAGCGTGCGCGACCGCCGTCGCTGCATACTCGGCAGCCTCGGGAAGAAAGCCTCGGTAGTAGGAGACATGGGCCAACGCACTCGACGACACGCTTACCGAGAGGTCATCACCGCGTTCCCGCCCCATCCGTTGCGCTTCCAGGGCTTCCCGCTCTGAGGAATCAAGGTCCCCCGACAGAACTCGATGTAAACTCCGCATCGCGAGGACTTGAGGGTCGGCGGGTGCTCGGTGATCATCCGGCGTCACATCGTGGCTCTCCAAGACCTCAACAGCCCGCTTGACGGCATCGTCACGAAGGAGGGCTTCGCCGAGGAATACAAAGAGCGAATTGGTCTCTTCCTCCTGGGAACCGTCCCCGATGGTCTGAGCGATGAGACGCTCCAGATCCGATGCTCGACCGGTGACGGCGTACGCCCGGGCTAAGACACTCCGAGCCCGGTCGACACCAGGGAACCGCGGCGGACTGCCTGCAACCAACGACTCGAGCAAACGAACCGAGGAAGCGGGTTGTTCGGAGATTCTGGCCTCAGCCTCATCCAGCATCCAGCCAACAACTGCCGGAGTGCGATCCCCGGACGCCAGGAGGTGGTGGGCAACCTGATCGGCATCGGCCGTATGCACCAAGAGGCCTTGTGCAATAAGGGAATGGCGAGCCCGAACTTCCGCTCGCGGTCGTTCACTTCGAAGGATATGCGCCAGCCACGGCTGGCGAAACTTCCAGTAGTCGCCACTCCCGTCCAACACTCCGACGCGACCAAGAGCGCTGAGTCGCTTCAGCACTTCCTGGTGCGGAAGGCCGACACCGATTGCGACCGCGTGAAGGCTGACAACCGGGTCACAGAGCGAAACAACGTGAAGAAACTCGCGCATCTCATCATCAAAGACGCCCAGCATCGGCACACTCGATGAAGGGACAACACCCGTAGCTGGCAGTTCAGAGATTGCGGCGACCTCCAGTGGAGGTGTCGCCCTCGCGACCGCGAGCAGGAGCCCTGGGTTTCCTGCAGCGCCGGAAACGTCGTCAATGACGAGCGATGAATGCGCAGCCGCACGGGCGACCGATCGCGAAGTCTGCTCGTCGAGAGGAGCAACACCATAGAGCGGGATGTTGCGCACCACATCAACGACAGGAGACACCACATCAGCGTGTTGTGTCCACGACGAGACGGCTGCGATGAGCGGAGTGCCACCACGCGCCAGAAGGGCAGCAACGAAGAGCTGGTCATCGCCATCCACGGTGTCAGCGTCATCCACAACGAGCACTGCCGTCTTCGCATCACCGTCGGAAAGTGCGCGAAACTGCGCGACACTCGTCGCAACTGGGCGCTCGGATCTCCATCGGTCGGCAAGCAACTTCAGAAACGTTGAGCGACCAGAGCCTGGCAGTCCCGACACGACAAACGGGGCACCATCGCGAACAGCATTGAATGCACGACGGTCGAGTTCCTCAGCGTTCATCGGGTGAGATCCCCCGAGAAACCACAGGGCATTGACAGAAAGACGCTGGTCTGCACGTCGATATTCCTAGCACCGAACCGGCTCCACGCCGCGGGTCGCGGCGATGAGGCGCTCGAGCGCCTCGGGCGTCGTCGTGTTTTCGGCGAGCCGATTGGGCTTGCCTTCACCGTGGTAGTCGCTCGACCCCGTGACGACGAGGTCGTACTGCGCGGCCAGTTCGAGCAGTCGGGCCTTCCCGTCCGGCGTGTTCTCGCGGTGCCCGACCTCCAGGCCGACGAGGCCGGCGTCGACGAGTCGGCCGAGCGCGGCACCGTCGACGACGGCCTCGCGGCCGCGCGTCGCGGGGTGGGCGAGCACGGGGGCTCCACCAGCGTCGGCGATCATGCGCACGCCGTCGAGCACCGTCGGCGCCTCGTGCGGCAGGTAGTAGCCGCCGCGGAAGTGCAGGATCGACTCGAACGCCGCACTGCGCGTGGGCACCACGCCGCGGGCGACGAGAGCGTCAGCGATGTGCGGGCGGCCGATCGTGGTGCCGCCGGACTGCGCGAGCACGTCATCCCAGGTGATATCGAAATCTTCCGCCAGGCGCGCGACCATGCGCTCGGCGCGCGTGAGGCGGTCGTCGCGCGTGCGCGCCGTTTCGCGCAGGATGACCGGATCGTGCGGGTCGAAGAGATAGCCGAGCAGGTGCACGCTGCGCCACTCGTGGCGCGTGCTCAGCTCGATGCCGCGGATCACCTGCAGACCCGTACCGGCTGCCGCGGTAAGCGCCTCGTCCCATCCGGCGGTGGAGTCATGATCGGTGATCGCGACCGTGTCCAGGCCTGCCGCAACCGCAGCCCGAATCAACTGGGTCGGCGTCTCGGTGCCGTCACTGACACTGCTGTGGGTGTGCAGGTCAATCGGGCCACGGGTCATACCGCCATGCTAGGCGGGTAGGCTCGGCCCACCATGGTCCGCCGCTTTCTCGCCGCCGTCATCGTTGTTGGCGTCGCGGCGGCCCTGCTCGTGGTCGCCTGGCCCAACCTGTTCGGGCTCGCCGAAGCGCCCCTCGTTGCGCAACTCGTTTCCGTGCGGGCCCTCACCGCGGTGATCGCCGTCGTAGCGGCGTTCACCCTCGCGCTCGTTGCGGTGCTGTGGGTTTCCGCACGGCGCTTCCTGGCGGCGTTGGCCCTGCTCGCGATGCTCTTCGCCCTCGTCAACGGCGCCGTGCTCTCGACGCGGGGGTTCGGCAACGAGGCGTTTCCGACCCGCGCACCCGCCGAACTCTCCGTTCTCACCTGGAACACGCTTGGTGACGCGCCCGGCGCCGAACGCATCGCCGAGCTCGTCATCGCCGAGCAGGCCGACATCGTGGTGCTGCCCGAGACCAGCCAGGAGACCGCCGTCGCGATCGCCGAGCTCACGCGCGATGCGGGCCGGCCGATGTGGGTCTACTCGATCGCGTTCGACTACGTCGCCAAGGCGCGGTCGACCAGCGTGCTCGTCTCCATCACCCTCGGGCAGCACGAGGTCGACGACACCGTCGGAAACACCACGGTGCTGCCCAGCATGGTGTTGCGGCCGCTTGAGCCGGGTGGGCTGACCATCGTGGGCGTGCACCCCGTCGCCCCGCTGCCCGGCGAACTCGACAACTGGCGGGCCGACCTTCGTTGGGTTGACGGCATCTGCACGGGTGAGCGCGTCGTGATGGCGGGCGACGTCAACGCCACCGCCGATCACTTCCGCACGGTCGACCCCGCTGCCCGCGTCACCGGGCTCGGCTTCGGCGAGTGCCTGAACGCCGGGTTGATCACCGGCAACGGCGCCGTGGGCACCTGGCCGACCCGCCTGCCCCCGCTGCTCGGAGCCCCGATCGACCACGTGTTCGTGTCGCCCGACATCCGGGTGACGGGCATGCGCGTGCTCACCGAGTTCGACGGCGCGGGCAGTGACCATCGTCCCGTGGTGGCCCGCATCATCCTCGAGTGACGGCGGGCGGGCATCCGCGCAGTGCCAGAATGAGGGCATGACTGACGGTAAGGATGCTCCGCGCGCGACCGAAAACCGCTCGACCACCCCGGCCAGCGACACCTTCCGGCAGTACATCTCGAGTCAGTGGGCCGACCGGCCGCGCGCCGCAGTGCCGGAGCGCCCCGTTGCTCTGCGTGCCGCCGAGCGCCGCGCCCCCCTGTCGGCGCTCTACCCGGGGGTGCGGCTTCTGCTGCCCGCCGGCCCGGCCAAGCAGCGCTCGAACGACACCGACTACCCCTACCGCGCGCACTCAGCGTTTGCGCATCTGACCGGCTGGGGCGCCGACACGGTGCCGGGCAGCGTGTTGGTGCTTGAGCCGGCGGGAGACGGTCACACCGCGACGCTGTACTTCCGCGAGGGGGCGGGACGCGACTCGGACGAGTTCTACGCGAACCCCGAGATCGGCGAGTTTTGGACGGGCCCGCGGCCCTCGCTCGCGGATGTCGCCGCTGCGCTTGGTCTGGCAACGGCCGGGCTCGACGCGCTGGAGGAGGTGTTCGGCGTGATCGGTGCCGACCTGGCCAATGCCGACGACACCGAGGCCTTCGACGGAGCCGAGACGCTCATCGTGCGCGAGGCCGACCGTGCGCTGACCGACCGGCTCGACGCGCTGCGGATGCTCGCCGGCTTTTCGGGCGACGACACCGAAGTCGACCCGGCTCGCGATGCCGAGCTCGCCCGCGACCTCAGCGAGCTGCGCCTGATCAAGGACGCCTGGGAGGTGGCGGAGTTGCGCCGCGCCGTTGCCGCTACCGAACAGGGCTTCGCCGATGTCATCGCCGACCTGCCGCAGATCATCGCGCACCCGCGCGGTGAGCGGCTCGTCGAGGGTACGTTCAACCGCCGCGCGCGCGCGGAGGGCAACACGGTCGGCTACGACACGATCGCGGCGAGCGGCCCCCACGCGTGCATCTTGCACTGGACGCGCAACGACGGCCCCGTCGTTGCCGGCGACCTCATCCTCATCGACGCCGGGGTCGAGCTCGAGAGCTACTACACCGCCGACATCACCCGCACGCTCCCGGTGTCGGGTACCTTCACCGACGTGCAGCGCCGGGTGTACGAGGCTGTGCGTGAGGCGGCCGACGCGGCGTTCGCGATCGTGAAGCCGGGCATCCGTTTCCGTGAGGTGCACGCGGCGGCAATGGCGGTCATCGCGCAGAAGACCGCCGCGTGGGGATTCCTGCCTGTCTCAGCCGAAGAGAGCCTCGCCCCCGATGCGGGGTACCACCGCCGCTACATGGTGCACGGCACCTCGCACCACCTCGGCCTCGACGTCCACGACTGCGGTCAGGCGCGCCGTGAGTTCTACATGGACGGCATCGTTGAAGCAGGCATGGTTTTCACGATCGAGCCGGGGCTCTACTTCCAGCCCGACGACCTCACCGTTCCGGAGGAGTACCGCGGCATCGGCGTGCGCATCGAAGACGACATTCTCGTGACGGCCGACGGAGCCGAGAACCTGTCGGCCGGCATTCCGCGCACCGCCGACGAGGTCGAAGAATGGATGCGCGGGCGCTAGTCGCCCGTCGACTCCTCACGCCCGGCCTCGGCGCTCTCGGCCGCGAGCGCCAGCCGTGCTCGTGCCGTCTGGCTTGGGTCGATGATGATCTGGTAGGTGCTCGCGAGCACCTGGTGCGTCGAACTGAAGTCGCGACGACGACGGGTAACCGCGTACGACACGATGCCGAGCATCATGCCGAACCCGGCACCGATAATCGCGGCGGCCAGGACGAGCGAGAAGTCGGGCGCGGGCATGAAGAGAAAAAGCACCAGGCCGAAGAACAGCCCCACCCACGAGCCGCTCGCGGCACCGGCGATGGCCGCGCGACCGTAGGTCATCCGACCCGTGATGCGCTCGACGGTCTTGAGGTCGCTGCCGACGATCGCCATGCCCGAAACAGCGAAATCAGCCTTGGCGAGGCGGTCGACCACCTTCTGGGCTTCGGGATACGTCGCGTACTCGCCCAGCACGTCGCCCTGAGGGACGGTGGGCGGGGCGGCCGCACGTCGGCCGAACAAGCTCGGAGTTCTCACCAGGCCATTCTGACAGCCCGCCGATAAGGTTGAGCCGTGAGTAGCACGCGCGTCTTCATTGCCCGCCTTGCGGGCTGCGCAGTCTTCGACCCCGTCGGTGACCGCGTCGGACGCGTGCGCGACGTGCTCGTCGTCTACCGTCGCAACGACCCTCCGCGCGTCATCGGACTCGTCGTGGAAGTACCCGGCCGGCGGCGCGTCTTCGTCTCGATCGGCCGGGTCACGAGCATGAGCGGCGGCCAAGTGATCACCACCGGCCTGATCAACCTGCGACGCTTTGCTCAGCGCGGCGGCGAGGTGCGCGTGCTCGCCGAACTCGTGGGGCGCACCGTTCACCTGCGCGACGGCGGGAGCGCAGCGACGATCGAAGATGTCGCCATCGTCGAGTCCGGCCCCGGCGAGTGGACAGTCGATCAGCTGTTCGTGCGTAAACCACGTACCGTGCCCGCGCCGTTCGCAAAGGGTCCGACGCTCTTCGTCCGCTGGAGCGACGTCATCGAGCAGTCGCCCGGCGCCGCGCCGCAGAGCGCCGAGCACCTCGTTGCCTCGTACAACGAGCTGCTGCCCGCCGACCTGGCCACGTCGCTACTCGAGCTTCCGGAAAGCCGTCGTATCGAGGTGGCCGAGGAGCTGTCGGACGAGCGTCTCGCCGACGCGCTCGAAGAGATGCCGGAGACCGCCCAGGTCGAGATTCTCGCCCAGCTCGACGACGAGCGCGCCGCCGACGTTCTCGACCAGATGGAGCCGGATGACGCCGCCGACCTCATCGCGCAGCTGCCAACCATTCGCGGCGAGCACTTGCTCGAGCTGATGGACCCCGAGGAGGCAGAAGACGTCCGCTTCTTGCTGAGCTACGACGCCGACACCGCCGGTGGCCTCATGACAACCGAGCCGATCATTGTTTCCGCCGACGCGACGGTCGCCGAGGGGCTCGCCCTCATTCGGCGCCACGAACTCGCGCCCGCTATCGGCGCGGCTATCTGCGTAACCCTTCCACCCTACGAGCCCCCTACCGGCCGCTTTCTTGGCATGGTGCACTTTCAACGGATGCTCCGCTACCCGCCGCACGAACGCCTCGGCACCCTGATCGACCGCGGTATTGAGCCGGTTGGCCCCGACACCTCGGCCGCCGAGGTCTCTCGCCGCCTCGCGAGCTACGACCTCGTCTCGTTGCCCGTCGTTGACGAGAACCACCGTCTGGTCGGCGTCGTCACGATCGACGATGTGCTCGACTACCTGCTGCCCGACGACTGGCGTAGCGCCGACCACGACACAGCCGATGGCGGCACTCCCGCGCGATGGCGGCCTCCCGCCCCGACACAGAGTGCCGCACCGAGGAGGTCGACCGATGGCCGCCCGTGATCGCCGACGCGACCGGCGACCGGAGGTGCGGCTCGACTCGCCGAAGGGGTTGCGTACCCCATTTGTGCCACGCTTCTCGAGCGGCAACGACCGCATGGGCCGATTCTCCGAGTCCTTCGCGCGCGGCATGGGAACCCCGTGGTTCCTCGTCGGCATGACGGTGATTGTCACGGTGTGGCTCACCTACAACACGCTCGCCCCGCCGGAGGCGCAGTTCGACCCGCGGGCACTGAACTTCACGCTGCTGACCCTCATCCTGTCGCTGCAGGCCTCGTATGCGGCGCCGATGATCCTTCTCGCGCAGAATCGGCAAGACGATCGCGACCGCGTGCAGATCGAGCAAGACCGCCAGCGCGCCGAGCGCAACCTGGCCGACACCGAGTACTTGGCGCGCGAGGTCGTGGCACTGCGCTTGGCGATGAAGGATGTTGTCACGCGCGACCATCTGCGCACCGAACTGCGGGCGCTTCTCGACGAGCTCGACCGTCGTGACCGCGCCGAGGGCGCCGCCGAGCCCGTCGCCGATGAGCGCTGAGGCCTCCGAGCTCGAGTCGCGCGTTCGGGCCGCGCTCGCGCACGTCATCGATCCCGAGATTCGGCGGCCTGTCACCGAGCTCGACATGGTGCCGAGCATCCGCGTCGATGGCGACCGTGTGGCGATCGACCTGCGCCTGACAATCGTGGGCTGCCCGGCGGCGACCGCCATCGAACGCGATGTGCGCGCGGCCGCCGAACGTGTCGAGGGCGTCAGCGAGGTAGCGATCGACGTGGGGGTGATGGATGCTCCGACTCGCGACGCCCTCATCGCGCGTGTGCGCGGCTCACGGCCGTCGGGTCACCCGTTCACGGCAGACTCGCTGACTCGGGTCATCGCGATCACGAGCGGCAAGGGGGGCGTCGGCAAGTCGACGCTCACCGCCAACCTCGCGGTCGCCCTCGCCCAGCAGGGGCTGCGCGTCGGGCTCGTCGACGCCGACGTGTTCGGTTTCTCGATTCCCGCGTTGCTGGGCATCGCCGACGCCAAGCCCACGCGCGTCGGCGACATGATCATGCCGCCGCGCGCGCACGGCGTCGCCGTCATCTCGATCGGTATGTTCGTCGACGCCCGCACGGCGGTCTCGTGGCGCGGCCCGATGTTGCACCGCACGGTGCAGCAGTTCCTAACCGACGTGCACTTCGGCGACCTCGACGTGCTCGTGCTCGACATGCCGCCGGGTACGGGCGATGTGGCGATCTCGGTCGGGCAGTTGATGCCCCACGCCGAGGTGGTGGTCGTGACGACCCCGCAACGAGCCGCCGCCGATGTGGCCGAGCGCTCGGGGCTGGTCGCCCGTCAGACCGGGCAGACCGTCATCGGCGTCGTCGAGAACATGGCGGGGCTCGCGCAGCCCGACGGCACAGTGCTTGAGCTCTTCGGCTCGGGCGGTGGGGCCGAGACGGCCGCACGGCTGGAGGTGCCGTTGCTCGCGCAGATTCCGCTGAGCATCGCCCTCCGAGAGGGCGGCGATGCGGGCGAGCCGATCGTGCTCCGCGCCGAGCCCGATGCGGCGGGGGCAGCGATCACGCGGCTCGCCGCGGAGCTGGCGCGCCGGGGCCGAGGCCTCGCGGGGCGCAAGCTCGGGCTCACGCCCCGCGATGCGGGGACACCCCGAGACTAGGAACGCTCGATCGCCGGCTGGCGACGGTAGCCGTCGCGGCTTGCGACGACGACCGTCGAGACGACGGCTGCGGCGGCCACGAGGGCGATGATGATGAGCAGAGCGGTCATAGCGGGGTTCTCCTTCGCTTCCTGAACTTCTCCATTTCAGCGCCGAAAAAGATTTAGCACAATCGATTCTTTCTGAAGTAATCATGTAGTAACGCTTATGATTGTGAGATGGATGTTCGACGCCTCCACCTCCTGCGCGAGCTCGCTGACCGGGGTAGCGTCACCGCCGTCGCGCAGGCAACACATCGCACCCCGTCTGCTGTCTCGCAACAGTTAAAGGTGCTGGAGGCCGAGGTGGGCGTGCCCTTGACCGAGCGCCGAGGCCGCGGCCTCGTGCTTACCGGCGCCGGGCTCGCCCTGGCCGACACGGCTCGCCGCATCGCCGTCGCGATCGAAGCGGCCGAAGCCCTCTGGCAAGAGTTCGCGGGTAGCCCCCAGGGCACGGTCTCGGTCAGCACGTTTCCGACCGCCGGTCAGATGTTGCTCCCGGGAGTCCTTGTGGCCGTTCGCGACGAGCCCGGGCTCGAGGTGATCGTCACCGACCACGACATGCCGTTGCCCGACTTTGCGCAGCTCACCCCCGACTACGATCTCGTGCTCGCCGACTCGCAGGGCATTCCCGCCCACTGGGGCGAACAGGGGCTCCGCGTTGTTCCGCTCATGACCGAGCCGTTCGACGTCGCACTACCGGTCGGGCACCCGCTCGTGGAGAAGAGCGTGGTGCGGGCATCCGACCTCCTTGATGAAGACTGGATCGGCGCGCCGCTCGGCTACCCCTACGACCGCGTGCACGACCGTCTTGCCGCGGTCGTCGGCCGCGAGCCCCGCATCGTGCAGCGCGTCATGGACAACATCATCGTCGAGCGCCTCGTCGCGGCCGGGGTCGGCATCGCGATTCTGCCGCGGTTCACCACGCGCAGCCACGGCAACGGCATCGTCACCCGCCCGATCACCGGCCTGGCGGCCGAACGGCAGATCTCGGCGCTGATGCGGGCAGACCGGGCCGAGCGGCCGAGCGTGCGCCGCGTGATCGAACTGCTTCAGGCCGAAGCGACGCGGGTCATGGAGGGGTACCGCGCCATCGGCGAACCGCGCACGGTCACCGCAACAATTCCGCTCGTCGCCGCCGACGGACGGCGCCAAGAACGCTAGGTCGCCTCGGGGTCGAACGGGGCCGGACGCCCCTCCCGAATGAGCCGCTGCCGCTGGGCGTACGCCGACTCGCGCGGCGGGGCACTGACGGTTGCGGCGCCCGTGACGCCGGGACGCGTCGGCGGAGCTTCGTCCTCCAACAGTGCCTCGCGAATAATGCGGCGCGGGTCGTATTGACGCGGGTCGAGCTTCTTCCAATCGACATCGTCGTAGTCGGGACCCATCTCCTCCCGCATGCGATCTTTGGCCCCGTTCGCCATGTCACGCAGAGTGCGAATGAAGCGCCCGAACTGGGCGGCGTAGCCGGGAAGCCGATCAGGCCCGATGATGAGCACGGCGATGAGCCCGATGAGCAGTAGCTTCTCGAACGTCAGACCCCAGGACACCCCTCGAGAATAGCGGGGCTGGCCGGGAGCTTCGCCCTAGGCTGAGCGTCAAGAAGGAGCACCGTGGCCAGCAAAGACCTGTCGTGGAAGTACGTCGAAGACCGCACGGTCGAACCCGACGTGATTCGCGGCGCGCGGGCACAATCGCTCGAGCTCGGTGTTGAGCCAATCAGCGCTGCGACCGGCGCCCAGGTAGCCGTCATGACCGCGGCTCTCGCGGCAGAGTCGATTATCGAAATCGGAACCGGTGTCGGAGTCTCTGGCCTGTGGCTGCTGCACGGGGCACCGAATGCCCAGCTCACCTCGATCGACCTCGAAGCCGACCACCACGAGGTCGCGCGCCGGAACTTCACCGAGGCCGGACACCCGGCCGCCCGTGTGCGCCTCATCACCGGCCGTGCGAGCGAGGTACTGCCTCGCATGAATGAGGCGAGCTACGACGTCGTGTTGATTGACGCCGATGCGGCCTCACTTGCCGACTACCTCGAACACGCCTTGCGCTTGGTGCGCCCAGGCGGAGCCGTGCTCGTTCCGCACGCGCTATGGCGAGACGCCGTGCCTGACCCCGCTCGACGCGACGGAGTCACGAGCGAACTGCGCGGCATCCTCGCCGAGCTACTCGGGTCATCGGCCGTTCGCGTCGCCGTGTCGCCGGTTGGCGACGGGCTGCTGCAGGTGGTAACGGAGCGCCGGGCCTAGGTCGTGTCTGACAAATGGCGTGTCCAGGCGATCACGGCGTTGAGGACCACCG
>VFQR01000327.1_pt1 | contig 77562 bp, 70 predicted proteins | sample 3512321 | NCBI WGS metagenome assembly VFQR01 (sample SAMN10412374, study PRJNA504923) | tailings metagenome | isolation source: Relicate 3 Philex TSF1 revegetated site | place: Philippines: Tuba, Benguet | collected 2017-08-29 | reverse complement strand
ATCCCGGTGGACCCGCATCCGAAGTTCCCGAAGCTCTCGGCGCTGGAGGTGATCCTCACCACGCTGCATTCCGGCGGGAAATTCGGCGGCAAGGCCTATGACACCTCGGGCGGGCTGCACGGCGTCGGCTCCTCCGTGGTGAACGCGCTGGCGGAGCGGCTGGAGGTGGAGGTGGCGCGCGACCGCACCCTCTACGCCCACGCCTTCGAGCGCGGGAAGCCGGTGCAGAAGCTGAAGAACCTCGGCGCAATCCACAACCGCCGCGGCACCACGATCCGGTTCAGGCCGGACCCGGAGATCTTCGGGAAGCAGGCGTTCGCACCGGCGCGGCTGTACCGGCTGTGCCGGTCCAAGGCGTATCTGTTCAAGGGTGTCGAGATCCGCTGGAAGGCGGACCCGGCCCTGGTGCAGGGCACCGAGACGCCGGCCGAGGCGGTGCTGCATTTCCCGGGCGGACTGTCGGATTTCCTCGCGGCGACGCTGGAATCCCGCGCCCAGGTGGTGCCGGCGCCCTGGTCCGGCGAGGTGGCCTTCGCCGAGAATGCGGGCCGCGCGGAATGGGCGCTGACCTGGCTCGAACAGGGCGACGGCTTCCTCAACACCTACGCCAACACCATCCCGACGCCGCAGGGCGGCACGCATGAGGCGGGGCTGCGCGCGGCGCTGGTGAAGGGGCTGCGCGCCTATGGCGAGCTCAAGAAGGACAAGCGCGCCGGCACCGTCACCGCCGAGGATCTGCTCGGCGGCATGGCCGGGATGCTCAGCGTCTTCATCCGGGAGCCGCAATTCCAGGGGCAGACCAAGGACAAGCTGACCTCGCCGGAAGCCGCGCGGCTGGTCGAGACGGCGCTGCGCGACCACTTCGACCATTGGCTGGCCGGCGACCCGACGACCGCCGACAATCTGCTCGCCTGGGCCGTCGAGCGCGCCGAGGAGCGCATCCGCCGCCGCGAGCAGAAGGACACGCCGCGCAAATCCGCGACGCGCAAGCTGCGCCTGCCCGGCAAGCTCGCCGATTGCTCCAGCGAAAACATCGATGCGACGGAATTGTTCCTGGTCGAGGGCGATTCGGCCGGCGGGTCCGCCAAGCAGGCGCGCAACCGCGAGACCCAGGCCGTGCTGCCGCTCCGGGGAAAGATCCTGAACGTCGCGAGCGCCAGCGCCGACAAGCTGCGCGCCAACCAGGAGCTGAAGGACCTGATCGAGGCGCTGGGCTGCGGCGTGGGCGACCGCTTCGATCTCGCGCGGCTGCGCTACGGCCGGATCGTGGTGATGACGGATGCCGATGTGGACGGCGCGCATATCGCCGCCCTGCTGATGACCTTCTTCTACAAGGAGCTGCCGGAGCTGGTGCGGCAGGGCCGCCTGTTCCTGGCGCAGCCGCCCTTGTATCGCCTGCAGGCCGGCGGGAAGAGCGTCTATGCGAGGGACGACGCCGACAAGGAGCGGCTGATCAAGCGCGAGTTCAAGGCGAACCAGAAGGTGGACGTGTCGCGCTTCAAGGGCCTGGGCGAGATGCCGCCGGCGTCGCTGAAGGAGACGACGATGGACCCGCGGAAGCGGACCTTGCTGAAGGTGGTGCTGCCGCCGGAGGAACGCGCGCGGACCGCCGACCTGATCGAGGCGCTGATGGGCCGCAAGCCGGAGTTGCGGTTCAAGTTCATCCAGGAGAACGCGGCGAAGCTGGATGAGGAGGCGGTGGACGCGTGACGTCGCGCCCTCCCCCGCGCGCGGGGGAGGGTTGGGGTGGGGGTTCGAGGATCGGCGCCTCTACTCGATCCTGATCCCCGCTGCCTCGATCACACCTTTCCACTTCGCCGCTTCCGACCGCATGAAGGCTGCGAAGTCCTGCGGCTGGTTCCCGACCGGCTCGAAGCCCAGCGCCGAGATGCGTGCCACCACCTCCGGCCGGCGCAGCGCGCCGGTGAAGGCGGCGTGGAGCCGCGCCAGCACGGCGGGCGGCGTGCCGGCGGGGGCGAGCAGGCCGTACCAGGCCTCCACGGAGATGTCCGGTCCGCCGGATTCCGCCATGGTCGGGATCTCGGGGAAGGCGCCGAAGCGCCGTGGCGTCGTCACGGCCAGCGCGCGCAGCGTGCCGGCGCGGACATGGGTGATGCTCGCGGGGCTGTCGAAGAACACCGCGGTGTCGCCGCGCATCACGCTCTGCGTCGCGTCCGGCGTCTGGCGATAGGTGACGTTGGTCATGCGCACGCCGGCGGCGCGGAGGAACAGCTCCGTCGCGAGATGCGGCACCGTGCCGTTGCCGGCGGTGGCGTAGTTCAGCTCGCCCGGCCGAGCGCGCGCCGCCGCGACCAGGTCGCCGACGCTGCGATAGGGCTGGCCAGGATTGCCCACGACGAGCAGCGGGCCGGTGGTCAGCACCGCGATCGGGGCGAAGGCCGTCGCGGGGTCGAAGCCCATGTCGCGGTAGAGGAAGGGGTTGATCACCAGCGGCCCCGACGCGTTCAGCACCAGCGTGTGCCCATCCGGCGCGGCCTGCGCCGCGGCGCGCGAGCCGAGATTGCCGCCCGCGCCGACGCGGTTCTCGATCACCACGGGCTGGCCGAGCGCGGCACCCGCCGGCTCTGCCAGCAGGCGGGCGACGACATCGGTGGGCCCGCCGGCGCCGAAGGGCACGATGACGCGGATCGGCCGGTCCGGCGACCAGGATTGCGCGCGCGCCACCATCGGCAGCGCCAGCGCGGCGAGCAGGGATCGGCGGAACATCGGCGTCACTCCGGCTGGATGCGCGCGGCGCGCACCAGCGCCTCGTTGCGCGGGATCTCGGCGGCGATCAGCTCCGCGAAGCGCTGCGGCGTCTCGTCCAGCGCGGTGAGGCCGAGGCCCGCCATGCGCTCGCGCGTCGCGCCTTCGTTGGCGCTGCGGTTCACCGCATCGTTGAGGCGGGCGACGAGATCGGCTGGCATGCCGCGCGGCCCCCACATCCCGCACCAGCCTTCATAGACGAGATCGGGGAAGCCGGCCTCGGCGAGCGTCGGCACGTCGGGCAGCACCGCCTCGCGCCGCGCGCTCGTCACGGCATAGGCGCGCGCGCGGTTGTCACGGATCAGCGGGATCGAGGGCCCGACCGGCGCGATGAACAGCTTCACGGCGCCGCTGATCAGGTCATTCATCGCGGGCCCCGTGCCGCGATAGGAGACGAAGGTGCCCTCGACGCCGAGCTTCTGCCACAGCGCCGCGGTGGCGAGCTGCCCGACCGAGCCGAGCGAGGAACCGGCGAAGGAGAACTCCTGCGGCGTGCGGCGGATCGCCTCCAGAAGCTGCGCCAGGGTCTGCGGCCCCAGTGAGGCCGTGCCGATGAGCACATAGGGGATCGAGACGGTGCGCGCGACGGGCGTGAAATCGGCGCGGAGATCGAAGGGCACGTTGCGCTGCACGAAGGGCAGCACGGTCAGCACCTCGTTGGAGTAGAGCAGCGTCATGCCATCCGGCGCGCTGCGCGCCACGGCCTCGGCGCCGACGGCGCCATTGGCGCCGGAGCGGTTCTCGATGACCCATTGCTGGGACAGGATATCCGCGGCCCGCGGCGCGATGAGCCGGCCCGTCAGGTCGGTGGTGCCGCCCGGCGGATAGGGCACGACGAAGCGCACGCTGCGCTGTTGCGCGAGCGCCGGCGTGGCCAGCACAAGACCCAGCGCGGCGCGGCGCGTGATGCTTCGCATGAGCGTATCCTCCCGTTTCGGCAACCCTTTGCGGCGCGGCTCCGGCGGCGTCAAGCCGGCTCGGCGAGCGTGACCAGCTCGGCGCCGTCCTCGACCAGCTCGCCCTCGGCGCAGCCGAGGCCGGCGACGATGCCATCGGCCGGCGCCGTGATGCGCATCTGCACCTTCATCGCCTCGATGAGCATCAGGACGTCACCGCGTGCCACGCGATCGCCGACGGCGACGAGGATGCGCAGCACGCGGCCAGGCATGGGCGCGATCACACGACCGCCGCCGGTCTCGGCCGCATCGGCGGGGGCGCGGGGGTCGTGATGGCGCAGCGCATGGGTGGCGCCGTCGAGCACGACATCGAGGGCATCGCCATCGCGCAGCACGCGCGCGCGGATGGCCCGGCCCTCGAATGTGAAGGTCACGACATCGCCATCCCACCGGACGCTTTCGGTGGCGGAGCCGTCGATGCTCAGCGGGGCGCCGAGCGCGGCGCGCAGCGTGAAGGTTTCGTCGGTGGTCGCGAAGGAAAGATCCTGCCAGCCGGTGCCGTTGAGGCGCCAGGCATTGGCGAGGCCCCAGGGCGAATGGGGATCGGAGGGGTTGGTGACGGGCTCGTCGCGCAGCAGGCGCAGCACGGCGGCAGCCAGCGCGGCGCGCGGCGTGGCTTGCGGAGCGCCGATCGCATGGCGCGCGAGGAAGCCTGTATCGAGTTGGGCGGCGGCGAAGGCGGGATGCGCCACGATGCCGCGCAGCAGATCGAGGTTGGTGCGCACGCCCACCACCTCCGTCGCCGCGAGTGCGCGGGCGAGGCGACGGCGCGCTTCCTCGCGGTCGGCACCGTGCGCGATGATCTTGGCGATCATCGGATCGTAGTGGATGGGGATGGAATCGCCCGCGCGCACGCCGGCATCCACGCGGACATCGGCCGGCAGCGCGAGATGTCGCAGCACGCCGACGCTCGGGACGAAGTCGCGCGCGGGGTCCTCGGCGTAGAGGCGGACCTCGATGGCGTGGCCGTTGATGGCGGGCGGCGTGGCGGGCAGCGCCTCGCCCGCGGCGACGCGCAGTTGCCATTCGACGAGGTCGAGGCCGGTGATCGCCTCGGTGACCGGGTGCTCGACCTGAAGGCGCGTGTTCATCTCCATGAAGAAAAAGTCGTCGCCTTCCGAGATGAACTCCACGGTGCCGGCGCCGACATAGCCGATGGCGCGCGCCGCGTCGCAGGCGGCCTGGCCCATCGCCGCGCGGCGTTCGGCCGTCATGCCGGGGGCGGGCGCTTCCTCCACCACCTTCTGGTGGCGGCGCTGGATCGAGCAGTCGCGCTCGAACAGCGAGACGACCTGGCCATGCGTATCCGCGAAGACCTGGATCTCGATATGGCGCGGGCGCGTCAGGTAACGCTCCAGCAGCAGGCGGTCATCGCCGAAGGCGGAGGCGGCCTCGCCGCGCGCGAGGGCGATCGCCTCGTCGAGTTCGGCGGCGCTGGTGGCGATCTTCATGCCCTTGCCGCCGCCGCCGGCGCTGGCCTTGACGAGGATGGGAAAGCCGATGCGCTCCGCGGCCGCGCGCAGCGTCGCATCGGCCTGGTCCTCGCCGTGATAGCCGGGCACGAGCGGCACGCCGGCCCGCTCCATCAGCGCCTTGGCGGCGGCCTTGCTGCCCATGGCGCGGATCGCGGCGGGCGGCGGGCCGACGAAGGTGATGCCGGCCTGCGCGCAGGCCTCGGCGAAATCGGCGTTCTCGGAGAGGAAGCCGTAGCCTGGATGAATTGCCTCGGCGCCGCTGGCGCGAGCGGCTTCCAGGATGCGGGCGATATCCAGGTAGCTCTCACGCGCGGGGGCGGGACCGATATGGATGGCGGCATCCGCCATCGCGACATGCATCGCCTGCGCATCGGCGTCGGAGAAAACCGCGATGGTGCGCAGGCCCATGCGCTTCGCGGTGCGGATGACGCGGCAGGCGATCTCGCCACGGTTGGCGATGAGAAGCGACGCGAAACTCACATCCGGAACACGCCGAAGCGTGCCTCCCCGCTCCACGGCGCCACGGGGTTGTTGCGGGCTGCGGAGAGACACAGCGCGAGCACCATGCGCGTATCCTCCGGCGCGATCACGCCATCATCCCAGAGACGGGCGGAGGCGTAGGAGGGGTGGCCCTGCGTCTCGTACTGCGCCTCGATCGGGGCCTTGAAGCGCCGCTCCTCCTCCTCCGGCCAGGTGCCGCCCTTGGCCTCGATGCCGTCGCGGCGGATCTGCGCGAGGACGGAGGCCGCCTGCGGGCCGCCCATCACGGAAATCCGCGCGTTGGGCCACATGAACAGGAATCGCGGGGAATAGGCGCGGCCGCACATGCCGTAATTGCCGGCGCCGAAGCTGCCGCCGATGATCACGGTGAATTTCGGCACGCGCGCGGTGGCGACGGCGGTGACCATCTTCGCGCCGTCCTTCGCGATGCCGCCGGATTCGTATTTCCGACCCACCATGAAGCCGGTGATGTTCTGGAGGAACACCAGCGGGATGCCGCGCTGGTCGCAGAGCTCGATGAACTGCGCCGCCTTCTGCGCGGATTCGGAAAACAGCACGCCGTTGTTGGCGAGGATGCCGACGCGATAGCCCCAGATGCGGGCGAAGCCGGTGACCAGCGTCGGGCCATACAGGGGCTTGAACTCGTCGAATTCGGAGCCGTCCACAAGGCGCGCGATGACTTCGCGCACGTCATAGGGCTCGCGCAGATCGGCGGGGATCACGCCGTCGAGGCCGTCCAGCAGCGGCGGGCGCGGCGGCGCGATCTCGTCCGCGCCGGTGGGCTTGCCGCGGTTCAACCCGGCGACGATCTTTCGGGCGAGGCCGAGCGCATGCGCGTCGTTCTCCGCAAGATGATCGGTGACGCCCGAGATCCGGCTGTGCAACTCGCCGCCGCCCAGCTCCTCCGCCGTCACGATCTCGCCGGTCGCGGCCTTCACCAGCGGTGGGCCGCCAAGAAAGATCGTGCCCTGGTTGCGCACGATGATCGCCTGGTCCGACATGGCGGGCACATAGGCGCCGCCCGCCGTGCAGCTGCCCATCACCACGGCGATCTGCGGGATGCCGGCGGCGGACATGCGGGCCTGGTTGAAGAAGATGCGGCCGAAGTGGTCGCGGTCCGGGAAGACCTCGTCCTGGTTCGGCAGGTTCGCCCCACCGCTGTCCACCAGGTAGAGGCAGGGCAGCCGGTTCTGCTCGGCAATCTCCTGCGCGCGCAGATGCTTCTTCACCGTCATCGGGTAGTAGGTGCCGCCCTTCACCGTGGCGTCGTTGGCGACGATGACGCATTCGCGGCCCGCGACGCGGCCGATGCCCGTGATGATCCCGGCGGCGGGAATATCCTCTCCATACATTCCCTGGGCGGCGAGCTGCGAGAATTCGAGGAAGGGTGAGGCGGCATCGAGCAGCACGCGGATGCGCTCGCGCGGCAGCAGCTTGCCTCGGCCGAGATGGCGCTGGCGCGCGGTCTCGCCGCCGCCTTCGCGGATGCGCTCGACGGTCGCGCGCAGCTCGGCCACCAGGCCGCGCATATGCGCGGCGTTGGCGCGGAACTGGTCGGACCTGGGATCGGCGCTGGTCGCGAGCACCGTCATGGACATGCCTCCGGATTCCCGGAGCATTGCCGCCGCAACGGTCGGCGGCAAGGGTCAGGCGCGGCCGGCGCGCTTCGGGTCCAGCTGCTCCCGCAGGCCGTTGCCCAGCAGGTTGATGCCGAGCACCAGCGCGATGATCGCGCAGCCCGCCAGATTCGCGATCCAGGGCGCGACCCAGAGCCGCTCGCGGCCTTCCGCCAGGATGTTGCCCCAGGTCGCGGTCGGCGGCGGCAGGCCGAGGCCGAGGAAGGAGAGCGCGGTCTCCTGCAGGATGAGCTGGCCGACCTGGAGCGTCGCGATCACGCTCAGCACCGGGAACATCTGCGGCAGCAGATGTTTTCGCATGATGTAGGTGCCGCCCGCGCCGGAGGCGAGTGCGGCTTCCACGAAGGGGCGTTCGCGCAGGGATCGCGTGAGATTGAAGGCGACGCGCGTATAGACCTCCCACCCCGCGAAGCCGAGGACGAGGATCAGCACCGTCACGCCGCCGCCGAACACCGCGACGATGACGATGGCGAGCAGGATCTCGGGGATGGCCTGCCAGGCATCCGCGAAGCGCATCACGAGCTGCTCGGTACGGCCGCCGCGATAGCCCGCGAGCAGGCCGAGCGTGGTGCCGACGGTCAGCGCGATCACCATGGCCGCGAGACCGACGAGGATGGAGAGCCGCGAGCCGTAGATCAGGCGTGAGAGCAGGTCGCGTCCGAAATTGTCGGTGCCGAGCGGATGCGCCCAGCTGCCGCGCTCCGCCCAGACCGGCGGGCGCAGCCGCGCCATGAGGTCCTGCTCATAGGGGTCGTAGGGCGCCAGCCAGGGGGCGAAGGCGGCACAGGCGACCATGATCGCGACCAGCGCGAGCCCGATCGCGATCTTCACTCGCGGGCCGAAGTAGCGACCGCGCATCAGCGCAATCTTATGCGCGGATCAATCGCCGCCTGCACGATATCCACGAGAAGGTTCGCCAGGACGATGGTAACCGCGACGATGAAGACGGCCGCGATCACCACGGGGACGTCGCGCTGGAAGATCGCGGCGACCATGAGCCGGCCGACACCGGGCCAGGCGAAGACCGTCTCGGTCACGACGGCGCCGCCCATCAGCCGCCCGAGTTGCAGGCCGAGCAGGCTGACGACGGGGTTCAGCGCGTTCGGCAGGACATGGCGGAACAGCGCGCGCGCGCCGCCGACGCCGCGCGATCGCGCGGCCGCGACATACTGCTCGCGCGCGGTCTCCAGCACGGCGGTGCGGGTGACCAGGATGAAGTTCGGCAGCAGGAAGGCGGCGAGGGTGATCGTCGGCAGGATCGCGTGCGCCCAGCCCTCGCGGCCGGAGGTGGGCAGCCAATCCAGCTCCAGCGCGAAGAGCTGGATGAGAAGAATACCGAGCCAGAAGCTCGGCATGGACTGGCCGGTGACGGCCACGGCGGTCAGCGCGAAATCCGGCAGGCGGTCCTGCCATACGGCCGCTGCGAGGCCGCCGAGCACGCCGAGCACCAGCGCCGCCGTCAGCCCGTAGGCAACGAGTTCGAGCGTGGCGGGCAGGCGCTCCAGCACCACCTCCATGGCGGGCGCACGATGCTGGATGGAATCGCCGAAATTGCCGTGCAGCAGGTCCAGGAAGAAATAGGCGAACTGCATCGGGATCGGCTCGTCCAGACGGAGCTGCTCGCGCAGCAGCGCCTCCTGCTCCGGCGTCGCGTCAATGCCGAGATAGATCGCCACCGGATCGCCGGTCAGGCGCAGCACCACGAAGACGAAGACGATCACGATCAGCAGCGGCACCGGCACCAGCAGGAGCCGGCGGAGCAGATAGGCCAAGTCAGCGCAGCTCCACGCGGTGCAGGCGCAGCAGGCTGTCGCGCGAGGGGTTCCAGCCGGACGCGACGCGGTTGCTGCGGCCATAGATGCGCGGCAGGCCGAAGAGGAAGATGGAGGGGACTTCCTCGTGCATGATCTCCATCATCCGGTGATAGGCGGCGCGGCGGGTATTCTCGTCCAGCGTGCTGCGCGCCTCCCGCCAGAGCCGGTCGAACTCCTCGTTGGTCCAGTAGTTGCGGCGGCTGGCTTCGGTGTACCAGACCGTGTTGAAATCCGCGTCGCCCACGCTGAACCAGCCGACCTGGTAGATCGGGCCCTGTTCCTTGTTGCGGTCCATGCGCGCCCAGACCGCGCCTTCCACCACGTTGACGCTCGCGCGGATGCCGACGGCGCGCATCATGCCGGCGGCGGCGTTGGCAATGTCCACGTCGGAAAGGTAGCGGCCGGAGAGGGTGTTGATACGGGTCTCGAAACCATCGGCGAAGCCCGCCTCGCGCAGCAGCGCGCGGGCGCGGGCCTGGTCGAAGGGGCGATGGCGGAGATTCGGGTTGTGCCCGAAGGTTGCCCGAGTGACGAGCTGGCCATCCAGGATGCTGCCAAGCCCCTCCAGCATCGCCTGGTGCATCTGCGGGCGGTTCATCGCGAAATCCACCGCCTGGCGCACGCGCACATCGTTGAAGGGGGGGCTCCGCGTATCGAAGGTCAGCACCAGGCTGACAGAGCTCTCGACGGCGTCGATCGAGAGGTTGCGGCGCTGGCGGACCGATGGGATGAGGTCCACCGGCACCTCCTCGATGATATGCGTCTCGCCCGCGAGCAGCGAGGCAACGCGCGTCGAGCCTTCGGGGATGGTGCGGATTCGCAGGCGTTCCACGCGCGGCGCGCCGCCCCAATAGTCGGGATTCGCGGTGAGGTCGTAGCGGTCGCCGCTGATCCATTCGCCGTAGCGGAAGGGGCCGGTGCCGACCGGCCGGCGCGCCGCCTCCACGGGTCCGAGACGCTCGGTGATGGCCTTCTGCTCGATGGCGATGTCGGCGAGGCCGCGCAGCAGCAGCGGCGCCGGCGAGGTGGTGCGGATATCCACGGTGTGCGGGTCCACCACCTCCACCGAGGCGATGCCGGCGATGCGGCCCTTGCGCACATAGACGGTGCGCGGATTGGTGACGTATTCGATGGTGAACTTCACATCCTCGGCGGTGAAGGGCGAGCCATCATGCCAGCGGACGTTGCGGCGCAGGTGGAAGCGCCAATGCGTGGGGCTGATCGTCTCCCAGCGCTCGGCGAGCGAGGGGACGACATCGTCATTGTGGTCGCGCGCCACCAGCGGGTCCCAGGTCTGGGAGACCAGCGAGAGCGTGTTGTAGCCGCCCGCGGCGGGCGAGATGCTGTCGGTGAAGATCGCGGCGCCGACGACGAGCTGGCCGCGCGGCTGCGCCTCGGCCGGGGCGGCGAAAGCGAGGGCGGCGAGCAGGAGCAGCTTGCGCATCGTCGTCTCCGTCCAGAGCATGTTCAAGCGAAGTGGAATCATGCGGCGACTCGGAAAATGCGGCCGGATCAATGCCGGCCAGGGGGCGGCAAGCCGCGTGCGACGAGCCAGTGGTCGTCGCGGCCGATCTTCGGATTGTAGGGGCGTTCCTGGAAATAGGGGCCGAGCGGGTTGATCCGGTCGTAGATGCGGCGCAGCTCCGCGATGGGTTCGTCATGCAGGTCCACGCGCAGGTCGAGATAGCTGAACGGCTCGTCGGCATGGACGAGGATGCAGGCGGAGTTCTGGCCTTCCTTCTGGCCGCCGGCGCGGCCGCCGGCCTCGATGCCGCGCATCAGGCGTTCCTCCAGCGCGGGGCCTTCGTCGCTGACGGCGGCCGCCATCTCTTCCACCACGGCCTGGGAGACCACGGCATTCGCCATCGCGAGCCAGCCATCGCCGGTGATGTGGCCGGCGTAGAAAGCGTTGGTCTCGCCGGTGAAGGCGGCAGCGTGGCCGTAGATGTCCACCACGCCGATCTGGCGGCTGTCGCGGCGGGGGTCGCTGGCGGCGAGTTCCTCCACCACCTTCGGCGCGTGCCAGCCCAGCTCGATCAGGCGCTTGCAGGTGAGCGTCAGGCGCGGATCGGCGACCGCCTGGACGGAGCCGGCGGCCATGCGCGTGACGACCACGGGGCAGCGGTTGCCGACGGCGACGGAGCGCGTCGCCATCGCCACACCCAGCATGCGCGTGCGCGGGCAGCGCGCGACGACGGTGAAGGTCATCGGCCACCCGCCTTCTTCGCTTCCTTGGCCGCGATCCAGTCCGCCTCACCGCCGAGCGCATGCGGCTGCCAGGGACGCAGCTCGTAGTAGTCGATCGTGGGGCGGTAGAGTTCGAGGATGCGGCGCAACTCGCCGATCGGCTCGTCATGCTCGTCCACGCGCAGGTCGATCAGCGGATAGGGCGTGGTCCTGTAGACAAGAAGCGCGGCGGAATGCTGGCCGCCATGCTGGCCGCCGGCGTCGCGCCCGGCCTCCAGCGCGAGCATGAGGCGATCCTCCAGCTCCTTGCCCTTGCTGGCGCGATAGACGTCCCGCATGGCGCTGGCCGTTCGCTGATCAGGCCATTGCCCATCGCGACCATGTTCGGCTCGCAGAAATGGCCGGACCAGTCCTTGTTCTGCGCGCCGGTGCGCGCCACGGCGTTGCCGTCGCGGTCGATCACGCTGACCTGGCGCCATTCGATGTGCGGGTCGCTCGCGGCGATCTCATCCAGCGTGCGCTGCGCGCTGTAGCCGAGCTTCATGAGGTTGAGGCCGAGCGGGCCGAGCCGCGGATCGGTGACGGCCATGGTGACGGTGATGCCGAGGCCGGGCTCGATGAAGGGGCAGCGCGCGCCGACGGCGATCGGGCGCGTGGAGATCGCGACGCCGAGCTTTCCCGAGTCCGGGCAGCGCGCGGAGATCGCGAAGGTGGAGAATTCCTCGCCGAAGGGGCGCCCAAGGGACTGCATCGCGCGTTCGTCCATCTGCCTGCGGAAAGGCTAGTGCCGGCGCATGGACGCCGGCAAGGCGCAATGTTTATGCTCGCATGATCGCGCAAGGGCATCACCCCATGACCTTCACCATCGCCGCACGCTGTCCCGAGAGCGGCGCGCTCGGCATCGGAATCGCAACGTCGTCGCCCGCGGTGGGATCGCGCTGCGTGCATGTGATGCACGGCGTCGGCGTCATCGCCCACCAGGCGACGCCGGATCCGCGGCTGGCGCGGTGGGGAATGCGGCTGCTCGAGCAGGGCGCAAGGGCGCCGAAGGTGATGAAGGAACTCGTCGATGGCGACGAGCATATCGAGTACCGGCAGATCGCGGTGATTGACACGATGGGCAACGTCGCGGCGCGGACCGGCGCGAACAACAAGAACCACTCGTCGCACATGATCGGCGAGGGGTTCTGCGCGCTGGGCAATTTCCTGGAAGGCCCGCATACGGTGCGCGCGATCCACGACGCCTACCTCGCGACGAAGGGCGAGCCCTTCGAGGAGCGGCTGATGCGCGCGATCGAGGCCGGGCGCGATGTCGGCGGGCAGTATCCGGAGGGCCAGACCTCGGCGGCGCTGCTGGTCTACAAGGACCAGGCGGTGGCGCATGTGGATCTGCGCGTGGACCACAACATGGAGCCGATCGCGGAGCTGCGGCGATTGCTGGAATGGTTCAAGCCGCTGCTGCCCTTCTATGCCGAACGCTGCAACAACCCGACCGTGCCGCGCCACAAGGACTGGCTGAAGGCGAACGGCATCGAGCGGCAGTTCGGCCAGGTGCCGCCGGCCGTCGCCGCGGCGCGGGCGCGGGGCGAAGGTCCGCCGCCTTCGTGAGCTTGCGGACTGTGCATGCTGACCTGCGGCCGGCGCAGCCGGCCGAGGCCGCGAATGCGGCCCGCCGCCTATGCGGCGAGCCAAGGCCCGGAGGGCCGCTGGCGCCCGATGGCGAAACGCGACCGCATCTCGCGAGCCAAGCGTGAGTCTGCTCGCCGTCGAGAATCTCTCCATCGCCTTCGGGCCGGAGAAGCGGCCGCTGACCGTGGTGCAGGGCGCGAGCTTCGACATCGCGAAGGGCGAGACGGTCGCGCTGGTGGGCGAAAGCGGCAGCGGGAAATCCGTGACGGCGCTGGCGATCATGCGGCTGCTGGAGCAGCCGGGGCGGATCATCTCCGGAAACATCTGGTTCTCCGGGCAGGACCTGGCGACGTTGGATGAGCGGGCGATGCGACGCATCCGCGGCGACCGCATCGCGATGGTGTTCCAGGAGCCGATGGCCTCGCTGAACCCGGTGCTGACGGTCGGCGCGCATGTGACGGAGCCGTTGATCCTGCATCGGCGCCTGTCACGGACGGACGCGCGAAAGCAGGCGGTGGAGCTGCTGGATCGCGTGGGGATTCCCTCCGCGGCGCGTCGGCTGGACGATTATCCACACCGGCTGTCGGGCGGGATGCGGCAGCGTGTGATGATCGCGGCGGCGCTCGCCTGCCGGCCCGACCTGCTGATCGCGGACGAGCCGACGACGGCGCTGGATGTCACGATCCAGGCGCAGATCCTGCGGCTGCTCGCCGATCTGCAACGGGAATTCGGGATGGCGGTGCTGTTCATCACGCATGATCTCGGCGTGGTCGCGGAACAGGCCAGGCGCGTCGTGGTGATGTACGCCGGGCGCGTGGTGGAACGCGCGCCGACCACGGCGCTGTTCGATGCGCCTGCGCACCCCTATGCCGCCGCGCTGCTGCGCTGCGTGCCGGGCGATGGCGAGGCGGAACGGCTGGAGAGCATCGAGGGCACCGTGCCCTCCCCCGCTGCGCTGCCGCCGGGCTGTCGCTTCGCGCCGCGCTGTCCCCGCGCGATCCCCGCCTGCGACGCGGCCGATCCGCCGCTTCGCGCCGCCGGCGCCGGGCATGACGCGGCCTGCATCCTGGTGCCGGCATGACGGCGCTCATCGAGGCGCGCGGCCTCTCGAAGCGCTTTCCGGTCCTTGGCGGCGCGCTGGGCCTCTCGCGCGTCGCGGAGCTGCGCGCGGTGGAAAGCGTGGACCTGCGCATCGAGCGCGCGGAGGTGCTCGGCCTGGTGGGCGAAAGCGGCTGCGGCAAGTCCACGCTCGGGCGGCTGCTGATCCGGCTGATCGAGCCGAGCGAGGGCGAGGTGAGGTTCGAGGGCGAGGACCTCGCGCGCGCGGAAGGTGCTGCGCTGCGCGCGCTGCGGCGGCGGATGCAGATGGTGTTCCAGGACCCCTTCGGCTCGCTCAATCCGCGCATGCGGGTCGGCGAGATCGTGGCGGAGCCGCTGCGGCTCGCGGGCGTCGGCCGCGCCGAGCGGGCGGCGCGGGCGGTGGAATTGCTGCAACAGGTCGGGCTCGCGGCCGAGCATGTGGCACGCTATCCGCACCAGTTCTCCGGCGGGCAGCGCCAGCGCATCGGCATCGCGCGCGCGCTGGCGCTCGACCCTGCGCTGGTGGTCTGCGACGAGCCCGTCAGCGCGCTGGATGTGAGCGTGCAGGCGCAGGTGGTGAACCTGCTGCGGGACCTGCAGCGGGCGCGCGGCCTTTCCTACCTCTTCGTGTCCCACGATCTGCGCGTCGTGCGGCATGTGAGCGACCGCGTGGCGGTGATGTATCTCGGGCGCATCGTCGAAAGCGGGCCGACGCGCGCGCTCTACGCGGCGCCGCTGCATCCCTACACGCGCGCGCTGCTCGAGGCCGCGCCGGTCGCGCGGCCGGGCGCGCGGGCGCCTTCCGCGCCGCTGGGCGGCGAGATTCCCTCGCCGCTCGATCCGCCATCCGGCTGCGCGTTCCATCCGCGCTGCCCGATCGCCGTGGCACGCTGCCGGGAAGAGCGGCCTATGCTGAAGGGCGATGGCGAGCGCGCGGTGGCCTGCCACCTGGCCTGATCTACTTCAGGGTCGCGACGAACTGTTCCTGCGGCGGCGCGGAGGCCGGGTCTCGCCAGCGCAGCGCGTGGAAGGCGACATAGGGCGCGAATTCGTCATGCAGCCGGCGCAGCTCCTGCACGGCGGTGGCGTGGCCGTCCACGCGCAGGTCGATCAGCGCATGCTCCTCCTCCGCGGCATGCACGAGCAGCGAGGCGGAGCGTTCCGGCAGGGGACCGCTACCGCCGACCTGGCCGCCGGCGTCGCGGCCGGCTTCCAATCCGCGCAGGAGGCGTTCGGCCAGCGCGGCGCCGGGGGCCGCGAGGAACGCGGCGGCCATGGCGCGCACAACGCCCGCGTCCTGGAGGACGTTGCCGCATGCGATGAAGCCGGGGCCCGCCACATGGCCGGCCCAGGCGCGGCAGCGTTCCCCGGTGTGGACCGCGCCATCGCCGCGCCGGTCCAGCACGGCGAGCTGGCGGAACGCGACATGCGGATCGGAACCGCGCAGCATCTCGAGCACCTGCACCGCCGGATGGCCGGCGCGCAGCAGCGACGCCCCGAGCGTCTTGAGCGTCGGGTTCACGAAGGCCTGGCTGGCGAGCGCGCCGACGCCGCTGATGACGACGGGGCAGAGCCCGCCGACGGCGAGCGAATAGGTGGCGACGCCGATGCCGAGCGCGCCGCTGTGAGGGCAGCGGGCGAGAAGCGTGTAGGTCATTCGCCGGCCAGCGGCACGGGCGCGCGCATCGCGACGCGCGCGGCCGCGCTGCGCCGCGTCGTGGCGGGCGACGGCGGGACGCGGGCAATGCTCTTCAGCCGGCGCACGAGATAGGTGACGAAGGCCTCCGCGGCGAGCGGCAGCGCGCGGCCACGCAGCGTCAGAACCTCGACATGGCTCTGGCCCATCGCGGCGTCCTCCACGGGCACCATGACGAGGCGGGAATCCGGCGCCTCCCCGGCGACCATCAGCCGCGGCAGGAAGGTGATGCCGTCCCCCGTCAAGGCGAAGCGTCGCAGCAGGTCGATCGAGTTGGTCTCGATCGCCGGCGTCAGGCGCAGCCCGGCCGCGGCCAGCGCCGCATCCACGAGCGCGACCGTGCCGCCGCCGGTCAGCGGGATGCCGATCGGCCATTGCAGGGTCTGGCGCATGGAGACGCTGGGCAGGGTGGCGAGCGGATGGTCGGCGCGCATGACCGCGCAGAGCGGCTCCGCCACGCGGGCCTTCACCATCACCTCCGGCACGCCGCTGCGGCCGAACGCGACGCCGATATCGGTCTCGCCATCCTTCACCGCGGCCAGCACCTGGCGGCTGCCGGCAACCTGGACGGAAAAGGCGATGCCGGGATGGTCGCGGCGGAAATCGGCGATGGCGGTCGGCACCAGATGCGGCACGGCGGATTCCACCACCGTCAGCCGCACCGTGCCGCGGCGCAGGTTCTGCAGCGCGTCGAGCTCGGAGCGCAGGCGTTCCGCCTGGAAGCTCGCTTCCTGCACGTAGTCGCGCAGCAGCAACCCGGCCTGGGTGAGCTGCACGCCGCGTCGGCTGCGCTCGAACAGCTTGGCGCCGACCTCATCCTCCAGGCTCTGCACCTGGCGGCTCACGGCGGATTGCGCGATGCGGAGATGCTGCGCCGCGGCCCGGATGGAGCCGAGGCGGACGATCGCGTCGAAATAGCGTAGTGCTGTCTTCAGCATGGCCCGGTCCCCAAGGTGGCACCGCCAAAGTCGAAGCATGATCCAATCGCGGCATCATGCCCACGCCTTTTTTGGGCGTTCCCGCACCGCGCCACCCCGTGTTGCCATCAATCCGTTCAGACCAGGGCGCGGATGCCGCCACGGAGGGCAGGATGCCGGACATCACGGGCGAAGCGATAGACCAGCTTGTCACCATCGAGGCGAAGAACCGCGGCATGCCGCACAACGTTCTGAAGCCGATGTATCTTGCCGCCCGCAAGCTGGCGGGGGACCGACCGCTCAGCATGGTCTGCGCGGAGGCGCTGAAGAAGGCGCTGGGGCCGAAGGATACGGTGCTGGTGCTGACCGGCGCGGGCTACGAGCCGACCATGCCAAAGGGAGAAAGCGATGGCCCGCCCGGCGCGGTCTCGCTGGCGCGCGCGCTCTACAAGGGGCTCGGCGCGGTGCCGGTCTATGTGCAGGAGCAGTGCCATGCCGACCCCGTGATCGCGGCCTCCCACGCCGCCGGCCTCATGGTGAAGACCTTCGAGGAGGCGCGGGATTGGCGGCTCGGTGCCGGTCTGGAGAACGCGCCGCTCACGCAGGGCGAGATCGCGGCCTGGACGGCGGAGCTGCTGGACCGGACCAAGCCGAAGGCCGTGATCAGCGCGGAACGGCTGGGCCCCGGGAAGAACGGCATCATCCATTCGGCGACGGCGCTGCCCTTGCAGGGGCCGGACAATTTCGTGCGCTTCGACGTGGTGGACATCTCCCCGGTGGTCACGGAGGCGACGAAGCGCGGCATCCTGACCATCGGCATCGGCGACCACGGCAACGAGCTCGGCTTCGGCGCGATCCGCGAGGCGGTGGTGAAGGCGATGCCGAAGGGCGAGACGCTCTGCACCACCGTCGCGACCGACATCGTCTTCCCCGCGATGATGTCGAACTGGGGCTGCTACGGGATCGAGGCGGCGCTCGCCTGGCTGCTGAAGAAGCCGGAGCTGCTGCATTCCCCGGCGCAGGAGGAGCGTATCCTGCGCGCCTGCCTCGACGCCGGCGGGCTGGAGGCGATGTTCTGCACGACGGAATTCTACGTGGACGGGCTGATGGGCGAGACCTCGATGGCGGTGCTGCAATTCCTCAAGGACATCGTGGGCAAGAATCTCGAAGGCGGCACGACCGGGTTGACTCACTGAGCGGAGCGCGTTCCATCATGGCCAAGTCTCCTGCCGATTTCGTCGGCGACAACATCGACCGGCTCGTCACGATCGAGCTGAAGAACCTCGCCATGCCGCACGATATCGTTGTGCCGATGTATGACGCGGCGCGCGCGGAAGGCGGCGGGCGGCCGATCTCGATGCGCGCGGCGGAGGGGTTCATCGCCAACGTCAAGCCGCATGACGCGGTCTTCGTGGTGACGGGCGCCGGCTACGCCCCCGGCATGCCGACCGGCGAGAGCGATGGGCCGCCCGGCGCCGCCTCGATCGCCCGCATCCTCTACAAGGGGCTCGGCGCCGTGCCGGTCTTCGTGACGGAAGCCAAGCATGCGGGGCCGGTGAAGGCCTCCTCCGAGGCCGCCACGCTGATGATCCGCCCGGAGGAAGCGGCGAAGCGCGGCTTCGGCGCGGGCTTCGAGACGGCGCCGGACGACCAGTCCGCCGTCGCGGCCTGGACGAAGCAGATCTACGATCGCTGGAAGCCGAAGGCGATCATCTCGATCGAGCGGCTGGGGCCGGCGAAGGACGGCGTGGTGTACAACGCCACCGCCATCCCGAAGGGGCCGGAGACCGGCATCATCGACATCGCCGAGGTCTTTCACGAGGCGAACCGCCGCGGCGTGTTCAGCATCGGCATCGGCGACCACGGGAACGAAATGGGCTTCGGGCGCATCCCCGACGCGGTCGCGAAGATCATGCCGAAGGGCGACACGCTCTGCACCGTGGTCAAGACGGATGTGCTGTTCCCCTGCCTCATGTCGAACTGGGGCGCCTACGCGATCGAGGCGGCGCTGGCCTTCCTGCTGAAGAAGCCGGAGCTGATGCACAGCTGGAAGACGGAGGAGCGGATCATCCGCACCTGCCTCGACGCCGGCGGGCTGGAAGCGATGTGGTGCACCACCGACTTCATCGTGGACAGCGCGGATGGGGAAAGCTCCATGGCGGTGGTGCAGCTGCTGAACAACCTCGTGCGGCTGGCCTTGCAGGCGCCCACACGGGGTGTTGCGCACTGACACTCCCCGGCGCGCGTCGCGCGGAGTAGCCTCCTCCTCCAATCACGGAGGAGGCGGGCGATGGCACGGATCGGTTTCGTCGGACTCGGCAATATGGGCGGGCCGATGGCGCGCAACCTGGCGAAGGCCGGGCATGATGTGCGCGCCTTCGATCTCGTGCCGGCCCTGGTCGCGCGCTGCGTCGAAGGCGGCTGCGTCGCCGCGGCCAGCGCGGCGGAGGCGGCGCGCGGCGCGGACGCCGTCTTCACCATGCTGCCCGCGGGCGCGCAGGTTCGCGAGGCCTGGCTCGGCGCCGGCGGCATGGCGGCCGCGAGCCGCGCGAATGCGGTGCTGGTGGACTGCTCGACGATCGATGTCGCGACGGCGCGCGAGGTGGCGGCGGCAAGCGGCCGCGCCTTCCTGGATGCGCCGGTCTCGGGCGGGGTGATGGGCGCGGAGGCGGCGACGCTCGCCTTCATGGTGGGCGGGCCGGGCGGTGCCTTCGCGCAGGTCGAGCCGCTGCTCCGGCAGATGGGCCGCGCCGCGATCCATTGCGGCGAGGCCGGCGCCGGCCAGGCGGCGAAGGCCTGCAACAACATGGTGCTGGCCGCGACGATGATCGCGACCTGCGAGGCCTTCGTGCTCGCGGAGAAGCTCGGGCTGACGCATCAGGCGCTGTTCGAGGTGATGTCGCGCTCCTCGGGGCAGAGCTGGAGCCTGACGACCTACTGCCCGGTGCCGGGGCCCGTGCCAGCCAGCCCGGCGAACAAGGGCTACGCGCCGGGCTTCTCGGCCGCGCTGATGCTGAAGGATCTGGGGCTGGCGGCGGAGGCGGCGGCCGCCGTGGGCGCGGCGACGCCGATGGGCAGCAGGGCGTTGGAGATGTATCGGGCCTTCGTGGACGACGGTGGGGGAACGAAGGATTTTTCGGGGATCATTGAGCGGATGCGGGGCCTGTAGGGCGCGCTGGCGATGCCCCCGCCCCGGCCAGCCTGTGTAGGCGGCGGCAGGCCGCCGCACCTGCGGCGTTCGACGCACTGCGTCGAACCCCCCGCCTTGTGGAAGAGGGAGAGAATTCAGAACGGCCGCTTGTAGCCGCGGATCAGGGCGTTGCGGACGATACCGTGGAGCATGTCCATCAGGCCGCACTGCACGGCCATCGGCATGCCGTCCACCTCCAGGATATGGCGCCCGGTCGAGCCATCCACGGCATGCGCATCCACGCAGGCCGTGATGACGCGGCGCTCATCCTCCGCGGTGTGCAGGAGCGTCGGGTCTTCCTTCAGGATCGCCAGCGCGGCGGCGATGCCATAGGCGCCCCAGTTCGAGCAGTTCGCGGGGACGAGCACATCGGTCGCCACCCGCGTGCCGAGCACCTCGCCGCGCGGCTTGTACGTGTGCACCGCGTCGAGAATCTTCCCGAAGCCGATCTCATTGCCGTTGTCGCCGATGCCGAGCGAGGGGATTCCGCGCGCGGCCGCGAGATCGAACAGGCATTCGGCGCGCGCCCGCGTCTCGCCCGTCGGCGTGCCGGAGGCGCTGTGGGCGATGCCCTGCGGGTTCGGGCCGATCTTCTCGATGCTGATCAGCAGGCAGGGATCGAAGCGGGCGAGCAGCGATTCCGCCTCGGCCTCCGCATCGGCGCCATTGGAGAGGGCGAGCACGCTGGTGGTGTAGGCCACCCGGCGCGTCACCTCCGGCGCTCGGAGACCGAGGCCGGTGGCGAGCGCGGTCGCCTCCAGGTTGGCGACGTAGTCGGCCTCGGTCAGCAGGATCGGCACGCCGCCGAGCGCGGAGACGAGCCGCGCGAGCTGCGTTGCGCCGGGCGGGCCATCGGTCTCGCCGGCAGGCAAATAAAGCGGGTTGCCGGCGCCGGTGGTGATCAGGACATGGCTGCCGGGCAGCACCTTCTCCATCAGGAATTGCGCGCCGAGCAGCGAGAGCGGGCCGCCGCCCTGCGCGGCGCAGGCGGCCGCGTGCAGCGGGCCGATCGCGCCGCGCGAATAGTCCGAACGTCGCATCTCGACCGTCGTCAGCCGGTCAATGCTGGCGCAGGCGATGGTGGTGACCTTGTCGGCGCTCATGATCTTCTCCTTTGGCCCTCAGACGCCGGGCGGCCGCATCCGCGGCGTCATGCCGCCAGGCATGCCTTCGGCATGACGCTTCGCGGCACCTGCCGCGGGCCGCGCTCGCGGCCTCGGACACCTTCGGTGTCCACTCCTCAATGGGTCAGGCCGGTCGTGCCGCCTTCGAGATTCTTGCCCACGATGTCCTTCAGGAACTGCAGCACCGCCATCGAGGTCTCGCCGGCGAGATTGTCCACGATGAAGTCGGTGGTGCAGTACATCGCCTCCAGCCCGCCGGCGTCGAGGCAGGCGCGGATGATGCGGGCTTCCTGCGCGGGGGAATGCAGCAGCTCCGGCTTCTTCAGCAGCCAGGCGAGCGCGGCCTCGATCCCGTAGCAGCCCCAGTTCGACATCATCGCGGGCAGCACGATGTCCGTCGCGACGGTGGTGCAGAGGATATCGCCCTTCGGCATCGCCTGGACCACCGCTTCGCGGATCGCGCCGAAGCCGAGCTCGTTGCCGTGGTCGCCGATGCCGATGGTCAGGATGCCGCGCTTGCGGGCCGCCACCACGATCGGGGAGATGTCCACGACATCGGCGGTGCAGGCCTTGTCCGGCCCTTGCAGCGGCAGCGCGGTGGCATAGTGCATGTACCCGTCGGTGCCGGGGCCGAGCCGTTCCGTGCTGATGACGGCCTTCGGCTGCGTGCGCGCCAGCACGTCCTCGACCCAGCCGGGCACATCCGCCTGGGTCGCCGGTCCGAGTTCCAGCGCGGCGCCGAGCTGGCGGTCGCGCGCGTCCCCGAAACTCTTCACCATCAGGCCGGCGGCGTGCGAGGAGGCGATGATCGGGTCGGCGTGGCAGGGCTCGCTGACATAGACCGGCACGGCGCCGAGCCCCTTGTAGAGGATGCGCGCGATGGAGGCGGCGCCGGGCGGGCCATCGCTCTCGCCCTTCGGCATGGTCGGCGCATAGCCGGCGCCGGTCAGGATCAGCACGCTGTCCCTCGGCCCGAGCGCGGCCTTCAGCCGCTCGGCCGCGACCATGCTGATCGGGCGGCCGCCGGTGAGACTGCGGGCGGCGCGATACATCGGCTTCAGAACGTTGTGCGGCATGCCGCGGTTCTTCGCCTCGATGGTGATGAGCTGGTCTATCGCCTCGCCCGTGATGTCCGGCATCCTGCCCTCCAGAGCGTCATCGCGCAGCGAACACCGCGGGCGCGACGCGGGAAAGGTGCAATAAACCGCTCTCGGCAATGCCGCGTTGGCATCAAGGCCGGCGATGCCGAGAGCGCATCCGCGCGGGCGATGCCGCGCCGGCATCGCCCCCCGCTGAATATTGGGCCTTACGAGCGCGCGCCGCGACGTGCTGCACTTCCGCGAACGACGCCTGCAGGGCGATACCGAGGAGAAGCGCCTAGCTGCACAGGCCGTCACCACCACCGCATCCAACGGGGGGAAAGATGAACGCGATCTCCGGACTGACTCTTTCGCGCCGTACGCTGCTGGCCGGCGCCGCCACCGCCGCCGCCGGCACGCGATTGTCCTCGCCGGCGCTGGCGCAGCCGCGGCGCGATCTGCGCATCGGCGTATTTGGTGGCGATTTCGGCAATCTGAGCCCCCTGGTGCGGCACGACATCCAGGGCGGCCTCGTCGTCAACAACATCTTCGACGGGCTCGTTCGCATCGACTATGCGAACCGCCGGATCATCCCCTGGCTCGCCGAGGCCTGGACGCAGCCGGACCCGCTGACCTGGCGCGTGAAGATCCGCGAGGGCGTGAAGTGGCACCGCGGCTATGGCGAGATGACAGCGCAGGACGTCGCCTATTCCTTCCAGTACCACATCGACACGCGCAGCCCCTGGCTCGGCTCCTCCTTCTTCGCCGTGGACAGCATCAGCACGGACGGATCGCATGTGCTGGTGGTGAAGACGAAGGCGCCCTTCGGCCCCTTCCCCGCCGTCACGCTCGGCTATGGCGGCAACGTGGTGTCGGAGCGGGCGCACAAGGAGATCGGGCCGCAGGCCTTCCAGAGCCGGCCGATCGGCCAGGGCCCCTACATGCTGGAATCGGCGCGCGGCACGGAAGTGATCCTGGTGAAGAACCCCGACTACTGGCGCCCCGGCCTGCCGAAGATGGACCGGCTGTTCTACCGCGCCATCCCCGATTCCTCCGTGCGGCTCCAGGCGCTGACGCGGCGCGAGATCGACTTCATGACGCACCCTGATGCGCGCGAGGTCGCCGGCGCCAGGCGCAACACCAACTTCACCACGGCCTCCGCCGTCGGCTGGAACTGGGACTACCAGCAGTTCAACCTGACCGGCACGGTGAACCTGCCCTTCACCGACAAGCGGGTGCGCCAGGCGATCTCCTACGCGATCGACCGCGAGGCGATCGTCAACGAGATCTACAATGGCGAGGCGACGATCACCGACAACCCGATCCCCGCCGGCTACATGGGGCACCGCCAGCCATTGATGAAATACCCGAAGAACGGCGACCTGCGCCGCGCGCGGGAGCTGATGGCCCAGGCCGGGGTCCGCGGCTACACGGTGGATGTCATCACCTCCGACAAGGACTGGCTGCGCAAGCAGCTGGAGCTCGTCGCGGCGATGGTCAGCCAGATCGGCATCAACTACCGCATCCGCAACCTCGACATCGGCGGCTTCAACAATCTCTGGATCAACGACCGCTTCGAGCAGCACCTGGAGGACATCACGCTGGTGGCGCCCGATCCGGATGCGACGGTGTGGTGGTTCATGCACACCAACGGCTCCGTCTCCTCCTACTCCAACCCGCAGATGGATCGCATGCTCGACGGCGCGCGGGAGGAGACCGACCCGGCGAAGCGCGAGGGCATGTACCACAACATCGTGGACCTGCAGCTCGAGGAATGCCCGCTGATCTATCATTGCAACGCCAACTACAACCAGGTCTTCGACCGGCGCCTGCAGGGCTACACCGCCTCCAACCAGGAATACATCCAGTTCATGGACGAGATCGCCTGGACCTGACCGCGCGCTGATGTGGAGCTATCTGGCGCGGCGCCTGATCCAGGTGCCGATCGTGCTGGTCGTGGCGACGCTCACCGTCTTCCTGGTGGTGCGCGCCACGCCGGGCGATCCCGTGCAGATCATGCTGGGGATGCAGACCTCGCCGGAGGCGGTGGCGATGGTCCGCGCGCAGTTCCGCCTCGATGAGCCGGTGATGATGCAGTATCTGTACTGGGTCGGCGACCTGCTGCGTGGCGATCTCGGCAACTCCATCCGGCTCAACACGCCGGTCACTACGATGCTGGCGGAACGCTTCCCGGTGAGCCTGCGGCTCGCCGGCGCGGCGATGCTCTATGCGATCTGCCTGTCCATCCCGCTCGGCATCCTGGCCGCGCTGTATCGCAACCGCTGGCTCGACTGGCTCTGCACCGGCTACACGGTGGCGGGCTTCGCCATCCCGAACTTCGCGCTGGCGCTGATCCTGATCTACGTCTTCTCGATCCAGCTTGAATGGTTTCCGATCACCGGGATCGGCACGCAGGAGGCGGCGGCGGGCGGCTTCATCAGCGCGATGCGGCCCTATGTGCTGCCGGCGGTGGCGCTCGGCACGCTCCAGACCGCGGTGCTGACGCGGCTGCTGCGCTCCTCGATGATCGACGTGCTCTCGCAGGACTACATCCGCACCGCGCATGCGAAGGGGTTGCTGCCCTTCACCGTGGTGCTGCTGCACGCGCTGAAGAACGCGATGATCCCCTTCGTCACCATGGCGGCGGTGCAGTTCGGCTATCTCGTCGGCATCCAGGTGACCATCGAATACATCTTCGCCATCCCCGGCATGGGCTCGGCGGTGCTGAGCGCGGTGGTCAGCCGCGACTTCCCGGTGATCCAGGGCTTCACCCTGGTGATTGCGATCTTCTTCCTGTTCACCAACCTGATGGCGGACCTGCTGTACACGCTGCTCGACCCGAGGATCCGCTACTGATGTCGGGCATCACGGCGGACGCGATGGAGGCCGAGGGCCAGGTGCGCAGCGGCACCGGGCTGCGCCTCGCGGCGCGGCAGTTCCGGCGCAACCCGGCGGCGATGGCGGGTCTGATCGTGCTCGTGCTGTTCTGCCTCGCGGCGGTGCTGGCGCCGTACATCTCGCCGCATGATCCGGTGCGGCTGCGGCTTTCGGCGAAGCTGCTGCCGCCCTCCTCGGAATACTGGCTCGGCACGGACCATTTCGGGCGGGACGTCTTCTCGCGGCTGCTGCATGGCGCGCAGGTCTCGCTCAGCGTGGGGCTGCTGGTGGTCGGTTTCGCGGCCGGGCTTGGCGTGCCGATCGGGCTGCTGGCGGGGCTCGCCGGCGGTTGGGTGGACAATGCGCTGCTGCGGCTGATGGATGCCATGCTGACCTTCCCGCCGCTGCTGCTCGCGGTCGCGATCGTGGGGCTGCTCGGGCCGGACATCACCAACGTGATGATCGCGCTCGGCATCGTGCAGGTGCCGGTGCTGGTGCGGCTGGTGCGCGCCTCCACCCTCGCGGCGCGGGAGGAGACCTATGTCACGGCCGCGCGCGCGCTCGGCGCCTCGCCGGCCCGGATCGCGGCGCGGCATGTGCTGCGCAACATCCTGAGCCCGATCGTGGTGCAGCTCACCATCGGCTTCTCGGCCGCGGTGATCGCGGAGGCGTCGCTTTCCTTCCTCGGCCTCGGCACGCAGCCGCCGCAGCCTTCCTGGGGGCGCGACCTCGCGGAGGCACGGCGCTACATGGCGGATGCGCCCTGGCTGTTCCTGGCGCCGACGGCGACGATCATGCTCGCGGTGCTTGCCATCAACTTCCTGGGCGACGGGCTGCGCGACGCGCTCGATCCGCGGAGCTGGCGCAGCGGGCCGGCGAAGCGGGAGCGCGGCTGATGGCGCTGCTCGAAGTGCGCAACCTGCGCACGCGATTCCGCACGGATCGCGGCACGACCACGGCGCTCGACGGCGTCTCCTTCGACCTCGCGGAAGGCGAGGTTCTGGGGCTGGTGGGCGAGAGTGGCAGCGGCAAGTCCGTCACCGCGCTCTCCGTCATGGGGCTGGTGCCGCAGCCGCCGGGCGAGGTGACGGCGGATGCGATCCGCTTCGACGGGATGGACCTGCTGCGCGCGACGAAGCGGCAGATGCGCGACCTCCGCGGCGACCGCATGGCGATGATCTTCCAGGACCCCATGCGCTGCCTGAACCCGGTCCTGACGATCGGGCGGCAGATCACCGAGGCGCTGCGCCGGCATCGCGGGCTGGATTCGGCCGCCGCGAAGCGCAAGGCGGTCGAGCTGCTGGAGATGGTCGGCATTCCGCTGGCCGAGAAGCGGCTTTCCGCCTTCCCGCACCAGTTCTCCGGCGGCATGCGCCAGCGCGTGATGATCGCCATCGCACTGTCCTGCCAGCCCAAGGTGCTGATCGCGGACGAGGCGACGACCGCGCTCGACGTGACGATCCAGGCGCAGATCGTGGATCTCGTGAAGCGTCTGACGCGCGATCTCGGCACGGCGGTGATCTGGATCAGCCACGATCTCGGCCTGGTCGCGGGCATCTGCCATCGGGTCAACGTGATGTATGCCGGGCGCATCGTGGAGACGGGCAAGGTCGACGACGTCTTCGCCCGGCCCGGGCATGGCTACACGATCGGGCTGATGGGCTGCACGCCGCGCATTGATCGCGCAATCGGCCGGATGACGCCGATCGAGGGCCTGCCGCCGAGCCTGTCCGAGCCGCCGACGCTCTGCCCCTTCCTGCCGCGCTGCGCCGTCGCGGTGCCGGCATGCCGCGAGACCATGCCGCCGATGCGGGACATGGGCGACGGCCACGCCGCCGCGTGCCATGCCGACCTTCGCGCCCATTGGAAGGCCGAGGCGGCGTGAGCGGGCCGCTTCTCGACGTCCAGGACCTGAAGGTCCATTTCGCGCCGCCGAAGCGGCTGATCGGGCGCACCGCGCCGCCGGTCCGCGCGGTGGACGGCATCTCCTTCACGCTCGAACGGGGGAAGACGCTGGCGCTCGTCGGCGAATCCGGCTGCGGCAAATCCACCACGGGCTATGCGGTGCTGCGGCTGCTGCCGCCGACGGCCGGGCGCATCCTTTGCGACGGCGTGGACATCGCCGGCCTGCCGCGCGCGGCGCTGCTGCCCTTCCGGCGGCGCATGCAGATCATCTTCCAGGACTCCGCCGCCTCGCTCGATCCGCGCATGCCCGTCGCCGACCTCGTCTCGGAGGCGCTGGAGATCCATGATCTCGCGAAGGGTGCGGCGCGCGCGAAGCGGGTGCGGCAACTGCTCGACCTGGTGGGCATCCCGGCGCGCATGCTGGAACGCTATCCGCACGAGCTCTCCGGCGGGCAGGCGCAGCGCATCGCGATCTGCCGCGCTCTGGCGGTGGAGCCGGAGCTGATCGTCTGCGACGAGCCCGTGAGCGCGCTCGATGTCTCGATCCAGGCGCAGATCATCAACCTGCTGCAGGACCTCCAGAAGGAGCTCTCGCTGGCCTATCTCTTCATATCGCACGACCTTTCGGTGGTGCGGCAGGTCAGCAACGATGTCGCTGTGATGTATCTGGGGCGGATCGTGGAGCACGCGCCAACCAGCGACGTCTTCGCGAACCCGGCGCATCCCTACACCCAGGCGCTGCTCTCCGCCGCGCCGGTGCCCGACCCGGTGATCGAGCGGCAGCGCGAGCGCATCGTGCTGCAAGGCGACCTGCCGAGCCCCTCCGACCCGCCCTCGGGCTGCCGTTTCCGTACGCGTTGCCCGGTGGCGATGCCGCAATGCGCCGAAGCGATGCCGCCGGACTTCTTGGTGGCGCCCCACCATCGCGCCGCCTGCATCCGCCTGGAGAGCCACGCATGACCTACACGCTGCTCGGCCGCTGCGCGCGCAGCGGCGCCATCGGCATCGGCATCGCCACCTATTCGCTCGCGGTCGGCGCCAACGCGCCGCAGGTGGTGCGCGGCAAGGGCGCGGTGACGAGCCAGGCCTGGGCCAATCCGCAGCTCCGCACGCTCGGCGCCAGCCTGCTGGAATTCGGCCACACCGCGCCGAACACGCTCGCGATGCTGGTGGCCGAGGATCCGAAGATCGCCTTCCGACAGGTCGCGGTGCTGGACCGGCGCGGCGACGGCGCATGCCATACCGGGCCGAGCTGCCGCCCCTGGGCGGGGCACAGGATCGGCGCCGACTACGTCGCCTGCGGCAACGTGCTGGCGGACAAGGGCGTGGTCGAGGCGATCGCCGATGCCTTCGAATCCTCGGCGGATCAGGAGCTGGCGGAGCGCCTGCTGCGCGGCATCGAGGCCGGGCGCGATGCCGGCGGCCAGGTCGGCGGCCAGGGCCATCTGCCGGAACGCTCCGCCGCGCTGCTGGTCCATGGCGTGGAGGACCACGCGCAGTTGGATCTGCGCATCGACATGCACCCCGAGGCGGTCGGCGCGCTGCGTGAGCTGTTCACCACCTACGCGCCCTATGTCGCCTATCGGAAGCAGCGCTGGCGCAATCCGGAGACCGCGCTGCCGCAGGAGCAGTTCGTGGCGTCGCTGTCGCGCTAGACCCGTTGCACGACGAGCGTCGTCGTGAGACGAGTCGAGCCCATTGTCTTGGCGCATTGTCCGAGTCGCCTCGCGTATCCGTTCGGCTTGAGGATGCGCTAACCCGCGATCACCCGGCACGCCGCCTCCGCATCCTCCGCGAAGTGAAGCAGGCGCAGGTCGTCCGGGTCGATCATGCCCTCCTCGACGAGCACGTCCCAGTTGATCAGCCGGCGCCAATAGCCTTCGTCCACCAGCACCACCGGCACCACGCCCATGCGGCCCGCCTGGCGCAAGGTCAGCACCTCGAACAGCTCGTCCAGCGTGCCGAAGCCGCCAGGGAAGACGACCAGGGCGCGGGCGCGCATCGCCAGATGCAGCTTGCGGATGGCGAAGTAGTGGAACTGGAAGGTCAGCTCCGGCGTGCTGTAGGGGTTCGGCGCCTGCTCGCGCGGCAGGCGGATGTTGAAGCCGATCGCCGGCGCGCCGACATCACGCGCGCCGCGGCAGGCGGCCTCCATGATGCCGGGCCCGCCGCCCGTCGCGATCACGTTGTCGCGCACGCCGCCCTTCGGCGTCAGCGCGCCGCCGCGCTCGGAGGCGATGCGGCCGAAGGCGCGCGCCTCGGCATACCAGCGCGCCTCGTCGCGCGGGCCGTTCTCGCGCACGCGGGAACTGCCGAAGACGACGACGGTCGAGCGGATGCCCGCGGCGCGCAGCGCCTCCTCCGCCTTCGTCACCTCCACCTGCAGCCGCACGCCGCGCATCTCGGGGCTCAGAAGAAAATCCCGGTCGAACAGCGCGAGGCGATAGCTCGGGCCCTGGCGTGGCATCCTGGCGTCTCCCCGTCCTGGGCGCGTAGGATGGCGCGAAGCGATGACGCGCGGGAGGGCCCGGATGCCGGTGGTGATGAAGGTCTGCGGCGCGGCGCGCACCGTGACAGGCCTCTCGCTGCTGTTCGAGACGGCGCGGAGCCGCGTACTGGTGGATTGCGGCATGTTCCAGGGGCCGAAGACGCTGAAGGCCCTGAACTACGAGCCCTTCCCCTACGATCCCGCCAGTCTTGATGCCGTGCTGCTGACGCATGCGCATATCGACCATTCCGGCCTGCTGCCGAAGCTGGTGAAGCAAGGCTTCCGCGGCCGCATCCATGCCACGGAAGCGACGCGCGATCTCTGCTCCGTCCTGCTGCCCGATGCCGGCGCGATCCAGGAAAGCGAGGTCGAGCAGCTCAACCGCCGCAACCGCCGCCGCGGGCGCGATCTGGTGCAGCCGATCTACACGGCCGAGGATGCGGAGCGCGCGATGGTGGCGTTCAGCCCGCTGCGCTACCACGACTGGATCACGCCCGCGCCGGGGCTGCGCGCGCGCTGGTGGAATGCCGGGCACATGCTCGGCTCGGCCTCGATCGAGATCGAGTTCGGCGACGCGGCGCCGATGCGCGTGCTGGTCTCCGGCGATGTCGGCCCCGATCTCGGGCCGATGCAGCGCGATCCGGAAGGGCCCAAGGACGGGCTGGATCACGTCATCCTCGAAAGCACCTATGGCGACGAGGACCGGCCGGGCGTCGCGCCCGCCGAGCGCCGCGCGGCGCTCGCCCAACTCGTGAAGGCGGCGGCCGGGCAGAACGGCGCGCTGCTCATCCCCGTCTTCGCCGTGGAGCGCGCGCAGGAGGTGATGCTGGATCTGGTCACGCTGATGCGGGCCAACCAGGTGCCGGCGGGCGACATCTTCCTGGACAGCCCGCTGGCGCAGCGTGCGACGCGGGTCTTCCTGCAGCACGCCTCGCTGGTGGAGGATGGCGCGGCCCTGCGCGCGGCGCTCGGGGACCGCCGCATCCATCACGTCGAGGATGCGCAGCAGAGCTTTCACCTGTCGCGGCAGGACGGGTTCCGCATCATCCTGGCCGGCAGCGGCATGTGCGAGGCAGGGCGCATCCGCGGGCATCTCAAGGCCAAGCTGTGGGATGCCCGGACCATCGTGGCACTGGTGGGATTCCAGGCGGCGGGCACGCTGGGGCGGCTGCTGCAGGACGGGGCGGCCCGCGTGCGGATCCAGGGCGAGCCGGTGCGCGTTGGCGCACGCATCGCGACGATCGAAGGCTATTCCGGCCATGCCGATGGCCCGGAACTGCAACACTGGCTCGCCGCGCGCGGCGGCGTCGCGGGCGGCGTCTTCCTGGTGCATGGCGAGGAGGAGGCGATCGCGGGCCTGGCGCAACGCCTGAGCGGGTTGGACGCCGCGGTCGTCCGGCCCACGCTGGACGAAGCCTTCCGCCTGGAGCCCGGCGCGATCCCGCAGCATGACGAGGCAGCGTCGCGCCGGCGGCGGGAGCGGCCGGAATCGGTGGGGCGGCCGGATTGGCACAATGCGCGCGCCGCGCTGCTGCTCTCGATCGAGGAGGCGCTGGAACAGGCCGGCGACGACCGCACCCGCGGCGCGCTGCTGGAGCGGCTGCGGCGCGCGATGGAGGTGCCGCCGCCCTGATCGCTGGACAGCCGCGCGGCTTCACGCCACATGGGCGGCATGGACAATCCGCTGCTCGAGACCTGGACCACGCCCTTCGGTGTGCCGCCCTTCGACCGCATCCGCCCGGCGCATTTCGGCCCGGCCTTCGAGGCCGCGACGGCGGCACATCGCGCCGAGGTCGCCGCCATCGGCGCCGATCCGGCGCCACCTGACTTCGTCAACACGGTGGAGGCGCTGGAACGTGCCGGCGCGCTGCTGACGCGGGTGGGCGCCGTCTTCTTCAACCTCGCCGCCAGCCTGGCGAGCGAGGAGCTGCAGGCGGCGGAACGGGACTGGGCGCCGAAGCTCGCGAAGCATCGCGCGGAGGTGATGCTCGATCCCGCGCTGTTTTCCCGCGTTGCGGCGCTGCATGCGCAGCGCGCTGCACTGGGCGTGGCGCCGGACCAGCTCCGGCTGCTCGAACGGTTGCACCGCAACCTGGTGCGCTCCGGCGCGGCGCTGGACGAGGCCGGGCGCGCGCGGATGACCGCGATCAGCACGCGTCTCGCGACGCTGCACACCGCCTTCGGGCAGAACGTGCTGGCCGACGAGAATGAATGGCGCATGGTGCTGGGCGAGGCGGAGCTGGAAGGGCTGCCGGATTTCGTCCGCGTTGCGGCCCGCCACGCGGCGGAGGAAGCGGGCGTGGAGGGCTGGCTGTTCACCCTCTCGCGCTCCTCGGTGGAGCCGTTCCTGGCCTACTCGGCGCGGCGCGACCTGCGCGAGCGCATCTGGCGCGCCTGGGTGATGCGGGGCGCGCTCGATCCCGCGCGGGACAACGCCGCTCTGATCCGCGAGATCCTGGCGCTGCGCGCGGAACGCGCCCGGCTGCTCGGCCACGCCGACCATGCCGAATACCGCCTGGCCGACACCATGGCGGGCCACCCCGACGCGGCCGAGGCGCTGCTGCGCGCCGCCTGGGAGCCGGCGAAGCGCCGCGCCGCCGAGGAACGCGCGGAACTCGCGGCGCTGGCGCGCGCGGGCGGGCAGAACGAGCCCATCGAGGCCTGGGACTGGCGCTTCTGGGCGGAGAGCGCGCGGGTCGCGAAGCACGCGATGGACGCCGCCGCGCTGAAGCCGCATTTCGAGCTGGAGGCGATGCTGCGCGCGCTGTTCGACACCGCGCAAAGGCTGTTCGGGATCACGATGGAGGAACGGCGCGACATCCCCGTCTATCACCCCGATGTCCGCGCCTTCGAGGCGCGCAATGCCGATGGTTCGCATCGCGGCGTCTTCCTGCTCGACAACTTCGCCCGGGCGGGCAAGCGGTCCGGGGCATGGATGAGCAGTTTCCGGGTGACGGATGCGCTTGACCAGCGGGTCTCGCCGATCATCGTCAACAACAACAACATGGCGAAGGCGACGCCGACGCTGCTCTCCTTCGACGAGGCGCGCACGCTGTTCCACGAATTCGGCCATGCGCTGCACGGCCTGCTTTCGCTGGCGCGCTACCCCTCGCAGGCGGGGACGAATGTGCTGGGCGACTTCGTGGAGTTCCCCTCGCAGGTGATGGAGCACTGGTTCAGCGTGCCCGAGACACTGCGCACCCATGCGCGCCACCACGCGACGGGCGAGGCGCTGCCCGAGGAGGCGCTGCGGGCGCTGCTGGCAGCGCGGAACGAAGGACAGGGATTCGCGACGGTGGAGTATGTCTCCTCCGCGCTGATGGACATGGCGCTGCACCGCCACCCTGCGCCCGAGACGCTCGACCTGGAGGCTTTCGAGAGCGCCTTCCTCGCCGAGATCGGCATGCCCGAGGCGATCGTGCTGCGGCATCGCCCCATCCATTTCGGCCACCTGTTCTCGGGCGGCGGCTATGCGGCGGGCTACTATTTCTACCTCTGGGCCGAGGTGCTGGACGCCGACGGCTTCGAGGCCTTCGAGGAGGTCGGCGATCCCTTCGATCCCGATCTCGCGGCGCGGCTGAAGGCGATCTTCGAGGCCGGTGATACGCGCCCGCCCATGGAGCTCTACACGGCCTTCCGCGGCCGCGAGCCGAAGGTGGATGCGCTGCTGCGAAAGCGCGGCCTGGCGGCGTGACAGCCGGCCCCTGGCGCGCCATCCTCTGCGCGAGGAGGAACGTGATGGCGGAGTTCTGGGGCTATCCGCGCGCGGATGGCAGTGCGGGCACGCGGAACCGGCTGCTGGTGCTTTCGATCCTCGGGCTGACCGGCGCGGCGGCGGCGCGGATCGCGCGGCAGGTGCCGGGTGCGCTGCTGATGGCGATGCCGCAGGGCCGCGGCATGTTCGGCGAGGACCGCGCCATGATGAAGCGCATGTTCGCCGGGCTCGGCCGCAACGCGAATGCCGGTGCGGTGCTGGTGGTGGGCGCGGATCATGTGCGGCTGGATGCGGTGGTCGAGGCGATCGCGGCGGCAGGAAAGCCCGTCGAATCCGTGGCGCTCGACGATTTTCATGAGGATTCGCTGGCGCTCTCGGATCGTGGCGTAAGGCTGGGAGCGATGCTGGCCCGCGAGATCTCACGCCAGCGCCGCGTGAAGCTGCCGGCCTCGATGCTGAAGCTCGGCATCGAATGCGGCCATTCCGACGCGACGAGCGGGCTCGGCGCCAATCCGCTCGCGGGGATGGTGGCGGATCGGCTCGTGGATGCCGGCGGCGCGGCGGTGATCGGCGAGACGATGGAATGGCTCGGCGCGGAGCATGTGCTCGCCGCCCGCGCCGCGACGCCCGAGGTCGGGCGCGCCATCGTCGAGGCCGTTGCGCAGCGCGAACGCTGGGCGGCGGCGAGCGGCGAGGACCTTACGGGCAACAACCCCGGCGCCGAGAACATCCGCGGCGGCTTGTCCTCGATTGAAGAAAAATCGCTCGGCGCGATCGCGAAGGCCGGGTCGCGGCCGGTGCGAGGCGTGGTGCCGCACGCGGCGCCGCTGCCGGGCCCGGGGCTCTGGGTGATGGAGGGGCCGAGCTTCTCGCCGCCCTCCATCACCGGCTTCGTGGCCGCCGGCTGCACCATGACCATGTTCACCACCGGCCCCGGCAATTCCTACTGCGACATCCTCGCGCCCACCGTGAAGGTCACGGTGAATCCGAAGACCGCGGCGCGGCTGACGCAGCAGATCGATTTCGACGGCTCCGGCCTGATGCGCGGCGACCGCGATCCGGAAGAAGCCGCCGATGCGCTCTTCGCGCAGTTGCTCGACCACGCGAGCGGCACGAAGGTCTGGGGCGAGGTGCTGGACGAGGGCAACTACGCCTTCGCGCGGCTCGGGGCGGATTTCTGAGCATGCGCGACCTGATGATCCTGAAGCCCGAGGATGACGTGGCGGTCGCGCTGCGCGACCTGCCGGAAGGGCCGGCGACGCTGCCCGATGGCGGCACGCTGCATCTGCTCCAGGCGATCCCGCTCGGCCACAAGGTGGCGCGCCGCGCGATGCCGCAAGGCCATCACATCCGCAAGTATGGCGCGGCGATCGGCGAGGCGACGCAGCCCATCGCCGCCGGCGCGCATGTGCATGTCCACAATCTCCGCAGCCTGCGGGCGCGGCGGGAGGAAACGTCATGAAGGCCACACGTCGCGCGTTGCTCGCCACGCTGGCGCTGCCCGCCATCGCCCCCGGTAGCGGCCATGCGCAGCCGCGCTTCCCCGACCGCGCGCTGCGCCTGATCGTGCCCTTCGCGCCGGGCGGCGGCACCGATTCCACCGCGCGCATCGTGGCGCAGGGCCTCAGCGAGCGGCTCGGCCAGCCCGTCGCCGTCGAGAACCGCGCCGGCGCGGGCGGCGCCATCGGCATGGCGCTGGCCGCGCAGGCGGCACCGGATGGCTACACGCTGGTGATGGGCCATGTCTCCACCCATGTCGTGAACATGGCGGTGCACCGGAACCCCGGCTACGACACCGCGCGCGATTTCATCCCGCTCGGCATCACCTCGACGGCCGCGAACATCCTCGTCGTCAATCCGCAGCGCCAGGGCGCAATCCGAACCGCGCAGGATTTCGTCGCGGCCTGCCGCGCGAAGCCTGGCGAGCTGAGCTATGGCAGCGCGGGCGTCGGATCGCCGGCGCATATCACGACGGAGCTGTTCCTGCGCACGGCTGGCGTCACCGCGCAGCACGTGCCCTATCGCGGCGGGGCGCTCGCCACCACCGATCTCGTGGCGGGAAATCTCGACTTCATGTTCTCCGGCGCGTCGGACTGCATCCCGCATATCCGGGCGGGACGGCTGCGCGGCGTGGCGGCTGCCAGCGCGCGCAGGCTGGCCGGCGCGCCTGAGGTGCCGACCATCGCCGAGAGCGGCTGGCCGGATTTCGCCTTCGAGATCTGGCACGTCATCTCGGCCCGCGCCGGCACGCCCGCGCCGGTGCTGGCGCAGCTGCAGGAGGCGGTCTCCGCCACGCTGACCGATCCTGGCGTGATCCAGCGCATCACCGCGCTCGGCGTGGATGCGACGCCGATGGTGGGGGAGGCGGCACAGGCGCGGGTGACGCGGGAGCTCGCCACCTGGGTGCCGATGATCCGCGCCGCCGGGATCGTCGCGGAATAGCAACCCCGTTGCGGCGCGGCCGCCGGGCGGCTTAGCCTCGGCTCCAGGCCCGGCGACAGGGCCGTGGAGGAGCCGTCATGCTGCGTCTCAGCGTGAACGGGCGCGCGTCCGAGCTGGATGTGGATCCGTCGACGCCGCTCATCTATGTCCTGCGGAACGACCTTGCGCTGAACGGTCCGAAGCTCGGCTGCGCGCGGGCGCAATGCGGCGCCTGCACCGTGCTCGTGGATGGCGCCGCGGTGCGCTCCTGCCAGATGCCGGCGAGTGCTGCGATCGGCCGCCAGGTGGTGACGCTGGAGGGCCTGGGCACGCCGGGCCAGCCGCATCCCTTGCAGGCGGCCTTCCTCGCCGAGCAGGCGGCGCAATGCGGCTACTGCACCTCCGGCATGATCATGCAGGCTGCCTCGCTGCTGGAGCAGCGGCGGGACGGCCTCACCGAGGACCAGGTGCGGGAGGCGCTGGACCACAATCTCTGCCGCTGCGGCACCCAGCCGCGCGTGGTGCGCGCCGTGCTGCGCGCGGCCGGCGGAAGGGGGGCCTGAGCCATGGGCGCCGAGACGCTGTCGCGCCGCGGGCTGCTCGCCGGCCTGGCCGGCGCGGGGCTCGCGATCGGGTTCCGCTGGGGGAAGGTGGAGGCGCAGCCCGCCGGGCCGGCCATGCTGCGGGCGAATCCCCGCCTCGATGCCTGGGTGCGCATCACGCCGGACGGCCGCGTCACCGTGATGACCGGCCGCGTCGAGCTGGGCCAGGGCGTGCTCACCGCCATGCGCCAGATCGCGGCGGAGGAGCTGGATGTCGCGCCGGATCGGATCGAGCTGGTCTCCGGCGATACCGCGCTGACGCCGAACGAGGGTGTCACCGCCGGCAGCCAGTCCATCCGCTTCGGTGGCGAGGCGCTCGGCGTGGCCTGTGCCGATGCGCGCGCGACGCTGGTCGGCGTGGCGGCCGAGCTCTGGGGCGTGGAGCGCGCGGCGCTCAGCGTGCGCGACGGCGTCATCGAGGGGCTGGGCGGCCGGACCATGCGCTACGCCGAAGCGGCCTCGCATGTCGCGCTGGCACGCCCGGCGGATCTGACCACGCGGCGCAAGCCGCCGCATGCGGCGCAGGTGATCGGCACATCCCTGCCGCGCACCGACCTGCCCGCGAAGGTCTTCGGGCGACAGGTCTTCATCCACGATCTGCGGCCGGAGGGCATGCTGTTCGGCGCGGTCGCGCGGCCGCCGGGCTACGCCTCGCGCCTCGTCTCGCTCGACATGGATTGGGCGAAGGCGCTGCCGGGCGTGGTGCAGGTGGTGCGGGACGGCAGCTTCCTCGGCGTCATCGCGCGGCGCGAGGAACAGGCGAACGACGCGGCCCGGAAGATCGTGGCCGCCGCACGCTGGCGGGATGGCGAGCCGCTGTTCGGCGGGAAATCTGTGTTCGAGCATCTGACGGGGCCCGGCGGCCAGACGCGCACCATCCATACGACGCAGGGCGCCGCGCCGGGCGCGCGCACGCATCGCGCCGAGTATCGCCGCGGCTTCCAGGCGCATGCCTCCATCGGCGCCTCCTGCGCGCTGGCGAAGTGGGAGGATGGCCGGCTCACGGTCTGGTCGCATACCCAGGGCCCCTTCCCGCTGCGCGGCGACCTCGCGCGCGGGCTGCGCGTGCCGGCCGAAAGCATCCGCGTGATCCACGCGCAGGGGTCTGGCTGCTACGGGCACAACGGCGCCGACGACGTCGCGCTGGACGCGGCGCTGCTTGCGCGCGCGGTGCCGGGCCGGACGGTGCGCGTCCATTGGACGCATGAGGAGGAGATGACCTGGGCGCCCTGGGGCAGCGCCATGGTCGTGCGGCTGGAGGCCGGGCTCGGCGGGGATGGGGCGCTGACCTCCTGGTCGCATGATGTCTGGTCCTTCCCGCATTCCACGCGCCCCGGCGGGCGGGAGGGCTGCAACCTGCGCAGCGCCTGGTATCTCGAGAACCCGGTGCCGATCGCCCCCATCACCGATGGCGCGCTGCCGAATGGCGCGGCGGCGCGCAACGCGGTGCCGATCTACGCCGTGCCCGGGCAGAAGGTGACGACGCATTTCCACCAGGCGATGCCGATCCGGACTTCCGCGCTGCGCACGCTGGGCGGCTACTTCAATGTCGTCGCGGCCGAGATGTTCATGGATGAATGCGCGGCCCTCGCCGGCGTGGACCCGGTGAGCTACCGGCTGCGGCATCTGCGCGATCCGCGGCTGGTCGCGGTGCTGCGGCGCGCGGTGGAGATCGCGGGTTGGCAGCCGCGCGTGGGGGGCGGCGCGCGGGCGCAGGGCGCGATGCTCGTCGGCACCGGAATCGGGCTTTCGAAATACAAGAACTCGGATGCGCATGTCGCCGTCGTCGCGCGCGTCGCGGTGGATGTGGGCAGCGGGGCGGTGCGGGTGCAGCGGCTCTGGGCCGCGACGGAGGCCGGGCGCGCGGTCAATCCGGATGGCATCGCCAACCAGATCGAGGGCGGCATGGTGCAGGCGACCTCCTGGACGCTGATGGAGGAGGGCCGCTGGGATTCGCGCGTGCTGGTCAGCGACGACTACGCCGCCTATCCGATCATTGATTTCGGGCACACGCCGGCGATCCAGAGCGTGCTGATCGATCAGCCGGACCTGCCGGCGCTGGGCGTGGGAGAGGGGAGCCAGGGGCCGACGGGCGCGGCCATCGCGAATGCGATCCGCGACGCGACGGGCCGACACGTGGCGCACCTGCCCTTCACGGCGGAGCGGGTGCGGGCGGCGCTGCAGGGGTGACTGCGCAATCTCGGCAACATCGCGCGCAACAGAGGCGATACGCGCCAGGGTTGCGGATGCGATAGGGTGGCGGGATCACGCCAGGGGGACCCGCCATGTCACGCACGCCGCTCTTCGCCGCGCTCCGCCGCGCCACGGGCCTCGCGACGCTCTCCCGCCGGCGTGGCGTGCCACTCGATGAAATCGCGGATCCCGCGCGGCTTACGAGGCGCGGTTTCCTGACTGCGGCCGCGGCGCTGGCCGGCGCCCCCGCCTTCGCGCAGACGAGGCTCGCGCGCACCGAGGCGCGCATCGCGGTGCTCGGCGGCGGCATGGCGGGGCTCGTCGCGGCCCACCGGCTCGTTGCGGCGGGGGCGACGCGCGTCACGATCTACGAGGCGAATACCCGCATCGGCGGGCGCATGCTCTCCGGCCGCAGCATCGTCGGCGAGAACACGGTCGTCGAGCTCGGCGGCAGCTTCATCAATGGCGAGCATGCCGACATGCTCGCCCTGGTCCGCGACATGGGCCTCAGGCTGGAGGATGGCGCGCTCGATTCCGACACCCATGCGACCTATTTCATCGAGGGCGCGCATCGCACGCTCACCGAGGTCGCCGCCGCCGCCGCGGGCTTCCTGCCGCGGCTCGAGGCGATGCGCGCGGCGGAGGACGCCAAGCCCGCGCTCGACCGGCGCTCGGCCGCCGCCATCATGGACGAGCTCGGCGTCTCAGGCTGGCTGCGCAGGCTGCTCGATATCGGGCTGACGCAGGAGATGGGGCTGGAGCCGGACCGGATGTCCGGCCTCTACCTCGTCGAATCCTTCGCGCCCGATCCGGCGCAGCCGCGGCGCGGGCTGTTCTCCTCCGACCAGCGCTTCCAGGTGGAAGGCGGCAATGACCGGCTGCCGGCGGCGATCGCGGAACGGCTCGGCGACCGCATCCGCACGGGGCATCGCCTGGTCGCGCTGCGCCGGCGCGGCAGCGGCTACGCGATCACCTTCGATCGCGGGCGCGAGGTCACCGCCGACATCGTCGTGGTGACGCTGCCGACGACGACGCTGCGCCAGGTGGAGATGGAGATCGGAGCGCCGCCGCTGACCCGCCGCGCGATCCGCGAGCTGACCTACGGCACCAATGCGAAGCTCTTCGCCGGTCTCACCGCGCGTCCCTGGCGCGCGCGCGGCCGCAGCGGCGAATGCATCAACGATCTCGGCATCCAGACGGTGTGGGAGGATCACGGCAGCGCCGGCACCGGCGCGGGCTCCATGACCATCTTCGCCGGCGGCCGCGTCGGCGAGGGGTTCGGCGCCGGCCGCGCCGCGGAGCGCGCCCGCGCGGCGACGCAGGCGATCGAGGCCGCGCTGCCCGGCGCGGCGGCGGCCTTCAACGGGCGCGGCACGCGGATGCACTGGCCGTCGAATCCCTATGTCGGCGGCTCCTATTCCTGCTTCGCGCCGGGGCAATGGACGGGCTTCGAGGAGGCCTTCGAGCCGGTCGGCCGCGTCTGCTTCGCCGGCGAGCACACGGCGGAGCATTCCGGCTACATGGATGGCGCGGCGCAATCGGGCCGCGCGGCGGCCGAAACCGTCGCGGGGTGGCTCCGCTAACCCGGGCGGTGCGCGCGGAGAAAGCTGCGGATGTGACGGATCGCGAGGGGGATCCGCTCCTGCGGGTCCTTCCACGGATAGAGGCTCACCTGGCTTTCGGGCGCGAGCATCGCGCTCTCCATCGCGACGGCATAGGGGTGCGCGGGCACGTCGTCCGGCAGCACCAGCACGGGCGTCCGGCAGCCGCGCACGAAGTCGCGCGTCACGGTGAAGACGAAGTCGGCATCCGTGCGGTACATGCGCGTCAGGAAGGCCTCGACCATCGCCTCGGTGATCTCGGGGCGGCGGGCGCGGAGCTTCGCGCCCCAGCCGGCCATGTTGGTCTGGAAGAACAGGTCCGGCAGTTCGGGCCTGAAGCCGCTCGGCTGCGCCATCACCGCCGCCGGGATGCGGCCCGGTGCGCGGCGCAGCAGGTTCCAGGCGAAGGGCCCGCCGATGCAGAAGCCCAGCACGAGGAACTGCCGGATGCCGAGGTGATCCATCAGCGCGAGATGATCGTCGGTGTGCGAATCCCAGGGCCGGTCGGGCTCCAGCGGCCCGGTTGATTGGCCGCCCTCGGCATTGCGCAGATCGGCCGCGATGCAGCGGAACTCGCCGGCGAATTGGCGGAAGACGTCGAAGGGCCCCTTCTCCATGCAGAAGGGGATGGTGGAGTTCAGCCCGCCGCCGGGGATGACCAGCAGCGGAAAGCCCGAGCCCTCGTCCCGGTAGTGAAGGCGCACGGCGCCCCGCTCAAGGAACGGCATGGTCGTCTCCCGATCGGAGGGGCGATTCTAGGCGTTTCCGCACGGCGGAACCACCCGGTCTGGCCCTGCCCTGCGCCGGCGCTATAGTCGCGGCCTTCCGATCCGGACGCCCGCGTTGAGCGAACAAGCCCTCAAGGCCCCGCCCTTGGCCGCCACCAGCGCGGTCTTTCCCGTTATCCTCGCGCTGAGCTTCTGCCACTTCCTCAACGACATGATGCAGTCGCTGGTGCCGGCGCTCTATCCGGTGCTGAAGGACTCCTACGCGCTGGATTTCGGCCAGATCGGCATGATCACCATGGCCTTCCAGGTCAGCGCCTCGCTGCTGCAGCCGGTGGTCGGGATGTACACGGATCGGCGCCCGATGCCCTATTCGCTGCCGGTCGGCATGGGCTCGACGCTGGTCGGGCTGCTGCTGATGTCGAATGCGGGTTCCTATCCGCTGATCCTGCTGGCCGCGGCAATGATCGGCGTGGGGTCGGCGGTGTTCCACCCGGAAGCCTCGCGCATCGCGCGGCTCGCCTCGGGCGGCCGCTACGGGCTCGCGCAATCGCTGTTCCAGGTGGGCGGCAATGTGGGCTCGGCCGCCGGCCCGCTGTTGGCCGCCTTCATCGTCGTGCCGCGCGGCCAGCACAGCCTGATCTGGTTCTCCGCCGCGGCGCTGCTGGCGATGATCGTGCTGGCGCGCGTCGGCGCCTGGTATGCGGCGCGGCGCCCCGCCGGGCGCGGCGCGAAGGCGCGCGGCGCGATGGTGGGGCATGTGGCGCGGCTCAGCCGGCGGCGCGTGGCAGTCGCGATCGGCGTGCTGGTCGCGCTGCTGTTCTCGAAGAATGTCTATACCGCAAGCATGAGTTCCTACTTCACCTTCTACCTGATTGACCGCTTCGGCGTGTCGGTGCCGACCGCGCAGCTCTTCCTGTTCGTCTTCCTGGCGGCCGTCGTGCTGGGGACGCTGGCCGGCGGGATGGTGGGCGACCGGGTCGGGCGGGTGCCTATGATGTGGTTCTCGATCCTCGGGCCGCTGCCCTTCACGCTGGCCCTGCCCTATGTCGGGCTGCCGATGACGATCCTGCTGGCCGTGCTGATCGCGCTGATGATGGCCTCGGCCTTCTCGGCTATCCTGGTCTATGCGCAGGAGTTGCTGCCTGGCCGCGTGGGGCTGGTAGGCGGCGTGTTCTTCGGCCTGTCCTTCGGGCTCGGCGGCCTCGGCGCGGCCGCGCTCGGCCAGCTTGCCGACCACACGAGCATCGCGACGGTCTATCGCGTCTGCTCCTTCCTGCCGCTGCTCGGCCTGTTCACGATCTTCCTGCCGAGGCTTTCGGAGACGCCGCCCGCGCAACTCGGGTGATAGCGCCGCTGGACGGGGCGTCGCCGCCGCTGCTGGGGCGCAACCCGACCTATTTTCGACCAAATCACCTTATTGGTTAAACCGCATCGTCTGCCTGGAAGCGTCTCAGGAGGAATGGTGTCGTTGCAACCGATCCGGTAGATAATAACCTTCGATCAGAACCCGAAAGTGACAAGCGCGCTTGTCAACCAGCTGACGCGCTCGCTATGATTCTGGTCAGAAATGGTTGCCTTGGTTGGAACGTGATCCCCCATGCCTGACACGCTCCTGCGCCCTACGGACGCGCTCCTGGAGGCGCTGCGCGCGCGGATCGCCGATGGCGAGGTGCTGCCAGCCGAGCGCCTGCTGGCCGCAGAACTCGGCATCAAGCGCCACCGGCTCCGCGTCGCGCTGGGCCAGCTGCGATCCGGCGGTGAGCTCGCCCCGGCGCGGCCAGGGCGACGGCCGCGGCGTCCCACCGGCGGGGACCTGGCGCGCGGCACCAATCCGATCGAGGTCGTGGAACTGCGCCTGGTGATCGAGCCCGCGCTGGCGCGCCTCGCGGCGCTGCGTGCCTCGCCGATGGAGGTCGCGCGGATCGAGCGCGCGGCCGGCACGCCCTCGGACGCCTCGGCCGGAGCGGATCTGTCCTTCCATTTCGCAGTGGCCGCGGGTGCGCGGAATGGGCTGGCGGCCGAGCTCTATGCGCAGCTGCGCGGCATCGGCCGCGATTCGCGGCTGCGCGAGCGCGAGCCGCGGCCGGACAGCGAGACCTGGGTGCGCGAGCGCGATGCGGAGCACCGCGCGGTGGCGGACGCGATCGCCGCCCGCAACCCGGCGGCCGCGGAAGCGGCAATGCGCACGCATCTGCTCGCGGTGCAGCGGCGCGTGATGGAGCGGCTCTCGCCGGGATTGACCGGCGGCTGAGCCGCCGCGATCCGCTCTACTCCGCCCGGGTGCCCGAGATCTATTCCGCGCGGATTCCCGCGGCGCGAATCACCGCGCCCCATTTCACCATCTCGTTGTTGAAGAAGGCGGTGAAGGCATCCGGCATGCTGCCGATGCCCTGCACGCCGAGCGCGCGGAAACGCTCCTGCACCTCCGGCCTGCGCACGGCGATCGCGGTTTCCCGCGCGATACGCTCGGTGATCTCGCGCGGGGTGCCGGCGCGGACGAAGATGCCGTGCCAGGATTCGACCTCGATCTGCGGATAGCCGCTCTCGATGAAGGTCGGCACGTCGGGCAGTTCGGGGATGCGGTTGCGCGTGGTCACCGCGAGCACGCGCGCGCGGCCGGCCTGCACGTTCGGGATCGCGGTCTGCGGATTCTCGAAGGCCCAGGCACCGCGGCCCGCCATGACATCGGCGAAGGCGGGCACCGCGCCGCGATAATGCGCGGCCGGCACCTCGATGCCGGCGGCGCGGTTGAGCAGCTCGCCCGCGAGATGGCCGGAGGTGCCGATGCCGGCGGAGGCCCAGGTGAGCCCGCCGCGCTTCCCCGCCGCGACCGCGTCCGCCACGCTGCGGAAGGGCGAGTTCGCGGCGACGGTGAACAGCACCGGCACGCGCGTGATCTGCGTGACGGGCTGCAGGTCCCGCTGCTGGTCGAAGGGCAGGTCGTTGAACATCGCGGGGTTGGCCGCGGTGGAGAAGCTGCCCATCAGCCAGGTGTTCCCGTCGGGCGCCGATTGCGCGACGAAGGCGTGGCCGATATTGCCGGCGCCGCCCGAGCGGTTCTCCACCGTCACCGTCTGGCCGAGCTGCGTGGTGAGCGGCGCCGCGACGATGCGCGCGGCGATGTCGGTCGGGCCGCCGGGGGCCACGGGCACGACGTAGCGGATCGGGCGGTCGGGCCAGGCGGCCTTCGCGGGCCGCGGCGCGGCGAGCAGGCCGCACATTCCGCCAAGCAGAATGCGACGCTGGAAGGGCATGACGGTTCGCTCCCACGAACGCAGCATGCTTTCCCCGCCGCGCAGCCGGCGTCAACGCGTGATTGACCCGTTTCGGTGTGCGGCACAGGCTTCGCGACGATCAGGAGGAACGCCATGCGCATCGAAGAGGCCAGCGTCACGCTCTTCCGGTGGGACGACATCCCCGCAGCGCAGTACGGCACCGCGAATCCCGCCGCGGGCGACAGCGAGCTCGGGCTGCTCGAACTGCGCACCGATTCCGGGATCGTCGGGCGCGCCTTCCTCGGCGCGTCCTTCCGCACGGCGCGGCTGGATGTGGAAGGGCTGGTGCGGCACCTGCTGCCGCTGCTGCGCGGCGAGAATCCGCTGGAGCGACCGCGGCTGTTCCAGCGCATCCACGCGCTGCGCCGCGCGGTGACGCTGCGCGCGATCGGCGCCTGCGACGTGGCGCTGTGGGACATCGCGGGCCAGGTCGCGGGGCTGCCGCTGCACGCGATGATGGGGACGTATCGGCGCAAGATCCCCGCCTACTGCTCCTCCTCCACGCTGCCGAGGGAGGAGATGTATGTGGACCAGGTGCTGGCGCTGAAGGCGCAGGGCTACAAGGCCTACAAGATCCATCCGCCGCGGGAGGTGAACGCGACCATCCGCGTCTGCACCAATGTGCGCAAGGCGGTGGGGCCGGAGATGACGCTGATGCTCGACCCCGGCTGCTTCTTCAAGTTCCCCGAGGCGGTGCGCATCGGCCGCGCGCTGGAGGAGCTGGACTACCACTGGTACGAGGACCCGCTGCACGAGGACGATCTGCACAACTACCCGCTGCTGCGGCAGAAGATCGACGTGCCGATCATGGCGACCGAATACGCCTCGGGCGGCTTCGAGATCATGAGTGCGTGGATCGAGCGCGGCGCGACCGACTACCTCCGCGGCGACGTCGCGGTGAAGGGCGGGCTGACGCCCTGCCTGAAGGCCGCGCATCTGGCCGACGCCTACCGGATGAACTTCGAGGTGCATCACGGCGGGAATTCGTGGAACAACGTCGCGCAGCTGCACCTGCTGATGTCCATCCCCAACACCAGCTACTTCGAGGTGCTGCTGCCGGAGAAGGCGCAGAAATACGGGCTGGTGAAGGATATCGAGGTGGATGCGGAGGGCTTCGTCCACGCCTGGGATGCGCCGGGGGTGGGGGCGGAGGTGGATATGGAGCTGGTGAAGGCGAAGCAGACGGCGGTGTTGCGTTAGCGGCCCCTCTCCCTCCCCCGCTTGCGGAGGAGGGAGCGTCCCGCCGTTCAGCGCGTGGCGCGGATCCCCGTCGCCATCGTGTAGCCATCGCCCCGCGGCGTGATGGTGAGGCCGCGCCGCGCGCCATAGGTCGCGCGCAGCGAGAAGATCGGCAGGATCGCGTTGTCCTCGATCGCGATCCGCGCGGCGGCGCCGGAAAGCCGCTCGCGCTCCGCATCGTCGAAGGTCTCGTCTGCCTTCTGGAGCGCGGCGTCGAAGACCGGGTTGGAATAGCGGCCGCGATTGAGCGAGCCGTGGCCGCGCTGCGCGTTCCGCGTCCGCAGGATCGTCGCCATGCTTTCGAGCGCGACGCCGGTGGAACTCGCGAAGATCGCCATGAAGGCGGTGAATTCCGGATCGAGGCCCTGGCCGCCATTGGCGCGGCGGAAGAATACCGCCGAGGGCAGCGCCTCGACCGTCGTGCGGATGCCGACCGCGGTGAACATCTGCCCGACCGCCTGGCAGACGCGCGCATCGCCGGCGAAGCGGTCATTGGTGCACTGGATCGTCAGGTTGAAGCCGTTGGGATGGCCGGCTTCCGCCAGCAGCGCGCGGGCCCGCGCGGGATCGAAGGGCGGCACGGGCAGGCTCGGCTCGTGGCCGATGAAGCCCGGGCCGGCGAACTGCCCGATCGGGTCGGCCGCGCCCTCCATCGCGCGCTCCGCCAGCGCCGCGCGGTTGATCGCCAGGTTCATCGCCTGCCGGATGCGCGGATCGCGGATCGGGTTGCGCTCCAGCGGCTGGCCATCGGCGCCCGTCGCGAAGACGACGCGCTCGCGATGATGGTCGAGATACATATAGAGCGTGAACAGCCCCGGGCCGGTGACGAGCTGCGTCCGGTCGCTCTCGCGCAACCGGCCGAAGAGGCTCGGCGGCACGTTGTCGATCACGTCGATGTCGCCGGCGAGCAGCGCGGCAACGCGGGCGCTGTCGTTCGGGATGAAGCGGAAGGTCACGCGCTGCCAGGGCTCGGGCTCGCGCCAATGACGCTCCGCGCGTTCGAGCACGACATCCTGGCCGGGCGTGAAGCGCACCCAGCGATAGGGGCCGCTGCCGATCGCGGCGCGGCCGCCGTTGAACTCCGCCTCCCCGGCGCCGTCGGCCGCGCGCGCCGAGACGATGGCGATCACCGCAAGCTGGCTCGGCAGCAGCGGCGCGGGGCCATTGGTGCGGATCACCACGGTGCGCGCATCCCTGGCCTCGACGCTCGCGACAGCGCGGGTCTGCACGACGAAGGTGCGCAGGCCCGTGATGGCGCGGGCGCGGCGGATGGAGAAGACGACATCCTCCGCCGTCACCGGCGTGCCATCGTGGAAGGTGAGGCCCTCGCGCAGCGTGAACTCCCAGGTCGTCGGATCCACCACGCGCCAGGATGAGGCGGCGCCGGGAATCGGCCGCATGAAGGCGTCCTGCGCCACCAGCGGCTCATAGACATGCAGCTGGACGTTGCGGTTCGGCGTGTAGTTCTGGTGCGGGTCGGAACCGTCCACCGCGGCCTTGAAGCCGATGCGGAGCTCCTGCGCGGAAACCGGCGCGGCCAGCAGCAGGGCTGCCGCCAAGAATCGCTTCAGCATGATCGAACACTCCCGGGCGTTGCGATCAGCGTGGCGCGGCCGCGCCACGCGGACAAGGCGTTTCGTCTGGCTGCGGCGGACGCGCCACCGCAGCGGATGCTCATGCGCCGAGCGCCGCGCGCGCCGCCTTCACCGCCGACCCTGCCTCGCGCAGCGCGAAGGCCACACGATTGCGGGCGCGCAGCGCGTCCACCATGGCGTATCTTTCCGCGTCCGTTCCCGGCTCCGTCGCCGCGAGGGCGCGGATCGGCTGCAGCGTGGCCCAGGCCGGCATGGGCAGCGCATGCGGATGCAGGAAGCGGTCGCCGTCCGTGTAGTCCGCCGGGACCAGCGCGCGCGACGCGCGCATGAGCGCCGCCGTCGCCTCCGCCGCGGCGCTCTCGCTCACGGAGCCGGAGAAGGACCGCACGGCAGCGGCATCGGCCTTCAGCGCCTCGGCCGCCGCGGCCAGCGGCGCGATGTCGAAGCGGGTGGCGAGCGGCGTCAGCTCCTTCAGCAGCGCCTCCGCCGTCGCGGCATGGTCCAGCGGCACCACCGCCTCGCTCACCAGGCGCCAGCAGACCTGGAGCAGCACGCGCGCATCACGCACCAGGTTCGCTTCATCCACCTTGTCGATCGTATCGTGCGGCGTGTGCCACCACCAGCCGAGCGCGTTGCGCGCCTGCGCATGCTTGCTCGCCTGCTCGCTGATCGAGCCGAACATGGAGGGGATGCCGATGCCGACGAAGCTCTCGTCGGAGCTGCGCGCCTTGCGCTTCCCCTTGTAGGTCTGGTTGGTGTTGGCCTGCACCGCTTCCGCCGCGAGATGGCGAAGCTCGGTCATCGCGGCGGCGTTCTCCAGCACCGTCGCGCCGGTGCCGCCGAGGCTGTCCACGTTCACATGCGCGACGCAGCGGCGATCCAGCTCGTCCCAATGCGCATCGGCATACCAGGCGGAGCTGGAATAGCGGCCATGCGAGTGGCCCGACCAGAAGCACACGCGGAAGCCGCGCTTCAGCGCGCTGCGCCGCTGCGCGATCAGGCGGGACACTTCCAGCATCCCGGCATTCGCCGAGCCGTTGTCCATCACGCCGTAGTACCAGGTGTCGTTGTGGCCCGACATCATGACGAAGGGCGCATCCGCGCCGCCGGGGCCTGCAATCTCGCATTCGAGCACCGGCGTCTTGCGCCAGCCCGTATCCACCTCCGCATGCAGCGTCACGACAGGCGCCTTGCCCGCGGCAAGCGCATCGCGGATCGCGCCGCCATCGGCATTGTTCACGCTGCACACCACCGTGGTCGGCATGCCGGCCTTCGTGCTCAGTCCCGGGCTGCCCCAGACCGGCGAGATGCACATCTCGTGGATGTGCTCGTGATGGCTGATGTGGAGCTGGCCGGCGGCGCCGGCATTCGTCGCGCGCTGCGACACGGCGGGCGTCGCCATGCCCTCGCACAGCACGATCCGGCCCTTCACATCCTTGCCGTCGAAATCCTTGGCCTCGCCATGGCCCACATAGACGGGCACGCCCGAGAGGCCGCGGGGCGGCGAGTTCTGCGAGAAGGATTGCGTGATGCAGGTGACGCTCCTGCCGTCCACCTCGACCTTCGCCTTGCCCGGCAGCGAGATGTAGGCGTCGTGCATCAAGACCCTGGTGCGGTAGCCGTAATCCTGCATCCGCTTCTCGAGGAAGCGGATCGCCTCCAGCTCCTCCGGCGTACCGCTCAGCTTCACCCACTGAGCGATCTGGCGCAGGTTATCCATCATCTCCTTGCCGCTGACGGCGGCGCTCAGGCCTTCGGGAAGGGCGTTGGTCATGGTGGTCTCCTCGATCGGGTCGGATTCCGGCGGTGTGGATCACCCGCGTCCAGCTTTCCATGTGCCTGGCGATGCGCGGCGCGCGATCATTCCCGTCATTTCCTCGCCGGCGTGCGTCCCTCGCCGATGTCCCACCAGAGCCCCGCCATCAGGCCGAGCCCCTCGCGCAGCAGCGGCGCCAGGGCGTGCTCGTCCGGGCCGTGCTGGTTGCACCCGGCGTAGGAATTGGGGATCCAGATCACCGGCTGGTCCAGCTCCTCGCCGAACATGTCGGAGGGATTCGAGCCGGAGGAATTCGGCACGATGTTGGGCGCGCGGTTGCTGCTGCGCTGCATGCTCTGCGCGACGAACTGCACCCAGGGATCGTCGGGATCGGTGCGGCTCGCGCCGAACATGTCGCGCTCCAGCACCGGAATGATCTGGACTTCCGGGAAGCCGTACCTGTCCAGGTGCCGGCGCAGCGCGGGCACGACATCCGCGCCCTTGATGTCGGCGCAATGCCGCACCTGCAGCCGCGCCCGCGCCTCGCCCTGCACGGCGTTGGTGGGCGCGTCGGGATGGCCGGTGATCTGCGCGAGGACGATCACGCTGGTCCAGCCGAAGATCTTTTCCCCGGTCGTCAGGCCGGGCTCGCCCCACTCCGGATCCGCCTCGGGCAGGCCCTCGATCTTCTCGAACACGAGCGCGCCGATGGCCCGCTTCACCGAGGCGGGGATTTCCTTCGGCGTCCAGCCTGCGACCTGGATGCGGCCCTTGCGGTCCACGATGGTGGCAAGCGCATGCGCCAGCACGAAGGCCGGGTCGGTCAGCACACCGCCCCAATGCCCCGAATGATGCGCGTGGTCGCGCAGATGCACGAGCAGGTCGAAGGCCACGCCGCCGCGCGCGCCGAGCTTCATCTCCGGCATGAAGGTGGTCTGCCGTGGCCCGTCGAGGCCGATGAAGACATCGGAAGCAAGCCGCGCCCTCTCCGCGCGGAGCAGGTCGCGCAGGCCGGGCGAGCCCTGTTCCTCGCCCGTCTCCACCAGCACCTTCGCGTTGAAGCCGAGCCGGCCGCGCTCCGCGATCACGGCGCGCAACGCCTCGATCGCGATGAGGTGCTGGCCCTTGTTGTCCACCGTGCCGCGGCCATACCATTTCTCGCCGCGCACCGTGACCTGCCAGGGATCGAGCCCCTCGCTCCATTTCGGCGCGAGGCCGCGCACCACGTCGCCATGGCCATAGACCAGCACGGTCGGCAGCGACGGATCCTCGATGCGCGTCGCGACGAAGACTGGCCCGCGGCCGGCGCGCGGATTGTCGAGCACTTTCGTCTCGAACCCCATGCCCTGCATCAGCGCGGGCATCGTCTCCGCGCAGTAGCGTGTCAGGGCGGGCAGGCTGTCGGGGAGCTGGCTCTCGGTCGGCACGGCGACGAGCTCGCGCAGTCTGGCGAGGTAGGTGCCGTCATCGAAGCCGCGCTGTGCGCGCGCGATCGCCCCGTCCCGCGACCCGCTCATGCCCTCGTCCCCGCCGGTGCGAGGACGATGCTCGCAGGAAATGCGCGTTGCGGCTAGATCGCGGCTTGCGATCGGGGTGAGCGCAGGGCGCGATCACATGCGGTGGTCAGGCGGGCTTCTCGCCCTTCACCACGCAGCGATGCAGCAGGCGGCGCGCGCTGCTGTCGAAGGCCTCTCGGCGATGCATGGCGCAACGATTGTCCCAGATCAGCATGTCGCCGATCTTCCATTTCTGGGTCCAGACGAAGTCGCCATGCAGCACATGGTCCCAGAGCGCATCGAGAAGCTTCTCGCTCTCCGCCACCTCCAGGCCCATGACATAGGCGTTGAAACGCTTGCCGAGATAGAGCGATTTGCGGCCGGTGATGGGATGCGTGCGCACGATCGGATGCACAGCGCCGGCGATGTCGCGAATGTCGCCGCTGGCCGGCGCCACCGTGCCCGGCCGCTGCTTGCCCGACGACACGTAGACCGCATCATGCTTGATGCTGCGGCCCTGCACCTGCTGCTTGAGGCCGTCCGGCAGCGCCGCATAGGCGGCTTCCATGTTCATGTAGCTGGTGTCGCCGCCCTCGGGCGGCAGCTCCAGTGAACGCAGCAGGCTCGCAGAGGGCGGCGTCTCGATGAAGCACATGTCGCTGTGCCAGTCGGCCTCGCCGGCGCCGAGCTCGCCCACCGGCTTCCCGTTCTCGACGATGTTGGAGATCTTCACGATCTCCGGGATGCCCTCGACATAGACCTTGCCGGTCAGCCGCGTGCCCGGGTTGTAGTCCAGCTCCCCGAAGCGCCGCGCCAACGCGACATGCTGGCGATCATCCACGCCGCAATCGCGGATGCGGATGACGATGTGGTCGAGCCAGGCCTGGTGCAGCACCGCGAAATCGGCATCGGAGAGATTCGCGAGGTCCACGCCTTCGATATCGGCGCCCAGCGCCTTGCCGCTGGGCTTCACGCGGATGGTGCTGCCGGCGTGGTCGAGCATGGCGGGTCCTCCCTGGCGTATTGCAAGCCTGCCAGGGTCGGCATCTCACGTCAAGAGAATTGGTATGACCAGTTGACGGGTCAGGCCGGTCAGCCCTAGCCTCCCCGCATGGCAAGCACGCCCCTCGCGTCGCTGCGCGTCATCCGCCCCAAGCGGATGTACGAGCAGATCGCCGAGCAGATCGAAGCGCTGGTGCGCGGCGGCGCCTTCGCGCCCGGAACACGCCTGCCCGGCGAGCGCGAACTCGCCGAGCGCGTCGGCGTCAGCCGCCCGTCCCTGCGGGAGGCGCTCATCGCGCTCGAGACCGCGGGGCTGATCGAGACGCGGGTGGGCGATGGCACCTATGTGCGCCGCGACATCCCCGCCACGCCGGTCTTCCCCCTCGCCAACCGCGACCTCGGTCCTGGCACGCTGGAGCAGTTCGAGGCGCGGCGCGCGCTGGAATGCGCCGCCGCCGAGCTTGCCGCGCAGCGTGCCACCGCCGCCGATCTCGCGGCGCTGCGCGAGAGCCTGGCGCGCATGACCGCGCTGGTGGCACGCGGCGCCAACCCGGCCGAGGAACATCACCTCTTCCATGTCGCGCTGGCCGACGCCGCGCGCAACCAGATCATCGCGCGGACGGTGCGGGAGCTGTGGCGCGCGCGCCAGGGCGCCATGTGGGAGACGCTGCGCCGCAAGGGCGAGAATCCGGAAAGCTGGCGCGCCGGGCTGCTGTTCCGCGAGCAGCTCCTTGAGGCGCTGGAGGCGCGCGACGGCCCGGCCGCGCGGGCGCTCATGGAGGCGCATTTCCACCGCGTCGGGCGGCGCTACTTCGACCCGTCCGACTGAACGGCAAACGAGGCAGGGAGGAAACGGACATGGCAAGAGGCATCACCCGCCGCGGCGCGCTTGGCGCCGGCCTGGCGCTTGGCGCTCCGGCGCTGGTCGGCGCGCAGACGCCCACCACCATCACCATGTGGACCTTCCTGGACCCCAACCGCCCGGGCGGGCGCGAGACCGCGCTCAAGACAATCATCGAGAGCTTCGAGCGCGCCAACCCCAATCTCCGCATCCGCGTCGAGCCGCAGGTCTGGACGACGATGGCCGAGCGCTTCGTGCTCGCCGGCAACGCGCGCAACGCACCGGACATCTGCTGGGTGAACGACAACAACCTGGCCCTGCTCGGCAACTCCCCGGTCGCCGCCGATCTCAAGCCGATCGTGGACGCCTGGCCCGCTTCGCGCCGCGAGGATCAGGCGGTGCCCGCGGCCTTCAACTCCGCCACCATGGGCGGCCGCCTGCTCGCCATCCCCATCATGTCCACGAGCTTCGTGCTGATGGTGCGTGGCGACCTGCTGCGCGCCGCCGGCCTCACGCGCGACGACATCCGCACCTGGGACGGCGTGGTGGAGGCGGCGAAGAAGATGACGCGGGGCGATGTCTGGGGCGTCGGCCTCGGGCTTGCGACCGAGCGCTATTCCGTGACGCCGGCGGTGCTGGCGGCGATCGGGCTCCAGGGCGGGCTGTTCGGCGATGGCTGCACGGCGCGGATCGCGACGCCCGAGGTCGCGCGCGCCATCCAGTGGCAGGCCGACCTGATCCTGCGCCACCGCGTGACGCCGCGCGAGGCGGTGGCGATGACCTCCGACGACGCCATCGATCAGTTCGCTGCCGGCCGCTACGCGATGGAGGTCATCTCCAACGCGCGCTTCGACCAGATCCAGCGCACCGCGGCTGGGTGGGACAAGAACGAGCTGATCGCCGCGCCGATCCCCGGCTGGACCGCTGACAAGCCGGGCCCCGCGCTGCTGACCGGCTGGTTCGCCGCCGCCTGGCGCAACTCGCCGCGCGTGCGCGACGCGATGCGCTTCATCGACCACATGACCAATGCCGAGGCGATGGCGCTATGGAACCTGCCCGGGCTGCAGGTGCCGATGCTGAAATCCGTCGCCGCGCGGCCTGAGATGCAGCAGCCCGAATACCGGCACCTGCGCGACATCGCGGGCTACTTCGCCGCCTCCGGCTATTCCATGCCGGCCAATTGCGTCTGGGGCCGCACGCTCGCGGATTTCAACCTAGCGACGCAGCAGGTGGTGCTCGGCCAGCGCCCGATCATGGAGGCGCTACGCGGGGCGGAGCGGGCGACGCAGGACCGCCAATAGGTGAGCCGCCGCGCCGAGCGCTTCGTCCCCTATCGCCTGCTTGCGCCGGCGCTCGCGGTCGAGCTGGTGCTGGTCCTCGGCCCGCTGCTCGTCGGCCTCTGGTATTCGCTCCACAATGTCCGCTTCTTCCAGCTCCGCCGCTTCGTCGGGCTGGACAACTACTGGCGCGTTCTGGGCTCGGAGGAGGTGATCAACGCGCTCTGGGTGACCGCGATCTTCGCCTTCTTCGCGCTCTTCCTCACCTTCATCCTGGGCTTCGCGCTGGCCGTCTGGCTGGAGCGCGACGGGCGCTTCGCCACGGTGATGCGCGCGGTCGTGCTGGTGCCCTACATGATCGCGATGCTGGTCGGCTCGATGCTGCTGAAGTGGCTGTTCAGCCAGGAAGGCGGCATCGCGCCGCTCGCGCTCTCGCCCTTCGGGCTCGGCCAGGTCTCGATCCTGGCCGATCCGCAGCTCGCCATGGGCGCGCTCGTGTTCAACGCGATGTGGCGCGACGGCGCCTTCGCGATGATCATGCTGCTGGCCGGGCTCAAGGCCATCCCGCCCGAGCTGCATCTGGCCGCCCGGGTGGATGGCGCGAGCGGCTGGATGCGCTTCCGCCGCATCACGATCCCGCTGATGCGCATCCCCATCCTGATCACGCTGGTCCGGCTGCTTGTGCACTTCGTCAACATCCTGACCTTTCCGCTGATCCTGACCGGCGGCGGCCCGAGCAACGCCACGGAGGTCGTGGTGCTCAAGGTCTTCCGGCTCGGCTTCGCAGACCATGTGCTCGGCCAGGCGAATGCGCTGGCGCTGCTGGTCTTCGTCGCGAACCTGATCCTGGTGGCGATCCTGCTCGCGCTGTTCCGTCGCGCGGGGCGCATCTGATGCACGCCGCCATCCTCCGCCGGAAGCTGGTCCGCGGCGCGGTCAACCTGGTGATCATCGCCTTCGCGCTGTTCCCGATCCTCTGGGGCCTCTCCTCCTCGCTGAAGCCCACGGACCGCATCATCGAGTTCCCGCCGCGCCTGCTGCCGGAGGCGCCGACGCTGGAACATTACCAGCGCATTTTCCAGGACGACGCCGCCTTCTACATCATGAACAGCGGGCTGGTCTCCGCCGCGACGGTCGTGCTGACGCTCGCCCTCGCCGCGCTCGGTGGCTATGCGCTCGCGCGATACGATTTCCGCGGCCGCACCTTCACGATGATGGCGGTGATCTCCGTGATGAGCATCCCCATCGCCTCGCTGCTGGTGCCGACCTTCACGCTCATCTCCGTGCTCGGCCTGTTCGACACGCGCCTCGGCCTCGTGCTGCTCTACACGGCCTACCAGCTCCCCGCCGCGCTCTGGATGCTCTACGGCTACTTCATGTCGCTGCCCGTCGAGATCGAGAACGCGGCGCGGGTGGATGGCTGCTCGCCCACCCGCACCCTGCGCAAGGTGGTGCTGCCGCTGTCGAAGCCCGGGCTCGTCGCGGCCGCGCTCTTCATCCTGGTCTTTGCCTGGAACGACTTCGTCGTGGCGGTGACCATGACCTCGTCGCAGGAGACGCGGACCTTCCCGGTGGCGATCTACTTCTATCTCGGCTTCTACGGCCGCGAGTGGGGGCCCCTGCTCGCGGCGTCGCTGGTCTCGATCGTGCCGATCATCGCGGTCTTCGTGTTCCTCCAGCGCTATTTCATGACGGGTCTGACCGGCGGCGGGGTGAAGGGCTGATGGCGGGCGTGACGTTTCGGGGCGTGACGAAGCGCTATGGCAGCGTCGTCGCGCTGGATTCGCTCGACCTGGAGGTGAAGGAAGGCGAATTCGTCTCCCTTCTCGGCCCTTCCGGATCGGGCAAGTCCACCACGCTGAACCTGCTGGCCGGGCTGATGGATGCCGATTCCGGCACCATCCATATCGGCGATCGCGAGGTCACGCCGCTGCCGCCCGAGGCGCGCGACATCGCGATGGTGTTCCAGAACTACGCGCTCTATCCGCATCTGACGGTGTTCGAGAACATCGCCTTCCCGCTGGAGGCGCGGAAGCCAAAGCCCGGCGCCGCGGCGATCCGCGCCAAGGTGGAGCAGGTCGCCGCCACGCTCGGCATCGGCATGCTGCTGGCGCGGATGCCGAAGGAGATCTCGGGCGGCCAGCAGCAGCGCGTGGCGCTCGGCCGCGCCATGGTGCGCGACCCGAAGGTCTTCCTGCTGGACGAGCCGCTTTCCAACCTGGATGCTCGCCTGCGCATCCGCATGCGGCGCGACCTGAAGGCGTTGCACGCCGCGCTCGGCTCCACCATCGTCTATGTCACGCATGACCAGTCGGAGGCGATGACGCTCTCCTCCCGCATCGCCGTGTTCAACCACGGGAAGCTGCAGCAATACGCCTCGCCATCCGACATCTACGACAAGCCGGCCAATGTGTTCGTCGCCAATTTCGTCGGCGACCGGGAAACCAACTTCCTCGATGGCGAGCTGCGGGAGGGCGGCGTGTTCGAATCCCCGCTCGGCCCCATCGCCACGGCCGCGGCGGCGCCCGCCGGCGCCTATCGCCTCGGCGTCCGCCCGGAAGCCATCGGCGTGGAGGCGGACCCCGACGGCAGCGCGCGGCTGGTCATGCGGGAACTCGCCGGCGCCGATCTGTTCCTCACGCTGCGCGGCGCCGACGGGACGGAGGTGGTCGCCCGCGCCGACCCGCACGCAACAACACCCCTTTCCGAAGGCGAAGCGGTGCGGCTTCGCTTCGATCCTGCGCGGCTCCACCTGTTTGACGCGGCGGGCGAGGCGGTGGCGCATGGGGGATCGGTCGCGCGATAGCGCCCCGATGGGTTGCCCCACCGGCGCAGCCTGTGTGAACCTCCGCCCCGTCAGATGGGGAGACCACGCATGCGCCGGATCGCCGCCCTCGCGGCTGCCCTTGCCTTCGCCGCGCCCGCCGGGGCGCAGGCCCAGATGTCGCTCATGGCCTATGCCGGCATCTTCCGGGACAACTACACCGCCACCGTCGTCGCACCCTTCGCGCCGAACGTGCAGTATGTGGAGGGCGGCACGAGTGCGCAGATGCTTGGCACCCTGCGCGCGCAGCGGGCCGATCCGCAGGTGGATGTCGTCATCATGGACGTCACCACCGCGTCCATCGCCTGCCAGGAAGGGCTGGTGGAGCGCATTGACCCCGCCGCCTTCCCGATCGTGAACGAGCTCGACCAGCTCGCGCGCGATGCCGGCGGCGCCTGCGGGCCGGCCGTCACCTACGACCACCTTGTGCTGATCTACGATACCCGCAACGTCCCACAGCGGCCAGAGGGCTTCTCCGTGCTGTGGGACCCGCAGCATCGCGGCCGCATCGCGCTCTCGGCGCCGCCCAACATCCAGGGCCTGGCGCTGACCGCGATCCTCGCCCACAGCACCACCGGCGATTGGCGCAACCCGGCCCAGGCCTTCCCGCGCCTGCGCCAGCTCGCCCCGGCGGTGCAGACCTTCGATCCGAATCCGGATGGCTACACGCTGATCCTGAACGACCAGGTTCGCTTCGCCACCGGCTGGAATGCGCGCGCGCAGCTCTATTCCGACCAGTCGCAGGGCCGCATCGGCGTGGTGCTGCCGGCGGAAGGCGCGGTGTTCCAGATCAACACGATCAACATCGTCGCGAATGCGAAGAACCGCGCCCGCGCCGCTTCCTTCTTCAACCACGCGCTGTCCGCGCCAATGCAGGCCGCCTTCACGGAGCGGATGTTCTACGGCCCGACGAACAGCCGCGCGCAGGTCAACCCTGCCGCACTGGCGCGCACCGCGCTCGCGCCGGAGTTCCGCAACCGCGTGATCCCCGTGGACTGGACCCACATGGTCACGCTGCGCGACACCTGGAACCAGCGCTGGCGGCGCGAGGTGATCGCGGCCTCCGGGCGCTGACGCTTGGTCCATCTCGTCCTCGAAGGGCTCACCAAGCGCTTCGGCCAGAACCCGCCGGCGGTGGACCGGCTCTCGCTCACCGTCCCGCGCGGCGCGCTGCTGGCGCTGCTCGGGCCCTCGGGCTGCGGCAAGACCACGACGCTGCGGCTGATCGCCGGGCTGGAACGCGCCGACGCGGGGCGCGTGCGCGTGGGCGACCGCGACGTGACGGGCCTCGCGCCGGAAGCGCGCAACATGGGCGTGGTGTTCCAGTCCTACGCGCTGTTCCCGCATCTCAGTGCCGCGGGCAATGTCGGCTTCGGACTGGAGGCGCGCCGTCTCCCGCGCGCGGAGCGGGAGGCACGCGTGCGGGAGGCGCTGGACCTCGTCGGCCTTTCGGAACTCGCCGCCCGCAAGCCGCGCCAACTCTCGGGCGGGCAACAGCAGCGCGTGGCGCTGGCCCGTGCGTTGGCCATCCGGCCCGAACTGCTCCTACTGGACGAGCCGCTCTCGGCGCTCGACGCGCAGCTGCGCGACGGCGTGCGGGAGGAGATCCGCGCCCTGCAGAAGCGGCTCGGCACCACCGCCGTCTTCGTCACCCATGACCAGGCGGAGGCGCTCGCCATGGCGGACCTGGTCGCGGTGATGGACCACGGCCGGCTCGAGCAATGCGCCGCCCCGGAGGATCTGTTCGAGCGTCCGGCGACACCCTTCGTCGCAGGCTTCGTCGGCCGCTCTTCGCGCTTTCCCGGTGTCGTCGAGGCCCCCGGCCGCGTCCGCATCGGCGGGACGGTGATTGAAGCGGCGGAGACGCCACCACCCGGCAGCGCCGAGATCTTCATCCGCCCGCATCGCGTGGCACTCGGCGCCGGCCTGCCGGCGCGCGTGGCGACCCGCACCTATGAAGGCGCCACCGCGCTGCTCTCGCTGGAGACGCCGCTCGGCGCGCTGCTGGCCGAGGTGCCCGCCAGCCAGGCGGCGCGGCCTGGCGATTCGGTGCAGGTGGCGGTGCCGCCCGATGCGCTCCGCGTCTTCGCCGCATGATCGGCTGGCTGCTTGCCCTGCCAGCGCTGGCGGTGCTGACGCTGGGCTTCGGCCTGCCGATCGCGGTGCTGTTCCGCATCAGCCTCAACCGCACGACCGAGACCGGCGCGATGCAGGAGGCGGTGAGCCTCGACACCTATGCGAAGCTGCTGGGCGACGAGTTCGTGCTGGAGATCGCGCTGAACACGCTCGGCATGGCGGCGGGCTGCGCGGCTTTCGCGACGGCGCTGGCGCTTCCGGTGACGCTCGTCGTGCGCAACGCGCCGGCTGGATGGCGCGGCCCGCTGGCGCTCGCCGCCGTCGCGCCGCTGCTCGTCTCCGGCACCGGGCGGATCATCGGCTGGCTCGCGATCCTCGGCGACCAGGGGCTCGTCAATGGCATCCTCGCCGCGCTCGGCCTGCCGGAGCAGCGGCTGATCAACAACTGGACAGGCGTACGCATCGGGCTCGTGGAAAGCCTGATGCCCTATGCCGTGCTGGTGCTGCTGGCCGGGCTCGGCCGGCTCGATCCGCGGCTCGACGAGGCGGCCGCGACGCTCGGCGCGGGGCGCGCGCGGACCTTCTGGCGCGTCACGCTGCCGCTCGCCGCGCCGGCGCTGGCGGCAGCCTTCGCGCTGACGCTGGTACTCGGGCTCTCGGCCTTCATCACGCCCAAGCTGATGGGGGGCGGGCGGGTCTTCGTCGTCGCGACCGAGATCTTCGACCTGGCGCTGGAAACCGTGGACTGGCCCGCGGCCGCGGGCATGGCGATGCTGCTGCTCGCGTCGCTCGGCACGCTCGCCGCGCTGCGCTGGCTCATCCCGGATCGTACGCGATGAGCGGCGCGGGCCGTCGCGCGGAGCGCGCGGGACCAAGGCGCGCCGGACCGATGCTGTGGATCTTCGCGGCCTGCGGCTATCTGCTGCTGCTGTCGCCCGTCGTCGTCGTCGCGGCGGTCAGCCTTTCCAGCGGCCAGTTCCTGGCCTTCCCGCCACCCGGATTCTCGTTCCGCTGGTTCCAGGCGCTGTTCGCCAATGCCGAGATCATGGCGGCGCTCGCCACCTCGGCGATCCTGGCGAGCATCGTGGCCTCGCTCGCCCTGCTGCTGGGACTGCCGGCCGCCTATGCGATCGCGCGGCTGGAGTTTCGGGGGCGGCGCGCGCTGGCGGATCTGCTGACGGCGCCGCTGCTGCTGCCGACGCTGGTGCTCGGCCTCGCCCTGCTGCTGGCCTTGCAGCCCTTGAAGCTGGTGGCGACCTGGCCGGGCCTCGTGCTCGCCCATCTCACCATCGCCGTGCCCTTCGCGGTGCGCATCCTGACGACGGCGATCGGCGCCGTCCCGGCCGAGCTGGAGGCTGCCGCGCGCACGCTCGGCATGGGCCCGGTGCGCGCGGTGCTGCGCGTCACGCTGCCGCTCTCGATGCCCGGCGTGCTCGCCGCCGGCGCGCTCTGCTTCCTGCTCTCCTTCGACGAGACGGTGATCTCGCTGTTCCTGGTCGGGCCACGCCTCACCACGCTCTCCGTCGAGCTGTTCCGCTACACCGAGAACCGCACCGATCCACTGGTCGCGGCCATGTCCATGCTGCTGATCGTCATCGCGCTCGCCGTGGTGCTGATCGTGGAGCGCCTCGCGGGCGTGACCCGCACCCTCGCCAAGGAGTGAGTGCCATGCGCAAATACACCGTGGGGCCGATGCCCGCGCCGATCTCATCGGAGGTCGTCGCGCTGCTGGAGCAGGCCGAAACCGCGACGATCGGGCATTGGCGGCATTGGGGCTTCGTGCATCGCGATGTGCGGGCGCTGCTGCGCGGCAAGCGCGTGGCGGGCACGGCGATCACGGTGCAGATTCCGGGGCCGGATTCGACCCTGCTGCATCACGCGCTCGGCCTGCTGCGGCCGGGCGACGTGCTGGTCGTGGATCGGCTCGGCGATGTGCGCCATGCCTGCTGGGGTGGCGGCGTGACCGTCGCGGCGAAGGCCGCGGGGGCAAAAGCCGGCGTCGTGGACGGGCCCTGCACCGATCTGGAGGAAGTCGAGGCCTCCGATTTTCCGCTCTGGGGCCGTGGCCTCGCGCCGATCACCACCCGCATCTACGATCTTGGCGGGCGGCTGAACGTGCCGGTCTCGATCGGCGGCGTCGTCGTGATGCCGGGGGACGCCGTGCTGTGCGACGAATCCGGCGTGCTCGTGCTGCCGCCGGAAGAGGCGGAAGCGGAAGCGAAGGCCGCGATCGCTCGGCAGGAGCGCGGGCTCGCCACGCAGGCACGCTGCGCCAAGGGTGAGAAGCTCGGCGAGATCAGCGGCGCCACGGCGAAGGTGCTGGCAGGCCTCTCCTGATGTTCGTCTGCGAGAAGCGCCCGGCGAGCGGGGCGCGCGGGGTGGTGTGCTCCAACCACCCGCTGGCCTCCGCGGCTGGCGCGGAGGTGCTGCTGCAGGGCGGCAACGCCGTCGACGCCGCGATCGCGACGCTCTTCGCGCTGACCGTCGTGGAGCCGATGATGGTCGGCGTGCTCGGCGGCGGGGTCGCGCATCTCCGCATGGCCGATGGCCGGCACAGCGTGGTGGATGGCCTCTCCACCGCACCCGCCGCGGCGCGCGACGGGATGTTCCCGCTGCCCGAGGGGGCGGGGCCGGAGGCGCGCGAATCCATCGGCCGCACCAATGCCGTCGGCGCCCTGGCGGTCGCCGTGCCGGGCGCGCTGCCGGCCTGGAGCCACACGCTCGCGACCTACGGCACCTGGTCGTTCGCGGATGTGGTGGAGCCGGCGATCCGGCTGGCCGCGCGCGGCTTTCGCGTGACGCCTTACCTTTCCGAGGCGATCAGCGATGGCGCCGCGGACATGCTGCGCGACGCCGATCTCGCCGCGCGCTTCTTCGTCAATGGCGAGCGCATCGCGGCCGGCACGATGCTGGTGCAGGGCGCCTATGCCGACACGTTGCGCGCCATCGCGAAGGAGGGCGCAGCCGTGGTGCATGGCGGCGCGCTGGGGGCGCTGCTGGTCGAGCATCAAGCACGACACGGCGGCATCATCACGCGGGAGGACCTGCTCGCAAGCGCGCCGATCGAGCGCCAGCCGATCCGCGCGGACTATCGCGGCTACGAGGTCTGGGGCCCGCCGCCGCCTTCTTCCGCCGGCGTGCATGTGGCGCAGATGCTGAACATCCTGGAAGGCCATGATGTCGGCGCGCTCGGGTTCGGCAGCGCGGACTACGCGCATCTGCTGGCGGAGGTGCTGAAGATCGCCTTCGCGGATCGCGCCGTCGCTACCGCCGATCCGGCCTTCGTGCATGTCCCGGTCGAAAAGCTGATCGCGAAGGAGTACGCGGCGCGTCGGCGCGAACGCATCCGCATGGATCGCGCGCAGGCGTGGTCGGCCGATCCCGCGCTGACCGAATCGCCGAACACCACGCATGTCACGGTGGCCGATGGCGCCGGCAACGTCGTCGCGACAACGCAGACCATCAACAGCCTGTTCGGTGCGCGCGTGGCGGTGCCGGGAACCGGGATGATCTGCAACAACTACATGCTGAACTTCGAGCCGCGCCGCGGGCAGGCGCTTTCTGTCGCGCCGGGCAAGCGCGTCTATACCTCGATGGCGCCGATGATCGTGACGCAGGGCGGTGCGCTGCGCTGGGCGCTGGGGCAGCCCGGCGGCTTGCGCATCTTCGGCTCGGCGATGCAGGCGGTGATCAACCTGATCGACCACGGCATGGACCTGCAGCGCGCGGTGGAGGCGCCGCGCGCCTGGACCCAGGGCTTCGGCCTCGAGCTGGAGCCCGCCTATCCGGCCGGCGTCGCCGATGCGCTGGCGGCGCGCGGCCATCGCATCGAGCGCGTGCGCACCATCGGCGGCGGGCTCAATGCGATCGCCTTCGAGCCCGACGGCATGATGACCGGCGCGGCGTGCTGGCGCGCCGATGGGTCCGTCGTGGCGCTCGGCGGCGGGCTGGCGCGCGCCGGCGTGCGCTTTTCTCCCGATGCTCCCGCGAGGACCCCATGACCCAGAAGATCGTGATGCTGCAGCCGGTGGGTGAGGAGCAGCTCGGCATCATCCGCTCCCTGCTGCCGGAGGGATTCAGCGTCTCCACCATCGCCGGTCGCAGCCCGGATGACGTCAAGGCCGGCGTCGCCGATGCGGATTACGGCGTGTGGTGGGACCTGCCGATCACCGCGGATGTCGTCGCCGCGGCGTCGCGCATCAAGCTGTTTCACAAGTGGGGCGTCGGCGTGGACAACATTGATTTCGACGCCTGCCGCGCGCGCGGCATCCGCATTGCGCGCACCACGGGCAGCAACGCGATCCCGGTGGCGGAGGCGACCATCGGGCTGATGATCGCGATCGCGCGCCGCATCGTGCAGGCGCATGTCAGCGTGGTCGCCGGCGGCTGGCCGAAGAACGAGGTCTGGCGCCATTCCATCCTGGTCAGCGGCAAGACGGTGGGCATCCTCGGCCTCGGCGCGATCGGCAAGGGCGTGGCCAAGCGCCTGCGCGGCTTCGACTGCACCATCCTCTATCACAACCGCAACCGGCTTCCGGAAGCGGAGGAAGCTGCTCTCGGCGTGCAGTACCGCCCGCTGGAGGCGATGCTGGCCGAGAGCGACATCCTTTCATTGAACTGTCCTCTGACGCCGGAGACGGCACGGCTGCTCGATGCGCGGCGCATCGCGATGATGAAGAAGGGCGCGCTGCTGGTGAACGTCGCGCGCGGCGGCATCGTGGTGGAGGAGGATCTGGTCGCCGCCCTGAAGTCAGGCCACCTCGCCGGCGCCGCGGTGGACGTGTTCGACCAGGAGCCCCCACCGCCCGATCACCCGCTGCTGCACATGGAGAACGTGATCTGCACGCCTCACACGGCGAGCACGGCCTATGAGAATTCGCGGCGCAGCGTGGCGCATTGGCTCGGGAACATCCTGCGCGTGCACAGGGGCGAGGAGATCCCGGCGCAGGACGTGGTGGTGTAGGTGCGCGTCCTCCCCCGCATCGCGGGGGAGGGAGCAAAGTCCCCTACAGCTTCGCGGAATGCGCGCAGAATCGCGCGCCGATCTCCGTCAGCCGATCCGCGATCAGCTTGCCGCTCTCCGCGCTGCACAGCCGCGGATCGCCGCTGCCGACGGCGGTCGGGCTCACCAGATGGTATTCCAGCGGCACCGTCACCTCCGCGCCCTCGAAGTTCAGCGAACCCCAGCCATTGAAGGGAAGGCCGAGCGCCATCGGCTTCTCGCCGGTGCGCGGCGCGGGCACCAGGTCGGCGCGGATGCGCTCGGGGAAGAGATGCATGCAGAGGCTGGTCAGCGGATCGGCGCCGTGGCTGCTGACGGCCTTGGCCTTTTCGGGGCCCAGCAGCTTCGGCATCTCGGCATAGGCGATGCGCCACAGGTAGAGCGAGGGGATCACCGGCCCGCCCGCATGCATCACCGCGCGCGTCGCCTCGTTGATCGCGTTCACATTGCCGCCGTGGCCGTTGATGATGACGAGCTTCGTCAGCTTGTGCCGCAGCAGCTCGGAAAACATCTCGTCCAGCACGGCGCGGAAGGTGGCCGCGCTGAGCGCGATGCCGCCGATCATCGGACCGAAGAAATCGCCCTTGCCGAACGGCAGCACGGGCGCCACGACCGTGCGCGTGCCCTCCGCCGTCGCCTTCAGCGCGATGAGTTCCGCCATCTTCTCGGCGAGGATGTAGTCGCCCATCGGCGCATGCGGGCCCTGATCCTCATGGCTGCCCATCGGCAGCAGGATCACCGGGTTGGTCGGATAGAGCGCGCGTGCCTCATCGCCCGTGATGTCCGCCATGCGGACCTTCGTGGGGGATACGTCGACCATGCTTCGGGCTCCTGTCAGCTCAGTTCTTCGGCACGGATGCAGGCGATGCGCTGCGCGCCGAATTCACGCAACGCAGGAACGGCTTCGGCGCAGGCGGGCAGCGCATGCGGGCAGCGCGTGCGGAAGACGCAGCCGGAGGGCGGGTTGCTCGGGCTCGGTGGCTCGCCGGGCAGGATGATGCGCGCCGCGCGCTTTTCCGCGTTCAGCATCGGCGTGGCGGAGAGCAACGCGCGCGTGTAGGGATGCGCGGGCCGCGCGAAGACATCGGCGACGCGCCCTTCCTCCATGATGCGGCCGAGATACATCACCGCGACGCGGTCGCAGAGATGCCGTACCACCGGCAGGTCATGGCTGATGAACAGCATCGCGAGGCCGAGGTCGCGCCGCAGGTCCGCCAGGAGCGTCACCACCTGCGCCTGGATCGAGACGTCCAGCGCCGAGACCGGCTCATCCGCCACAAGGAAATCGGGCTTCGTCGCCAGCGCGCGAGCGATGCCAATGCGCTGCCGCTGCCCGCCGCTGAACTCATGCGGATAGGCATCGGCGCGACGCGGATCGAGCCCGACGAGTTCGAACAGTTCGCGCACGCGTTCCGCGCCGCCCGATGCACCGTGGATCGCGAGGCCGTCCGCCACCTGCGCGCCCACGCTGCGCCGGGAATCGAGGCTGCCGAACGGGTCCTGGAACACGATGCCCATCCGGGCCCGCAGCGCGCGCCAGGCGCTTGACCCCGGCTTCGGCAAGGGCGCCCCGTCGAAGCGCACCGCGCCGCCGCTCACGGGCAGTAGGCCCAGCAGCAGGCGGCCCAGCGTGCTCTTGCCGCTGCCGCTCTCGCCGACCACGCCGAGCGCCTCGCCGCGCGCGATCGTCGCATCCACGCCAGCCACGGCGCGCACGCCCTTGCCGCGCGCGATCAGCCCGTGCGGCGCGAAGGTCTTCTCGACCTGCTCGGCAACCACCAGGCTCATATGGTCAGTTCCCGCCACCGCACGCAGCGCACCGCACGATCGCCAGCTTCCTCCAGTGGCGGCGGGCGTTCGCAGATCGGCGCGGCATGCGGGCAGCGCGGCGCGAAGCGGCAGCCGGGTGGCCAGGCATCGGGCCGCGGCACCACGCCCGCGATACCCTCCGGCTCGTTCTCGCCATCCGGCACGGCCGCCAGCAGCGCGCGCGTGTAGGGGTGCAGCGGGCGGGCGAAGACCTCGGCGACACTGCCGCGCTCCACCACCTGCGCGGCATACATCACCACGACCTCCTCCGCGACTTCCGCGACGACGCCGAGCGAATGGGTGATCAGCACCAGGCCCATCCCTTCCTCGCGCCGCAACTGCGCCAGCAGGTCGAGGATCGCCGCCTGCACCGTCACGTCGAGCGCGGTGGTCGGCTCGTCCGCGATCAGCAGGCGCGGCTTGTTGGCGAGCGCCATCGCGATCATCACGCGCTGGCGCATGCCGCCGGACAATTCGTGCGGATAGGCGCGCGCGCGGCGCTCGGGGTCCGCGATGCCGACGCGGCGGAACAGGTCCACCGCCTCCTGCGCCGCGGCTTCGGCGGAGACGGTGCGATGCGCGCGGATCGCCTCGGCCACCTGCTCGCCGACGCGATGCACGGGGTTGAGGCTGCTCATCGGGTCCTGGAAGACCATCGCCATCGCGCCGCCGCGCAGCTTGCGCCGTTCAGACTCCGGCAGGTCGAGCAGATCGCGTCCCTCGAAGATCGCGGCACCGGCGGAGACGCGCGCAACCGGCGGCAGGAGCCCCATCACCGCCGTCGCCGTGATGGACTTGCCGGAGCCGCTCTCGCCGACGATGGCGAGCGTGCGGCCAGGATGCACTTCGAAGGTCACGTCCTCCACCGGGCGGATCGTGCCGGTGGGCGTCGCGATCTCCACCGTCAGGCCACGCACATCCAGCAGCGGGGCCGTCTCGCGCGAGGGGAACAGGCCCGGCAGCACGCGATCAATCGCGCGCAGCTTCGGCAGCCGCGCGCCGCCCCGTTTGTCCACCGAATCGCGCACCGCGTCGCAAAGCAGGTTCATCGCGAGGATGGTCAGCGTCAGCGCCAGGCAGGGCCAGAGCAGCAGGGTCGGCGCCTGCTCCATCGTGGTGCGCGCACCGCGGATCATCAGCCCCCAGGAGGGCGTCGGCGGCACCACGCCGAGGCCGAGGAAGCTGAGCCCGCTTTCCACCACGATCGCCGCGGCGACCGCGAGCGAGTACTGGACCAGCACCGGTCCCGCGATGTTCGGCAGGATCGAGCGCAGCAGGATGCGCGGCGTCCGCGCGCCCAGCGCGCGCACGGCTTCCACATAATCCTGGCTGCGCGCGGAGAGCACCTCCGCATAGGTCACGCGCACGAAGCCGGGCAGGTAGAGGATGGACAGCACCAGGATCAGCGTCCCCATGCCGGGTCCGAGGATCGTTACCACCAGCAGCGCCAGCAGGATCGGTGGGAAGCACAGCACGACATCGGCGATGCGCACCGCGACGAACTCCACCGTGCCGCGGAACCAGCCGGCGAGCAGGCCGAGCGTGATGCCCGCGATGCCGGCGATCGTCGCCGAGATGAAGGCGACGCCGAGCGAGGCGCGCGCGCCCCAGAGGATGCGCGACAGCACGTCGCGCCCGAATTCGTCGCGCCCGAGCGGGCTGCCCGGCAGCCAGGCCGCGAGGCGGTTCGCGACATCCTGCCGCACCGGATCGGGCAGCGGCAGCAGCGGCGTGAGCAGCGCCGCGACGATGATGAGCGCGACGAAGGCGCCCGGAAGCACAAGCCTCCTCAAGACCGGGTGATCCGCGGATCCAGCACCGCGTAGAGCAGGTCCATCACCAGGTTGATCAGCAGGAACAGGCCGGAGACGGTCAGCACGATGCCGACCACCATCGGATAGTCGCGCCCTTCGACCGCGCGCAGCAGCGGCGTGGACAGGCCCGGCCAGTTGAAGACGAACTCCACCAGCACCGTGCCGCCCAGCAGCGTGCCCATCTGCAGGCCGAGCACGGTGGTGACGGGGATCATCGCGTTGCGCACGACGTGGCGGCGCATCACGCGGCCCTGCGTCAGGCCCTTGGCGCGCGCCGTCCGCACATGGTCGCGCGTGAGCTGGTCCAGCACGCTCGCGCGCGCCATGCGGAACACGGTCGCCGCCAGCCCCTTGGCCACGGCGACCGCCGGCAGCAGCAGCAGCAGGAAATGGCGCGCCGGGTCCTGCGCGAGCGGCACATAGCCGCCGGCGGGCATCCAGCGCAGCCATTGCGCCAGCACCAGGATCAGCAGCGTGCCCAGCACGAAGACCGGCAGCGCCTGCAGCACCGCCGCCGTCGCCGATGCCGCGCGGTCAAAGGCGCCGCCGGCATGCAGCGCCGCGTAGGTCGCGGCCGGCAGCGCGATCACGACGGACAGCAGCGTGCCCGCGAGGATCAGCTCCAAGGTGCGTGGCAGCCGCAGCAGGATCTCGTCCGCCACCGGATACTCATCCACCAGCGAGACGCCGAGATCGAAGCGCAGCAGGTTCCGGATGAAGACGCCGTATTGCTCAAGGATCGGCCGGTTGAGCCCGAGCTTCTCGCGCAGCTCCGCGACCGCGTAGGGATCGGGCGAGGTGCCGCCCGTCGAGAGCAGCACCTCCGCCGGATCGCCCGGCACCATGTGCAGCGTCAGGAAGACGACGGTCGCCACCACCCACACCAGCAGGATGGAGGTGGCGACCCGCTTGAGGAGCCAGAGCATCAGCCGATCGTGATGTTCTCCAGCATCACCCCCGAGGAGAGGCTGAGCGCGCCGGGCAGGATGTCGAAGCCCGTGAGGCGGCGATCAAGCGCGTAGCCCTGCTCGCGCCAGGCGAGCCCGACGATCGGCACTTCCTCGATCGCGGCGCGCTGCATCTCCTTGTAGATCTCGACGCGGCGGCGCTGGTCGAATTCGCGCCGGCCCTCCGCCAGCTTCGCCACGGTGCGCGGCGTGCTGAGGCGGAAGCTGCGGCCATGCGCATCCGACAGCGAGGTGTCGAGCACCACGGTCAGACCGTCCGGATCGTTGAAGTCGGCGGAGACGCCGTGGATGGCGAGGTCGTACTGCCCGCGGATCCCTTGGCTCACGCGGGTGGACCAGTCCACCACGCGCAGCTCGGCGCGGATGCCGATGGCGGCGAGGTATTGCTGCGTCACCTCGGCGCTGTCCTTGTGCATGTTGAAGGCGCCGGTGGTCAGCAGCGTGGTGCTGATACCGTTGGCGTGCCCGGCCTGCGCCAGCAGCGCCTTCGCGCGCTCCGGATCATAGGCATGACCCTTCGAAAGCTCGGCATCCCACCAGGGCGTGCCCTCGACGATCGGCATGCCCTCCAGCGGCTTGCCGCGGCCGGAGAAGGCGACGCGCACGATGTCCTCGCGCTTGACGGCATGCGCCACCGCGCGGCGCACCAGCGGGTTGTCGAAGGGCGGGCGCGTGCCGTTGAACAGGATGTCCATGAAGGGGCCCATCGTGCTCGTCAGCCGGAACCGCGGATCGGCCTCCACCGTCGCCATGCCGGTCCAGGGCACGAACTCGATCATGTCCACGTCGCCGGATTGCAGCGCGGCGAGGCGCAGCGCCTCATCCGCCACCACGGTCATGCGGATGGTGCGGGTGCGCGGCTGGCCCTGCACCCAGTAGTTCGGCGAGGCCTGCAGTTCGATCCAGCTGCCGCGCTCCTGCCCGCTGATGCGGTAGGGGCCGCAATTGATCGGATTGTTCATGTCGCGTGTCGCGCGCGAGACGATCGGCATGTTGTAGTTGGCGAACCACAGCGGCACCGTCGCGATCGGCTCCTTCATCACGAGCCGTACCGTATGCCGGTCGGGCGTCTCGACGCGCTCGATGCGCTGCATCTGCGCCCGGTAGTAGGCGGTGGAGCGTTCGCCGGCGATCTGCTCGATGCACCATTTGACGTCCTCGGAAGTCACCGGCGTGCCGTCATGGAACACGGCGTTCTGGTGCAGGTGGAACACCCAGGCGCCGTCATCGGCGCGGCCGAACTCGCGCGCGAGCTCGCCGCGCAGCTCGCCATTCGGCGCGAAGCCGGTGAGGCGGCGGCCGACCAGCATCTTGACCATGCCGGCGGCCTGGCCGGTGGAGACCCAGGGCTGGAGGTTCGGCGGCCAGACCGAGAGGCCGAAGCGCAGCAATCCCGGCCGCGGCTGCGCGCGCGCCGGCGCGGCCAGCGCCAGTGCCGCGAGACCGGTGGAGCCCAGCATGACCCGACGGGTGAGCAGGTTCTTCATCGGTGTGCACCTTTCCCTTCGTCCCGGCGCGATGCCACGCGTTGCGGCGCAGCGTGTCAAGCCTTGTTGCGCAGGCATCGGCCGCTTGCGACGCGCCGCGCGGCGTGCGACGGCGCGGGAATGGGCAGGATGCACGATGCGACGGTGCTTGCGGTGGATCTCGGCGGCTCGAGCCTGCGGGTCGCGCTGGTCGGGCGCGATGGCGCGCTGCGCGCGCTCCACGGCAGCGCGCATGAGGCTGGACCGGATGCCGATCCCGAATCCTGGTGGCAGGGCGTTCGGGCCGGCGCCGCCGCGATCGCGCGCACGGATCCTGACGGCTTCGGCCGCGTCGCCGCCGTGGCGGTCAGCGCCTTCACGCGCAGCCTGGTGCTGCTGGACGCGGCCGGCGCCGTCACCATGCCGGCGATCCTCTTCGGCGATGCGCGTGCCGCCGCCGAGGCCGAGGCGCTGCGCCGGCGCCTGCCGGCCGAGGGCGAGGCGCGCGAGATCAACGCCTTCCATCCGCTGGCGCGTCTCGCCTGGCTGCAACGGCACGAACCCGCCGCGCTGGCGCGCAGCGTCGCGGCGATCGAGCCGAAGGACGAGATCAATCGCCGCCTCACCGGCGTGGTCGCGAGCGATGCGATCTCCTCCGCGCGGCTGCTGGCCTCCGCCGACCTGCTGGCCCCACTCGGCCTGCCGTCTCTGCTGCCGCCGCTGAAGCGGCCGGGCGAGATCGTGGGGCTCGTCAAGCCTGGCGCCCTGCCAGGACTGGCCGGCGTGCCCGTGCTCGCCATGGCGCACGACACCTGGGCGGCGGTGACGGGGCTCGGCGCGATGCGCGCCGGCTTCGGCTATTGCATCTCCGGCACGACGGAGGTGCTGGGCATGCTGCATGATGAGCCCGCCGCTGCCGAGGGGCTGATGCGGGTGGAGTGGGACGGCGTCTGGCAGCTCGGCGGCCCGAGCCAGCATGGCGCAGATGCGCTCGCCTGGCTGCGCGGGCTGGGCGTGGCGGCGGAGCCGGGCGAGGGGCTCGTGCCGATCCTGTTCCTGCCGAGCCTGTCGGGCGAGCGCGTGCCGCATTGGGACCCTGCGCTGCGCGGCGCCTTCCTCGGCCTGCATCGCAGCCATGGCGCGCCGGCGATGGCGCAGGCCGTGATGCAGGGCGTCGCGCTCAACAACCGCTCCGTGCTGCTGCGCGCCGAGGCAGCGACGGGCCGTGCCGTCACGGAACTCCGCCTCGGCGGCGGCGGCGCGACGGCGGGATGGGCGCAGCTCCGCGCCGATGTGCTCGGGCGCAGCGTGGTGACGACGGGCTGCGCCGAGCCCGGCCTGCTCGGCTGCGCCATCACCGCCTTCGCCACGCTCGAGGGGCGCCCGCTCGCTGCCGTGCAGGACGAGATGGCGCGGCCCGCCGCGCGATTCACGCCCGATCCCGCGCGGCACGCGCGCGCCGTCGCGCTTCACGCGCTCTTCCTCCAGGCAGAATCCGCCGTGGCGCCGATGTCCCGCGCGCTGGCGGGCTTTTCCTGAACGCGCCGGCCGGCGATGCTGGGGGCCATGCGACGAGTGCTGACACGCTATGGAACGGCGTTGGCGGGAGCCGCGCTCTTCGTGGTCTTTGCCGCGACGGCGCCGGTCTTCCTCACGCCCGAGAACCTGCTGCTGATCCTGAAGGAGACCGCCTTCCTCGGTATCCTCTCGATCGGCTTCACCTTGGCGCTCATCACGGCGGAGATTGATCTTTCCGTGGCCGAGGTCGCCTCCCTCGCCGCCGTCGTCACCGGCGCGCTGGTGCATGGCGGCACGGCGCCCTGGATCGCGGTCTGCGCGGGGCTCGCGGTCGGCACGCTCTGCGGCGCGGCGAACGGCATGGCGGTGACGGTGTTTCGGGTGCCCTCGCTGATCGCGACGCTTGGCATCGCGGCGATCGCCAAGGGGCTCTCCTTCATGCTGACGCAGGGTGTGGCCTTTGTCGGCCGCTGGCCGGTCTCCTTCACGGGGCTGGCGCGCGGCACGCTGGGGGGCGTGCCGAACCTCATTTGGTGGCTCGGCGGCGTCGCGCTCGCCGCCTGGATCCTGGTTAAGTGGACGCGCACCGGCGCGCATCTGGTCGCGACGGGCGAGGCCGACGAGGCCGCGCGCCTGGCCGGCATCCGCACCCTAGCGATGAAGCGGCTTTCGCTGACGCTCGCCGGCGCCTGCGCGGGGCTGACGGCGGTGCTGCTCGCCGCCTCCCTCTCCTCCGCCGCGCCGGCGATGGCGAACGACCATTTCCTCTACGCCATCGCCGCGGTGCTGCTGGGGATGAGCATGTTCGAGCCGGGGCGGCCGAACATCCCCGGCACGCTCGTCGCGGCCTTCACGCTCAAGGTGCTGGGCAACGGGCTGGTGCTGCTCGGCGCGGAATACTACTGGCAGGATATCGTGCTGGGCGCGATCATCCTGGCATCGGTCGCGATCTCGGCGAGCGGCACGGGCCGCGCGCCTTTCGTCAAGAAGCTGCGCTTTCGATAGGAGGAGACGAGGATGCAGAGGCGGGACGTTCTGCTGGCCAGCGCCGCGCTGGCAATCGCGGCCAGGCCGGCCGTGGCGCAGGCGATGGACATCGCGATCATCGGCTTCCAGATGAGTTCCGAGACGCATGCGCGCGCCGCCAACGCCGCCGCCGCCGCGGCGCGCGCCAAGGGCTGGACCGCGACGGTGCTGAACAGCGAAGGCGCGCTGCCGCGCCATGCGGAGCAGCTCGATACGCTGATCGGCCGCCGCCCCAAGGCCATCATCGCCTGCATGTCCCGCCCGGTGGAGATGGAGGCGCAGTTCCAGCGTGCGAAGGCGGCGGGCATCCCGGTGATCACCATCATGTCCGGCGCCTCGACGCACAACCTCTTCGACATCCAGGTCAACGAGTACAAGGTCGGCGCCGATGCCGCGCTGTGGCTGCTGGGCGAGCTCGGCTACCAGGGCAACATCCTGACGCAGCGCTTCGAAGGCAATGTCGGCACGCGCATCCGCGGCAAGGTGCTGGACGCCGTGCTCAGCGAGAACACCGGCGTGCGCGTGCTCGGTTCGCACACGATGGCGCGCACCGCTTCCTGGCGCGACGATGTGCGCCAGGGCTTCCAGCCGCTGCTGCTGCGCTTTGGCGCGCAGACCCAGGGCATCTGGGCCAGCTTCGACGGCCAGGCCTTCGTGATTGACGACCTGCTGAAGGCGCGCGGCGTGCAGAAGGGCCAGGTGAAGTTCGTCTCCATTGATGGCGGCGCCGAGACCTATCGCCGCATCGCGGACCCGGAGAGCACGTTGATGGCGACCGTCACAATCCCCTTCGAGGAGATGGGACAGCGCGCCGTGGAAGCCGTGGAGCGTATCGTCGTGAAGGGCGAGCGCAAGGAGGCGATCACCTCGGGACCCTATCTGTTCATGGATGCCTTCCTGGTGGATGCCAACAACGTGCGGAGTCATTTGTGAAGCCCTCAGACGCCGGGCGCGCGCTCCGCGCGCTTGGCTTCGCGCAGGCCACTGACGCGCTTGCGTCGCGGTCGGTTTGTGCGCGGGCCGCGTTCGCGGCCTCGGCTTGCTTCGCGAGCCGCCGGTGACCCCCCTCCTCTCCCTCCGCGCCCTCTCCATGTCCTATGGCGCGGTCACCGCACTGCGCGAGTTCGACCTCGACATCCACGCCGGCGAGGTCCTCGCGCTTTGCGGCGACAACGGCGCGGGCAAGTCGTCGCTGGTCAAGATCCTCGCCGGTGCGCAGCCGCCGAGCGCCGGCACCATCACGCTGGATGGCGAGACCGTTGCCTTCCGCAGCCCGCAGGATGCGCTGCGCCGCGGCGTCGCGACGATCTACCAGGATCTCGCCGTCGCGCCGCGGCTCTCGATCTGGCAGAACGTGTTCCTGGGCTCGGAGCTGACGCGCCCGCCCTTCGGCCTGCTCGACAAGCGCCGCATGGCCGAGATGGCCCGCGGCTTCCTCGCGCGGCTGTCGGTGACGATCGCGGACATGGACACATCCGTCGAGAACCTGTCCGGCGGGCAGCGCCAGGCCGTCGCGATCTGCCGCGCGCTTCGCTGGGACGCCCGGATCATCATCATGGACGAGCCGACCGCGGCACTCGGCGTGAAGGAGACGGCGCAGGTGCTGGACCTGATCCGCCGCCTGCACGCGGAAGGCCGCACCGTCATCCTCGTCAGCCACGCCATGCAGGACGTGGTCGCGGTGGCGGACCGGGTGGTGATCCTGAAATCCGGCCGCAAGGTCGCGGATCGCCCCGTCGCGGGGCTTGCCGCCGCCGATCTCGCGGCGATGATCATGCAGAACGCCTGAGGAAGAACGCCGTGATCCATGTGCTCGCCATCATCACCGCCAGGCCCGGGATGCGGGACCGCATCCTGGAGGCGTTCCGCGCCAACATGCCCGCCGTGCACGCCGAGGATGGCTGCATCGAGTACCGGCCCGTGGTGGATGCCGCCGAGGCCGGGAAGATCCAGACGCCGCTCGGCCCCGACAGCTTCGTGGTGATCGAGAAATGGGCGAGCATGCCCGCGCTGCACGCCCACGCCGCCGCGCCGCACATGGCCGCCTATGCTGCCAAGGTCCGGGAGATGATCGCCGGCCGCGTCATCCATGTGCTGACCGACGCCGCCTGATCCGCGTTGACAACGCCGCGCCGCCCCGCGTGAATGACGCGATGGAGGAAGCGCGCGAGGAGGAGGCCGAAGGCACGGCCGCGGTGCGGTCCGTGCTCATGGCGGTGCGGGTGCTGGAGGCGATGGCACTCGCCGGCGGTCCGCTGCGCGTTTCGGATCTCGCGCGCCAGCTCGGCGAGCCCAAGGGCCGCGTGCACCGCCATCTCGTCACGCTGCGGCAGGCCGGCCTCGCCGCGCAGGATTCGGCGGAGCGCTACCACCTCACCTGGCGGCTGTTCCAGATCGGCCAAGCGGCGGCCGAGCAGTTCGACCTGCGCCGCGTCGCGGAGCCGGCGATGCACCGGCTGCGCGATGCCGTGGACCAGACGGTGCTGCTCGCCGTGCCCACCGGCGCGGAGCCGATGGTGGTGCATGCGCTGGAAGCGGTGAGCAAGGTCTCGATCACCGTCCGCCCCGGCAACCGCCCGCCGCTTCACTGCTCCGCGCAGGGCCGAATCATGCTCGCCTTCGGCAGCGACGATGTCGTGGATCGCGTCCTCGCCGCGAAGCTGGACGCGCCGACGCCCGAGAGCCTGACCGATCCGGATACGCTGCGCGCCCGGCTGCAGGAGGTGCGCGCGCGGCTGTGGGAAACGGCGCCGTCCGAGACGCTGCTGGGGATCAACGTGCTCGCCGCGCCGCTCTTCGCGGCGGGCGACGTGCTGGTTGGCTCGATCGGCGTGGTCGGCTCGATCCAGTTCGTGCGCGATCCGCCCACCGCCGCGATGCTCGCCGCGCTGCGCGAGGCCGCCGGCGCGATCAGCGAGGCGCTGGGCGGAAGCCGCTATCGTCAGAGCGCGTGATTCACGCCTTCGGCGACCACGCGCTACCGTGCCTCCGGCGGCACGAATTCCCGCCAATAGCCGGGACGATCCGGCTGCACGCCGTAGCCGACCTGCCGATCGGCGGCGAGGCCGACAAGATCCTCCGCGGACCCGCCGGTGCGCGCGAGGTAGTCGGAAAACTCCTGCACGGCGCGGCGCGCGGCCTCGAAGCCGCCGGACATCACCGCGCTCGTCATCTCCACCGCGCGGGCGCCGGCCAGGAGGAAGCGCGCGACGTCCAGGCCCGTCCGCGCGCCATTGGTGCCGAGCAGCGGAAAAGCCTTGCCGACGCGCTTGCGTGACTGCGCGAGCCAGCGGCAGGTCAGCGCGAGCGCCCATGGACCGCCGATCGCGCCCGCGGTGCCGAGCATCGGCGCGCGCGTCTCGACATCCGGCACCAGCGCCATGAAGCGGCCCATCACGATGACCGCGTCGGCGCCGCCTTCCTGCGCGGCCACGGCGAGCGCCGCGACATCCTCGCTCTGCCCTGTCAGCTTGATCCAGAGCGGGATGGTGACGGCGGCGCGCACCGCCTCGGTGATCGCCTTCACGCGATGCGCCGCGCGTTCCTGGATGATCGCGCCCTTCACCGCCTCGTCGCCATGCGGCGCGCCGATATTGAGCTCCAGGATCCGCATGCCGGCCGCCTGATAGGCGCGGGCGAGATCGCACGCGACCGCGAGATCGGCGAGGATGATGGAGCCGATGACGTATTGCCCGCTCTTCGCTGCCTCGCGGTCCTGCGCGACGGTCTCCGCGATCCACGCATCGCTGTCCATCTGGTGCAGGCCGGACCGGCCGAAGACCATCGCATCCGGCGGCGGGGCGAAATCCCACGGCAGCCTGTTCCACTGGCTGTCGAGCAGCACATGGTCGCTGCCGTCGAGCTGCCGCTTCGCGGCTTCGGATTCATTGATGGATTTCGCCACCACCGCACCGGCACCGGTGGCCAGCGCAGCGCGCAGCGCGCCCGCCGTCATCACATGATCCCCGGCGCCGATGATCACGGGATTGCGGAGCGTGACGGCGCCGATCCCGACCGAGGTGTCAGGCATAGTCGGGCCGCGCCGGGGAGAAGACATCGAGATTCATCACCGGCTCGTCGCCCACCACCACGCCGTAATGCGTGGCATGCGGCGGCACGACGATCAGGCTGCCGGGCCCGAGCCGGTGGCACTCGCCTTCGATGAAGAAATCAATGGTGCCCGACATGATCCAGGCGATCTGCTCATGCGGGTGGCTGTGCGGCTTCGGCTCATGCCCGGGCTGCAGGCGATGCAGCGCCACCGTCGCGCCCGCGCCGGTGAAGCCCTTGCGCTCCACGCCCGGGCGCACCGGAGTCCAGGGGATCGCGTTCCAGTCCACCTTGGGGATCGCCGTCATTGCCGCTCGATCCCCGCCGCGCGGATCACGCGGCCCCACAGCTCGGTGTCCGCCACCAGCAGCTCCCGCATCGCCTGCGGCCCGTTCGCCGCGGGCTCCACCGCCAGCGGGATCAGCCGGTCGCGCACCTCCTGCATCGCCATCACGCGCCGGACTTCCGCGGCAAGCCGGTCCACGATCGGCTGCGGCATGCTCGCCGGCCCCGCCATGCCGTTCCAGGTGATGACGCGGTAGTCCGGCAGCCCGCTCTCCGCCACCGTCGGCACATCGGGCAGTACCGTCGCGCGCTGCGGCGAGGTCACCGCCAGCGCCCGCAGCCGCCCGCCGCTGATCTGCCCGAGGGTCGTCGCCGCCACCTCCATCGCCGCGTGCACGTCGCCGGTGGCGGTGGCGTTCAGCAGCTCGCCGGTCGAGCGATAGGTCACGATCTCCGCCGGGATCTCCCCCATCGAGCGGAGCAGGGCGAGCGAGAGATGCAGCGCCGTGCCGATGCTGACGGAGCCCATGTTCATCCGCCCCGGATTGGCCCGCGCCGCGGTGATGAACTCCTGCAGGGTCCGATGCGGCGCGTTCGCCGCCACCACGATGATGTGGGGAAAGCTCGCCACCTGCGTCACGAAGGTGAAATCGTTCACCGGATGGTAGGGCAGCTGGCGGAACAGATGCGGCGCCGTCGCCGCCGTTGCCGTCACCAGGAGCAGCGTGTGCCCGTCCGGCGCGGCGCGCGCGACCGTCTCGCTCGCGACGATGCCACCGGCGCTCGGCCGGTTCTCGATGACCACGGGCTGGCCGAGCGATTCCGAGAGCTTCGCGCCGACCAGGCGCGCCGTGGTGTCGCCGACGCCGCCCGGCGCGAAGCCGACGATCCAGCGGATCGGGCGCGTCGGCGCCCAATCCTGCGCGAAGGCAGGCGCGGCGATGAGCGCCGCCGCGCAGGCCAGCAGAATCCGCCTCATCGCATGTCCTCCCGTCATTGCTTCTCGATGCCCGCGAGCTGCGCCATGCGGCCCCAGGCCGCGACTTCGCGGGGGATCATCGCCGCCAGCTCCTCGGGGCTGCTCGCCTCCGGCAGCCCCCCCAGCTCGATCAGGCGGGTGCGGATCTCCGGCACGCCGAGCGCGCGGCGGATCGCGCGGTTCATCGCCTCGACCTGCGGGCGCGGCGTGTTGGCGGGAAAGACGATCGCGTTCCAGCTCCGCACGATGTAGTCGGGCAGGCCCGATTCCGCGCTGGTCGGCACATCCGGCAGCGAGGGGAAGCGCGTCGGCGCGGTCACGGCGAGAAGCCGGATGCGCCCGGCCTGGACCTGCGGCAGCAGCGGCGCGAGGAGCTCGCCCGCCACCTGCACCTCCCCCGTCGCGAGCGCATTGGCGAGTTCCGGCGTGGATCGGTAGGTGACCGTCGTCATCGGCACCTGCGCCATCGCACGGAACAGCTCCACGCCGAGATGCTGCGCATTGCCCACCGCGATCGAGGCGATGTTGAGCTGGTTCGGCCGCGCCTTCGCATAGGCGATCAGCTCCGTGAGGTTGCGCACCGGAAGCTGCGGGTTCACGGCGATCACATGGTCGTACCAGACCATGCGCCCCACCGGCGTGAAGTCCCGCGCGACATCGAAGGGGATGGTGCGGAAGAAGGA